>Ga0207652_10001208_pt1 | contig 23175 bp, 24 predicted proteins | sample KBSC63BmetaG_FD_184334 | JGI IMG/M metagenome (GOLD analysis project Ga0207652, IMG submission 184334) | Corn rhizosphere microbial communities from Kellogg Biological Station, Michigan, USA - KBS C6-3B metaG (SPAdes) (version 2) | ecosystem: Host-associated > Plants > Roots > Rhizosphere ... | reverse complement strand
GAAAAGAGAGAAACAATTAAAGGGAGCAGCAGGAAGATTATTTATTCGCTCTTTAATTAAAAGATGAATTTATAAAGGGATCAAATCCGCCAGAGGGCGGACGGAGGTTCGAACCCTCCCTTCGCAACCAGCCCACAATGAAAAGTTGTGGGTTTTTTATTTATTATTGAACACAACATGTATATCGTCTATGCATTATATTCTGAGAATTTTGATAAAATATATATTGGCATGACATCCAATATTGAAGAAAGATTCAAATCTCACAGTGAATTATCGACGAAAGGCTGGACCAAAAATTTTAGACCCTGGAAAATAATATATCAAGAAGAATGCAAAAATAAAATAGAGGCGTGGAAAAGAGAGAAACAATTAAAGGGAGCAGCAGGAAGATTATTTATTCGCTCTTTAATTAAAAGATGAATTTATAAAGGGATCAAATCCGCCAGAGGGCGGACGGAGGTTCGAACCCTCCCTTCGCAAGAAAAGCCCACATTCTTTGCGGGTTTTTTATTTTATGTGCATATAATAATCTATTAAAAAAAAGCGAATTTTAGAAACTGGCAACAAAAGGCCCCAATCGCTTTGTCGGCTTTTTATTTTACACGCTTTTTTGATGAAAAAATCTTTCAATTGAAAATGATTGGTTTCAATTGGGTGACCTTTACTGTAGAAGTTTTGTGTCAAGACAAGTTTTACAACAAACAAAGAAATATCACTGAATCCTATTTTATTTTCCCCTTATATCTTTCTTCAAATTTTCTTCAAAATGATTTTGTAATTTTTCCAAAAAATTCCTCTTGAGAATATTAATTATAGAAGATGAGAAAAGCCTGAGTGAGAGTATGGCGGCTTATCTATCTGCCCAGGATTATTATTGTGATATTGCCGAGGATTATTCAACAGCGGCGTTTAAAACTGAATACAACGATTACGATTGCATTTTGCTTGATATTACTTTGCCTGGCGGCAATGGTTTAAAAATACTTGAGCAATTAAAAGATGATAAAAAATCGGATGGTGTGCTAATCATTTCTGCAAAAAATTCATTGGATGACAAGATAAAAGGACTTAACCTCGGTGCTGACGATTATCTATCAAAACCGTTCCATCTGTCTGAATTAAGTGCCCGCATTGCAGCGATCATCAGAAGGAAAAAGTTTGATGGAAATTCGATTTTGCAATTTGATTGCATCTCAATTGATACGCAACAGAAAACGGTAACGGTAGAAAATAAGCCTCTGGAACTGACGAAAAAAGAATATGAACTGTTGCTTTATTTTGTTTCAAACAAAAAGAGGATCGTCTCCAAAGAAGCAATAGCAGAGCATCTTTGGGGAAACGACATGGCGGGAAATTTTGATTTTATTTATACTCATATAAAAAACCTGCGAAAAAAATTAATGGACGCGGCAGATATCGATTTTATAAAATCGGTATATGGAATGGGATATAAATTTACTGCTTCATGAAACTTCTGGCAAAATACAACCGGGTAAATATTCCCATTACGATTGTGACGCTTTTGATTACCGGCGTTGGCTTTTATTTCATTATTCATTATGTTTTGGTACACCAGATCGATAAAGACCTGCGCATCGAGCAACAGGAAATTATTCATTACATAAAAGAGAAAAAATCGTTGCCCGAAGCATCGAATTATAAAGATCAGCAAATACAATTTCAGCCGGCAAGTGCGTCCTTTTTTAACACCCAATTTTCAACAGAACGGCGGTATAATTCAAAAGAAGATGAAGTTGAATCCTTCAGGAAGCTTCAGTTTTTGATCAATGTAGAAGGACAGAATTATATAGCGATCGTGAAAAAATCAGAGCAGGAAACGGAAGATATTATTCAACTGATTCTCATCATTACCTTTTTAGTTATCATTTTTTTATTGTTTATTCTTTTTATCGCCAACCGTTTTCTGCTTGGTAAGATCTGGAAGCCGTTTAATCACATTTTAGAACAATTAAAACAATTTAATCTTTCTTCAAAAAATAAAATTATTCCCCAGAAAACAGATATTAAAGAGTTTGCAGAATTGAATGAGGCAGCGCTTTTGATGTGTGAAAAAGTGAGTAAAGATTACGAATCACTAAAAAATTTTACAGAAAATGCATCTCATGAAATACAAACTCCACTGGCAATTATAAAAAATAAAATTGAACTGTTATTGCAGTCAGAAAACCTGGACAAAACACAAATCCATTCGATACAAATTTTGAATGAGGCGGCATCAAAACTATCACGGCTGAATCAATCTTTACTGCTGCTGACAAAGATTGAAAACCGGCAGTTTGAAAGCCCGGAAAAAGTAAATTTTTCTAAAGTTCTGAATCAATGTATTGAAAATTTTGAAGAGCTGGCATCTATAAAAAACATCAGCATGAAAAAAGATGTTGCGGAAAATATCTTTATAAAAATGAATGATTCACTTGCCGAAATTCTCGCTTCAAATATTATTTTGAATTCAATAAAGCATAACGTTCAGAACGGAAAAATAACAATTGATCTAAGCGAACACACAATGTCAGTGAGTAATACAGGCAATCAACCTGATGAAAATACAGGTATTTTTTTCGAGCGGTTTAAGAAAAGCTCTTCCACAAGTGATTCCGTTGGCCTTGGCCTCGCCATTGTGAAAAGCATTTGCGACAGTTACGGATTCGCTGTTTCTTATTCTTATAAGGATGGGATTCATTTTGTGCAGGTTGATTTTCAGTAAAGACATGATGGAGATAGAGACAACGGATTAAAATCCGTTGTTATAAAATGGGCCGAGCCTACGGCTCTTGGAACAATAGGTGGCTATTTTTGAAAGGAATAAATGGATGTATTTGTGAAATAAAAATCTTCTTTAAAAGTTTTTTTGTTGTAACCGCTTTCACTAAAATAAAAGAACCGCTTCAAAGGAAACGGTTCTTTTATTTTAAAATTTTATTAAATAAGCGGTGGAATTTCTTCCGGAATTTCATGAATATCATCGCGATCATCGTGAGGATATTTGTCCGGATTTCTTAACCTGCTGTGATACCGGCTATATCCAAAATAAATTACGAAACCAATCAGCAACCATCCGAAAAGTCTTACCCAGTTTGTCCAGCCCAGTCCGAAGATCATTGCGGCACAAACTACAATGCCGAGAACTGAAATTAATTTATAAGCCGGCACTTTAAATCCTCTTGGGATTTCAGGATGTTTTACACGCATGATCCACACACCGGCGCATACCAAAATGAATGCGAATAAGGTTCCAATGCTCGTCATATCGCCTACTATATCTCCGGGAATAAACGCTGAGAATATGCCAACAAGAACCAGGAAGATTAAGTTGGATTTGTATGGAGTTTTGAATTTTGGATGTACTTCAGAAAATATTTTTGGAACCAGGCCATCTTTACTCATTGAATAAAATACCCTCGATTGGCCCATAAGCATTACCAAAATCACAGATGAAAATCCCAGCAAAATCGCAATAGTAACGAGGTCGCTCAGCCATTGGAATGTAGGCACCCACACGCCTCCAACCATTTGTCCGCTCATGTGCTCAATGGCATATACAACTGATGCTTCGCTGCCGTTGGTTCTGAACTCCTGCACTGAAGCGATGCCGGTAAGTACATAAGAAAATAAAATGTACAGGATCGTACAAATTACGAGTGATCCTAAAATACCAATTGGCATGTCACGTTTTGGATTTTTAGTTTCCTGTGCAGCAGTAGAAACGGCGTCAAAACCAATGAATGCAAAGAATACAACACCCGCCGCACCGAGAATTCCCAATATTCCTCCATAGTGATAAGAGATGCCCATGTGGTCGGTATAGGTAGTTGGAGCAGGAATAAAAGGCGTATGATTTTCAGGCCTGATGTATTGCCATCCAACCACAATGACTACCACTACAATCGCTACTTTTAAAATTACAATGATAGCATTTACCAAGGCTGATTCCTGCATTCCTCTAATCAATAAAAGCGTTAAAACGATAACGATTCCCAAAGCAGGCAGGTTCATAATTCCATGATGAAGCCCGTCGTGCGACATTTGAAAAGGGGAGTGGCACCATTCATACGGGACCGAAGTGCCGAAGATCTCCAGGAATTTATTGAAATATTCTGCCCACGCAATGGCTACAGTTGCAGCACCGACGCCGTATTCAAGAATTAAATCCCATCCAATGATCCATGCGATGAACTCGCCCATTGTGGCATAAGAATAAGTGTACGCACTTCCTGCAATCGGAATCATTGAAGCAAATTCTGCATAACATAATCCGGCAAAAGCACATCCCAAAGAAGCGATTATAAATCCAATCGTTACAGATGGGCCAGCATGCTGTGCCGCGGCGGCGGCTGTTCTTACAAATAAGCCGGCACCTATGATAGCGCCGATACCAAGTGCAATCAGGTTCCCGGCTCCCAGCGTTCTTTTCAATGTGTTTTGTGATTCACCTGCCTCATGCATCAGATGGCTGACAGGCTTCATAATAAATAAACTACTCATCGTGTTTCTGCGGAATTTTTGTGTTTATAAAAGAGTGAAAAATAAAAAATATTCTTTAATGATTGTTACAATTGTTTCGGAGCTTATTTTAAATATCCGGAAAAGTAAGGAATTAATTAAAAACCACGCAAAAAGATTTATCAATGGTGATAAAATCATGTGGTTTTTCCGATTGCAAATTTGCATCATGTTGCTTATTAAAATAAAAAATCAAAAATGTTTTTATTTTATCTTCGCCCTCTTATGAAAAAGGAGAAAGAGATCGTAATGAGCGGCATCAGGCCAACCGGATATCTACACCTTGGAAATTATTTCGGGGCCATGCGGAATTACGTGAAAATGCAGGAAGATTATGAATGCTATTTCATGGTGGCAGATTTGCATTCTTTGACAACACATCCGGATACGAAAGGCCTGAAAGCCAATGTACACCGGATATTGGCAGAAAATATTGCCTCTGGCCTGGATCCGGATAAAGCCGCACTATACTGCCAAAGCCATGTATATCAAACTTCTGAATTATATCTATATTTAAACATGCTTGCTTACAAAGGCGAGCTTGAAAAAACGCCTACTTTTAAAGATAAAGTACGCCAGCATCCTGACAACGTGAATGCAGGATTGCTTACTTATCCGGTATTGATGGCGGCAGATATTTTAATTCACCGCGCCAATTATGTTCCTGTTGGTAAAGACCAGGAGCAACACCTGGAGATTGCGCGGAATTATGTGAACAGGTTTAATCACCGCTATGGTGAAGTTTTCCCTGAGCCTTATGCGTTTAATTTTAATCACCAATTGGTAAAAGTTCCTTCGCTGGATGGAACCGGCAAGATGAGTAAAAGTGAAAATCAAATGGCTACCTTATATCTTGCCGATGAAGATGATGCCATAAGGAAAAAAATCATGAAGGCAAAAACTGACAGTGGGCCTGCAGAAAATAATTCCGTTAAACCGGATTATATTGAGAATTTATTTCTGCTAATGAAACTTGTTAGCGGAAATGAAACGTTAGAATATTTTGAAGAAAAATTTAATAACTGCACGATCCGTTATGGCGATATGAAAAAGCGATTGGCAGAAGATATGGTGAAGTTTATTTCTCCAATCCGCGAAAAAGTAAATGACATTTTAAAAGACGAAAAATATTTGCAAAAGGTAATGAAACAGGGTGCTGAAAAATCAACGGCAAATGCAGAAGTAACGATGAAGTTGGTTAGAGATGCGATGGGGTTAAATTACTTTTAATGTTGAAGGTTGAAGGTTCAAGGTTGAATGTTGAATTGTTCGAAAATATAAATTCAAAAACACTACATGGCAAAATCAAAAAAGCCGAAACACATTGCTGTTGCGGGAAATATCGGTGCGGGGAAAACGACTTTGACCGAATTGTTGAGTAAGCATTATAAATGGATCCCGCAATTTGAAGATGTGGATCACAATCCGTATCTGAATGATTTTTATGATGAAATGCCGAGGTGGAGCTTCAATTTACAAATATATTTTCTAAACAGCCGGCTCAATCAATTATTAGAAATTCAACGCGGTACAGAAACCGTTATACAAGACAGAACAATCTATGAAGACGCAAACATTTTTGCACCAAACCTGCATGATATGGGCCTGATGACGAAAAGGGATTTTACCAATTATTATTCTTTTTTTGAAACTTTAAAATCAATGGTTCAGCCGCCGGATTTATTGATTTATCTGAATGCTTCTGTTCCCACCCTTGTCGCACAAATTCAAAAACGCGGGCGCGAATATGAAGAAAATATCCGCCTCGATTATTTAAAAAAACTGAATGAATTTTATAACAAATGGATTAACAGCTACAACGAAGGACCTCTGCTGATTGTAGATGCAGATAAAAATAAATTTGCTGAGAATGAAGAAGATCTGGGAATTATCATTAACCAGATTGATGCGCAATTGTATGGATTGTTTTGATCTGGTATTTTCTAATATTTGACGAAAGAATTTTTAAAATATACTTTAAGTATATACCTTTAAAAAAAAGCTAAAATGAAAAATCTTTCTTTAAAATTGGATGATCAGATGTTTAACGAAGCAGAAAAAATAATTTCAAAAACCCATAAAAGCCACAACCGTTATATAAATGAGGCGGTGGAATTTTATAATCTTCTGCAAAAAAGAAAATTAATTTCAAACCAATTGCAAAAAGATTCAAAATTGGTTCGTGAAGAGTCTATGAAAGTTCTTGCTGAATCCAAGATTCGGCACAGAGGCAGGAAAAGCAAGGCCGGTTGTAATTGTACCAACTGATATGCTCAATAGATTTCATCCTTCAACAATTATCTGTCCCATAACAACAAACGTGAAGCCGGACGTGAAAATCCTGCGTGTTTTACTCGTAAAAGGAACTTCAAATCTAAAGGAAGACTGTGATATTATGATTGACCAGATTCGTGCTATTGATAATAAACGACTTATAAAAAAAATCGGGGGGTTGAATCGTGAACACATAAACAGTTTGCGCGAAAAGCTTTCAATTGTTCTTGACTTATAAAATAACTGGTATTTGACGTTTTTATTTAACGATCCTTGCTGTTTTTTCCTTTCGCTGACCTTGCTTTTTTATTAAACTCCACACATATATTTAGCCAATATTTAAAATCCTTTTCTCTTTCAAAACCGATTGGTAGTACGTAACAGTAACCCTTATATTCCTTACCTCTCATAATCACCAGCTGGTAACCCGTTTTTTTCGCAACTTCTTCGTGCCGGTTTGGATCAAAGCGGCACATTAAATTTTCACCACTTACACTGATGCACATTTTATCGTTCACCATAAATGTGAGTCCGCGAAACATTTTCTTTTCTTCAACTTTTAATTCAGTAAATTCGGAAAGATGTTCCCTGATCCTGTTTGCAAGTGTTGTGTTGAATGCCATAATTTTTTTCTCCTGATATTAATGACATAAATATTCCCTGAACGTTTATAAAATTTCTGTTTCCCTTTTTACGATTTTTTCTTTTCTCAAAAAACTTCCCGTTAAGGCTGCGAAACCAGCTACCATAGCTCCAATTAGCGCGGTAACGAAAATTAATAAGTAAGGACTATCGGCCTTGAAAATCAATAAAGATACACGGTGGGCCAAAATATTTCCATTGCTGGTGCTGATCCATAAGCTCATAATTCCCCATAATAAAAATAAGGCCACAAAGCCTGAGATAAATGAAGCGAGATGCGTCTGTGGAATGAGGATGGGAATAATGAAAGCCACGATGGCAATGCTCCACCACGGAAAATATAAGCAGACGAGAAAACTAAAAAGGATAATCAGGACTGTTGTTGTCAGGAATTTCATGTTTAAGTGAGTTGTTGTGAAAGGTAAATTGTCGGTGAATGTGAATGGTGGTATTGCATGATTAAGAATCGAGTTTGGCCGAGCCATCGTTGCTGGTTTTCACCAATGAGCTTTTCCCCTGAATACAGGTTCGTGAAGACACGAACCTTGGCGGATTGGCAGATGTTCTGTGAACAAGAATCAGCGTTATATATTTGTTTACTGAGCATCAGCAATAATTCAATAATTAATTAAAACTCATGGTCCATTTTACCCTTGCATCAGTTGCGTCGGATGCTTTCATTACCCACAGTTTATAATATTTTCCAAGCGCCCAGTCTGTTACAAAATCATCATAGAATCTACTTCCCGGGTTCCCACTTTCTCCTCCCGGATATATTCCCCATGCTTCGGTTTCAGGCGTTAATGATACGACCATCCGCCAACTTGGACCGTGTTGTTCTTTTGCCGCATTAATCGTATTTGTACCGCCTCCAATTGGCAAATGCAATCGGCTGAAAGCATCGATCCGCGCTAAATGTTCCACGCGCGTATCTTTATATTTTGCCCACTCCAAATTGCCTCCTTCATCTGCTTTTCTGATCACCGCCGCTGCTTTTTTAAAAGCTTCTGTTACGTCATCAGGCAATGTTTCAATCTTTGCAGTGGTTACATTGTCGAAATATTTGAAGTTCGGATATTTTTCCATGTCATCGAGCAAGGTGCTTTCGGACGGCCATAATAATTCCAAACCGCTTTTTAAAAATTCATCTTTCCAAACAGTTGTTTCCAAACTGTCCCATGTTACTACAAATAATGTAGCGCCTTTTGAACCGGTATCATTTCTTAAGTCCCAGTTTCTAAGAATTTCAAAATAGTTTTTTTCCTGTGGAGAAAGTTTATCTACTTGCATATTTCTAATCAAAACAGGGAGCGCCATTTCTCCAAAAACGTTGTAATTATCAGTTTGCAATTTCATCATATCCTGGGGGGTAATGTCGTTCATCGCTTCCAGTCTTTTATTGATTTCCCAGCCGCGGTAAGGAGGATAACTTCCGCCGAGATAATACGGATACGTCGTATCGGTGGGCAACTGGTTGGCGCTGCTTACAAATCCTCTTTCCGGATTCACCAGGTGTGGATTTTCATCCTGCGGAATCATTCCCTGCCAGAAATAAGTGCTATCCGTTCCAGGCATTACAAAATCTCCCTGGCGATACCATTTTGCCGGAAATTCGCCCTGATCCCAAATAGCAATGTCTCCATTCTTGCAGGCAAAAATGCAGTTCTGTCCCGGCGTGTGTAAATATTTTATCGCCTGCAAATAATCATTATAATTCTTTGCTTTATTGAGCAGAGTAAACATTTTCAATTCGTTGCTTGCATCATGCGCTTTCCATCTTACCGCGTAATTTTTTTCATGGGTATTTCTTTCGCCATCAAAACTTTTATCATACATGACAGGGCCAATATTTGTATAAGCAACTGTGTCTAAATAATCCGGGCGGTTTTTTATTTTAATGTCTTCAATCCTGAAAGTCGTTGGATGCCACGTGCTGTCAAACCAATATTCCTGGCGGGTTTCATCCTTAAATTTTACTTCATAATAATCCCTTACATCGCGCATCGCGTTTGTAAACCCCCATGCGCAACTGTCATTGAAGCCAATGATAACTGATGGTGCGCCGGGAAATGTTGCGCCATAAGCGTTGTATGAAGGCGTATTGATTTGCATCTCGTACCAGATAGAAGGAAGATTCAATCCGAGATGTGGATCATTGCATAAAATTGGCGAACCGCTTTTTGTTTTTTTACCACTTACTGCCCAGTTATTACTTCCGTTATCGGGATCTGGTTTTTGTTCTGTAATGGTAGTGGAATCTTTGTTGTCATAATAAAGCGAATCTGCAGAAGCCGGAATCTTTACATTGATTGCCGCTTTTGGAAAAACAGTTCCTTTAGGTACGATCGGGTCTAACGAATCCATTACGATTGGATAAATTTTATCAAAATCAGCAGAAGAAAAAATTGATTTTGCGTTCGTCATTTCAAAATCTCTTTCATAACCCGCAAGTTCCAGAGCCATATATTTGAGGAAAAGTGCAGATTTCAGGTTGCTCCATTTTTCCGGGTTATAACCCATCAATTTATATTCAAGTGGCATCGTACTTTCAGTCAGGCTTTGAATGTATGCGTTCACGCCGGCTGTATAATTGTCGCATTCTGCAAGCGTTACCGGGTCTTTTTCGATCTCTTTTAAAGAATTTTCTGCTCCATACACCATACCGAGCCTTCTTTTATCGCGATCATATTCCAGTGCCAGCGGGCCTACTACTTCACTCAATCTTCCGGCTGCAGCACGGGTTTGAAATTCCATTTGCCACAAACGGAATTTGGCGTGAAGATACCCCTGCACAAAAAATGCGTCATTTTCATTATCGGCAAATACATGTGGCACCAGTCTTTCATCAAAATAAACTTTCACTTTTCCGTTTAACTGCGGAAAAGATAATTTGGCTGAATAATCCTGTTTTAAAGGTTCTGCGTTCTGCCAGACTCCCTGTTGTGGGCTTAATAACTTTCCAAATGGAACGGGCAATACCATTGTTGTGTTGAAAAGCAAAACCAAAACAACAGTGATCACGCCGAAAACGATAAATGAAATTATTTTCATAAACAGGTTTAAAGCTGTAAAATAAAGAATTTACAAATAAAACAAACTTGAAATTTTATTTTCAGTAAATGTGATTATAAAATCGTTTCCGGGCAAAAAGAAGACGCAACGTACACTTACTTTCTTGTGATTGTGTCTTTAAGAAAAAAAATAAAGCTGCAATAGCTTTTTAAACAAGAAATTGGCCACCCGAATTTGTTTTATAAGTGCTTCTAAAAAATCTATAAAATGCAAAAAAGGAATTCCACTTATTTCTTTTTTTGCTGGTGAGATATAATGGGTAATAAATAGAATTAATATTTGCGGAACATTATTTGTAGTTTTTTGTATTATTCATTCTAAATCAATTAAAATATGAAACTTTCAAAAATTTTGCTTGCCCTTTTTCTAACGGCTGCAGTTTCTTTTATTGGCTGCAAGCCAAAAGATTCAACTATTCAGAAAAATATTGCGGATAAGTTCGCGGCTACTCCCGAATGCGCTGGTGCAACAGCTACCGTGTTTGATGGAGTGGCAACTTTAACGGGACAGGTAAAAGACGACATGTGTAAAAACACTGCAGAAACTACTGCAAAAAATGTAAAGGGTGTTAAGTCGGTAGTAAATGATTTGACCGTAACTCCACCACCTCCGCCTCCAGCAGCTCCAACTGTAAGTCCTGACACCGCTTTGAGCCAGGGAGTAACCGATGCAACCAAAGATTTCCCTACGGTAAAAGCAACAGTTAATAATGGCGAAATCACCTTGACAGGAACTATCAAACGTAAGGATCTTACTACCTTGATGCAAAGCCTGAATAGCCTTCATCCGGCAAAAATCAATAATCAGTTAACCATTAAATAATTAAAAAATGTCAGCGTTACAGGATAAATACAAACAATTGATTGATGCCGCAAACGCAGCAGGCATCAGCAATCTGCAGGTGAGCGAGCAAGGAAATGTTTTGCACATCAGTGGCAATGCACCAACAGGCGCAGCAAAGGATCAGCTTTGGGAAATTTATGGAAAAATTGATCCCGATTATCGTGCCGGTGATTTAATATTGGATATTGATGTAGCCGCCTCTGCAGGTACAAAAGCAAAGGTAACAACAGACAGCACCGCGCTCAATATCAGAAAAGGGCCAGGAACAGATCAGCCGATAGTTGGAAAAGCGGCTCACGGGGAAATTGTTACCCTTCAAAATAAAACCAATGAGCAATGGTGGCTGATTAAAACGGATAGCGGTGTTGAAGGATATGCGTACGCGCAGTATTTAAGTCCGCAATAACTTCTTAAATTTATAAAGCTTTGTAAAGAAACCTGTTTAAAAGACAGGTTTTTTTGTGATAATTACCGTAGAAGAAATTTTCATTGCAATATTTCTTTCAATTATCTTTAGGTGATGAAAAAATGAAATAAATTATTCATTTTAATGCGTGCCTTTTAAATAATAAAAAACTATTTATGAACCATCCAAGGCATGATGAAACACGAACAAAATTTCAATTAGAACGTTTTGTTTTTTTCAGCGACGCTGTTTTCGCTATTTGCATCACGCTGCTGGTCATCGCGATAAAAGTGCCGGATCCGGATGAGATGCAGATTTATACCGATGCTGCTTTATGGAAATATCTTTCACATAACTCACTTAAATTTTTGGGTTTCTTTATAAGCTTTGGTATCATCGGTCATTACTGGTCTGTGCATCACCGCATATTTGGTTATGCGCAGAATTACACCACTTCTTTGATCTGGATCAATCTTGGCTATCTTTTTTCTGTCGTACTACTGCCTTTTAGTTCAGGATTACTCGGAGAATATGCTTCAAACACGGGCATGTTTATTCCTTATGCGGTATATGTGGCAAACATGTGTTTTACCGGATTTATGAATATCTGGTTGTGGTTGTATATCAGCAACCCAAAGCGGAATTTATTGACGAGAAAGATATCCAAAGCAAGAATCAAACTTGGATTGTACAGAAGCCTGATGATACCGGTTGTATTTCTGATCTCACTTCTACTGTCCTTTTTTCTTCCTGTGTTTTCCCGGTTTATCCCCGCGGTCATACCTTTTATTTTGCATTGGGGAATGAAAGGATTAGAAAGAAGAGCAGATCAAAAAGATAAAGATGAAGTTGCGGTTATGAGTAGATTGGTTAAACAATAAAAGCATTTTTAATAAAACCGAAAATAAGAATCCGCATTATTTGTTCCTTTGCTGATGCATTTTTGAATACTTTCAGTAAAAGGTTTATTAGAAGATGCATTACTGATCATTGTTTTTAAAAACTTTATGATGAAAAAAATTCTTTTTTTCAGTGTAAGTTTTCTTCTTCTTTTCCTTACCGGGAAATGCCAGATCACTAATATGCCATCGAAGGTTGCTTCTTCGCACTTGGTTAAAAACTTGTTTGATGATGATGAAATACTGAATATCACTTTAAAGGGTAACATCCATAAACTTTTGAATAATCGCGAAGGAGAAGCCAAGTACTATCCGGTTACTCTTACTTACAAAGTACAGGATAGCGAAATTTCAATCCGCATAAATGTAAAAACAAGGGGACATTTTCGTCGTGATCAATCAAACTGCAGTTATCCGCCTTTACTGCTTACTTTTTCTGATACTGGTTTCAACTCTCTTTCTATTTTCCCTAAACATTCTTCCTTAAAACTGGTGATGCCTTGCAAAGGAGATAAATATGTTGTGCACGAATGGCTTGTGTATAAATTGTACAACCTGGTGACTTCGCAAAGCTTTAGAGCGAGGCTTGTAAAAGTGACATTGGTAGATGAGGATAATAAAAAAATGCCTGCACCATTTTATGCAATGCTGCTGGAAGATGAAAAGCAGATGGCTAAACGAAATAATTTCATTACTTTAAAAAAGAAGTTGAAGCCTTATGAAACGATGCGCGCATCATTTTTAAGAACGGCAGTATTTGAATACATGATTGGTAATACAGATTGGTCGGTTGAGTATTTGCAAAATATTAAATTGATCGCTGCTGATTCTGCATCGGCGCCTGTTACCGTTCCTTATGATTTTGACCTTTCCGGAATTGTAAATGCACCATATGCCTTACCGGCTCCTGAATTGAAAATGAACTCGGTCAGAGACCGGCGGTATCGTGGTTATTGTGTGCAGGATATGAAAATATTTGACAGCACAATTGCTTTATATAACGGTTTAAGAAATAAGATTTATAGTCTATATGATGATTCTCCGTTGCTCGATGATAAATATAAAAAGCAAACTGATGTTTTTCTGGATGAATTTTATTCTACCATTAATAATCCAAAAAAATTACAAAAAGAATTCGGATATCCGTGCCTTCCTGATGGAACCGGAAACGTCATTATTAAAGGATTGAGAGAGAATTGAAATAAGTGAAAGCTGATAAGATCATTCAGTCCGTGTATTTTCTGTAAACGTAAATTTTACTTGTGGGGGATTACTGATAAGTTTAAAAAAATCATCCAGGTAGCTGGTCAGTTCATTTTTACTTTTTGAAGAAAGCAAATTAAAATTATTGATCAAAGCATAAATACTGTCTTTCTGTTTTTTAAAAACAGCTACAACCGCATTTACAACTGGAAGCGGTTCGCGAAAACCACGGTACAATCTTGTACGAACATTGGTAATGTTGAGATTCGGGTCAGGGACAGAATAATCGGTATTTACAAATCCCGAAAAATCAAAATCATAAGGAACTACAAAAGGTCTGTTCGAAGAATCTGTGTTTGAATGAAGCAACCGGGTATTATGGTTTGCAATAACACCAAAGTCCGTGTTGCCAATCATGTATTCAAACACTGCAGTCATCGTCATTTGGTAATCATTTGTATTACGCGGGTCAATTTTAGCTTTTAAATACGTGCAATTATTTCGCCTGGCAACATTTTTTATGTCTTCCATAAGAAAAGCATATTCTGTAATTGGTTTCTTTCTGCCGGAACTGTCAACTAATTTCAAATTTAATAATCTCACGCGAAAGCTCATATCGGTAAGAAGATTATACATCTTATAAACAAGGAATTCACTTAATAAATATTTTTCGCCAATGTCTGATGGATAGCACTCGCTTACTAATTTTAGCGAACCTAGTGGCTTTAATACTGAAGCCTCTTTGTCTTTAAAATCCACGGTAAGAGGAGGCAAAAAACACTGGTCTCTTCTGAAATGTCCCCTGACACTGAGAATAATTGGCTCCTCGATTGTCTTGCCATCGGAAAGCATGATAGAAAAGTTTGCAGGAAATTCAAGACCGGGTTTATTTTTTTTCCTGAAAATCATTCCCGTGTTTGTTGTAATTGTAGCATGGATAATTGAAGTGTCCTCAAAAAATTTTACTTTGTCAAAAGACGTGGTTTGACTAAATGCATTTCCCGATGCAAGCGCAGAAATAAATGTAACTACTGATAGAATTATTTTTATCAACGCGATTATTTTTTAAAATTAAAAATCAATTGTCCAGTGAATAAAATCATGAAGCATCTGAATATGAAGCGTTGCCGTTGTTCTTGGAAAATTAAAAAACGATTTTTCAAACGCGCAAAATCATTTAATACTTTCAGTTTTCTTTCTCACTTATGGTTTTTAATTCTTCTGTTTATGATTTTGATTCATTTTATCTATCGTGTCTTCATTCAGCACAATCTTTTCAATGCCACCTTTTCCCATACTTTGAAGGTCCTGCAGAAGACCCTCGTCAGTAAGATCAAGCGGATGAGAATTTTCCCAGTCGTAATGCGCAATTTTTTTCAGTCTCTCTATTATCTCCGGATCATGTACTTCGATAGCCAGTTCCCGCCGGTGATCAAAACTGCCAGGTGTAAGATTGATAGATCCAATGATCGCACGGCAACCATCAGACAACAACATTTTTCCATGCAGTTTAAGGTAATTCAGTTTATGGATTTTAATTCCTACATCCTCCATGATCCTTAAACCACCTACGCCTTCTACTAATTTTTCCATTCGCAATGTATGCGGTGGACGCACCATCACATGAATTTTTACACCGCGTTTTGATGCATGTACAAGCCTTTCGATGATGATCAGATCCTGAAATCGTTCATTTTGAATAAAAAGCGAATGCTTTGTTTCATCAATAAACCGCGCTATTCTTGTGCGGCCGTTATTGATGCACCAGATCAGGTTCATGTTTTCCCCGGGTTCAAAATCATGCCTGTACCAATCAGCTTCAAAACACAAAATGATTTCTTTTACTTCATGCGGATGCGTAGTGATGACCGCATAATCACGGGTTTCGGTTAAATTTTTTGTGTCCCAGTTCAGCGATTTTATAAATGCCACCCGCTCATCAACCACCATTGATTTTTCGTGTGTGATGCTGAAGAACGGATTGCTGTCGCGCACCTCTATACCTGCTTCCTGCAATATTTTTTTCGTCTCTTCATTTTCCTCTTCGCCATTATTTCGTGCTGGATTCAGCATCACTTTCACTCTTACACCTCGATCCTTTGCGGCAATAATTGCACTTATCAAGCCGGGATCAGAAAATAGAAACATCTTTATCCTGATCGATTCCCGGGCGCTTTCAATGGCACTTACAATTTGCTGCGCGGTATCATCTGGTAAAATAATTATGGACCGGTGAGACATAAAACATGATTTTTTCTTTGTTTGCTGAAGATGGTGCTTTTATTTATTCATTACATTTTCAAATGAATTCGCCCTTGCCTGCACACTATGTTCCGTCCATTTTTGAACATTACAAAGTTCCGCATACATTCCACTTTTCTTCAAAAGTTCTTCATGGGTACCTTGTTCTGCGATTGATCCACGATCAAGCACAATAATTTTATCAGCATCACGAATGGTGGTCAAACGGTGTGCAATGGTAATCACTGTTCTCCCCTGCATTAATTTCTCAAGCGCTTCTATTACTATCTTTTCCGATTCGGTATCCAATGAAGCAGTTGGTTCGTCAAGGATCAGAATAGGCGAATTGCGTACTACGGCCCGGGCAATTCCAATACGCTGGCGTTGGCCTCCCGAAAGAGTTAAGCCTCTTTCTCCAACCAGGGTATCATAACCATGAGGCATCTTTCCTATAAATTCGTCAGCATTTGCCAGTTTAGCTGCTTCAATAATTTCTGCATCAGTTGCTTCCGGACGCCCATAAGCAATGTTTTCACGGATTGAGCCATAAAAAAGCACCGTATCCTGCAACACAAATCCTATCTGGCTGCGTAAACTATCAAGCTTGAAATCGGCTATGTCAGTGTCATCTATTAACACCCGTCCGTTTGTAGGGTCATAAAACCGTGCAATGAGGCTTACGAGCGTTGATTTACCGCTTCCTGTAGGGCCGCAAATGCCAATGCGTTCACCGGGATTTATGGTAAGATTAAAATCGGTTATTACCGGCGATTCAGGATTGTAAGCAAAACTTACGTGATCGAAAACAATCTTTCCGCTGAACTTTTCCGGTTTTATTGCATTCGGCTTTTCTGTAATGATCGTATCTGTATTTAAAATTGCTTGTATTCTTTCGAGCGCTACAGTAACCTGTGCGATAGAACTGGTCATCTTTGCAAGATTCTGAACCGGGCTAAAAAATTTGTTCATGTACCAGACAAAAACAGTAAGCGCCCCGACTGACATAGCTCCTTTCAGTATCAGATCTGCTCCCCGCCAAAGAACAAATGCGGTACACAATGAAACGGTAACGGCCACAAATGGTGAAACAACTGATTTTACCTTTCTTGCTTTCAGGGCAGCAAAGAGCGTCTCCTGGCTTATTTTCTGCAATTTTCCGTCTTCAAAATCCTCGCGTCCGAAAGCATTTACTGCACGGATCGACTCCAGACCCTGCTGCAAAATCACCAGCATATTGCTCTGGTCTTTACGAACCTCACGGGTTGCTTTCTTCATCGCTTTTTTAAAACGCGCTACAAAAAAAAGTAGGAACGGAGCGACTGCCAGGGCTACCAGCGTAAAATCAGCATCGAGATAAAACATAATTCCAATCATGCCCAAAATTGTAATTGCATCTACAAGAATGTTTAGCAGGATAGAAGAAGCGAAATCCTGTATTGTGGAGACATCGGTAGTCAGGGTGCTGAGCAATTTGCCGGTTTGATGGGTATCATAATAAGAAAGGCAAAGGTGCTGAAGATGATGATATATTTTACGCCGCAGATCATTGGCAACAGACTGTGCCACTTTTTCATTAAAATAAGTATCCAAAAAATCGGCAAAGGATCCTAAGGCAGTTATGGCAATGTAACTAATGGCAGCAACAGCTGCCATTTGTTTTAAATTTTCTTTTGGAAAAATAAGATCTAACCAATTTAGCCAATGAGGCAATGGGTGGTGTCCAGCTACATTATCGATGATAATTTTCAGCGGCCACGGCGTTGCCAAACCAATTAAAGCCTGAAGCAACATGGCAACCAGAATAATCACAACCATTTTGCGATATGGTTTGGCAAGACTTATAGCCCAAAGTATAAGAGCGCTGAAAGAAATGCTTCTTTCTGAAAGATTTTCCGAAAAACGAATGCCTTTTTTAAATTGAAGGAACATTTAAAAGTTTTTACAATAACCTTCTATTAAAAATTCTCGCGTTGTTTCGTGTGGTGTGCGGTAAGTAAGCAATAGTCAAAAAAATACTGCTTCAGTTTCTTGTTTAATCAATAGTAAATGTACAAATTATCGAATTAATTTAAGATGATTTTTCAAATACTGTTTGTCCAAAAAACAAAAAAGCAATTAAATCTTTGTTTACTGTAAGTTTCAATTCGGTGAAGTTGTGTCAAACTTTTGAATGCGCTTTTATAAAGTCGCTTACCAGGTAGCTGATTAATTTTCCGGTAGAATTATCGCTTTCTCCAAAATCAGTTTTTGTTGCTCCTTCACAGATGTGCAGGTAGGCAACCTTTGAACTCATTGCTGCAAAATTCAGGTATTGCCGCGCGTTTAAACTTGAAATTCCGCATGGAGCGGAAGCGCTGCTCAACACATTTTCAATTGAGTCCAGGTCCAATTCTATTCCTGTGAAATTATCACCGGTAAAAGATGTCGCATGGGCAATTGCTTCTATAAAATTTCTTTTTTGGTGAATAAAAATATCTTCATAAGAAATAAGATCAATGAAGGGATTGTTCACAATATCTATCCAGATATTTTGTTGGATATAATTTTCATGAACGCCAATCACACAATATTTATTCAGGTATCCATCCTCATCTGCATAGCGAAAAGCGTTTCCGGAATGCCTTCCTTCTACAGGTCTAAAATCGGTATGTGCATCTAAATTGATGCAATTAATTTGTGCAAGTTGCACCAGTTCTGCTTTGTACAATCCTTTGGAAGAGCCTTTTATTGCAGGATACGCATTATTGTGGCCGCCACCAATGATGATGGGAATTTTTTTATTTTGGGTAATAATTTTTACCATTTCTTCCACTGCATCATCTATCTTACTTACATATGAACGGTAGGCTGTTATCTTTTCTTCATCGGTTGCTGCATTTACATTAATTAATTTTTGTGCGTCTGTAAAATCAAAATGTCCGGCGATAAAAATATTTTCACCGCTCAAAAAATCATTACTCTGGATATTTAAAAAAGAATCAAGAAATGGGAACCACGCAGAATCTGCACCGCCCTTTCCGAGGTTTGCTTTTACGCCGATGTCTTCCGGAATTCCGAAAACAACATACTTCGCGCTTGTTTCTGATATTGCTTTTTCAAAATCAGTTGTACTATCTGAAAGAATTATTTCTCCCAGTTTTGTTTCATACTTTCTCAGACGCGTAAACATTTGGATATCTTTCTTGTCAAGTCGTTTAAAGTTTGTTGGCATACAGCATAAGTTTATAAACAGTTGTATAAATTATTTTTCGATTTAAATAAAAGTACCGTCAATCATCACTTTATCAATCAGGTTGTTTCCAAATGAATAGGGAAGGTACGCAAGCGAAGGCACCGGTTTTGTAAATATAATATTTGCTTTTTTGCCGATAGAAATACTTCCACAATCACTTTCAATTTCCATTGCGCAGGCACCGTTCATTGTAGCGGCGTTTATCGCTTCTTCGGGCAGCATTTTCATTTGAATACAGGCAAGAGAAATGATAAAATTCATATTGCCTGATGGTGAAGAACCTGGATTATAATCAGAAGCTAAAGTAACTGCAGCGCCGGCATTAATAAGGGTTCTGGCGGGTTGCAACGGCATTCTTAAAAAAAACGCCGCCGATGGAAGCAGGGTAGAAGCGCCTTTATATTTTCCCAATAATTCTATTTCATTTTCAGTCAAAGTTTCCAAATGATCAAGTGATAAAGCGTCTAATGATATTCCGGTTTCGATGCCACCGGTACTGTTCAATTGATTCACATGCAGCTTCGGTTTTAAACCATAACTTTTTCCCGCTTCGCAAATGACTTTCATTTCTTGTGCAGAAAAAAATCCTTTTTCACAAAAGACATCTATATAATCCGCGAGTTTTTCTCTTTCAATTACAGGAAGCATTTCGTGGATGATGAGGTCAATATATTTTGCATGATTTTCTTTGTATTCCAAAGGAAATGTATGTGCGCCAAGAAAAGTACATTTTATTTTCAGCCTGCTTTTTTCTTTTAATTTCTTGATCACACGAAGCATTTTTAATTCTCCCTCAACTGATAATCCATAGCCACTTTTTATTTCAATAGCCCCGGTTCCCAACTTGCTTACTTCTTCGAGTTTTTTCCAGGCAGCATTAAAAAGTTCACCTTCAGGAGTGGCATTTAATCTTTTTGCAGAATTAAGAATTCCACCGCCTTTCGCAGCAATTTCAGCATAGCTTAAACCTTTTATTTTATCAATAAATTCTTCTTCACGGCTTCCTGCAAAAACAATATGTGTATGACTATCGCACCAGCAAGGCATAACGATCGTATTATCGGGTAGCGAAAAATTGCCTTTTGAAAATCGAAAATTTTCCATCACATCCATTTCGGCAATCGTGTCATCTTCAATAATGATGTAAGCATTTTTTATTGATGGCAGATTGGCCAGTTTATCACCACGAACGAAGCCGGAATGGCCTCGTGTATTTGCCAATAAACTGATGTTTGTAAATATTTGTGTGGCCATAAAGCTAAATTATGGAAAAAGGATTTGAGGGAGGTAACTTTGTGAGAATAGAGATCTGAAATGTACAGTGTGTGGATGCACTTTCCGGATAATTTAATCATTTAATAATTCAACGATGCCTAATTCCCTGATAAACGAAACTTCCCCTTATCTTTTGCAACATGCAAATAACCCGGTAAACTGGTATGCCTGGAATGATGATACTTTATCAAAAGCAAAAGAAGAAAATAAAATGTTGCTGATCAGTATTGGCTACGCAGCTTGCCATTGGTGCCACGTGATGGAGCATGAAAGCTTTGAAAATGAAGAAGTGGCCAGGGTGATGAATGAAAATTTTATTTGTATAAAAGTCGACAGGGAAGAGCGTCCGGATGTGGACCAGGTTTATATGAACGCCGCTTATCTCATTAATGGAAATGGCGGCTGGCCTTTAAATGCATTAGCGATGCCGGATGGAAAGCCATTTTTTGCCGGCACTTATTATCCCAAAGAAAATTGGATAAAACTGCTTGAATATTTCGCTGCAATTTATAAAACAGAACCTGAGAAACTGGAAGTGCAGGCAGAAAACGTTTCAAAAGGAATCCGTGACATCGAACATCTTCCCATGAATACAAATCCGGTTTCATTCAGTGAAAATGATTTGAATAAAATGTTTTTTCTTTTTCAAAAAAGAATTGATTCAGAACATGGCGGCACAAAAGGCGGGATGAAATTTCCGATGCCTTCAATCTGGGAATTCCTGTTGCAATATCATTATTTTTCAAAAAATAAAGAAGCTTTAAATGCGGTAGAAATCACTTTAAACAATATGGCAAACGGTGGAATTTATGACCAGGTTGGTGGAGGATTTTCAAGATATGCAACCGATGTGAAGTGGCATGTTCCGCATTTTGAAAAGATGCTTTATGATAATGGGCAACTCTCGAGCCTTTACAGCCATGCTTTTCAGGTTACCGCAAATCCATTGTACAAAAGAGTGGTTTATGAAACTTTGGAATTTGTAAACAGGGAACTTACTTCCCCGGAAGGTGGATTTTATTCTTCATTGGATGCAGACAGCGAAGGCGAAGAAGGAAAATATTATGTCTGGGGTGAAAAAGAAATCAAGGAAGTTCTGAAAGAAGACGCCGGGTTTTATCTGGATTATTTTGGAATAACTGAGCAAGGAAATTGGGAAAAAAATAAAAATATACCGGATGCAAGTTTTAGCAAAAAAAATGTTGCAGTAAACGAACAAATAACACAAAAACTGGTTTCTTTAAATAAAAAATTATTTGAAGAAAGGGAAAAAAGAATACGGCCTGCAACGGATGATAAAATACTCACTTCGTGGAATAGCTTAATGACAAAGGGTTTCATTGATGCCTATCAAGCGTTCGGTGATGAAAGTTTTTTAAATTCAGCGAAGCGAAACATTGATTTTTTATTAAAGAACATGTTTGCGGAAAACAATTCTTTATTTAGAAACTACAAAAACGGCAAGGCAACGATTCATGGTTTTTTAGATGATTACGCTTTTTTTATTACTGCTTTAATTGAATATTACCAGGTAACTTTTGACGAATCCTATCTGCAAAAAGCAAAAGCAATTACTGAATATGTGAACACACATTTTTTTGATAAGAATTCCGGGATGTTCTTATACACTAACGATCAATACAGCAGTTTAATCGCGCGAAAAATGGAAGTAACGGATAATGTAATCCCTTCGTCAAACAGCCAAATGGCGAAGAATTTATATTTTTTGAGCCAGTATTTTGATAATAAACTTTATGAAGAAATATCAATGCAGTTAATAAAAAATGTGTTCGACGATTTGACGAAAAACCTAGGCTATTACAGCAATTGGGCACAGGCAATGCTTTTACAGGTTTACCAGGCAATTGAAATTGCCATTGTTGGTAAAGATTGGAAAGAGAAGCTGCTGCAATTTCAAAAAAATTATTTACCAAACATTATTTATTCGGGTGGTGAAATTGAAGGAACACTTCCTTTGTTGGAGAATAAAATGGCGGAAGGAAGAACAATGATTTATGTGTGCAAAAACAAGAGTTGCAACTTGCCTGTGGAAAATGTTGCTCATGCGATGACCCAAATTTAGAATTATGTTGTTAACCTTCAGAATGTATTTTTAAAACAAAATGCACCTGCTACCTTTTACCGGTCGCTTTGACTATCGGCACTTTAATTGTAATAAATAAATTTATTATATTTATTTAACCAAAAAAATTAAAATTATGAAAGCAGCAGGTTGGATTTTAATCGCTATTGGGATTGTAATGATTGTGATCAAAGGTGTTTCTATTCCTGAAAAGAAAACCATTATTGACGCAGGGCCTATCCAGGTAAATAAAACTGAAAATCATTGGTATGGCTGGCCTACTTATGTTGGTGGCGCTATTGCAATTGTCGGAGTCGTTTTGTTAGCTACTTCTAAAAAGGACGCGTAATTTCTTTCTATAAAAAAATGCCCGTTGAAAAAACGGGCTTTTTTTTTGAAAAACTGTTTTGAAAAATTCTTACAACAAAAGAATGAGCAATAAAATGATAATGATAACTGCTCCAACGGATAAATAAATTCC
>Ga0207652_10001204_pt1 | contig 23229 bp, 18 predicted proteins | sample KBSC63BmetaG_FD_184334 | JGI IMG/M metagenome (GOLD analysis project Ga0207652, IMG submission 184334) | Corn rhizosphere microbial communities from Kellogg Biological Station, Michigan, USA - KBS C6-3B metaG (SPAdes) (version 2) | ecosystem: Host-associated > Plants > Roots > Rhizosphere ... | reverse complement strand
GCGCTAGCTTCGAGCGGCGGGCGGGGCCGGGGGAGCTCTCCCCGAGGGGCGTGCGCAGGCGCTGCTTTCCCGCCTTGCGGGAAAGCTTGCTAGCCGGAGCCCGAGCGAGAGACGCGTCGCCGGAGCGGAGCCTTTCACCACAGGTGAAAGGCGAGCACCGCCGACGTAGTCGAGCGACCCGAGGGGAGAGTCCCCCGGTCCCGCCCGCCCCCCGAGCGTAAAGCGGAGCGGAGCGGCCGCCCGAGCCGACCTACCTAGAACCGAAGGACGCTAGTCGACCGGGTGGAAGAAGCGGCCGAAGCGGATCGATTTTAGCCAGGCGATGGGCTTGGCGTACCAGGCGGCGTCGTCGGGGGTGCCGCGCGACCACCAGACGATCAGGGCCTTGCCCTTGATCAGCTCGTGATCGACCGTGCCCCACACGCGCGAGTCCGACGAATTGTCGCGGTTGTCGCCCATCACGAACACGTTGCCCGCGGGCACGACCAGCGGCCCGAAGTTCGACGGGGGCCGGCCTGGCTCCTGAAGCGCGTCGTGCTGCTTCGTCCCCAGCGTCTCGTGCCAGAGCTCGCTGTCGTGGTCGTCGGAGGGCCCCAGGTCGTGAAACGGCCCGACATGCTCGCGCGGCATGGGCTTGCCGTTGATGAAGACCTCGTTGTTGCGGACCTCGACCTTCTCCCCGGGCAGGCCCACCACCCGCTTGATGTAGTCGATGCTGGGGTCCTGCGGATACTTGAAGACGATCACGTCCCCCCGCGACGGCTCGCGGAACTCGAAGATCTTCTTGTTGCTGAACGGGACGACCAGCCCGTACGAGAACTTCGCCACGAAGATGTGGTCGCCCACCTCCAGCGTCGGGATCATCGATCCGGACGGGATCTGGAAGGCCTCCACCACGAACGCCCGCAGCAAGAGCGCGATCGCCACCGCGATCCCGATCGACTCCGAGTACTCGCGGATGGTCGACTTGCGCGCGAAGCTGAGCTTTTCCTCGAGCAGCTGGTCCAGCGCCGACAGCGCGTCGCGGATGCGATCCTGATCCTCGCCCGCCACGGCGGTCTGCAGCTCGGTGACGGCCGACCGGACGTTGTCCGCGACCGACTGGGGGATGCGGTAGCTCTTACGCTTCAGGATGCGCTGCGCCTCGCGCAGCAGATGCTTGGACTCGGCGCGCAGCCGCCGTCGCGTGCTGCCCTGTCGCCACCAATCGAGAACGCCCGTCGCCATCAATCGACCTTCAGAATGGCCAAGAATGCTTCCTGGGGGATCTCCACGTTCCCAACCTGCTTCATCCGCTTCTTACCTTCCTTCTGACGCTCCAGCAACTTGCGTTTGCGGGTGATGTCGCCGCCGTAACACTTGGCGGTGACGTTCTTCCGCAGGGCCTTCACGGTGGTGCGGGCGATGACCTTCGAGCCGATGGCGGCCTGGATCGCCACCTCGTACTGCTGCTGGGGGATCAGCTCCTTCATCTTGTCGCACAGGTCGCGCCCCTTCGGGTAGGCGTTGGCGCGGTGGACGATCAGCGACAGCGAGTCGACGCGATCGCCGTTCACCATCAGATCCATGCGCACCAGGTCGGCGGTCGCGTAGCCCTTGGGCTCGTAGTCGAGCGAGGCGTACCCACGGGACACCGACTTCAAGCGATCGTAGAAGCCGAACACCATCTCCGTCAGCGGCAGGTCGTAGCGGACGATGACCCGTCGCTCGCCGGCGTAGGACAGCCCCGTCTGCGTGCCGCGCTTCTCCTCGAACAGCTTCAAGATGGCGCCCACGTACTCGGGCGGCGTGTGCACGGTGGCGGCGATCAGCGGCTCCTCGATGCGGTCGATCTCGCCCTCGGAGGGGAACTTGGCGGGATTGTCCAGCTCGACGACGTCCCCGTTGTTCCGCACCACCCGGAAGCGGACCGTGGGCGCGGTGGTGATCAGATCCAGGTTGTACTCGCGCTCCAGCCGCTCCTGCACGATCTCCATGTGCAGCAGGCCCAGGAAGCCGCAGCGAAAGCCGAAGCCCAGCGCCGCCGACGACTCCGGCTCGCGCGAGAACGATGCGTCGTTCAGGCGCAGCTTGTCGAGCGCGTCCCGCAGATCCTCGTACTTCGACGAGTCGATGGGGAAGATACCGGCGAATACCATCGGCTTGGCGGGCTGGAACCCGGGCAGGGGCGCCACCCGGGGGGTCCCCGCCTCGGTGATGGTGTCGCCCACGCGCGCGTCGGCGACCTCCTTGATGGCGCCGGTGAGAAACCCCACCTCGCCGGGTCCCAGCTCGCTGACCTCCTGGGCGAAGGGCGCGAAGATGCCCAGCGACAGCACGTCGTACTCGCGTGCCGCCGCCATCAGGCGAATCTTCATCTTGGGCTTCAGCGTGCCGTCGATGACCCGCACCAGGATGACGACCCCTCGGTACGCGTCGTACCAGCTGTCGAGCAGCAGCACCCGCAGCGGCTTCGTGGCGTCGCCCACCGGCGGCGGCAGTTTCTCCACCACCGCGTCCAGGATCTCGTGGATGCCCACCCCCTCCTTGGCCGACGCCAGGATGGCCTCGGAGGCGTCGATGCCCACCACGTCCTCGATCTGACGGCGCACGTTCTCGGGATCGGCGGCCGGCAGATCGATCTTGTTGATCACCGGGACGATGGCCAGGTTGGCGTTCACCGCCAGGTAGACGTTCGCCAGCGTCTGCGCCTCCACGCCTTGCGAGGCGTCGACCACCAGCACCGCGCCCTCACAGGCGGCCAGCGAGCGGGACACCTCGTAGTGGAAGTCGACGTGCCCGGGGGTGTCGATCATGTTCAGTTCGTAGGTGTTGCCGTCGGCGTGCGGGTACATCAGACGCACGGTGGCCGCCTTGATGGTGATCCCGCGCTCGCGTTCCAGGTCCATGCTGTCCATGAACTGGGCCTTGCGTTCGCGGTCGGTGAGCGCACCGGTGGCGTCCAGCAGGCGATCGGCGAGCGTGGACTTGCCGTGATCGATGTGGGCGATGATCGAGAAGTTGCGGATGAGGTGGATGGGCGTCGACATGAAAAATGGCTGGTGCGATCCTGTGAAAAGGCGCGCGCAGCTTAGCAGCCGCGGCAAAAGGTGTCGGGAAGGACTAACCGCGCGGTCGCGAAGAGGAGGTCAGGATGTCCAGGCTCAGCTGGCCGGCCAGATGCCGGCTCTCGCGTTCGAGGACCATATCGATGCCCTGCCGGATGAACTCGGCGACGGGGACCTTCGTCTTGTCGTGAAGCTCCTTGAGCCGCTCGTTCTGTTCGGGCGTGATGTAGATGGTTGTGGAGATCTTCTTCCGCGCCATGGCCGGTGACAATGCATGGCCATATGTGAATAGTCAAAGGGCCCGATCACTTGCGAGATCAAGCGTTTGAGCCTACCGTTGTGAGCCATCATGACCAACGCGCGTGGCGTGCAGTGTCTGTCTCTCCGGCGGCTTTGGACTCTCGTGGCGCCCGCGGCGCCGGCCGGCGCCCTGTTCTTGACCCTGGCCGTGACCGGCTGCGGCAGCACCCAGGGCACCGGACCCGTCACCCCTTCCTCGGCGGGCAACATCCCGGGCGCGCCTCCGGTCGATCGCAGCCGTTGCAAGGCGGAGGGGAAGCAGGTCACCACCGCCGACACCAACATGGACGGCAAGGCCGACGTCTGGAAGTACTTCGTCGCGAACGGCCAGGGCGCCCAGGTGCTGACGTGCAAGCAGGTCGATCTGAACCACGACAACAAGATCGACATCGTCTACTACTACGATGACACCGGCACGAAGACGACGCTGGAAGAGTTCGACACTGACCGCGACGGTCACATCGACGAGACCGTCTACTACGTGAACGGCAAGAAGGTCCGCTCGGAGTTCGACACCAACCTCGACGACAAGCCGGACGTCTGGAACTACTACGAGGACGAGAAGCTGGTGCGCATCGAGCGCGACGCGGACTTCAACGGCAAGGTCGATCAGTGGGAGTACTACGAGGGCGGCAAGCTGGACCGCATCGGGTACGACACCACCGGGGCCGGCAAGGTCGACAAGTGGGATCGGGCGCCCGAAGGCGGCGACGTGGGTGCGCCGGCCGCCGCTCCGCCCGCCTCGCCTCCGCCCGCGACCACGACGGCGGCGCCGACCGCGGCAGCGACGCCCGCCCCGGCGGCGGCAGCCGCACCGCCCGCCAAGAAGTAGCGCCGAAGGATGCGGTAGGGCCTCCAGGCGAGATCCCGCGCCCGCCGCCCTCTCCCGCTCCGCGGGCGAGGGCGCGAGCCGCTGCTTCGTTACGTCTGTTTCGAGGCCCGAGGCCCCTTTTTCAGGCCTGGCCCAGACCGAAGCCGTCGTGCAGCGAGCGGACCGCCAGTTCGGCGTACTTCGCCTCGATCACGCAGGAGATCTTGATCTCCGACGTCGAGATCAAGTGAATGTGGATGTTGTCGGCGGCGAGGATCTCGAACATCTTCAGCGCCACGCCGGCGTGCGAGCGCATCCCCACGCCCACCACGGACACCTTCGACAGGTTCTCCTCGGCCTTGATCTGGTCCGCCGGACAAAGGTCCGCGCAGTGCTTCGTCAGCAGCTCCTTCGCCCGTGCCAGATCGCTGCCCGGCAACGTGAAGGTCAGGTTCGTGCGGCCGTTCTGGATGTGCGCCTGCACGATCACGTCCACCACGATGCCCGCCTGGGCCAGGGGCCGCAGCACCTTGGCCTGGATACCGGGCTGGTCGACGAGAGCGGACAAGGTCACCTTGGCCTCGTCACGCGTGGCGGTGACACCTGAGACGACGACTGCTTCCATGGACTTCTCCTCGGGAACGACCCAGGTCCCTTCGTTATCGTTGAAGCTCGATCGGACGTGAATGGGGACCTGATACTTCATCCCGAACTCGACGGACCGGATCTGCAGCACCTTGGCGCCCAGCGACGCCAGCTCCAGCATCTCCTCGTAGCTGATGCGGTTGACCTTGCGCGCCGTGCGCACCACGTTCGGGTCAGCCGTGTAGACACCGTCCACGTCCGTGTAGATCTCGCAGACGTCGGCCTTCAGCGCGGCCGCCACGGCCACCGCCGACGTGTCCGAGCCGCCGCGGCCCAGCGTGGTGATGTTGCCGTCCTTGTCGACGCCCTGGAAGCCGGCCACGACCGCGATCTTGCCGGCCTTGAGCGCCTCGCGGACGCGCCGGTCGTCGATGTCCTGGATGCGGGCGCGCGCGAACGCGCTGTCGGTCAGGATGCGGACCTGGGGACCGGTGAACGAGCAGGCGGTGCCACCCTCGGCCTGGATCGCCAGCGCCAGCAGCCCGATCGTCACCTGCTCGCCCGTCGAGGCGATCACGTCCAGCTCGCGCTCGTCCGGGATGGCGCTGATCTGCTGGGCCAACCCCAGCAGGCGGTTCGTTTCGCCCGACATCGCCGAGACGACGACCACCACGTCGTGCCCCTGCTTTTGCGTGGCGATCGCCCGGCGCGCGACGTTCTTGATGCGGTCGATGTTCCCGACCGAGGTGCCCCCGAATTTCTGAACGATGAGCAAGGCGGCCGATCTCTATCAGCGACGCCACCGCCGTCAAGAGGAGCAAGCGACAAACCGGCCCCCTCAGCCACGCCGCGGCACCGGATCGGCCATGTAAGCTGGTGGCATGACCGGTCCCAACGCCATCGAGGTCCATATCACCGCGCCCGACCGCGATCAGGCCGCCACCATGGCCCGGGCCCTGGTGAACGAGCGTCTGGCCGCCTGCGTGAACATCGTGGACGGCGTCCAGTCGGTCTACCGCTGGCAAGAGAAGGTGGAAGAGAGCGCGGAGGTCCTGTGTCTGGTCAAGACCAGACCCGAGTTGCTGGACGCGGTGACCGCGCGCGTGCAGGCCCTGCACCCCTACGACGTGCCCGAGATCCTGGCCTTCGAGGTCATGGACGGCAGCCCGACTTATCTGGCCTGGCTGGACGAATCGACGCGGCCACCCAGGTAAGCCCTCGTCCTCGGGGGTCGAAGCGGTGGGTCAGCCGGCGCGCCCGGCCCGGAGCTGCGCGATCGCTTCCCGGGCGGCGGCCGCGACCGACGCCTCCGTGTCCTCGTGCGCCACCTTGTCCAGCGCCGGGATGACGTCGGCGCGCCCGATCTTCGCCAGGGCACGCGCCGCCTGGGCGCGAACGGGGACGTACTCGTCGTGCTCCAGCCGCTCCAGCAACGCCGGCACGGCCGCCGGGTCCCCGATGTCCCCCAGCGCGTCCACCATCTCGCGCCGGTTCTGAACCTCGGGCAGATGCACGATCAGCGCCGGGACCGCGCGCCGATCCTTCAGCTTGCCGATCTGCAGGATGATCAGGCGGCACAGCAGCACGTCGTCCTTGCAGTCGCCCAGCGCTTCAGCCAGCGTGGGCACGCCGGCGTGGTCATCACGCGCCGCCAGCGCCAGCGCGCCGCGCACGCGCAGCTTGCGCGGGCGCGACGGATCGGACACCAGCGCGCGCACCCGGGCGGCCGGCGCCATGTCGCCGCCGCGCACCGCCCCCACCGCCGCCCAGTCCGCCACCACGCGATCCTTGTCGTTCGCCGCCAGCGCCAGCTGGGGCGTCGTCTGCGCGCGGGGGGGCAACGACACCAGCAGCTCGGCCGCCTCGCGCCGAACCGGCGGCGCCGCGTCCGTCGACAGCATCAGCTCGGCCAGCCCCGGCCCCGCCATCAGATCCCCCAGACGTCCCCGCTCGATCGCCTTGGGGACGCGTTCGCCGTTCGGGTTCGCGGCGCCCTTGGCCAGCACCGGCTCGAAGCGAACGTGGCCATCCAACCAGTCGTCCAGCACGCCACGCAGGCTGGCCACCCGCTCCGGATACTCGTCGGCGCGGTTCTGCTTCTCGCCCGGATCCTTCGCCAGGTCGTAGTAGGCGCAGAAGCCCCAGTTCAGATCGCAGATCAGCTTCTCCTCGCCGCGGACCACCATCCGCTTGTCTTCCAGCTCGGCGAACGCCGGCGGCAGGCGTGAGGCGGGCGCCGGCGGCGTGGCCAGCCACGGGCCCAGGTCGGTCCCCCGCATGCGCGCCGGGACCGGGATGTCCAGCAGGTTCAGGATCGTCGGCGCGATGTCGATCAGCTCCACCGGCTGGTCGACGTCGCGGGCGGAGACGCCCGGCACGCTGATCAGCAGCGGCACGTGCACCTGCTCCTCGAACAGCGATGAGCCGTGATAGCGCCCGCCGTGCTCGTCGAACTCCTCGCCATGATCGGCCGCCAGCACGACGATGGTGTGGGGCCGGTGCTCCTTCACCCAGTCCAGCAGCCGTCCGATGGCGGCGTCCGCGTAGGCGATCTCGCTGTCGTACCGGTCCATGTCACCTGCCCCGAACGGGAACTCGGGGTGCGCCACGTAGGGCTCGTGCGGCTCGAAGAAGTGCACCCACACGAACGAGCGCTTCGGCTTCTCCAGCTCGTAGAAGTGGATGACTTGATCGACGCGCTTCTGCGCCTCCAGGTACTCGAACTTGATGTACTCGAACGCGAAGTTGGTGTCGGCGTACGCCTTCAGCTTCTGGGCGTCGACGTAGAAGACGGCCGGCGGATAGAAGGCGGCCGTGCGCCACCCGTACTGGCGCAGCGGCGAGGTGATGGGGTCGTGCTTCTCGGCGGGCGCCAGGCGCGCCAGCGTGGGGAAGTACTTGCCGGTCAGCATCGAGGCGACCGAGAACGAGGTGTGCGGCGCCTGCGCGTAGGCGCGGGTGAACCGCGCGCTGCGCGTCGCCAGCGCGTCGATGTGCGGCGTGGTGGGCCGCCTTCGGTAACCGAACGCACCCACGTGATCCGCTCGCAGCGCGTCCACGGTGATCAGCATGACGTCGGCCTCGGGCCGGCGCGGCCCCTCCGGCAGCGGCGGCAGGTCTCGCTCGATCTCGCCCCGGTGCGCGGCCACGTAGGTCTTGGCGTGCATGGAGACCGGCGACAGGCGCAGCAACTGCCCCGTCGAGGCCGTGCGCTCGAGGGCGGCGAAGCGGACGATCTGGCTGCCGTGGGCCTTCACGCCGGAGAACACCGCCAGCCCCATCATCACGACCGCCCTGGGCAGCACCCAGCGGATGCCCGCGCGGGGGCGCCGCGCTAGCGCCAGCCGCGCCGCCAGCAGGGCCGCCGCGGCGGTCATCACGGCCAGGCCGGCGTGGAACCAGGAATAAAGCCGCGGCAGCAGCAACTGGTTCGCGAGCTCGCAGGCCGCCGCCACCGCCGCCAGACCGACCACCAGGACCACCAGGCCGGGCCCGGAAGGCCCGCGGCCCGCGTCGAGCCGCGCCAGCAGTCTCCGAAGTCCACCCGCCGCGACGAATACCGCGGCGGTGCCCAGCAGCGCCAGCAAGACGGACAGCGCCTGGTGGGCTGGCACGGACGCCGCCCGGTGTCCCCTGAAAGCGGCGAACGCGGCGTAGCCGAGGACCGGGAGCGCCGCCAGGGCCAGCACCGCTTCGGGCAACCAGGCGCGCCCGCGGGATCTCGTCAGGACCGCGGCCAAGGCCGCGATGATCATGCCCACCATCAGGGCGGCCACGCCGGTCCAGCTGATACCGAGCAGGATCAGCACCGCGCCCTTGCCCGGCGCCAGCCCGCCGACGCCGCGGCTGACCGCCCAGATCGTGTCGAAGGCGCCGACCACCGTGCCGGCTAACAGCCCGGCGGCCGGCCAGGTCCACCAGGTGCTCCGGTTCGGCGGCGCCGTTCCGTCTGTCGATTGCGTATCGCTTTCTGCGTTCATCTGATCGTCTGGTCCCTGGGTGGTGACCTCAGCCCGCCTCTTCTCCGAAGATGGGGGCGGCGGCCCAGCGGGCGTCGACCGCGCGCCGCAAGGGCTCGTGGGCGGGCAGGCGCAGCTCCGGGTCGGTCGCCAGTATGAGCGCCGCCTCGGTACGAGCAAGCTCCAACATCCGAGCGGTGCCGGCCAGGTCGGCGAAGCGCACCCCGGGCATGCCGGCCTGGCGCACGCCGAACAGGTCGCCGCAGCCACGCTGCTGCAGGTCCGCCTCGGCGATGGCGAAGCCGTCGTTCGTCGCCGCCAGCGTCTCCAGGCGGGCCCGCGCATCCACGCTGGTGGCCCCCGTCACCAGCAGGCAGGTCGCGGCGGTGGTGCCCCGCCCCACCCGCCCGCGCAGCTGGTGCAGCTGGGCCAGGCCGAACCGCTCGGCCTCCTCGATGACCATCAGCGTGGCCTCGGGAACGTCGATGCCCACCTCGACGACGGTGGTGGCGACCAGCACGTCCAGCGCGCCGCCGCGGAACGCGCGCAGGGTCGCCTCCTTCGCGGCGGCATCCAGCTCGCCGTGGACCAGCCCCACCCGCGCCGGCGCCAGCGCCGCCGCCAGCGTCCGCTGGCGCTCGACCGCGGTCACCGCGCCCGCGCGCTTGGCCTGCTCGCGCACCGGGCAGATGACGAACGCGCGCCGCCCGGCCGCGACGGTGGCCCGCAGCGCGTCCTCGGCCGCCTCGCGCGCGCTGGCGCCGTCCAGGATCAGCGTGGCGATCTTCTGGCGCCCGGGCGGCAGCTCGTCGAGCACGCTCAGATCCAGGTCGCCGTATAACGTGAACGCCAGCGTGCGGGGGATCGGCGTCGCCGTCATCACCAGCAGGTGCGGCAGCGGGGCATCCCCGGCCCCACGCTGGCGCAGCCGCGCACGGTCGGCCACGCCGAACCGGTGTTGCTCGTCGACGATGGCCAGGCCCAGCGCGGGTAACGCCAGCCCTTCGGACAGCAGCGCCTGTGTCCCCACCAGCACGTCCACCTGGCCGGCCGCCGCCCGCGCGAGCAGCGTCGCGCGCTGGGGACGGGGCGTCGAGGCGGTCAGCAGCCCCACGCGCAGCCCCAGGGGCGCCGCCAGCGTGGAGAACGTCCGCGCGTGCTGCTCGGCCAGGATCTCCGTCGGCGCCATCAGCAGTGTCTGGGCACCCGCGCGCGCCACCTGCAGCGCCGCCGCGAACGCGACCACGGTCTTCCCGCTGCCCACGTCCCCCACCAGCAGGCGCTGCATGGGGACGGGCACCGCCAGGTCGCGGTGGACGTCCCCGACGACGCGCGCCTGCGCCCGCGTCAGGGCGAAGGGCAGCGCGGACGCGATCTCGGCCCGCACCGACGAGAGCGCCACGGGGCAGGCCCGCCCCGGCTGCGCGCGCGCCGCGCCCCGCCGCCGCGCCAGGCCCACTTGTAGGATCAGCAGGTCCTCCAGCGCCATCCGGCGGTGCGCCGGCGACTGACCGCTGATCAGCGCATCCAGGTCCGCGGGCGTGGCATCGGACGGCGGCAGGTGCAGCGTTCGCAGCGCCTCCCCGATCGCGGGCAGACCCAGCCGCGCGCGCGTCGCGGGGCCGAACAGATCGGGCAGGCGATCCGCGTAGCGCGCCACCGCCGCGGCGACGATCCGCTCGACCACGCGTGCCGCGACCCCGGGGACGACGCCGTAGCGCGCGCGGATGCCTGGCCCGCCCGTGCCGCACGGGGCGCGCGCGGTCAGGTTCACGGGGTGCAGTAACTCGGGCTGCCCCTGCTCGCTGAACCGCAGCGGCCCGGCCAGGATCGCCTCGCTGCCTTTGACGTAGGCGCGGGCCATGGACGCGGGCGCCCGAAACCAGCGGGCCACCACCCGCCCTCCCCCTCGGTCTTTCTGTGCCTCTGCCTCTGCCTGTGCTTGCGGCGCCGCGTCCGCCTCCAGCGTCACCGTCAGGAAGCGGCGGGGGAAGATGTTCACGCGCGCCACGCGTCCGCGCACCAGCACCACCGCGCCCGCCTCTTTCTGCGCCAGCGCGTCGAGCGGCGTGTAGGCGCGCAGATCGTCATAGGCGCGCGGCGCCGCCGCCAGCAGCGCACCGATCGTCCCCAGCCCGTGGGCCGACAGGCGCAGGGTCGTGGCCGGCCCCGCGCCCGGCAACAGCGAGACAGGCGCCTCTGCGATGTCGTCCGCCTGGGACATCTCCGGCGCGCCCGCGCGGCGGGGGGCCCGCCCGGCCTCGATCGGCGCCGGCGGAGGGTGGGCTGTCACCTCTTGTACGTGAACTTCAGCTCGTACTCGCAGATGTGGAACACATCGCCTTCGTCGATGCGCTTGTTGTCGATGCGCATGCCTTTGAAGTCGATGCCGTTGGTCGAGCCGAGGTCCTTGATGAAGAAGGCGCCGTTGCGGCGGATCACCGCCGCGTGCTTGCGCGAGACGTTGCCGTCCTTGATGGGCAGATCCGAAGACTTCGAGCCCCGCCCGATGATGAACTGCTCCTTGTCGATGCGGTACTTCTGGTTGTCGAACACCAGGAAGATGGTGCCCCCGCCGGCCTCCAGCGCACCGGGCGGCGTGGGCAGCGCGACCGAGGCGGCGGCGGTGGCGCGCCCGAAGCGTGGCGGCGCGGGCGGGAAGCGCGGCGGCGGCGGCGCGGTCCCGTTGTAGCTGCCGGGCCGGCCGGCGCGCGATGGCCCCGTCGGCACCGACGGCTCGTGCGCCAGCGGCGAGGGCGTGTCGTCGGCCGGGCCCATGGTCTGGTAACCAGCCAGCTGCGCGTAGGAGGTCATGGCGTCGCTGATCAGCTCCTCGACGCTCTTCTCCTGCTCGTGCGACATCTGCTCGAACGTCTCCCACAACCGATCGCGGCAGTGGAACTGTCGCAGCGAGAGGCGATCACGCTCGTCCAGCGCCATCAGCCCTTGCTCCGCACGACGCCGGCGACCCTGGTGGCCTCCTTGCCGATGGTGTCGCCCGTCGGGAATCCCTTGATCATGGTCGTGTCCTTGCCCAGTTTCCCCAGCGGCCCCGCATCCGCCGCCTGACCCAGACGTTCAAGAGACATGACCGCCGTCATTCGCGCAAGCGGAAATTTCGAATCCAGCGCCTGCAACAACGCGGGTCGCGCGGCCGGCCCCAGCTTCTCGATCAACTTGACCAGCAGGTCGTCCACGTCGACTTGCTTGTACGTGGCGCTGGCGGGGAACGCCTCCAGGCCCGCCACGATGCCGTCCTGTTTTGCGACAGCCAGCAGCGACTCGAAGGCGCGATAGCGCACCAGCTCGTCGTGGTCGCTCTGGATGATCTTCACCAGTCCGTCCTTCGCCTGGGGGCCGCCGATCGTCTCGACGACGCCGAACATTTCATCGCGCACGGCACGGTCCGCCTTCGCGTCGCCCGCGACGCGCAGCGCGAACGGCAGCGCCTCGGGCTCCCGGCGCTGCTGGAGTGCCCGCACTGCCGCCACGGTCTCTTCGTGGCTGCCGTGCTGGATCTTGTCCTCGAGGAACTTCACCACCACGGGGCCGCCCAGCACGCCGATCGCCTTCCACATCGCGTCGGGCACCGTCTTCTCGCGGCCCGCCCGCGCCACCAGCGCCGAGGCGCCGGCCTGGCGCGTGTTCTCGTCCCCCACGTGCGCCAGCAAGTCGGCCACGGCGCCGTAACCGGTGATGGGCTCGCCCAGCAGCTTGGCCAGCATGCTGCCGGCGGGGACGCCGATGGTTTGCAGGATCTTCTCGACGGACTGGCGGCCGTTGCGGACGCGGCCGGCGCGCAGGTCGGCCTCGATGGTGGGCATCAACGCCGCGTCGATCTGCGCCTGGTCCTCCGGGCTGGCCAGCGCCCGCAGCGAGAACAGCGCGTCGCGCGCCGACAGCGCCTTCTCGGGCGTGGCGCCGGCGGTCGCCATCGCGCCGGTGTACAAAGGGATCAGCGCCCGCACCACGTCGAAGCGCTCGCTGGCCGGCATGGCCCCCAGCGTCGCCTCGACCTCGTCGGCCTTGCCGATGTCCACCAGCGCCATCGCCGCCTGGGCGCGCAGCTTGGCGTCCAGGCTCCGATCGCGCAGCGCCTCGGTTAGCTTGCCGGGGCCCTTCTCGGTGGTCTTCCAGACCTGGATGTTCTCGGCGGTCGGTTTCTCGCAACCAGCGAACGACGCGGTGGCGGTCAGACATCCCAGCAGCGCGCAACCGCGGAGCACGCCACGGGAGACGCCAAGGGGTCCCCGGGCCTGGCCGATGCCTCGAACACGCCCCTTTTCGCAAAAGGCCATGGGTTGCGGGCATGTTAGGCACGCGCGGATCCGAGCGTCAAGGAAAGCGGCCGATCGCGGCGGCCTCGGGCTCCCGCGGACCTCACCCGCGTTGCCGGGCTGGGCGCGTTCGGATAACGTCCGCGCACGCATGTTTCCTTCGCGGGATCCCCGCCGGCGCCGCCGGGTACGCGGGCGCGCGGTGGGACCGCGGGTGGTGCTGTTGATGTCGCTGCTGGCTGGCGCGCGAACGGCGGGCGCCGTCCCCATCGACGATCCCGACATCGGCGGTATCGGCTTCTCGGGCCCCACGTCGGGAGACCTGGCCGCGGTGTACTGGAACCCGGCCGCGCTGGGGCTGATCCACGGCGGGCAGCTGACGTTCGGCGCCACGGGACGGCTGACCACGACGACGGTCACGCCGGCGGGGATCGATCCTGCCACGGGGCTCGCTTTTCCGGGCGCGAAGGCGTCCGACTTCACCCACCCCTTCTCCTGGCCGCCGGGCCCGGGCGCCTTCGCGGGCGTCGGCGCGGACGTGGGCGGCGATCGCTTCACGCTGGCGTTCGCCACGTACATGCCGTTCGCCGATCGCTCCACGTATCAAAGCGGCGACAGCCCGAACCTGGCCACGCGCTACCACCGCATCTCGGCCGATCTGCGCAACCTGGCGCTGGTGCCGGCGCTGGCCGTGCGCTTCGCCGGTGATCTGCGCCTGGGCTTCGCCCCCGGATTCCTGTTCTCGACCGGCCGGCTGTCGTTCGACGAGACCACCTGCGGCGTGGGCTGCGCGCAGGATCCCAGCGGCGACGCGCGCTACAACATCGCCTCCAGTCCTGGCTTTCAGACGGCGCGCTTCGCCCTGACGCTGGGTGGCGGCCTCTACTACCGGACCCGCTCGTGGGAGTTCGGCGTCTCGTTCTCCAGCCGCCCGTTCGCGGGGATCACCAGCAACCCGGCGGGCATCTCGGGCGCCGACACGCAGGTCATCCGCCCCACGCGCGACGGCGGCGGCCCCGTCACCTGCATGAACGGCCGCGCGGACGGCCGCGGCTGCGTATACGCGGATCTGTCGTACAAGTTGCCGTTCACGTTCATCGCCGGCGTGACCTGGCACCCGCGGGCGGGCGCCGAGTTGACCGCGGTGGGGCGCCTGCTCAGCTTCCCGGCCAACGACGTCATCGACATCCGGCTGACCGGCTCGTCGCTGGCGGCGGACGGCCTGCCCCAGCACATAGTCCTTTACCGAGGGTACGGCACCGTGCTGGACACGCGCGTGCGCTACGGGCAGTGGGTGGGCCATCGCTTCCGGCTGGGCGCCGGGCTGCGCTTCGAGAACAGCGCGCTGGGATCCGGCGCCATCAACCCGGGCGCCGTCGACGGCGAGAAGGTCGAGCCGACCGCGATGCTGACGCTGCTGGTGTCGAAGCACCTGACGCTGAACGGGGGCTACGGCTTCACCTACATGTTCGGTGTCACCGCCCAAAATTCAGTCTTCGATCCCATGGCCGCCACCACTTGCGAGGCCGCGGGGGGCGATCTGACTCCGCGCTCGAGCTGCTACAAACGGCTGACCGGCCAGGCGCGCCCCAGCGCCGCCGGCGACTACCACAGCCACCAGCACGATTTCAGCCTGTCGCTGACGTTGCAGTTTTGATAGACCGGCCGCGTGGGTTTCCCGCCGCGCCCCCCGACGGCACGGCGGCTCGTCGCAGCCGCCGGACTGTTTCTATCACTCTGTTCACCCTGGCTGGGTGGCTGCCTTCCGCACGGCACGGCGCCCGCCGCCGGCCCGACGCCCGCCACCGCCGGCCCCGTCGACGTGCCCGGCGCCAGCCAGATCGCGTCCGCGCCGCTGGGGCCGCTGGTGGCGCGCAAGTGGCGCCTGGCCAACGGCCTGAACATCATCACCGTCCCCGACCCTGGCGCCCGGAGCATCAGCTACGTGACCGCGTTCCGGGTCGGCTCGCGCGACGAGAACGCCGCCGGCGGCCAGACGGGCCTGGCCCACCTGTGCGAACACCTGATGTTCGCCGGGACGCGCGGCGGCTACCCGAAGGGCGAGTTCGATCGCCGCCTGGAGTCGGCCGGCGGCAGCGCCAACGCGATGACCTCGTACGACTTCACGTCGTACGTGGACGACATCCCACCCGGGCTGCTGGCGGACACCGTTCACCTGGAGGCGGACCGGATGGTCAACCTGGAGCTGGGCCAGGGAGACGTGACCGCCGAGCGCGACATCGTCATCGAGGAGCGGCTGCAAGAGGCCCAGGACGACATCGACGGCGAGCTGGAAGAGCTGGTGTGGGCGCAGGCCTTCCGCGCCCACCCCTACCGCTGGCCGGTGATCGGAAGGATGGCGGACATCAAGGCGGTCACGAAGGACAACGTCTGCAACTTCTACCAGGCGCACTACCGACCCGGCCGGGCGGTCGTCGTCCTCGCCGGCCGGTTCGACGAAGCATCGGCCCTGACACTGCTGGCCTCGGCGTACGGTGCGGTCCCCGCCGGCAAGAGCGATGACGCGCCCGCGATCGCCCCCGAACGAGCGCCCGAACACGAGGTCCGGTCAGCCATCGAACGGCCCGTGCCGGCCGAGCGGTTCATGATCGGCTACCCGGCGCCCGGCCTGGCCGACGCCGATCGGCCCGCCTACGAGCTAATGGACGAGCTGCTGGCCGGTGGTCCCTCGGCCCGCCTGCCCCGCGCGCTGATGGTCGACCGGGAGCTGGCGTCGTCGGTCGACGCGGAGGTCGCGCAGACCCGCGACCCCGGCCTGTGGACGATCGTGGTCCAGACCCGAAAGGGCACGCCAGCGACGGCGGCCGAAGAGATCATGCAACAGGAGATCGCTCGTCTGATCGCGCAACCGGTATCGGCGGAGGAGCTCGACGGCGCGCGCAATCGCCTGGCCACCGCGTTCTGGCGGGACCTGTCGTCCAGCCAGGGCCGCGCGGACGCGCTGGGGCGCTACGAGGTGATCGCCGGCGACTTTCGCACGCTGCTGGACCGGGGCGCCGCCTACGCGCGCCTGACGCCCGACGAGGTGAGCCGGGTGGCCCGACAGTACCTGGGATCGGGCGCACGGTCGGTGGTGGTCGCGAAGCCGAAGGGCGGCGCGCCATGAGCATGGTGCGGATCACCGCGCTGGTAACGGGGCTGCTGGTTTGCGGCAGCGCCTTCGCCCAGGCGCCCGAGGTGCAGCGCCGCGGCGGCCCCGGCGGGTCGCTGCTGATGGTGGAGACGAATCGGGCGTTGCCGCTGGTGCACGTGATCATCGCCGTGCGCTCGGGGTCGGGGTGGGATCCCCACAAGAAGGAGGGCCTGGCCCACCTGGCGGCGACCACGGCGCGCCGGGGCGCGGGGGGCCAGTCGCGGGCCAAGCTGGACGCGCGTCTGGACGCGCTGGGCGCCAACCTGGACGTGGTCGTCGATCCCGACTCGACCCGCTTCGAGGGGGACGTGCTGGCGCAGCACCTGGATCAGCTGCTGGACATCGCCGCCGATGTGCTGCTGCGGCCCGACTTCGCGCCGGACGAGGTGATGCGAACCCGGCGTGACGTGCTGGCGCAGATCGACGAGGCCGACAACGACGACGTGGCGCTGGGGACCCGCTACTTCGATCGCAACCTGTACGGCGACCACCCCTGCGGCTATCCGGCCGAAGGGGCGCGGGCCAGCCTGGCCCGCGTGCGCCGAGAGGATCTGCGCGCGTTCTTCGCGCAGCACGTGGTGGGCCCCAACGTGATCCTGGCTGCGGGCGGCGACGTCTCGGCGGACGACTTCGCGGCGGCGGTGGCCCGTCACTTCGGCGCGCTGCCGGCGCGCCCCGCCCCCGGCCCGAACCCGCTGGCGCTGCGCGAGCCGCAGCAGCCGCATGGCTGGCGCATCCAGATCGTCGACAAGCCGGACCGCGAACAGGCCCAGATCTTCTTCGGCCAGCTCGCCGTCCCGGCCAAGGATCCCGACTACGTCCCGCTGCTGGTCCTGGCCACCAGCTTCGGTGGTCGCGGCATGAGGGCCACGCTGATGGACGAGATCCGCACCAAGCGCAGCCTGGCCTACGGCGCGTACATGACGCTGTCCGAGCGGCTGGAGCGCGGCGCGCTGACCGGCTGGGTGCAGGCCGCCACTGCGAAGGCGGTGCCCACCCTGAAGCTGGCGCTGAAGCTGTACGTGGGCCTGATGGAGAAGGGGATCGACGCCGATCGGTTGTCCTTTGCGAAGAGCTTCCTGGCCGGCGCCCTGGCCACCGAGATGGACGACCCGGCGCACCGCCTCGATGCCCGGGTCACCTCCGAGATCGCCGGCCTGCCGCCGGGCTTCGTCGACGACCTGCCGGCGCGCGTGCAGGCCGTGACGGCGGATCAGCTGCGCGCGGTGGTGGCCCGGCGCATCCACGCGCGCGATCTGGCCATCACCATCGTCGGTACGGCCGCCACGCTGCGGCCGCGACTGATCGACGCGAAGATTCAGCCCAGCGCCATCGACGTGATCCCCTACCAGACGTTCTGATCAAGCGATGAGCCTCTCGGACGCGAAGGTGGCGTTTCTGGGTCTGGGACGGATGGGCACCGGCATGGCGGGACGGCTGCTGGCCGCTGGACACGCGGTGACCGTCTACAACCGCGACGGGGAGCGCTCCCGATCCCTGGTGGCCGCGGGCGCGCGCGCGGCCGCGACGCCCCGCCAGGCATGTGCCGGCGCCCAGGCGGCGTTCAGCATGACGGCGGACGACACGTCCTCGCGGGCAGTCTGGGACGGCCAGGACGGCGGACTGGCCGCGCTGCCCCCCGGCGCCTTCGTCATCGAGTGCTCGACGGTCTCGCACGACCGGGCGCTGGAGCTGGCGCGCGCGGCCGAGGCGCGCGGACTTCGCTACCTCGATGCGCCGGTGACTGGACTGCCCGACGCCGCGGCGGCGGGCACCCTGACGCTGCTGGTGGGCGCGGCGCCCACGGATCTGGACGCCGCGCGCGAGCTGCTGGCCCCGCTCGCGCAGCGCGTCCTGCACTTCGGCGCCCCGGGTGCCGGGACCGCCTACAAGCTGATCGTCAACCTGATGGGGGCGGTGCAGATCGGCAGCGCCGCCGAAGGGCTGGCGCTGGCCGAACGCGTGGGGCTGGACGGCCCCACGGTGGCGGCGGCGTTCGAGACCAGTCAGGCCGCCAGTCCCCAGGTGGTGCGCAACGTGCGCCGCTTCCTGCGCGGCGATCACGAGCGGGACGTCGTGTTCAGCGTGGCGCTCCGGTTGAAGGACGTCGAGTACGCCTTGAGGCTGGCCCGGAAGTTCGGCGTCGATCCCGGGTACGGCGAAGTGGCGGCGCTGGCGTTGCGCCGGCTGGCCGCCGCCGGTCACGGGGGGCAGAACGAGAGCGTGGTGGTCGAGGTGATGCGCGGACAGGTGGCGCTTGCGGCGCCGCGCGATCGTCCCTAACGTGGACGCGATGCCGAAGGACGAAGCGTCGAAGCAAGAGATCATCGGGCGCGGAAAGTACGTCGAGCTGGTCGCGGAGAACGGTTGGGAGTATGTGCGCCGGCACGCCTCGACCGGCGTCGTGGTCATCGTGGCCACCACGGACGCGGGCGAGCTGGTGCTGGTCGAGCAGCCGCGCGTTCCCGTGCGCGCGCGTGCCATCGAGCTGCCCGCCGGCCTGGTGGGCGACGTGCGCGGCAGCGAGGACGAACCGTTCGAGCGTGCCGCCCAGCGCGAACTGGAAGAAGAGACAGGGTTTCACGCCACACGCTGGGCCCGCCTGATCGAGACGCCGAGCTCGGTGGGGCTGTCGTCCGAGATGCTGACCTACTTCCGCGCCACGGGCTTGACCCGCGTCGGGGCGGGTGGCGGTGACGAGACCGAGGACATCACGGTGCACCTGGTGCCGCTCGGCGAGGTGCGCGCTTTTCTCGAAGCGAAGATCGCGGCCGGCCTGCTCATCGATCCGAAGGTGTTCGTGGGCCTGTACTTCGTCGACGGCGTGGCAGCGGCCGGCTCTGGCGACGGACCCCGGCGATGAGCCGCTTCCCCCGGCCGCCCGCCACCCCCTTCGCGACCGTGCTGGATCAGCCGCAGGGTCCCCTGCCCTTCGTGCCGCGGGCCGCGCCGGAGGGTGGCGTGGTCTGGGAGTACGTCGTCGATCCCGCGCACTACAACCCGTACGACATGTTGCACGGGGGCGTGGTGCTGGCGTTGCTGGATACCGCCATGGGACACGCGGTGGCGACGCTGGTGCACGCCGACGGCAGGTTCAACGCCGCCGCGCAGATGAACACCAACTTCCTGGCGCCCGTGAAGTCAGGCACCGTGCGCGCCCGCGCCCAGGTGATGAAGGTGGGCAAGCGTCTGGCCGTCGTCGAAGCGAAGGCCCACGACGATGCGGGCACGCTGATCGCGATGGCGACCGCCACGCACAGCATCTTGCCCTGACCGCTACGGGGCGCGCAGCGCCGCCCGGGAAGCGGCGGGATCGTTCGTGATCAACGCATCGACGCCCGCGTCCGCCAGGCGCCGCAGTTCGGGGGGCGCGTCCACCGTCCAGACGGCCACCCGGTAACCTTGTGCGTGCCAGCGCCGGACGGAGGCCTGGTCGCACAGGACGTTTTGCGGATGCGCCGAGAACGGACGCAGCCCGGGCAGCGCCCAGGCGCGCCGCAGGTACACCGGCGCCTCGGCCTCGAACAGCAGCCCCGCCGGGATGCGGGGCACCCGGCGCTGCCACGACCAGACCGCATACGGATGAAACGAGGAGATCAAGACGCGCTCGCGCAGCCCGGGCGCATCGGTGACGGCGGCGACGGCGGCAACCAGGGCGCGGATCTCGGCCCACGGGACGCCCGACGCTTTCAGCTCGACGTTGACCAGCAACGCGGGACCGCACGCCTCCAGCGCCTCTGCCAGCGTGGGGATGCTGGCCCCCGAGCGCAGGCGCACGGCGCGCACCTGGGCGAGCGACATCGCGGCGACGCGCTGGGGCCGGTCGCCCAGGCGCGCCAGGTCGTCGTCGTGGAACACCACCACCTCGCCCGTGGCGCAGCGAAGCACGTCCAGCTCGACACCGTCGGCCCCGTCGGCCGCCGCGCGCACGAACGCCGGCAGTGAATTCTCGGGGGCGAGGGCGCTGGCGCCCCGATGCCCGATGATCAGCGGCGCGGCCCCGCGCGGGCGCGCCCACTGCGACTCGGACCAGCGGGTGCCGGTCACAGGGGGCCGGGGCCCGCACCGCCCGTCCGGGGACGGCCCCCGAACGGCGTACCGGTGCCTCCGCCACGGGTCGTGATCGCGGCCGCGCTCACCAGCGCCACGCTGGCGCCGCGCCGTCCGCCGCCAAGGCCATGGTCACCACCGCGCATGGCACGATCATGCGCCATTTCGACGTTTCAGGGAAGAATCACGGCATCCGGTAAGCAGCCTGGCGCGATACGGTAGGTGATCGTCAGCGCGTGAATTAGACTCCCGGAATGTCTCCACTGACCGCGCGCCCTGGCGCGCGTACCGTACGGACGCTGGGCGGGACCCTGCTGCTGGCCGCCTCGATCGGACTGGCGTCTTGCGCCCACCACCCCGGCCTGGCGCCGAACGGCCCCGCGCAGCGCATGCAGGCGGACGCCTCGCGGGTCGGGCCCGTGCAGTACGAGGACGACTTCGTCGAAGGGCGGCTGGTCATGCAGGCCCTTCCGCTGGGCTCGCGCGAGCGCGCACCCCTGCGCGCCAAGCTGATCACCTATTTGCTGGCGCCCATGAAGGGCCTGTCGGCGGACAAGCTGCGACAGGAGGCGACCGAGCTGGGCAACACCGACGTGTTCGATCGCATCTACGATTCGCTGCGCGACGCGACGAACCTGTACGAACCGCAGGAGCTGTGGGCGACCCCCCTCGCCATCCCGGCCCCGGAGAGCGACCTGCTGGCGACGGCCGCGCGCCTGGTGGTGGGCCTGTTCGGACCGCGCGGCGCCGAGGCCCCCACCGCCCTGGCGCTGAACGTGCTGGCCACGCTCGAGCCCCAGAACCGCGAGTGGAGCGATCAGATCGACAAGCTGCTGGCCTGGATGGACGACGCGGGGGCCGCCGGCGAAGGCGGCGTTCGCCGCAACATGACCGCCGTGGATCTCCTCGAGTCGGTGCTGGGCGACTGGCCGACGCCGAAGGTCGCGGATCGCCTGGCGGGGCTGCTTTCCGATCGCAGGCAGAAGTTCGCTTCGATCCTGGGCAAGCCGCTGCCGGGCAACGACGACGCGCGCCGGGCGCTGGGCGACCTGCTGATCGCGCAGGGGGACGAGATGCAGCGGGCCGTGCCCAACGTCGCGGCCACCTACCTGCGCTGCGGCCGACTGGACCGCGCCGCGGCCGCGATCGCGCCCCTGGCCGGGAAGCCGGGCGACGAGCCCGAGCTGCGCGCGCTGATCAACGCCGCCCTGCCGCCGGCCAGCGGTCCCGGGCCGATCCTGGCCCTGGCGCGCCGGTTCCTGCCGCGCGTCGATCCACTGGGCGGCACGGCAACGGACGCGCCTGATCTGGGGGTCGCCTATCGGGTGCTGCAGGTGGGGCTGGAACGAACCCCCGACGACATCGAGACGCTGATGCTGTCCGCCGAGCTGGCGAAGCTGGTGTCGGCGCCCTTCCTCGCTATCCGGCAGCTGGAGGAGGCTCAGCAGCTGCTGGAGCGCAGCGGCAAGGGGCAGAGCGATCTGATGGCGCGCATCTCGAGCGAGCTGCTGGACTTGTACTTCCTGCGCCTGCGCCTGTCCCTTGATCCCGAACGGGCGGCCCCGGTGGCAGCGGATCAGGCCGAGCGCCTGCGCCAGCAGGCGTCGGACACGCGCCGGCGCTTCCAGGGGACCGAGCTGCACGTGTCCGAGGGGCAGATCGACTTCGAGCTGGGCCGCAGCTACGTGAACGCCGGTCTGCTGGACCGCGCGGAGCCGCTGCTGGAGCGCGCCCGGGGCGCCGAGCCGGAGAACAAAGCCGAGGTGACGGCCGACCTGGCCGGGCTGTTCATGAAGCGCGGCCAGCCGCAGGAGGCAACGCGCCTGCTGCAGCAGAGCCTGGAGTCACTGCAAGCGACGCGCGGGGCGCGCGAGACGATCGGCGGCGTCGAGGGCGAGTCGCGGCTGGAGCGGCTGCTGGGTGATGCGCTGGATCTGGGCGGCGACCGCAACGGCGCCGAACGCGCCTGGCGCATCGCCGCGGCGGGCTGGGAGCGGCTGATGCTGGAGCACCTGCACCGCAAGAACTTCGCGCGTTCGGCCGAGGCCACCTTCGAGATCGGGCGGATCCTGTACCTGCTGGGCCGCCACGCCGACGGCATTCAGAAATTCGAGGAGGCGATCGAGCAGGACAGCGACCGCGACCAGTCCTACATCGACGCGGTGGCCTTCCTGGTGCAGAACGGCGAGATCGACGCCGCCGTGAACATCTACCGGCGGGCGCTGTCACGGCCGGACCGGAACGTCTCGGAGTACGTGAAGGTCTACTCGTCGCTGTGGATCTACGATCTCAGCCGGCGGGCGCTGAAGGTGCCCGACGCGACGGCGGACGCCTTCCTGCGCACCATGGATCTGCGGCATCCCGAGATCCGTCCGCAGCGGGGCGCGGCGTGGTACAGGAACCTGTGCGCGTTCGAGATCGGCAAGCTCGACTATGCGCAGCTGCTGGCCAAGGCCGACACGCCCGGCAAGCGCGCGGAGGTCTACTTCTATCGGGCCATGCAGCTGCTGGGTGATGGGCGCCCTGACGACGCGCACGAGCTGTGGCGCAAGGTGATCGACACGCACATGATCTCGTTCTTCGAGTTCGAGATGGCGTCGCGCTACCTGCGCGCGGGCGCGCCCACCGCTCCCCCGGAAGAGAGCCGGCCCGCGACCGAAACAATTTGAGGCCTGACGCGCGCGAGCGCCTGTGTTAGACACGGGCCTCGCATCATTTCGGTGCCGTGGCCAAGTGGTAAGGCAAGGGTCTGCAAAACCCTCATTCCCCGGTTCAAATCCGGGCGGCACCTCAAACGCGCGGGACGGGCTACGCCCCACCCCGCTAGAGTAGCGGGCCGGCTCGGCGAAGCCGAGCCTCTCGACGTCGTAATGGGAACCCTGAGAGGGTTCCCAATCCCTCCCGCGATGAGAGTCGCCGCGCGGAGCCCGTCGACTCTCGACGCCGTAATGGGAACCCTGAGAGGGTTCCCAACCCCTCCCGCGCGGTCCGGGGCGGCTCCTAGGGCGGCAATGCCCTCATAGCTTCCAGCGCTTCACGAGCGTGG
>Ga0207652_10001203_pt1 | contig 23250 bp, 20 predicted proteins | sample KBSC63BmetaG_FD_184334 | JGI IMG/M metagenome (GOLD analysis project Ga0207652, IMG submission 184334) | Corn rhizosphere microbial communities from Kellogg Biological Station, Michigan, USA - KBS C6-3B metaG (SPAdes) (version 2) | ecosystem: Host-associated > Plants > Roots > Rhizosphere ... | reverse complement strand
ATGTTTCCAAAATCAATTATTTTATTTTCAAACTGGTTGCTTTTTAAAATGTAAGGTTTTTCCAGCGCGAAATTAAAACGGATGCTGTCGTAATTAAAGCGCCTTGTTACCGAATTTAATTTGTAAGGGAAAACGCGGTAAGAAATAAAAATACTGTCCGGTAGATTAGTTGATTTCCAAAGGATGGATGCATTAATATAATCAATTGTGTAGCTGCTTTCAGGGATTCCGGCTATCGAAACTGTGTTTGGAATAATGCTGTTGCTATCCAGTAAAAACGGATTTATTTTAGTAGAGATTCTCTTATTTCTGAGATTAGAAAGTGAAACCGGATTTTGCTGGGAAAAACCATTAATATAAAAAAATAAAAACAGAATAAAGAATGGAAGTTTTTCTGGTTTCAAGCAGATTATTTTACAGGGCTAAAATTAGCTTTTTTCATGGAATGATTGCCCCACGTGAAGAAGCATAATAAAACAGAAATTCCGCTTATTTATTGCTTTACTGTTTCTGTTTTCTCACTAATTTCTTTATCAAAACGATCTGGCCTAAATGGTAATGAGTATGCTCTATAATACCATGGATATTTGTGTAATAGTAACCATATTTTTCATTGGAAAAGGAATCTTCAAATTTGCTTTCCGGTAGCTGCTGAACTAAAGTAGCAAAAACTTCTGCATCTTTCCAGGTCTTATCCAACAATTTCTGCCACTCTTCATCGCCTTGAATTCGAGGACAATCAAAACTATACTTATCACTTGCATTGAGTTGTTCTCCCTGCAACACTTTCAATACAGCACTTACATAATAATTGATATGGAAAACGAGAGCAGCAATGGTATTAAAAGAATGAATTTGCGTTGTTGCCTCTTGCCAATTCACATGTTTCAGGATTTCTTTCATACTTACGGAAGTCCAGTTTCCTCCGAAATAAACTTGCCTGAAATGCTTTGCTATTTGTTCAGCTAATTTCATTTCTCGTCAGAACATTATTGGAAAGTTTGTTAAGAAACAATAATCAGTTTATTTATTTGTCTACTGAATTCCTTACAAACCCTGCTCATTCATTGGATCTACCACCCTCACAGGTCGTTTTTGTATTTCAGACGAAAGAGAAGCACCAAGATATTCGCGGTTCATGCGGGCGATATTTTCAACAGAAATACCTTTAGGACATTCTGCCTCGCAATTGTAAATGTTTCCGCAATTTCCAAATCCTTCTTTATCCATCTGATCCACCATGTTCAAAACTCTTGAAATCTTTTCAGGCTTTCCCTGGGGCAACAAAGCCAGTTGCGAAACTTTTGCACCTACAAATAACATCGCAGAACCATTAGGACACGCCGCTACGCAAGCGCCACATGCAATGCACGAAGCGGAATCAAATGCTTCATCAGATTTTGCGCGGTCAACAGGAATGGTATTCGCATCCGGTGCATTACCGGTATTTACAGAAATATAACCGCCGGCTTCAATGATTCTATCAAACGCTTTTCTGTCTACGACCAAATCTTTTATTACAGGGAAAGCAACAGAGCGCCACGGTTCTACCACAATGGTATCGCCATCTTTGTAAGCTCTCATATGCAACTGGCAAACGGTATTTCTCTGCCATGGCCCGTGAGCCCGCCCGTCCACGTACATGCTGCATGCGCCACAAATTCCTTCCCGGCAATCATGGTCAAAAGCAATCGGGTCTTTTCCTTCATTCACCAATCTTTCATTCAGCACGTCAAACATTTCAAGGAAAGACATCTCTGAAGAAATATCTTTTACTTCAAAAGTTTCAAATTTACCCTTTGAATCTGCGTTTTTTTGTCGCCATACTTTGAGCGTCAGATTCATATTATAGTGTTCCATTCTTTAATTTTTATAGCTTCAATAATTTATACAACAAGATGTAATTTGATTTCTATATTTCATATTTTCAAGTGAGCACTTGATCATTTATAACTCCTTTGACTCGGTTTCACCACATCAAAATGCAACGGTTCTTTATGCAAAACTTCTCCGTCCGGAGTATATTCCCATGCGGCTACATAACTGAATTCCTCATCCTTTCTTAATGCTTCTCCTTCTGAAGTCTGGCTTTCTTCCCGGAAGTGACCACCACAACTTTCGGTGCGCTCAAGGGCATCAATGCAAATCAATTCACCCAATTCTAAAAAGTCTGCCACACGGCCTGCTTTATCCAATTCGGGATTCATTTCAAAAATTTCACCCGGTACTTTTACATTTTCCCAAAATTCTTTTCTCAACGCCCTGATTTCTTCAATTCCTTCTCTTAATCCCTTATCATTTCTGGCCATTCCGCATTTTTCCCACATTATTTTTCCCAATCTCTTATGAAAGCTTTCTACTGATTCTGTTCCTTTGATGCTCATTAATTTTTCAATCCTTTCTCTTACCGCTTTTTCTGCTTCTTCAAATGCAGGATGCGAAGTAGGAATCGCAGGTGTCCTGATTTGTGTAGCCATAAAAGCACTTACCGTGTAAGGGATTACAAAGTATCCGTCTGCAAGTCCCTGCATGAGCGCGGAAGCTCCTAAACGGTTGGCTCCGTGATCACTGAAGTTTGCTTCGCCGAGAGAATATAATCCGTCAACGGTGGTTTTTAATTCATAATCTACCCAAAGGCCGCCCATCGTATAATGCACTGCCGGATAAATGCGCATGGGAACATGATATGGATCTTCGCCGGTAATTTTTTCATACATCGCAAAAAGATTTCCATACTTTTCCCTGATTACATCCTCGCCAAGTTGTGTTATCGTTTCTGCAGATGGATTTTCTAACGACCGCTTGTGAGCTTCCGTTTTACCATATCTCTTTATAGCGTCTTTGAAATCCAGATAAACCGCTTTTTTCGTGGTGCCAACACCATAACCGAGGTCGCATCTTTCTTTCGCCGCACGCGAAGCCACATCTCTTGGAACCAAATTTCCAAATGCAGGATATCGCCTTTCCAGGTAATAATCCCGTTCGTCTTCAGGAATATCATTCGGTTTGCGTTTGTCATCTTTATTTTTAGGAACCCAGATTCTTCCATCATTTCTCAAACTTTCACTCATCAAAGTAAGCTTACTTTGATGCTCGCCGGTTACCGGAATACAAGTTGGATGAATTTGTGTGAAACACGGATTGGCAAAATAAGCCCCTTTCTTATGGGATTTCCAGGCAGCAGTTACATTGCTACCCATCGCGTTGGTGCTGAGGTAAAACACATTTCCATAACCACCCGAGCAAATTAAAACCGCGTGGCCAAAATATCTTTCCAATTGACCGGTTACTAAATTTCTTGCAATGATGCCTCTTGCTACTCCATCAATTTTCACAATGTCATGCATCTCATGGCGTGAATAAACAGTCACATTTCCCAAGGCAGCTTGTCTTTCCAAAGCGCCATAAGCGCCAAGTAATAGTTGTTGCCCGGTTTGCCCGGCCGCGTAGAAGGTACGCTGTACCTGCGTTCCGCCAAACGAACGATTACTTAATAAGCCACCATATTCTCTTGCAAACGGAACTCCCTGCGCCACACATTGGTCAATAATATTGCCGCTCAATTCTGCCAGGCGATACACATTTGGTTCCCGGGAACGGTAATCTCCACCTTTTACAGTTTCATAAAAAAGACGATAAACAGAATCTCCATCACTCGGGTAATTTTTTGCGGCATTGATACCACCTTGCGCTGCAATAGAATGCGCACGTCGTGCACTGTCCTGGAAGCAAAACGACTTAACCTTATAACCCAATTCGCCGAGAGTGGCAGCAGCTGAAGCACCGGCCAAACCGGTTCCAATTACAATGATTTCTAATTTCCGTTTGTTTGCAGGGCTAACCAATGCCAAATGGTCTTTATAATTTGTCCATTTCGTTGCAATGTCACCTTCCGGAATTTTTGCGTCTAATGCCATACGTTTTATTAAATATTTTGATACAATTTTTTTCCACTCACCACTGACTATTCACAATTCACCACTCACCATTCACTACTGAAGCCATCCTGCCATAAATGCAATCGGCATTGATGCAAACAGCAATACAATAACCCACGAATAAATTACCCCGATTCCTTTTATTATATAAATCCAGCGCCTGTGATTGATGCCAAAAGTTTGAAAAGCGCTTTGAAATCCCTGCAGCAAATGAAACAAAAGTGACGCAAGGCCAATCATGTAAAGGGTAAACCACACAGGATTGGTAAACACTTCTTTCATTTCTTCATAAAGATTAATTACCGGCCCATGAAAATATAATTCATGTTTAGTGCTCGCCCAGAAATGATATAGATGCATCACCAAAAACAACAGAATAAAAGTGCCCAGCCATCCCATATAGCGGCTATACCATTTTATTTCGCGGGGATATTTTTTCTTTGCGTAACTAATTTTCCTTGCAGCTTTGTTTTGTTGCCAAAGCAAAAGTCCCTGGATAATATGTAAAATAAAAACAGCAAATAAGCCAACTTCAAGAAACCGGATAAAATAATTATGCAACATGACCGATGCAACCCGGTCAAATGTTTCACCTCCATCATTATAAAAAATTAAAGCGTTTATCCCGGCATGAACGATCAGGTAAAGGATGAGAAAAAACCCTGTTAATGCCATCAATATTTTTTTTCCTATCGAAGAGGTGAATGTCTGTTTCCAGGTCATAAGTGAGAGAGTTATTAAAATTTCAGATAGGCAAATGTACTACATGAACTTTAAATTTTTTTTTGCTGATTTTTGTTCATTCTGTTTTTAGAAAAAAAAGCAGTTCTTTTTTTTCTGTTTTCTAAAAATGAATTTGCCTTTTTTAAAGCAGATAACAAAAGAATTTTAATTAGAAGAAGTAAGCAGTTTTAGAAGAACTGAAATTAAAATTAAGCTACCTGAAAAAATGGAAAAATAAGAATCGGCGATATTTCTTTCTTCACTGTAAAGCATGTTATTTTAATAAGTTTCCGAAGGAAAGCCGCTTCCATGAACTTATTAAACATTAGCTTCCTTTAGATCCATTTTTTTACGTTTTTAAACCCCATTTTTAAAATCTTATTTTTGCCGAAAAATAATTTTAAGATGAACAAAGGCCCTATTTCCCAATTTATAGAACATAATTATCGTCATTTTAATGCTGCTGCTTTAATGGATGCAGCCAAAGGATATGTAGCGCACCTGGATGAAGGTGGGAAAATGCTGGTGTCACTGGCCGGCGCGATGAGTACTGCCGAACTAGGAATTTCTTTTGCAGAAATGATCCGGCAGGGAAAGGTGGATATTATCAGCTGTACCGGTGCAAACCTGGAAGAAGACATTATGAACCTGGTAGCACATTCTCATTATAAAAGAGTGCCTCATTACCGTCACCTGACACCGCAGGAAGAATGGGATTTATTGGAAAATCATTACAACCGGGTTACAGATACTTGCATTCCGGAAGAAGAAGCATTCAGAAGATTGCAGCAGCATATTTATAAAATCTGGAAGGATGCAGACGATAAGGGAGAGCGATATTTCCCCCATGAATATATGTACAAGATGCTGCTGAGCGGCGTGCTGGAACAGTATTATGAAATAGATCCAAAGAACAGCTGGATGCTTGCTGCTGCTGAGAAAAATATTCCTATTGTAGTGCCCGGCTGGGAAGATAGTACGATGGGAAATATTTTTGCTTCTTACGTTATCAAAGGAGATCTGAAAGCAAGCACCATGAAAAGCGGAATCGAATACATGCACCAATTAACCGAATGGTATCGGGAATTATCGGTTGGAAAAGGACTTGGATTTTTCCAGATTGGTGGCGGCATCGCCGGTGATTTTCCCATTTGTGTAGTGCCTATGATGTACCAGGATCTGGAATGGAAGGACGTTCCGTTTTGGAGTTATTTTTGCCAGATTTCCGATTCCACTACTTCTTATGGTTCTTATTCCGGTGCCGTTCCAAATGAAAAAATTACGTGGGGAAAGCTCGATATCCATACACCGAAATTCATCGTGGAAAGCGATGCAACAATTGTAGCCCCATTAATTTTTGCGTGGGTTTTAGGACTTTAATAAGATAGTAATGTTTGCAAAAAAGAATTTCTCTCCGCAACAAGTTGGCTTTGTCACTTCACTGCCGATAAGCGGGCTTGCTGCTCTCGCATTCTATTCCTATACTGAAAAATGGTTGCCATCGTTGTTAGTGTTTCTATGCTTATTTATTATCAGCTATTTAATTATTTACCTGGCTGTAAAACGATTTGTTTATCGGAAGATAAAACTGATTTATAAGCTTATTTATCAGACAAAAGCAAGCAAGAAACAAGAGTTCTATTTCAAAAATATTTTACCTCAAAAATCTATTGATGAAGTAAATGAGGATGTGGAGCAATGGGCAGTTCAGCATAAAGAAGAATTGGAGATTTTAAGAAAAAATGAAATTTTCAGGAAGGAATTTTTACTCAATCTTTCACATGAATTGAAGACGCCGATTTTTGCAATTCAAGGTTATGTTGATACATTACTTAACGGCGCCTTAAACAACAATGAAGTGAATGAAAAATTTTTGACCAATGCTTCGAAAAATGTGGACCGCCTGGTAAATTTATTGGATGATCTGGACGAGATAACCAAATTAGAAAGTGGCGAACTATTATTGATGAAAGAAAATTTCATTATCCAGGATTTGATAAAAGAAGTTTTTGAGTCTCTTTCGATAAAAGCAGACGAGCAGAAAATAAAATGCTTTATAAAAGATGGTTGTGAATTGCCGCTTTCCGTTTATGCGGATAAAGAAAAGATTCGAATGGTTATTATTAATCTCATTGATAACGCTATAAAATATGGAAAGAAAAATGGTATTATTGAAGCCAGCGCTTACAAGGTTGATGGCAAAAAAATATTGATAGAAATTACTGACAATGGCTACGGAATTGCAGAAGAACATTTATCAAGAATATTTGAAAGATTCTACCGCACTGACTCAGCCCGTGCGAGAAAAGCCGGAGGAAGCGGATTAGGATTATCCATTGTAAAACATATTATAGAAGCCCATGAAGACACCATTCATGTAAGAAGTAAAATTGATGTAGGAACTACTTTTGGGTTTTTATTGCCTGCCGGGAAACACCCGGTTTTATAGTAAAAGAAGAAATAACATGGATTTGTATTTTACGGACACTAACCAAAGTCATATATGTAAAACGTATCCGCTTCTTTTTAAAAAATCATTCTTTAAATATCATTTACCAAACAGCAAACAAACTATTATTTCAAATTCCAAATATGATTATTTCAAAATAAAAAAAGCGCTTTAGAAAAAAGCGCTTGTATAACTTGATAACTTAAATTCCACTATTTGGATTGTGCCACTACTTCTTTCACCTCAGGAATCATTCTTTTCATCATTCCTTCTATTCCTGCTTTCAAAGTAATCATTGAAGATGGACAACCGCTGCAGCTTCCCTGCATCATGAGGTTTACCTGCCCATTTTCATAACTTAAAAATTGGATCGCACCACCGTCCATTTCTACGGCAGGCTTCACATAATTTTCCAACAATTCCTTGATTCTTTTTACCACATCGCCATCATTTACGTGAATTTCGTTGGTACTTTCTGGTTTTCTTGCCGCAAGTTCTTCTTCATTTATAATTACATTTCCTTCTTCGAGGTATTCTTTCAAAAATTGTTTTACAGAAGGAATTACATCCTGCCAATCTTCCGTATCATCGGTTTTTGTAAGCGTAACAAAATTGCTTGCTATAAAAACGGCTTTTATAAATGGAAACGCAAACAACTGCATTGCAAGGGGCGATGCGGAAGCGCTTTCTTCATTTTGAAAATCCACACTCTTGCCCGGGTACAATAACTTGTTTGCAACAAATTTCATTGTCTCTGGATTTGGAGTCATTTCTGTGTAAATACTTACTACCGTATTTCCGGTTTTAATCATAACAAACTATTTAGATCTGCAAAGATAAAGATTATAGCTAAAAAGCCTTTTTGAACTTTGTTAAGTTATACAAATAATTACATAATATTCCGCAAAAAGAAACTCTTATTTTTTACTATTTGCAACAATCGGATATGAAGAAAAGGCAACCCGAGGGCTGCCTTTTCTAATTCATTTACTGCAAACCTGTAAGCCGGATTTTGTTCCGTTAATAAAAACGGTGGTTATCATTTATCTGGTTGTTGCATTACTGCAACAATCTTGCTGCCTACCCTTCAGCATCAGACGAGCAGCCTTCTTCCGACGGTTATCGGAGCGCTGATATACGTGGCATTGCAGTACACAAGGTTTACCCGTAATTACAATTACTTGTAAAAACTGTGAGCTTTTACCTCACATTTTCACCCTTATCCCCATAGTACTGTGGGGACGGTTATTTTCTGTGGCACTTTCTTTCCAACTTTTCAATCAGAACCGGCTGTTAACCGGTGTGTTGCTCTATACTGTCCGGACTTTCCTCCCCTGATTTAACAAGAGCGATAACCCGGTTTGCAGGCCTGCAAAGATAAGATGGTTAATGTGTTTAGAATTCTCAATTATTCCAAAACTATTTCTAATATTGAAAGAAAATCTCTGTGGCGCCAAATCCGAAATCATGATGATATTGATTCGCAAAAGTTCTTACTTCTTTTTTAGTCTTTAATATCTCATGAATTTCATTGCGTAGTTTGCCGGTTCCAATTCCGTGAACAATAATCAGATTGGGCTGATGGTGAGCAACAGCAAGATTATAGTATTTTTCAAAATTTTTTAACTGGATTGTAAGAATATCAAAATTGCTCAGTCCTTTCCAATTGTCCATTAATTTTTCGATGTGCAGATCAACCACTGAACGTGCAGGTTCAAGTTTTTGTCTTATCGCAGACAAATCGTAAAGCTGGCCATATGTATTTTGATAATCAGGAATCACTTCTTCGAATGTGTTTGGATAATTTTCAAAAAGCAAAACTGAAAATGTTGGCTCGTTTTTGAGTCGCATTTCTTCTATTTTTTGGAATAATTGTCTTGCTTTTAATTTAAAAGAAGTTTCGTAATGATCAGCCTTATTTTTATTTGGGTAAAAAAGAGAAAAGTCGAATTCAAATTTTGGAGAATCATTCATTTCTTCAAAAGGAATGTCATGCAAATAGAAATTGGTAAAAGGAAGAACGGTATTATTTAAATGAAAATCCGGCTGGCCTTTAAATTTAATTTGATAATTAAAATTCAGTGGTTCGTTACTTTCATTGAGAAGGAAAATTTTAAATTTCTCGACCACGTCGTCATCAAAAATATCTTTGTCAAATACCGGGAAAAAAGAAAGCCAGATTCCGGAATGAATCCTGCTTTTTTCTGCGTCTTTTTCTTTTCTTAAATTGTCAATATATATCTTCTCTTTTTTTGGCACTACTATTTTTTTCTCTGAGAATCTTTTAAAATACGGGAAATCTACCTGATCAGTATAAACCGGAAAACGCACTCCTTGCACATCCACCAGAATCATTTTATCGTTGAGGATTTCCACTACTTCACCTTCTTCATTAGAATGTAAAAGCAATACCGTATCGCCAGACTGGAATTTCATGAGGTAAAGTTAGCAATCTTAATGAAGGTTTTAAATATAAGGATTTAAGAACCGAGAGTTAGAATTAAAAGAAAAAACCCCTGAAATAGATCAGAGGTTTTTGTCGGGGCGGCAAGATTCGAACTTGCGACCTCCACATCCCAAATGTGGCGCGATAACCGGGCTACGCTACGCCCCGAATGCTCTTTCAATTAGAAAACCTGCGGAGAGGGAGGGATTCGAACCCTCGGTACAGGTTTAAGCCCGTACAACGGTTTAGCAAACCGGCCCTTTCGGCCACTCAGGCACCTCTCCTTTGCTTATTTAATTAAAGGGTTGCAAAAGTAACATTTGCATTTGAAAAAAGAAAATTAAAATTGGAATCATTTCTTCTGGAAAAAAAACCGCGATTTTTCTTTTAAATCACCGTTTTATTTTAAATAATTTTTACAGTAAAAGAACAAATAATTACTATTCGCATTTTTCTTTTTTAGAAAAAGAACTGTCTTTTTAGCCCACCATTTCCGGCTCCAAAGAAGACTTTTTTCTTTCCCCAATCTGCTGGCGCCACATGGCATAATATAAGCCTGTTTTATCAAGCAATTCGCGGTGGCTGCCTGTTTCTATAATTTCACCTCTTTCCAAAACATAAATCCTGTCGGCGTGCATAATCGTACTCAGGCGATGCGCGATTAATATGGTGATCTGTTCTTTTTGAGAAGAAACATTTTTTATTGTATTGGTAATTTCTTCTTCTGTCAATGAATCCAAAGAAGAAGTCGCTTCATCAAAAATCAATAAATGCGGATGACGCAGAAGTGCTCTGGCAATAGATAATCTTTGTTTTTCACCTCCTGAAACTTTCACACCGCCTTCTCCTATTAAAGTATCCAATCCTTTATCAGCTCTCGCCATTAATGTATTGCACGCAGCTTTTTTCAGCACGTCTAACATTTCTTTGTCTGTGGCAGAAGGATTGACAAAAAGTAAATTTTCCCTAATGGTTCCGGCAAATAATTGTGTATCCTGGGTCACAAAACCAATCTGCGTTCTCAAAATATCAAAATCAATGTCTTCACGATTGATATGATTATATAATATCTCGCCCTGTTGCGGAATATATAAGCCAACTAATAATTTCACCAATGTAGTTTTACCCGAACCGGAAGGACCAACAAAAGCTATTGTTTCTCCTTTTCTTACATGAAAACTTATATCCACAAGAGCGGGTAACTGCGCAGATTTGTGTTTGAATTTTACGTGTGTGAATTCAAGCGATTCAATGTTCTGTATGATTTTCGGATTCGTTGGTTTTATTTCCGGCGATTTGGACATCAGGTTGTGAAAATTTCCTAAAGAAGCTTCTGCTTCGCGGTAAGAAATTATGATATTTCCTATTTCCTGCATCGGACCAAACAGAAAAAAGCTATAAAATGTTAGAGAAAGGTATTGCCCCGGCGTTATTGAATTTTTAAAAATTAACCACAACAAAGTGAAAGTAATTACCTGTTGCAGAAAATTGACCATTGTGCCTTGTATAAAACTCAATGTGCGGATGCTCTTTACTTTGCGCAGTTCAAGATTTAAAATTTTGAAAGTGTTATTATTCAGCCGGTTCACTTCCTGGTTCGTCAATCCCAGGCTTTTTACCAGTTCAATATTTCGCAAAGATTCTGTAGTAGAACCTGCTAAGGAATTTGTTTCTGTAACAATCGTTTTTTGAATAATTTTTATTTTTTTGCTGAGCAAACTGGTAACAATAGCAATAAAGGCAATACCGACCACATATACCGGCATGATAATCCAATTGAGCCGAAATGCATAAATGGAAACAAAAACAATACTTACGATGATGATGAAAAAAACATTTATAAAGTTGGTGATAAACTTTTCGGTATCTGCACGTACTTTTGTTAATATAGATAAAGTTTCACCGCTGCTCTGATCTTCGAAATCCTGGTAAGGAAGGCGCATGCTATGTTTCAGGCCATCGGTAAAAATGGTAGCGCCAAATTTCTGAACAAGTACATTTCCAAAATAATCCTGGAATGCTTTAGCAATGCGGCTTACCATTGCTGTTCCAATTAACAGCATCAGAAAAAAGAACAAGCCATGATACGGACCTTTTCCAAAGAAAAATTCGGTCTGATTGCGTGGGGTTTTGTCCGGAAAAACATGCGGATGATTTGCAAATAAATCAAGGATCCTACCGGATATCCACGGAGCAAATAATGAAAAGACCTGGTTCATTGCTGCAAGAAACAGCGCTAAAGCAATTAACCATTTATATGGTTTTAAATATGCTAATAAAATTTTCATTGGGCAAAATTAAACGATTGAGGCCTTTTTGCATGCTTACTCAATTACCTGAAATGAGAAAACAGGAATACTTAGTATTTATACGTTTATTGTGAAAATTGGCAGGTCATTTTCTTAATTGCACTTTTTCATGTTCGATTAATCATCTCATCCTGCCCATCCTTCTCTATCCAAACTCCTGTATTGAATCGCTTCAGCCAGATGCTCGGGTTTTATTTCTTCACTTCCTGCAAGGTCTGCAATCGTCCTGCTTACTTTTAAAATTCGGTCATAAGCCCGTGCTGAAAGATTCAATTTTTCCATAGCTATTTTCAAAAGATTAGATCCAACCTGAGAAATTAAACATATCTCTTTTAACATTTTACTGCTCATTTGGGCATTGCAATAGACACCGGGACTGTTTTTATATCGATCGGCCTGGATTTCTCTTGCACGTATTACACGTGAGCGAATGTTTTCGCTTTTTTCAAAATCCTGTGTAGATGATAGTTCGTTGAAAGCAACCGGAGTCACTTCTACATGCAGATCGATTCTATCAAGTAGCGGCCCTGAAATTTTATTCAAATATTTTTGTACCGAGCCAGCGGGGCAGCTGCATTCTTTATCCGGATGATTGTAATAGCCGCAAGGACAAGGATTCATTGACGCAATTAACATAAAACTGGAAGGAAAATCCAAAGCCACTTTTGCCCGCGAAATGGTAACTCTTCGTTCTTCCATTGGCTGTCGCATTACTTCCAAAACGGTTCTTTTGAATTCGGGCAATTCATCTAAAAATAAAACTCCGTTATGTGCCAAAGAAATTTCTCCAGGCTGAGGTAAACCTCCGCCTCCAACTAACGCTACATCCGAAATTGTGTGATGCGGCGAACGAAATGGTCTTTTTGAAATCAAAGTGGCATTTTCAGGAAGCTTGCCTGCAACGCTATGAATTTTGGTGGTTTCCAATGCTTCCTGCAACGTGAGTGGCGGAAGAATTGTCGGTAAGCGTTTTGCCAACATCGTTTTACCCGCACCTGGCGGACCTATTAAGATTGCATTGTGTCCACCTGCGGCGGCTATTTCTAAAGCGCGTTTTATATTTTCCTGACCTTTAACATCGCAAAAATCTATTTCAAAATCACTTTGTGCCTGTGCGAATTCTTCACGTGTATTCACAATCATCGGCTGAATTGAATTCTCATCAATAAAAAAATCAATAACGTCTTTGATGTGACTGACCCCATAAACCCGCAAATTATTCACCATCGCAGCTTCACGTGCATTTTCTTTGGGAAGGATTAATCCTTTAAAACCTTCTTTGCGCGCTTGTATCGCAATTGGTAAAGCGCCTTTGATCGGGCGAACAAATCCATCCAGGCTTAGTTCACCCATTATTACATAATCGATTAATTTTTCAGAATTTTCCAATTGTTCACTTGCTCCCAATGTGCCCATTGCAATCGGCAAATCGAATGCAGTACCGCTTTTGCGAATATCTGCCGGCGCAAGATTTACAACTACTTTTGTACGGGGAAAATGATAACCATTGGCCTTGATGGCGCTTTCCATGCGCTCCAGGCTTTCTTTTACTGCGTTATCTGCCAGACCAACAATTGAAGTGAATTTTCCGCTACTCACATTTACTTCTACCGTAATTGTGATTGCTTCTACCCCATAAACAGCGCTTCCAAAAGTTTTGACTAACATAAAATTTTTTAAAAAATAGAATGCAAAGAATAATTTGAGAGCATCATCTATCGGTTCCCTTTCCTGATTCAAATTGTCCTTATATTCCCATTGAATTTCTCATAATTGACTTTAATGCTTCAGTGCGAAATTTGATGGTAAGATACAAAAAAAGTTATCAAAAATTATAACTTGATGGTTTTTGAAAAAATAAAAGTGGAATTAAAAATCGCAATATTTATTGCTCCACTGCAGTATTATTTTGGAAGATTTTTAATGATCAATTGGAAACGTGTATTCAAGTTTACCTGGAAATTATGCTGATTTAAAATTTCTTTTACTGAATCCTCTTCCATAATCACCTGGGCCAAATGCATCGCCAAAGTTGATCCACTGATCACGTTGCCCACTTTGCCATCAATGAATTCAATTTTAAATTTATAACCGGCCTTGCGCGCGGTACCGGCTCTCTCAAAATCTATCCTGTTCAGGTCAAGAACCTGCTCTTCGTTTAAAGACTTTTTCAATAAAATTTTGATAATGGGCAAATATTTTTTCCAGATGTGATTATACATTTAAGATTATAATTTTTTAAAAAAATTTCAGTTACTTACATCCGGATTCTGGACAGCACTTATAAACAAATTTAAATCTAAGCGGATAAAATTAAGACAAATTTTTTATGTATGTTTAAATTTCACTTTTTTGACAATAAAATTAAACTCATTTTGATGCAATAGCAGTCTTTAAATAAAATTTCACAAAACAAATTCATTTAAAAGTAGCAGCTTTGCAAAATCCACTGCTTTATTTTAAAAACCGTTTATAATTAATAGCTGACTTAGATTAACTATTCATTAAATTTGTGGCCTGTCAACAACTTATTAAGGAATGGCATTTATTGATATTAAATTTCCAAGATCATTTTACCGCGCATTGCGACTTCCTGCAAGTTCACCAAGAAGACAACAACTAAAGGTTTTAAAAAAATTATTAAAAAGAGCGCGTTTTACTGAGTTTGGCCAACAATATCTTTTCGATCAGATCCTTTTAAGCAAACACCCCGGAAAAAATTTTCAACGTGTAGTACCTACTTTTAATTACGATAAGATTTTCAGAGAATGGTGGTTCAAGGCGCTGGATGGCAAACCCGATGTTTGTTGGCCGGGAATTATTAAATTTTTTGCTTTAAGCAGCGGCACCAGTGAAGCTTCGAGCAAATATATTCCGATTACCAAAGAATTGATTCGCGCGAATACTCTTACCAGCTTCCGGCAACTGATTAGTCTTGCGTCGTATAATAATGTACCGAAGAAATATGTGGGAAAAGGCTGGCTCATGCTTGGCGGCAGCACACATTTACAAAAAAGTACGACTTATTATGCCGGCGATTTGAGTGGCATCCAGGCAAAAAATATTCCTTTCTGGTTCCAGGGAATGTATAAACCGGGAAAAAAAATTGCGAAAGAAAAAGACTGGTCAAAAAAACTGGAAGAAATTGTTGAAAAGGCACCGGAATGGGACATCGCTTTTTTAGTCGGCGTGCCGGCATGGGTTCAGCTGTGTATGGAAAAAGTGATTGCCCGTTATAATTTGAAAAACATTCATGAGATATGGCCAAACCTTGCTTTTTATGTTCATGGTGGCGTCGCTTTGGAGCCGTACAAAAAAGGCTTTAATAAGCTTTTGGGCAAACCCATTACTTATATCGAAACTTACCTGGCAAGTGAAGGTTTTTTGGCATATCAGAACCGCCAACATGCCAATGGAATGCGGCTGGCCACGAATAATAATATCTTTTTTGAGTTTGTTCCTTTCGACCAGAATAATTTTGATATAGATGGGAATATGGTGGAAAATCCACAAACATTGATGGTGCATGAAGTTGAGAAAAATAAAAATTATGCGATTCTGATTAGTACCAATGCGGGAACCTGGCGCTACCTTATCGGTGATACAGTCCAGTTTGTAGACGTAGAAAAATGTGAGATCGTCATTACCGGACGCACCCGACATTTTTTAAGTCTTGTGGGTGAGCATTTGAGTGTAGACAATATGAATAAAGCAATAAACCTTGTGAGCGAAGAGCTGAATATTTCTATTGGTGAATTTACCGTTGCCGGCGTTCCTCACGGCAATTTTTTTGCGCATCATTGGTATATTGCAACCGATGATCATGTAAATTCAGAGACCCTAAAAGTATTGATTGATAAAAGGTTGAAAGAGTTGAATGACGATTATGAAGTAGAACGAAATCATGCTTTGAAAGAAATTTTTGTCGATGTATTAAGTGAAGAAACTTTTATGGATTTTATGCGCTATAAGGGCAAGGTAGGCGGCCAACATAAATTTCCGCGTGTTTTAAAAGGCAAAATGCTAGATGAGTGGCAAAAATTTTTAAAACAAGCCCGCGCCTGATTTATTTATCTCAATAAATCTTCTTTTACTATCTTTAATTTTTTAAACTGCTTCCTTTTTATTTAAAAATTAAAACGTTTTATTTGAAAAATGGTAGATATCATTGAAGCAATACTGAAAGGATTGGCAATGGGATTGTTGCTTGTAATATCAGTAGGGCCGGTCATATTTACCGTCATCAAACAAAGCATCAATAACGGGCACCCCGGTGGTTTTAGTTTTGTGATTGGAGTGTGGATCAGCGATTTTTTGCTCGTAGTTTTAAGCAATCTTTTTTCAGAACTGGTTACTACGCTGCTTGATTTTAAGGTGCAGATCGGCATTGCCGGAAGTGCTTTTTTGATCAGTATGGGCGTTTATTATATTTTCTTTAAAAAAGTCCATTTTCACCCCGAAGATCTGGCACTTCCTCCATTAAAAAGCAGCGACCATGCAAAAATAGCCTTACAAGGCTTTTTATTAAATACCCTTAATCCTGCAGTGATGGCTTTTTGGCTCACTGCAGCTACGGCTATTGCAGTTTCACATAGTATTCGAGACCGGATCATTATATTTGCCACTGCACTAATTCTGAATATGTCGGCAGATATTGTAAAAGTTTCTGTGGCAGGCAAACTAAGCAAAAAGTTAACCATTAAAAATATCCGGTTAATCAATAAAATATCGGGAATAATATTAGTGGTCTTTGGAACCGTTCTTCTTTTTGGAGTTTTGTTTTTTCTGAAAAAATTGTAACATCATGCGTGCCCTTTTTATATTATTGGCTGCCTTTTTTTTTGTTTCATCCTGCGCAGCCCAAAATGACTTGCTCATTCTCAAAAAAAATAACCGGACAGTAAAATCTTTTTATCCCGGTAGCGAAATGGATTTTTCTACAAACTCCCGTTATTATAAGGCATATGTTACTTCCATAGAAAAAGATTCTGTTTTTTTGGTTCAATATGACGTAAGGCGTGTTTATACAAACCTTGGTGTTTTTGTCTTAGATACGGTTGCGCAATATCATTTTGGAGTTAATTATCCGGATATTATTTCTTTTAGTAAAAACAGAAAAGGATTTGACTGGAACAGCTCCGGCGCAGCACTTTTTGGTGGTGGCGTTTTATTAACTACTGCAGGTTTGGTTACATGGATTCTTGCAAAACCAAATACCCGATATTATGCACGGCCGCAATTAGTTATTGGAGCCGCTGCCCTTGCTGCTGTTGGTTATTTGCTGATGAAAAGTGGACATAAAACAATGGTATTGGGCAAAAAATATAAGCTCTCTTATATAAAAATGAAATAGTAAATAATTTTTTTGGCTGACAAGAAACCATACTTTAGGAAACGCGGTTTAATGAGAAGACTTGCTCGTACCTTTTTGAAAATCATTTTATACGGATTTCTCTTTTCACTGTTTTACATTTTTTTATGCAAATGGGTAAATCCACCGATTACTATTACCCAAATCAATAGCTTGATCACAGGAAATGGTCTTCATCGGGATTATATCAAATATGATGAAATGGGCGACAATATCAAGCTCGCAGTACTTGCTGGAGAAGACCAGTTGTTTCCCGACCACAACGGTTTTGATTTTAAAAGTATTCAAAAAGCGATGAAACACAATCAAAAAAGTAAATCATTGCGCGGCGCAAGTACCATTAGCCAGCAGGTTGCAAAAAATGTTTTTCTGTGGCAGCATGGCGGTTATTTTCGCAAAGGCCTGGAAGTATATTTTACTTTTATGATAGAACATATCTGGGGTAAAAAAAGAATTCTTGAAATGTATCTAAATGTGGCACAAACGGGTGGTGGCATTTTTGGCGTAGAAAGCGCGGCAATGCATTATTTCAAAAAATCTGCTAAAAATTTATCCAGGAAAGAAGCCGCAATGATCGCTTCCTGCCTTCCAAACCCGGTATTATTTACTATTCAGCCGATGTCGGCAAGAGTCGCCTATCGTTATCCCTGGATCATGCGGCAAATGAGTAATCTACAGACAGATCCGGATATCGCGGCATTATTACAATAAAGAAATTATTTTATTCTTTTTCTGTGCAGCAAACGAAGGAATACCTTTGATTCTTATTTTTAAAAATCAATATTTTTAGAATAAAAAAACTGTAAAATGAATATCCAAATAAAAAGAGTTTATGAAAAACCGGACCCAAAAGATGGTTTTCGCATTTTGGTAGATCGCCTCTGGCCACGGGGGCTTACCAAAGAAAAAGCAGGGGCTGACCTTTGGTTAAAAGATATTGCGCCTTCAACAGAATTGCGTAAATGGTTTAACCATGATCCGGAAAAATGGAAGGAATTTCAAAAAAAATATCAAAAAGAATTAAAGGAAAATAAAGAAGCGGTTTCAGTTTTAAAAGAACATTTGAAACAAGGCCCGGTTACATTATTATATGCTGCAAAAGATGAGGTGCATAACGAAGCAGATGTAATAAAGAATTTTGTTTCGTAAAAATCTATGAAAATTTTCTCGCAGCAAAAGAAGAAAGATTACAGATTCCTGTTTTTTTACGGATCATTCTAACGTTTAATTTCACGGGAAGAAATTATCAAATTTACGACAACGGTAAACCAGAATTCGGCAGAACTCAGTTGCGAATATGGGAATTCTATTGCTGCAATTCGACTAGGCTTTCGTATGTCATAATGCTCATTTTTATACTCTTTCGCTAAAACAAATAAATTGTGAAGCTCAGGCAATTCGTTGGAACCTGTGTTAATACGTTTTTGCACGCGCATATAAATACGTTCCAGTGCTTCTTCATTTTGTCCGTTATTTTTTATTGATTTTAGCAACACCTGTTTTTCCAAAAAATACAACATTTTATTGCATCAAACGTCTTTTTTCCTTTTGTATTTGGAATTGCTTTACTTACCTTTGCAACCTTAAAAAAACGAAAAAATATGGTTGACATAAAACCCGATGAAATTTCGGCAATTCTTAAAAGCCAACTAAGCAATCTGGATGTAGAATCCAACCTTGAAGAAATAGGAACGGTGTTACAGGTGGGCGACGGTATTGCCCGCATTTATGGTTTAAATAACGTAAGTTCCGGTGAACTGGTTGAATTTGCAAATGGTGTAAAAGCAATCGCGCTGAACCTGGAAGAAGACAATGTGGGCGTAGTTCTCATGGGAGAAAGCGGCAACATTAAAGAAGGCGATACGGTAAAACGCACCGGTAAAATCGCTTCTATAAAAGTAGGCGACGGACTTGCCGGTCGTGTAATTAATACGCTCGGCGAACCAATCGATGGGAAAGGCCCGATTACCGGTGAATTGTATGAAATGCCATTGGAACGTAAAGCTCCCGGCGTTATTTTCCGTGAGCCGGTAAAACAACCATTACAAACTGGTATTAAAGCCATTGACGCGATGATTCCAATCGGCCGCGGACAGCGGGAATTGGTTATAGGCGACCGCCAAACCGGAAAAAGTGCCATTTGTATTGATACCATTATTAATCAAAAAGAATTTTATAAAGCCGGAAACCCGGTTTATTGTATATATGTAGCGATTGGCCAAAAGGCTTCTACCATTGCAAACGTGATGAAAGTGTTGGAAGATAATGGGGCAATGGAATACACTACTATTGTTGCTGCTTCTGCTTCAGAACCTGCGCCGTTGCAGTTCTACGCTCCGTTTGCGGGCGCTGCTCTTGGTGAATTCTTCCGTGACACCGGCCGTTCTGCTTTAATTATTTTTGATGATTTGAGCAAACAGGCTGTGGCATACCGCGAAGTTTCTTTGTTATTAAAAAGGCCTCCTGGACGTGAAGCTTATCCTGGTGATGTATTTTATCTGCATAGCCGTTTACTGGAAAGAGCAGCGAAAATTGTATCAAAAGATGAGATTGCCAGAAAGATGAATGACCTTCCTGAAAATATCAAACATTTGGTAAAAGGAGGTGGTTCTTTGACAGCATTGCCAATCATTGAAACCCAGGCTGGTGACGTATCTGCTTATATTCCTACCAACGTGATTTCAATTACTGACGGACAGATATTTTTGGAAGGAAACCTGTTTAATGCCGGTATTCGTCCTGCAATCAACGTAGGTATTTCTGTAAGCCGTGTCGGTGGAAATGCGCAGATTAAATCGATGAAGAAAGTAGCAGGAACATTAAAACTCGACCAGGCATTATATCGTGAAATGGAAGCGTTTTCAAAGTTTGGTGGCGACCTCGATGCTGCTACAAAATCTGTTTTGGATAAAGGTGCAAGAAACGTGGAAATTTTAAAACAACCACAGTTTTCTCCATATCCTGTAGAAAAGCAGGTAGCTATTATTTATCTCGGTACAAATGGATTGATCAGCAATGTAGCCATAAAAAAAGTTCAGGATTTTGAAGAACAATTTTTATTGGAAATGGAAACTAAGTTCCCTGAAGTTCTCGCCGAATTTAAGAAAGGAAATTTACCTGAAGAAGGAATTAAAAAGATGGTGGAACTGGCAAAACAAATTTCAGTTCAGTTTGAATAAACAATGTTTTGATTTATAGTAAAAAGGGAGATTTATCTCCCTTTTTTATTGTAGAATACCACAAATTTCACGAATTGTGCGAAGGAAGTAAATAAAAAATAATTTGCTGAGGCTTTGTACAATTGATACTTTTTTTTATAGTTCGGAGGGGTAATATAAATGTAAGGCGTTGCATCAACCTTTTATCTCACTTCGAATTGATATAGCTATCCAAATGATCAATAGTTTCCTTTTGCACCAGCACAGTTTGCTTCACCACATCGCTTATTGAAATTATTCCGGCAAGTTTATTTTCTTCAAAAACAGGAAGATAGCGGATATTGTTTTTTGTAAGAAGCTCCATGGAATATTCAACCGTATCTGATGGCTTTAAATGAGGAAATTCTGCAGTCATAATATCACTCACTTTGGTATCCGTGGAATTTTTCCCTTTCAAAATTACTTTTCGTGAATAATCCCTTTCGGTAATGATCCCTTTAAATTTTTCATCTTGCATTACGACGACAGAACCAATATTGTTTTCCGCCATTACTTTTAAAGCATCAAGTACTGAAGTATTGGGCAAAACCGAAATGGCTTTATTTCCTTTGCGTGCAAGGATGTCGCTGATTCTGTTCATGGTTTTTGTTTTTGAATTTAAAAATGAAATTTACGAAAAGAAATCATATAAAAATAACTGTGAAAGTAAACGGGCATCAATAGCGCATATCGCCGGGCATGTTGAAAAGAGGTAAGCGTAGTTTGTCTTGAACAGTATTTCTTACTTTAGCAAAGCCATAAATAATTGCAAATCGTGTTTTGCTTTTTAATAAGCCTTAAACGTGTCTCACTTCGGCAAAAGCATTGATTTTATTATATTTGCATGATGAATTTTAATGAAAAACCAACCGTCCGCATTGCGATTTTAGATCTGTATGAAGGCCATGAAAACCAAGGGATGCGAGGGTTGCGCGAAATTATAAAACACTTCGGCGAAATAAATGATTTACACATTGTTTCAAAAGAATTTGATGTAAGGTTGAAAAATGAATTACCTGACTTCACATATGATATCTATTTCAGCAGTGGTGGCCCTGGAAGTCCGATAGAAAGTGAAGGCCTCGAATGGGATAATTTATATTTTGAATGGTTGCAAAAAATGGAAGATTATAATAATGATCCCGCTAACGTTCAAAAGAAAAATATTTTTTTTATCTGCCATTCTTTTCAACTTGCCTGCCGTCATTTTAAAGTGGCAGAGCTCAGTAAACGAAAGTCTTCTGCATTTGGCGTATTTCCGGTTCATCTTTTAGAAGCAGGAAAAACCGAACCTGTTTTTGAAGGAATGCCGGATCCATTTTATGCCGTTGACAGCCGTGATTACCAGGTAGTCCAGCCGGATGAAAAGCGTTTAAAACAATTGGGTGCAAAACTTTTGTGCATCGAAAAAGATCGTCCGCATGTGCCTTATGAAAGGGCGTTGATGGCAATCCGTTTTACCGATTATTTTATCGGAACACAATTTCATCCGGAAGCCGATCCTGAAGGAATGTTGATCCGCTTAAAACATAAAGACAAAAAGAAAATCGTAATCGAAAATTATGGGCTTGAAAAATGGAAATCGATGATCGAACAATTGAATGATCCGGAAAAAATCTTGTGGACACATGATCACATTCTTCCAAATTTTTTAAATATTGCTTTAAATTCATTATACGAAGTTGTTGTTTAACTTCTTTATTAAATCTAAATTCACTATTCATCATTCACGAACATGATCGCCGAAATCAGAACAGCATTCAATAAAAATTTTACTGAAAAAAAATACCAGGAATTTTTGCTTGATCTCGAAAGTAAGCATCCCGGAGACATTCCGTTTCGTGTAGCAGAAACGCCGGTTTTTATTCCGAAAGAATTTACCCAAAAAATGCTGGAGGCCTGTGAGGCAATTGTTGATATCATCACCCAGCCGGATTTTAAAAAGCGAACTGAAAGAGCTATTCCAAAAAATGAAAACGTTCCAAACGAAAATGAACATACCGATTTTATTGCTTTTGATTTTGGTATCTGTGAAAATGAAAATGGAGAGTTGGAACCGCAGTTGGTAGAAATGCAGGGATTCCCTACCCTCTTTGGTTTCCAGGCTTATTATCCAAACATTCTTGAAAAGCATTTTCACATTCCTGAAAACTTTTCAAACTATTTCGACAGATATGATGAAGCTTCCTATCTCCAGTTTTTAAAAGATATTATTTTAAATGGCCATGATCCGGAAAATGTCATTCTGTTGGAGTTAAAACCGCACGAACAAAAGACCAGGATAGACTTTTATTGTACACAGGATTATTTGAAAATACCAATTGTTTGTCTTACAGAATTGATTGAGGAGGGCAACAAATTATATTATGAAAAAGATGAAAAAAAAATTGAAGTAAAAAGAATTTACAACCGCATTATTTTCGATGAGCTTTCGCAGATCAAAGATTCGCTTGGCGATGTGGTTGACATTACCCAGCCATTTGATGTAGAATGGGCGCCGCATCCAAATTGGTTTTACCGGATCAGTAAATTCACTTTGCCATTAATTCATCATCGTTATGTGCCTGAAACCTTTTATTTGAATGAAATAAAAAAGATGCCTGATGATTTGGAAAATTATGTTTTGAAACCTTTGTTTTCTTTCGCCGGACAAGGTGTGATCATTGATGTAACTGAAAAAGATATTGAAGAAGTCAAAGATCCTGAGAACTGGATTTTACAACGAAAAGTAAAATATGCGGATGTAATTAAAACACCTGATACTCCGGCGAAAGCAGAAATAAGAATTTTTTATTTTTGGAAAAAAGGCGCCGCAAG
>Ga0207652_10001202_pt1 | contig 23256 bp, 23 predicted proteins | sample KBSC63BmetaG_FD_184334 | JGI IMG/M metagenome (GOLD analysis project Ga0207652, IMG submission 184334) | Corn rhizosphere microbial communities from Kellogg Biological Station, Michigan, USA - KBS C6-3B metaG (SPAdes) (version 2) | ecosystem: Host-associated > Plants > Roots > Rhizosphere ... | reverse complement strand
GGCATCTTCGTCGCCGACCGGGCCTGAACGTGGAATCTCCCGGACACGATCGTCACGGAAGTCCGACCTCGCACCGTCCCCTTGACGCCTCTCCCACGGAAGTCCGACCTCCTCCCGTCCCTGTGACGCCTCCGTCACGGAAGTCCGACCTCCTCCCGTCCCTGTGACGCCTCAACCACGGAAGCCTCACGTCCCGGGCGCCTCATGGGGGTCACAGCCTGCCAGGACCCCCATGAGGCGCCCGGGACGGCCGCCACCGCACCTCGGACGGCCGCCCCGGGCCGCGAACCCCTGCCCGGACGGCCGCAAGCCCCCCGAACCCCGCTCCCCCGCGAAGCGCCCCCTACCCCAGCTCCTGGCGCACCAGGGCGACGAGGCGGTCGCAGACGGCTTCGGCCTCGGCAGCGTCGGGCGCCTCGACCATCACCCGCACCAGCGGCTCGGTGCCGGAGGGACGCAGGAGCACTCGGCCGCGGCCCTCGAGCGCCGCGTTCTCCTCCTCGACCGCGTCCCAGACCGCCGCCGCGTCCGCGAGGCTCTCGCGGTCGGCGACCTCGACGTTGACCAGCCGCTGCGGCAGCTTCTCCATCGCCGGGGCGTCGGCGAGCGCCGCCTTGCCCAGCTCGCGCATCGTCAGCAGCGCCGCGGCGATCCCGTCGCCGGTGGCGACCACGTCGGTGGCGATGATGTGGCCCGACTGCTCGCCGCCGAGCTTCCACCCGCGCCGCAGCATCTCGTCGATCACGTAACGGTCGCCGACCCGGGTCACGGCGACGTCGATCCCCGCGGCCTCCATCGCCTGGTGGAAGCCGAAGTTGGTCATCACGGTCACGACGACCCCGCCGCCAAGCTCGCCCCGGGCGGCGAGTCCCCGGGCGGCGAGCGCGATCAGCTCGTCGCCGTCGTGGACGCGGCCGGCGGCGTCGACCGCCAGCATCCGGTCGCCGTCGCCGTCGAAGGCGAAGCCGATCTCCGCGTCGGAAGCGGCGACCCGCTCGGCCAGCGCCTCGACGTGGGTGGAACCGACGCCGTCGTTGATGTTGCGGCCGTCGGGGTCGACGCCGATCGCCTCCACCGTCGCCCCGAGCTCGGCGAATATCCGCGGCGCGACCCGGCACGTGGCCCCGTTGGCGCAGTCAAGCATCACCTTGCGGCCGGCGAGGTCGATCTGGAAGGCGGCGCGAAGCTCGCGCACGTAATCGTCCTCGCCCCCGTTCAGCGCCTCGATCCGGCCCGGCTCGGCGGCGGCCGGGGGGCCGTCGCCCCGGGCCAGGATCCGCCCACCACCCTCCATCAGCGCCTCGATCCGCGCCTCGACCTCGTCGGGCAGCTTGGTGCCCTGGGAAGAGAAGAACTTGATCCCGTTGTCCTTGTAGGGGTTGTGGGACGCCGAGACGACCGCCGCCAGATCGAGGCCGAGCCGGCGCACGAGGATCGCCGCCGCCGGGGTCGGCAGGACCCCGGCCAGCAGCGCGTCGCCGCCCGCCGCGGCGATCCCGGCCGCGAGCGCCGACTCCAGCATCGGACCCGACTCGCGGGTGTCACGGACGATCAGGACCTGCGGGCGGTCCATCTGCAGCGAGGCGGTCGCGGCGCGGCCGAGCAAGGTCGCCAGCTCGGCCGTGAGGAAGGTCCCGGCCTCGCCGCGGACACCGTCGGTCCCGAACAGCTTCCGGCTAGCCTCGGCAGCCACCCGCAGAGCCTAATCGCGAGAGATCGGAGGGACCCGGCTCAGCGCTTGCTGAACTGCGGCTTCTTACGGGCCTTCTTGAACCCGGCCTTGCGACGCTCCTTGACGCGGGCGTCGCGGGTGAGGAAGCCGCGGCGCTTGAGGTCGCCGCGCAGCTCGGCGTCGATCTCGGTCAGCGCCCGCGCGATGCCGTGGCGGATCGCCCCGGCCTGGCCGGAGACGCCCCCGCCGTGGACGCGGACGCGGACGTCGACGTTGCCCTCGTAACCGGACACGGTGAGCGGCTGCTTCACCATCGTCTGGTGCAGCGGGCGGGGGAAGAACTCGGCGAGCTCACGGCCGTTGATGCTGAATTTGCCGTCGCCCGGTTTCAGGGTGACGCGGGCGGTCGAGCTCTTGCGCTTGCCGGTGGCGAGGAAGCGGGCGCCGGACTCCATCTTCGCCGGCGCGCGGTCGGCGACGGCCGAATCGCTCTCGGCGGCGGCCAGCTCGGCTTCGCGGCGGGCTTTCTCTTCTTCTTCGGCCTCGAGGCGGGCACGCTCCTCGGCCGACAGCTCGGGCCCCTCGGGCTCGATCGCGATCGGCTCCAGGTTGGCGCCCGGGATGACGTCTTTCTTGTCCTCCTTCTTGGGCTCCTCGCGGCGCGGCGGCGGGGGGGGCTGCTCCTCGGCCGCGGCAGGCGCCTCATCGGCGACCGGCTCCTCCTCGACAGGCGCCTCCTCAGCGAGCGACTCCGCGGCGGGCGCCTCCTCAGCGGCCGGCTCCGCGGCATCGGCCTGCGGCGCCTCATCCGCGACAGGACCCGCGGTCGGCTGGCTCTGTCCCTCGGCCGTCTCGTCGACCGGCTGCTGCTCTGAAGTCTCGTTCGTCTCGTCAGACATCTATCGCTGGATCTCCATCGGTTTCGGCTGCTGGGCCTCGTGTGGGTGCTCGGGGCCGGCGTACACCTTGAGCTTGGTCAGCTGCTGGCGGGCGAGCCGGTTGCGCGGCAGCATCCCCTTCACGGCCTTGCGGATGACTTCCTCCGGCCGGCGGTCCAGCATCTCGGCGAGGCTGCGCGACTTGATCCCACCCGGGTAGCCGCTGTGGCGCCAGTAGGTCTTCTGCGCCAGCTTGTCGCCGGTGACGCGGATCTTCTCCGCGTTGACGACGACGACGAAGTCGCCGGTATCGACGTGCGGCGTGTAGGTCGGCTTGCGCTTGCCGCGCAGCGTGTCGGCGATCTGCGTCGCCAGCCGGCCCAGGGTCTGCCCCTCGGCGTCGACGACGTACCAGTCGCGCTGGCGGTTCTCGGCTGTGGCTACGAAGGTCTTCATGCGAAAAAAAGCGCGGGGCATCGCCCACGCGGCCGGTGGATGATAGCCAGGTCGGCCTTCGGGCGCGCCCCGCCCTCACCCGCGGCAACGAGTTCGCAGTTATCCGGAACTATTACGGCAAAGTGCGATCTCACCGCGCGCAGCGGTCGCAGGTTCCGCGAAGGACGACGTCGTGCTCGGTGACGTCGAAGCTCATCGTCCCGGCAACCTTGTCGAGGGCCTGCTCGAGGCTCTTGTCCTCGAACGGGACCATGCGGCCGCAGTCGCGGCAGATCGCGTGGTGATGGTGGTGGCCGGTGGGGTCGATGCGCTCGAAGCCCGCGGTGCCGCGACAGACCTCGATCCGCTGGACCAGGCCGAGCTGCTCGAGCTGCTCCAGCGCCCGGTAGACGCTGGCGCGGCCGACCGCAACGTCACGATCGCGGAGCTCCTCCTCGAGGTCGAGCGCGGTCACCGCGCAGTCGTGCTTTGCAAGCGCCTCGATCACCGCCGTGCGGGCGCCCCCGCGGCGGTAGCCGGCGTTCTGCAGGGCCTCGAGCGCGCACCCTTCCCAACCCTGTCGGGTCGCCGTGCTCATGCCACCGATCCTAGGCGCTCCGGTTGCCGTCCTCGCGGGCGCCGCCGTCGTGCGAAGCGCTCGCGCCCCGCCCGCCAGAGCCGCGCGGCGACGAAGACCGCGGCGCTGCCGGTGCCGACGAAGAAGCCGACGGGCCAGTCGGTTTCATAAGAGGCGGCGATCGCCGACCAGACGACCGCCAGCGCCAGTGCCACCGAGAGCGCCATCGCGACGCCGGGCCGGTCGGTCAGCGAGCGCGCCGCGGCGGGGGCGCCGATCATCAGGCTGAAGATCAGGAGCGTCCCCACCACCGGCACCGTCATCGCCGTCGCCAGCGCCAGCACGCCGAGGAAGGCGAGCTCGACCCGGAAGGCGCCGATGCCCCGCGCCTCCCCCACCTCGGGCAGCGCCGATGACAGCATCAGCGGCCGGTAGAGCGCGGCGATCGCGGCGATACAGACGAGGCCGAGGACGAGCGTCGGCCAGAGCTGGTTGTCGCTGATCCCCAGCACCTCGCCGAAGAGCAGCGCGTAGACCGCGGGCTCGTATTGATTGCCGAGGCTGACGAAGAGGGCGCCGGTCGCCAGCATCGTCACCAGCATCAACGCGGTGACCGCGTCGTGGCGGCCGCGCCGGCCGAGCAGGCCGATCCCGAGCGCGCCGATGAAAGCGGCGACGCCGAGGCCGAAGATGGCCGAGACGCCCACCAGCCCCGCCCCGGCGGCGCCGGCGAAGGACCCGTTGGGGATCGCGTGGGCGGCGAAGGCGGAGCCGCGCAGGACGGTGAAGAAGCCGACCACCCCGGCGACGACGGCGACGATGCCGGAGACCTCCCAGGCGTTGACCATGAAGCCTTCGAACATCAAACCCCCTCCCGCCGCCGGTCGACCAGGCCGCTCGTCAGGTAGCCGAGGAAGACCAGCGCGACGACGAAGAAGCTGACCGGCCAGCCATGTTCGTGCGGCGGCCAGTGGTAGCTGTCGTAGGCGAGGAGGATCCCGACCCAGACCGCGCCGATGCCGATCGCGGTCGCGGCCAGCATCGCCCGCAGGGGGCGCCGGGTGAGGCGCAGCGCGGCGGCGGCGGGGCCGATCAGGAGCGCGGTCGAGAGGACCGTGCCGATCGTGATCGCGGCGAGCGCCGTCGCCAGGGCGAGCGCCAGCAGGTAGAGCGCGCCGACCAGCCGCACCGGGATGCCGCGCGCGGCCGCCATCTCGGGGCTGACGGTGGCGAGCAGCAGCGGCCGGTAGAGGACCACGATCATCGCCACGGCAAGCGCCGCGAGCGCCACCACGGCGGGGATCGTCGAGCTGGAGATGGCGAAGATCGAGCCGAAGAGGATCGTCACCGTGGAGCCGTTGCCGCTGCCTCGGGTGGAGTCGAGGTAGAGGAAGAGCGCGGCGAGGCCGATCGCGGCGCCGAGGACGATCCCGGTCGCCAGATCGCGCCCGCGCACCCGCTGGACGCCGACCAGCTCCATCGCGGCCGCGGCGAGCACGTCGACGGCAACGAACCCGGCCAGCGGCCCGGCGCCGACCAGCGCCGCGGCGGAGCCGCCGGTGGTGCCGATGTCCCCGAGCGACTCGCCCGCGAAGGACTGTCCCCGCATCACCGTGAAGACGCCGACCACGCCGGCGACGATCGCCACCGCGGTGCCGACCGCGAGCGCCACGTGGACGGCTTCGTTGTCCCAGAAGCCGGGCGCGAAGACGAAGAAGGCCGGACTCACGGCGCCACCTCCCGTGCTTCCGACTTTTGGTGGTCTATCTCACCCCTAAGATCGGAAACATCGGCCGGGAGGTCGTGTTCGACGGTCTCCTCGCAGCCGGGGAGGTCGGCGTCGTCGCCCGCGCCGGCGACGATCAGCACCCGCCCGTGGACGTCGATCACGTCGACGTGGTGGCCGTAGAGGCGGCTCAGCACCTCCGGGCGGATGACCTCCTCGCTGGTGCCGTCGGCGGCGCGGCCGTGCGCCAGGTAGACGATCCGGTCCATCACCGGCAGCAGCGGGTTGATCTCGTGGGCGGAGATCAGCACGGCGACGCGGCGCTCGCGGCAGATCCGCGCGAGCAGCGCGACGACCTCCTGGGCGCTGCGAAGGTCGAGGTTGGCGAGCGGCTCGTCGGCGAGCAGCAGGCGCGGCCCGGAGATCAGCGCGTGGGCGATCAGGATCCGCTGCTGCTCGCCGCCGGAGAGCCGGCCGACGCGGGTGTCGGCGAATGGCTCGGCGCCCACCGCGGCAAGCATCTCCTCGACCAGCTCGCGCTTGCGGCGCCGGTTGACGGCGAAGCCGAGCTTGCGCGCGTCGAGGCCGAGCCCGACCAGATCACGGCCGCGCAGCGGCAGGTCGGGGTCGAGGAGAAACTTCTGCGGGACATAACCGATCGAGTCGGTGCGCCGGGTGCGCGGGCGGCCCTCGACCAGGACCCGCCCTTCCGTCGCCGCCTGGAGCCCGAGGATCGCGCGGAAGAGCGTCGTCTTGCCGGCACCGTTGGAGCCGATCAACCCGGTGAACTCGCCGGGGGCGATGCCGAAGTCGATGCCGTCGAGGACCTGGCGCCCGGCGATCCGCACGCCGAGGCCCTCGACCGACAGCACCGCCTGACCCAGCGCCCTCTCCATCAGAGCTCTTCGGTCGACTTCCCGTGCGCCACGGCCTCTTCGAGCGCCGCCAGCTCGGCCTCCATCCAGCGCTGGTAGGTGTAGCCGGCCGGCATCGTCTCGTAGACGCCGACCACCGGGACGTCGTCGGCGGCCGCGGCGCCGAGGAACTTTTCCGTGATCGAGTCGGTCACCTGCTGGTTATAGACGAACGCGTCCGCCTTCCCGTCGGTGAAGAAGCTCTCCTGCAGGGCGACGGCCTGGGGGGCCGGGTCGGCGTCGTTCATGACGTCGGCCTGCATCGTGAACGGGGTCAGGATCTCGATCCCCGCCGCTTCCAGCAGATAATCGGCGACCGGCTCGGTGGTGGCGACCGCGGCATCGGGGAACTTCGCGCTGAATTCCTTGAGCGCCTCGAGCCACGGCTGCAGCGAGGCCTCGAACTTCTTCAGGTTCGCCTCGAAGTACGCCTTGTGCTTCGGCTGCAGCTCGGAGAAGTCGGCGACCAACTGCCTGGCCACCGCCGGCATCGTCTCGGGCTTGTACCAGAGGTGCGGGTTGGGGGTCGAGTCCGGCAGGCCGAGGAGTTCCCCCACGTCGATCACGTCCCGGGAATCGCTCGCCGACGCCGACTCGATCTTGTCCATGTAGCCGTCGTAGCCCAGCCCGTTCTGGACGACGACGTCGGCGCGGGCGACCTGCTGGGCGATGCTGACGCTCGCCTCGAAGCTGTGCGGGTCGGTGTTCGGGTCGCTCAACACCGCGCTGACGTCCACGTACTTGCCACCGATCTGTTCGATCACGTTCGCGTACTCGTTCTCGGCGCCGACCGCGGAGATCTTGCCGTCGGAGCCGGCCCCGGCAGCCGAGCCGCCACAGCCCGCCACGGCGACAGCGCCCAGGAGCGCGAAGCAGAGCATGGCCAGGACATGGCGCGCGCTTAGGCGGAGCTTCGTCATCGCCGGTCAGACTACACGATAATGAGAATCGTTCTCAGCCTCCTTCCTACGCTTGTCCGCGTATGGGGGACAAGCGTCGAGGGTTTCGGCAGCGCACACGCACGGGGTAGACCGGAAGGCGGCGCCGAATAGGGTTCGCCCGCGTGACCGCGTCGATCCCCAGCCCTTCGCAGCCTGGCCTCGGCATCGGGCCGTTCGAAATCCACGTCTACGGGCTGATGTACGCGATCGCGGTGACCGCGGCGGTGCTGATCGTGCGCCGGCGCTGGAAGGCCCTGGGCGGCGATCCCGAACTCCCGCTCCAGGTCGCGATCTGGGCCTTCCCGGCCGGCCTGATCGGCGGCCGCCTCTACTTCGACATCACCAGCTTCAGCGAAATGCCCCACACCTGGTACGGGCCGATCGCGGTCTGGGACGGCGGCCTCGGCATCTGGGGCGGCATCGCCGCGGGGGCCGCGGTCGGCATCTGGCGCGTCCACCGCGCGGGCGTCTCGGTCACCGCGTTCATGGACTGCACCGCCCCCGCCCTCCTTGTCGCCCAGGCGATCGGCCGGGTCGGCAACTACTTCAACCAGGAGCTCTTCGGCGGCCCCACCTCCCTCCCCTGGGGCCTCGAGATCTCACCCGCGCACCGCCCCGAGGGCTACCTCCACTACGCCACCTTCCAGCCGACCTTCCTCTACGAGATCATCTGGAACCTTGCCCTGGCCGCCTTCCTCGTCTGGCTCGGACACCACCGCAAGATCCGCCCCCCCGGCCTCTTCGCCCTCTACGTGATGGGCTACTCGGCCTTCCGCATCTTCGAGGAGAGCCTCCGCGTCGACCCCGCCCACCACATCCTCGGCCAGCGCCTGAACTTCTGGGTCGCGATCGCCCTCACCCTGATCGGCTTCGCCTGGTTCCTCTGGACCCAACGAGACCGCCCCGGCGCCGACGACCCGCCGGTGGTGCAGTCGCCCGGCGACCAGCTAACAGCAACTGACGCCACCCGCCCGTAGCTGGTCGCCGATTTGCGGGCTCCGTGCCGGGGGAAGGGATCAGGCTGCTTGAAGCTGGCGCCGGGGGAGGGGATGGTGCCCCGCAAGCTGGCGCCCGGGGGAAGGCTCAGGCCTCGCAGGCTGGCGCCCTGGAAAAAGGGACGCGGCCCTCTCGCCACGGCCCTGGCAGGCTGTGGCCGTGGCGAGAGGGGCGGGTACGAAAGGCGTGGAGGATGGCGCACGGGAGCGCCACGGGAGTGCGTCGGATCCGTCACCGATGTCCGACCCCGTCAGGGAGATGTCGGGAACTCCTCACTTCCTCCCGCGTTGTCCAACAGTGACCGACGCGCTGCGTGTATTGACCCCCCTATAGGGGCCCTAAAACACGCAGCGCGTTTCCGAGCCCTCCATCCAAGCCCGAAAAGGGCGTCTCGGGGCCTCGAAATGTAACGTTCTCGGCGTCTCCGTCGCCGATCGGGCCGAGGTGTGGAATCTCCCGGACAGGATCGTCACGGAAGTCCGACCTCCTCCCGTCCCTGTGACGCCTCCGTCACGGAAGTCCGACCTCGCACCGTCCCTGTGACGCCTCCGTCACGGAAGTCCGACTTCGCATCATCCCTGTGACGCCTCCCTCACAAAAGCCTCACGTCCCGGGCGCCTCATGGGGGTCACAGCCTGCCAGGACCCCCATGAGACGCCCGGGACGGCCGCCACCCCGTCTCGGACGGCCGCAAGGGCCACGGACAACACTCGGACGCCCGCCCCGCCCCCGCACGACGCCGCCCCGGCCGCGAACCCCTTCTACTCCCACTCGATAGTCGCCGGCGGCTTCGAGGAGATGTCGAGGGCGCAGCGGTTGACGCCGCGGATCTCGTTGATGATGCGGTTGGAGACGCGCTCGAGGAGGTCGTAGGGGAGGCGGGCCCAGTCGGCGGTCATCGCGTCGTCGGAGGTGACGGCGCGGATCACGATCGGGTAGGCGTAGGTGCGGCCGTCGCCCTGGACGCCGACCGAGCGGACCACCGGCAGGACGCAGAAAGACTGCCAGAGCTGGCGGTAGAGCTCGGCCGCGCGGATCTCCTCCTGCAGGATCGCGTCGGCGGCGCGCAGGATGTCGAGGCGCTCGCGGGTGACCTCGCCGCCGACGATGCGGATCGCCAGGCCGGGGCCGGGGAAGGGCTGGCGCCAGACCATCCGCTCGGGCAGGCCGAGCTCGGCGCCGACGGCGCGCACCTCGTCCTTGAAGAGCATCCGCAGCGGCTCGACCAGGTCGAAGTCGAAGTCCTCGGGCAGGCCGCCGACGTTGTGGTGGGACTTGATCGTCGCCGCGTGGTCGGAGCCGCCGGACTCGATCACATCCGAGTAGAGCGTCCCCTGGACGAGATAGCCGACGTCGTCGAGCTCGGACGCCTCCTCCTCGAAGACCCTGATGAACTCCTCGCCGATGATCTTGCGCTTGCGCTCCGGCTCGTCGACGCCGGCGAGCTTGGCGAGGAAGCGCTCTTCGGCGTCCACGGCGATCAGCGGGATGCCGAACTGGGAAAACGTCTCGACCACCTGCTCGGACTCGTTCATCCGCATCATCCCGTGGTCGACGTAGATGCAGGTCAGCCGCTCCCCCACCGCCTTGTGGACGAGCAGCGCGGCGACGGAGGAGTCGACGCCGCCGGAGAGGCCGCAGATCACCTTCCCCTCGCCGACCTGGGTGCGGATCTTCTCCACCTGTTCGGAGATCACCGAGGCGGCGCTCCACTGCTCGGTGCAGCCGGCGACGTCACGGAGGAAGCGGGTGAGGATCTCGGTCCCGTACGGCGTGTGGACGACCTCAGGGTGGAACTGGATGCCGTAGAGCGCCCGGTCGGGCATCTCGTAGGCGGCCACCGGCGAGCTCGGCGAGGAGGCCAGCGCTGTGAACCCCTCCGGCGCCTCGCGGACGACGTCACGGTGGCTCATCCAGCAGCTCTGCTCCTCGGGCAGGCCGCCGAGCAACCTGCCGCCGCCGGCCGTCAGGGTCAGCTCGGTGCGCCCGAACTCCCCCGCCTCGGCGCCTTCCACCTTGCCGCCGAGCCCCAGCGCCATCGCCTGCATGCCGTAACAGATGCCCAGCAGCGGGATGTCGAGGTCGAGCAGCTGGGCTGGGAAGGCGGGCGCCCCCGGCTCGTAGACCGAGGCCGGCCCGCCGGAGAGCACCAGCGCCTTCGGCTTGCGCGCCCGGATCCGGCCGATGTCGACGTTCGCCGGCAGCAGCTCGGCGAAGACGCCGCATTCGCGGATCCGCCGCGCGATCAGCTGCGAGTACTGGCCGCCGAAGTCGAGGACCAGGACCTCCTCGGTGGCCTTGACCTCGTCGGCGGGCAGGGCAGCGCCCGACTCGACCTGCTCGGCGGGGACGACGACCCGCTGATCGTCAGCGGAAGCGGTGACCAACGGGTCGCTCATCCCTGCCCTAGTCGTCCGAGACGGCGACGCCGGCCGACACCGCGGCCCGCCCGTTCGATCCCATCCCGACGTGCTGCTCGTTCTGCAGCTTCTTGCCCTCGCTCATCAGCGCCGGCGCGACCATCACCTCGGCCCGCTGGAAGCTGCGGATGTCCTCGTAGCCGCAGGTGGCCATCGAGGTTTTCAGCGCCCCCATCAGGTTGAAGGTGCCGTCGTTCTCCCGGGCCGGGCCGAGCAGGATCTGCTCCATCGTGCCGTCCTGCTTGGTCGACACGCGGGTGCCGCGCGGCAGCGAGGGATGGAACGTCGCCATCCCCCAGTGGAAGCCGCGACCGGGCGCCTCCTTGGCGCGGGCGAGCGGCGAGCCGATCATCACCGCGTCGGCGCCCATCGCGATCGCCTTGGAGACATCGCCGCCGGTGCGCATGCCGCCGTCGGCGATCACGTTCACGTACTCGCCGGTCTCCAGCATGTGCTGAGAGCGGGCAGCCGCCACGTCGGCGATCGCCGTCGCCTGCGGGACGCCGATCCCGAGCACGCCGCGGGTGGTGCAGGCGGCGCCCGGGCCGACCCCGACCAGGACCCCGACCGCGCCGGTCCGCATCAGGTGGAGGCCGGTCGAGTAGGACGCGCAGCCGCCGACGATCGTCGGCACCGGCACTTCGGCGATGAACTCCTTCAGGTTCAGCGGCTCGACCGTGGTCGAGACGTGCTCCGCCGAGATCACCGTGCCCTGGACGACGAGGATGTCGAGGCCTGCTTCGATCGCGACCTCGTAGTACTCCCGCACTTTCTGCGGCGTGAGCGAACCGCAGACGACCGCGCCGGTCGCCTTGATTTCCTCGACCCGCTGGGCGATCAGCTCCGGCTTGACCGGCTCGGCGTAGATCTCCTGCATGAGCCGCGTCGCTTCGTGCTTGGGCGCGGCCGAGATCGCCTCGAGCCTCTCTTCGGCGTTCTCGAAGCGACTCCAGATGCCCTCGAGGTTGAGGACGCCGAGGCCGCCGAGCTTGTTGGTGAGCGCCGCGGTCTGGGGACTGACCACGCCGTCCATGGCCGAGGCGAGCAGCGGCAGCTCGAACCGGTAGGGACCGAGGGTCCAGGTGATGTCGATGTCGTCAGGGTCCCGCGTGCGGCGCGAAGGAACGATCGCTACGTCGTCGAATCCGTAGGCGCGCCGCCCTTTCTTTCCGCGGCCGATTTCGATTTCCAAAGTGGTTACCTCCAGGGCTGGCGTTGAACTAGCCAGACTACACTTCGGCCGGGACCTCCAAATCGTGCACGGAGACGCCGCCCAGCAGCCGCTCCACCTGGTTGCGGTCGACGAAGCCGGCGCCGAAGTGCTGGGTCGACTCCGCGCCGCAGGCGACCCCGTAGGCGAGGCACTCCTCCTCGCTGCGCCCCTCGTAGCGCGCGGCGACGTAGCCGGCGACGAACGCGTCGCCCGAGCCGACCGTGGAGACCGGCTCCAGGGGCTCGGTGTGGACCTCGAGCAGGCGCCGCTCGGAGCCCTCGCCGACCGTCGCGACGCACCCCTCCGGACGGGTGATCGCCGCCTGCTCGGCACCGAGCCGGACGATCTCCGACAGGCCGGTGGCGAGGTCGTTGCCGTCGGCGAACTCCTGCCCGACCAGCTCCTCGGCCTCGGTCTCGTTCGGCGTCACCATCGCGGCGCCGGCCCGCGTCCCGGCCAGCATCGCCTCACCCTCGGCGTCGAGCACGCACGGCACGCCGCGCCGCCGCAGGTCGTCGATCAGCCGCGCATATAGGTCGTCCCCGGCCCCCGGCGGCAGCGACCCGGCCAGCACGCAGAGCCGCGCCCCGCCCGCCAGGTAGCCGATCCGGTCGAAGAGCCGCTTCGTCTCCTCGGCGGAGACCGCCGGGCCGCGCTCGTTGATCTCGGTCTGCTCGCCCGAGGTCGGGTCGATCACGGCCAGGTTGACCCGCGTCTCGGAGGCGATCTCGATGAAGTCGGTGAGGATCGACTCTTCGTGGAGCTGTTCGAGCACCTGGGTCCCGGAAGCGCCGCCGACGAAGCCGGTGGCGATCACCGGGCGGCCGAGCAGCGCCAGCGCCCGCGCCACGTTGATGCCCTTGCCGCCTGCGACCGTGCGGCTCTCCACGGCGCGGTGGCGACGGCCGAGGCGGAAGTTCGGAACGGCGACGGTGCGATCGATCGCCGCATTCAGCGTCACGGTGAGGATCACTTCTTCTTTACCCGCTTTCCCCTTCGGATTCGGCGGACGGACCGCCCGAGAAGCATCGCTAGGAGCAGTATCGCGCACGCCGCGATCGCCAGGGGAAGGGGATGTTCGCCGACGAACCCGCGGGCCTTGTCGAAGGCGCCGGCAGCGGGAACCCGACGGCTCGCGAGGAGCGGGACGCTGCCCGCGAGCAGGCCGTCGACGCTCACCGTGGCGGTGCCGAGGCGGGCGCCGCGGCGGATCGGCCCGGTCACCTTGCGGGGCGCCTCGACGTCGACTTCCACCTTCTGGCCGTCGCGCAGCGCGACCTTCAGCGGGTGGGCGACGAGGAGCGGCAGCTCGCCGCCTGAGTAGCGGATCGCGGGGCTGGCGAGCTCCTCGCCCTTATGGAGGGCCTTGCGCCGGTGGTACTGCCGAAAGCCCCATTCGAGCAGCTCGAGGTTGTCGGAGAAGCGCGTTTCGTCGGTCGGCGCGTCGATCGCCACCGAGATCAGGTGGATGCCGCGTTTCTCCCCCGAGCCCACCAGGACGTAGCCCGCCTTCCAGGTGTGGCCGGTCTTCACCCCGGTCACCCACGGCGCCATCTCCAGCAGCTCGTTGATCGTCTTGATCTTGCGGGGCGGATGCAGGCTCTTCAGCGTCTTTTGGCGCGTGTCGGCGATCTTCGCGAAGGCCGGGATCTTCTCCAGTTCCATCGTCAGCGTCGCCAGGTCGAGGGCGCTCGAGTAGTTGCCCTTCTGGTCGAGCCCGACCGGGTTCGCGTAGTGGGTGTCGGTCAGGCCGAGCGCCGCCGCGTACCGGTTCATCTCGGCGACGAACTTCCTCACCGAGCCCGCCGAGTCGATCGCCAGCGTGTGGGCGGCATCACCGGCGCTCAGCAGGATCAGCCCGTAGAGCAGGTCTTCGACGCTGACCTTCTGGCCCGGCCGCAGGCCCATCACCGACTCGCCGTATTCATATTCGTAGGGCCGGGCCTTGACGATCTTGGCCGGCGGCATCTCCTTCATCGCCACGTAGGCGGTCATCAGCTTGGTCGTCGAGGCGATCAGCCGGCGTTCTTCGCCCGCGTGCGAGGTCAGCACCTCCCCGGTGCGCCCGTCGATCAGCGCCCAGGACTTGGCCAGGACGTGCGGGCCCTTCGCCTGGTGGTGGTGGCCGGCGCCCTTGTCCCGGGACGTTTCCGCGCCGCCTGCGGTCGCGGCCGGCGCCAGCGCGCCGAGCAGGACCAGGAGCAGCGCGCCGATCCGGCGCCAGGTCACTTCTGCAGCTTGAGGACTTCGCCCGCGACCAGGATCTGCGGGTCGACTTCAGGATTCAATGCCTGCAGTTCGGCGATCGGCACGCCGGTCTTCTGCGCGATCGAGGTCAGGGTGTCGCCGCTCTGCACGGTGTACGTCTTCGCCTTCGTGCGCTTCTTCTTCTGCGTTTTTTCCTTGTGCGGCTGCGCCTTGTGGCCGTGCTTGTGGTTCGAGCTCGAGTGCAGGTCGGTGTTCGAGGCGACCACGATGACCGCCACGACCGCCGCCGCCAGGGCGGCGAGCGCGAGGGATCTGGCTATCCAGCTTCGCTTCTTCTTCATCGGTCCGTGGGTCCGCCGCGCCTGCACCGGGCTTTCGTCGGAGCGGCATCGTAGCGACGAAAGAGGCGATCACCGGCCTCTTTGGTCAGGCGTTCGAGATCTCCCAGAGGGTCGCGCGCAGCTCCGCGGCAGCCGCGGCCGGATCGGCGGCGCCCGCGATGCCGCGCGAGGAGGAGACGATCGCCCCGGCCGGGCCCGGCGCGAAGGCGGCGCCGAGGAGCTTCGGATCGCCCCCTTGGGCGCCGACTCCCGGCAGCAGGAAGACCGAGCGCGGCATCAGCTCGCGCAGGCGGGCGATGTGCTCGGGCTCGGTGGCGCCGACGACGGCGCCGAGGCCGCTCAGGCCAGATTCGCCGAGGAGCCGCCCGGAGAGCGCGTCGACCAGCGAGGCGAGCCGCTCGTGCAGCGGCGTGTCCGGGCAGGGGACGTCCATCAGGTCGGCGGCTCCCGGATTGCTGGTGCGGACGAGGACGAAGATCCCCGCCCCGGCGTCCTCGCAGGCGGCGACCAGGGGCTCGAGCGCATCGCGGCCGAGCAGCGGGTTGGTGGTGAAGGCGTCGGCACCGAGGCCCGGCACCTCCCCCCAGGGCGTCGGCGTCGAGCCGACCAGCGCCTGCGCGTAGGCCGTGGCGGTCACCGGCACATCGCCCCGCTTGCCGTCGGCGAGGAAGATCAGCCCCGCCTCGCGGGCGGCCTTACGGACTTCCGCGAGCGCGTCCCAGCCCGGCGGGCCGAGGCGTTCGAAGCAGGCGAGCTGCGGCTTCACCGCGACGCAGTGGGGTCCCACGCGCGCGATCAGCTCGCGGCAGTGGGCGGCGACGGCGCGGCCCGCCAGGACGGCGGGAGAGGCGTCGCCGTCGGCCTCGACCGCGATCCCCGGCAGTAACTTCGCGGGATCGGGGTCGAGCCCGAGGCAAACCTGACTGCGGCGCTCTTCGACGAGCGCCGTCAGCCGGTCAGCGAAATCAGTCAGGAACTCAGCCCTTGACTTTGGTCTTCAGCGCGGAGCCGGCCGAGAAGCGCGGCACTTTGCCGCCCGGGATCGTGATCCGCTCGCCGGTGCGCGGGTTCACGCCCTGGCGCGGACCACGCTCGGCGACGTGGAATTTGCCGAAGCCGGTGAAGCTGACCTCGTCACCCGCCGCCAGCGCGCCGGTGATCGCGTCGAGGACGGCGTCGACGGCGTCGCTTGCCGCTTTTTTGCTGCCCAGCCGGTCGTCAGATGCCAGTTGGTCCAGAAACTCAGCCTTGGTCACGTCGAGATTCCTCCTCGGGGGTTGAAGTCGAGGCGCAATCTAACAATGCCGGTCGGCGGGAAACCGCGCGGGGAGCCAAAAGACGCCCTGAGCGGTCAGCTATACGTCGACTCAGGTGCCGTCGATAGTCGATTCCACGGAGGGGTGGGTTGGACGCAAGGGTCCGGGCCCTTGCGGCCGTCCGAGGTGCGTCGATGGTGGTCCCGGGCGCCTCATGGGGGTCCTGGCAGGCTGTGACCCCCATGAGGCGCCCGGGACGTGAGGCTTTCGTGGGAGAGGCGTCACAGGGACGGTGCGAAGTGGGACTTCCGTGACGGAGGCGTCATAGGGACGGTGCGAGGTCTGACTTCCGTGACGATCCCGTCCAGGAGATCCCACACCTCGGCCCGATCGGCGACGAAGATGCCGGGAACGTCACACGCTCTCTCGCCTCGTGTCGCTCTCTGGCCGGGGACAAGGCCCGGAGAGCATGCGGTCGACCTTTCGTCCGGATGCCGGACCCAAGGACGACCGCGCCTGCGCCCGGGGGTCCGCGGTCGTCCTTTCGTCCGGATACCGGACCTCAGGTCGACCGCGCCTGCGTGCGTGGCGGACGACACGGGAGAAACAGAGGACTTCCCGACATCTCCGTGACGAGGTGCGACCTCCGTCACGGATCCGTGTCCCTCCCGTCGCTCCCTCGTCACGCTCCGGTCACGGTCCTTCCACGCCTTTCATACCCGGCCCTCTCGCCACGGCCACAGCCTGCCCAGGGCCATGGCGAGAGGGCCGCGTCCCTTCCCCCGGGCGCCAGCTTGCGAGGCCTAAGCCTTTCCGGGCGACCGCTTGAGAGGGCCGCATCCTTCCGGCCCCAGCCTCAAGAGGCCACGGCCTTCCGGGCGCCCGCCTCCCCGGGGCGCGTGGCTTCGGGAACACCTGCGGAGCAACGACTCGGGTCACCAGGCGGCTCAGGGATGGGGCGGGCCGCGCTACCGGCCGATGTGGAAGCCGATCAGCTCGGGGAGCCTGGCGAGGGCTGAGGAGACGAGGCCGGGGCGGCGGTTGGACATCTCCGCGGACTCTTTGCGCTCGATGCCGATGCGGATCGCTTCGCCGCCGATCCAGTGGAAGGGCTCGGGGGGGACGCGGGGGACCTTGGCGTCGACGAAGGCCAGGCGGGTCGGGTCGTCGGTGCGGGCGAGGGCGAGGGAGGCGAGGGTGAGGCCGACCATGTTGGTGGGGCCGACGCCGTTGCCGGTATAGCCGGCCGCGACCCAGGCGCGCGAGCGGGGCAGCGAGGTGACCGCGGGCAGGTGGGTCGGCGAGGCGTCGATCGGGCCGCCCCAGGCGTGGGTGATGCGGCGGCCGGCGAGGTCGGGGAAGTAATCGAGGAGGTGGCGGCGGGCGGCCTCGGCGACGTCGGGGTCGACCTCGGTGCGGCCGTGGAGGCGGGCGCCCATCGCGATCCGGCCGCCGCCCCAGCCGAAGGCGATCCGCCCGTCGGGGGTGGTGCGGAAGTAGTGCACCAGGGCGCGGCCGTCGGTGATCGCCTCGCCGCCGGTCCAGCCGAGCTTTTCCAGCACGTCGGGAACCGGCTCGGTGATGACGATGTGCGAGGAGGCGACGGTGAGCCGGCCGCGCAGCGGGCCGTCGCGGGTCTTGGCGGCGGCGCCGATCGCGAGGACGGCGCGCGGCGCGCGGACTCGGGCGCCGGTCGCGGTGGTCGCCTCGACCCCATCGTCGGCCTCGCGGAAGCGGCGGACCGGCGAGGACTCATATATGTCGACGCCCTGCTCGAGGAGGCGGCGGCGGATGGCGAGGGCGAGGCGGGCGGGCTGGACGGTCGCCGCACCGGGTTCCATCACGCCGGCGCGGAACTCGGGCGAGGCGCAGCGGCTCTGCACCTCGGCGGCGGAGACGGCGCGCAGCTTGTCGGGGACGCCGAGCTCCTGGCAGGCCGCGAGCGCGCCGCGCCCGGTGCCGTCGTGGGCAGGGGTGGTCGACACCTCGAGGTAGCCGCCGGGACGGAACCAGGCGTCGACCCCGTCCTCGGCGCAGAAGGCGGCGATCCGCTCGACCGCTTCCTCGGCGGCGCGGCCGACCGCGAGCGCCGGCGCGTCGCCCCAGCGCGCCCGCATCGAGGCGAGCGTGGACCACAGTCCCTCGACGAAGCCACCGTTGCGGCCGCTCGGCCCGCGCCCGCAGACCGGTTCGGACTCGAGCACGACGATGCGCGCGTCCGGGGCCAGCCGGCGGGCGTGCCAGGCGGTCCACATACCGGTGTAACCGCCGCCGACGATCAGCAGGTCGGCATCGCGATCCTCGTCCAGCGGGGGGCGAGGTGTGACGTCTCCCGCCTCCTTGATCCAGTAACCGAACCGCGTGTGCTCCATCTGTGTGGAGTCTGCCCAAGGCGGCATGTCGCCGTGTTTAGACTCGGCCCATGGCTGACTCCAAACAGGCGAAGACCCCTTACGTCGACGCCGTGCTCGAGTACTCGGCCCGCCAGACCGGGCGCCTCCAGGTCCCCGGCCACAAGGGCGGGCTGGCCGCCGACCCGTCGATGGTCGAGCTGGTCGGGATGACCGGGCTGGTCAACGACGTCCCCTCGGTGACCGAGGGCGTCGACATCGGACCCGAACCGACGCCGTTCCAGCAGGCCCAGTTGCTCGCCGCCGAGGCGTGGGGCGCGCGGCGCAGCTGGTTCCTCATCAACGGGGCCTCACAGGGCAACCACGCCACCTGCATGGCGCTCGGCCACATGGGCGAGCGGGTCGTCGTGCAGCGCAACGTCCACTCATCGGTCATCGACGGGCTGGTGCTGAACGGGATGCGGCCGACCTTCGTGCAGCCGGAGCTCGACCCCGAGCTCGGCATCGCCCACGGGCTCACCCCCGAGTCGCTGGCGGCGGCACTCGACGCGACCCCCGACGCGGTCGCCGCGATGGCCGTCTCCCCCACCTACTTCGGTGCCTGCGCCGACGTCGCGGCGCTCGCCGAGGTCGCCCACTCGCGCGGCAAGCCGCTGATCGTCGACGAGGCCTGGGGCGCCCACCTCCACTTCCACCCCAGCCTGCCGCCCGACGCGCTCTCCTGCGGCGCCGACCTGGTCACCTCCTCGACCCACAAGATCGTCGGCAGCCTCACCCAGGCGGCGATGCTGCACCTCGGCCACGGCGACCGGATCGACCCCGCGATCGTCGACCGCTGCGTCAGCCTGGTGGAAACGACCAGCCCGAGCGGCCTCCTGACCGGGTCGCTCGACGCGGCGCGCCGGCAGGCGGTCGTGCACGGCGAGGAGCTGCTCGGCGAGACGCTCGAGGCGATCTACCGGACCCGCGAGCAGATCGTCGAGATCCCCGGGCTGGCGGTGCTCGACGAGTCGCTGGTCGGCCGCGCCGGGATCGCCGGCTGGGACCCGATGCGGCTCTCGATCGACGTCCGCGGGACCGGCTCGACCGGTTATCGGCTCTTCAAACAGCTCTTCTACGCGCACGGGATCGACCTCGAGCTCTACTCGGAGAACGTGGTCGTCGGGCTCTTCGGCCTCGGCGAGCCCGCCGCGGAGACCGGCGAGCGGCTGGTCGCCGCGCTGCGCTCCGCGGTGAGCGAACTGGAAGCCGAACCGGGCGAGCCCCAGGAGAAGCTGGCGCCGCCGCCGACCTGGGGCGAGCTGGTGATGACGCCGCGCGAGGCGTTCCTCGGGCCGCAGGAGGTCGTCCCCTTCGAGGAGGCCGCGGGCCGGGTCGCGGCCGAGGGGCTGGCCGCCTACCCGCCCGGCATCCCCAACGTGCTGCCGGGCGAGCGGCTGACCGCCGAGACGCTCTCCTACATCCGCGAGTCGATCGCCCACGGCGGTTACGTGCGCGGCGGCTCCGACCGCGAGCTGAAGACGCTGCGGGTCGCCCTCGACCGCGGCCAGGGCTAGGGTCGCCGCGGATGGCTTCCTACGACGCGATCAAGGATCTGCCGCTCGAGGTCGAGGAGTGCTCCTTCGAAGGGCTCGAGCTCAGCCTGGGCGAATTCGAACGGCTGACCACGGTGATCAAGCTGCGCGGCGGCGGCCAGGAGGGCATCGGCGAAGACGTCGTCTACGACGCCGTCGACCACATCGGCCAGCAGAGCCACGGGCCGCCCACGGGGCTCGTCTACGCCGGCACCTTCGACGAGTTCTCGCAGAAGCTCGACGGGATCGACCTCTTCCCGGCGGGCGCGCCCGAGCGCGCCGACATCTCGCGCGACTACCGCCGCTGGGCGTATGAGTCGGCGGCGCTCGACCTGGCGCTGCGCCAGGCGGAGACGAACCTCTCGGCGGCGCTCGGGCGGGAGCCGCGGCCGCTGAACTTCGTCAGCTCGCTGCGCCTGGGCGGCTTCTCCCCCGACGAGAAGTCGACGATCAAACCCGTCGAGGACCGGCTCGCGGCCTACCCGACGCTGCGCTTCAAGCTGGACCCGTTCAACGACTGGGACGACGGCCTCATCACGGCGCTGGTGGCGACCGGGGCCGTCGACTCGCTCGACCTCAAGGGTTTCTACAAAGGCACCCCGGTCGACGTGATCACCGACCCGGAGCTCTACGCGAAGCTGATCGAGGCCTTTCCGGACGCCTGGCTCGAGGATCCCGACGTGACCGACGCGACGCGGCCGCTGCTCGATCCGGTCCACGAGCGGGTCACCTGGGACGCGCCGATCCACTCGATCGCCGACATCGAGGCGATGCCCTGGTCGCCGCCGCGCACGGTCAACGTCAAGCCGTCGCGCTTCGGCCCGATCTCCCGCCTCTTCGCCGCCTACGACTACTGCGAGGAACACGGGATCGGCGCCTACGGCGGCGGCCAGACCGAGCTCGGGCCGGGCCGCGGACAGATCCAGTACCTGGCCTCGATCTTCCACCCGGACACGCCGAACGACACCGCGCCGAGTGGGTACAACGACCCGAAGCAGGCGACCGCGCCGGGGCTGCCGTCGAGTCCGCTCGAGCCCTCGATCGATGCCCTCGGCTTCCGCTGGAACGGTCCGCAGACGGCTTAGGCAAGCCGAATCCGGCTTAGGCTCACCGAATCGGGACGTAGGGAAACCGAATTTGAGCTTTCGGCTACGTTGGTGTCAGATCGTCTCCGCCACCCGACCTCGTCGACATTCCTCGTCTACCTACATAAAGGAGCCCCCGATGGCCGAGAAGTCCTTCGCCGCCGCCCTCAACGAGCAGATCTCCAACGAGTTCGCCGCCTCGCAGCAGTACGTCGCCGCCGCCGTCTACTACGACGCCGAGACGCTGCCCCGCCTCGCCGCCTTCTTCTACCGGCAGGCGCTGGAGGAGCGCGAGCACGCGATGATGATGATCCGCTATCTCCTCGACGTCGGCGAGGAGGTCCAGATCCCCGACATCAAGTCGGTGCCGACCACCTACGCCGACGGCTCCGAGCCGGTGAAGATGGCGCTCGAGCAGGAGAAACGGGTCAGCGAGGAGATCTTCTCCCTCTTCGAGCTCGCCCGCGAGATCAAGGACTACCGCGCCGAGCAGTTCCTGCAGTGGTTCGTCAAGGAGCAGGTCGAGGAGGTCGCACTGATGGGCGACCTGCTGAACGTCGTCGAGCGCTCCCACGACAACCTGCTGCTCGCCGAGGACTTCATCGCGCGCGAGAGCTTCGGGCAGGAGGGCTCCGACCCGATCGCCCCGCCCGCCGCCGACGAGGCGGAGTAACTCAGCCGAGCCAGCCGGCGTGCCGCCGCATCGTCTTGATGCGGCGGAACTCGGCGATGTCCTCGCGCAGGGCGGCCGGCGCCGGGGCGGGCAGGAAGCGGACGGGAAGCGGGCTCTCGACGACCTCGCCTTCCCGCTTGCTCACCCGGTAGGCGCGGGCGCCGCGGCGGGCGGTCACGGCGGAGGGGGAATCCTCGCCCTCCCACAGCAGCCCGGCGTGGTCGTCGAGCCCGTAGCCGTCGGGCATGCCGTCGCCGACCGCCTCGAGGTAGGCGGCGCGGCGCTCCGGCTCGTTGTTGTAGTGGACGCAGAGGGAACCGCGGAGGAGGCCGAGGCCGGCCGCCGCCAGGGGCTTGCCCGAGGACTTGGTGATGCCCGCCTCGAACCAGCACATCGCCCCGGCGCTCTGGCCGGCGAGGACGATGCCGCGGTGCCAGGCGAGGCTGAGGATCCCGGCGATGTCGTGGGCCTCCCAGACCGCCAGGAGGTTGACCATGCTGCCGCCGCCGACGTAGATCAGGTCCTGGGAGAGGAGGTGGTCGCGGAGGGCCATCGGGCGGCGGCCGAGGCGAAAGAGGGAGACGTCGGAGGGCTCGCAGGGGCGGTTGCCGAAGGCCTGGTAGAAGCTCGCGATCAGGTCCGAGGTGTCGCCGCTGGCGGTCGGCAGGATGCAGATCCGCGGCCGCGCGCCGCCGTGCTCGCTCGCCAAACGCAGGAGGAACTCGCAGACGGCGCGGTCGGGCGGGCGCGAGGTGAAGTCGTGGCCGCCCAGGGTGAGGATCCGACGCACCATCAAGCCGCCGGGAGGGCGGTCGACAGCGCCTCGGGCAGCGCCGCCTCCGGCACGACACCGCGTTCGCCGAGGTAGGTGGTGGCGATCCTCATCTCCACCACCCGCTGCCCGGAGACGTCGAGGCGGTAGCCGCGCGCCTCCGGCCGGGATGCGACGACGCGGCTCAGCTCCTGGCCGACGAAGTGCAGGGCGGCGCCGTCCTCGGCGGCGTACCCCGGCCGCATCCCTTCGCGCAGGAAGCGGTGGTAGGACTCGCGCCGGTCCGACTTGCGCTCGTAGTGGACGCAGTTGCTGAACGGCAGGAGGCCGAGGCCCTCGAGCCGCTTCGGCGCCCCGTGGAAGCCGCTCACCGCCTCGGCGAACCAGCAGAGCGAGCCCGCCGAGAGGCCGCACAGGATCACCCCGGCTTCCCACGCTTCGCGCAGGATCGCGTCGATCCCGTGAGCCTTCCAGACGCCGAGCAGGCTGACCACGCTGCCGCCGCCGACGTAGATCAGATCCTGCGAGAGCAGGTGGCGCCGCAGGTCATCGGGCCCCTGCTCGCGGCGGAAGAGCGAGATGTGGCTGGCCTCGCAGCGGGTTGCGGCGAAGGCCCGGTAGAAGCGCACGATGTAGTGGTCGGCGTCGCCGGAGGCCTGCGGCAGGAAGCAGACCCGCGGTCGCTCCGCCGTGCAGAGGCCGAGCACGTAATCGTCGAGCAGCGGGTTTCCCGACTCCATCGAGAACCCACCGCCGCCGAAGGCGACGATCTGTCGGGGTGCAGTCTTCACCTCCCCGATGGTTGCCGCAGGGACGACGCGCGTCCTTATCCACCGGTCCGAACTTCGCGGCGCCGCGCTCGCCCTCGTGTACAGACTGATCCCACGGCGGGGGCTCGAGGCCCGGGTGGCCGTCCGAGATGGGTTCGAGGGGGTCCCGGGCGGCTTCCGTGGGAGAGGCGTCACAGGGACGGTGGGAGGTCGGACTTCCGTGACGATCGTGCTCCGGGAGATTCCACACTCCGGCCCCGTCGGTCACAGAGATGCCGGGAACGTCACACTTTCCGGCCCTGAAAGGCCCTTTTCGGGCGGGAATCCAGGGGCCGATAACGCGCTGTCGACTTTTGGTCCCCCATGGGGGGCTCAAAGTCGACAGCGCGTCCGTCACAGTTGGACAACACGGGAGGAAGCGTGGAGTTCTCGGCATCTCCGTGACGAGGTCTGA
>Ga0207652_10001201_pt1 | contig 23313 bp, 22 predicted proteins | sample KBSC63BmetaG_FD_184334 | JGI IMG/M metagenome (GOLD analysis project Ga0207652, IMG submission 184334) | Corn rhizosphere microbial communities from Kellogg Biological Station, Michigan, USA - KBS C6-3B metaG (SPAdes) (version 2) | ecosystem: Host-associated > Plants > Roots > Rhizosphere ... | reverse complement strand
TGCCGGCCGTCCCGGGCGGTACCTGTCAACGCAAATGAGACACCCCTCTTCCGAATTTAGTGAGCAACCTCCTCCGGCTCGGGCTTGTTGATCCACGCTGCCGACGGCAGCGTGGGTGGCTGCGGTGTCCCACGCACGAAGCGCTCCGGGTTGGCCGCGTAGGCGGCGGCGAGCACCGCCCGGCGGGCAGCGTGAGCTTCCTTGGCCCCGCCGTGGTGGACGGTGGCCGGCGCCATCAGGCCGATGCCGGAATGCCGATGGTCATGGTTGTACCAGCGGAAGAACCCGCGGCAGAAGGATCTGGCGTGCTCGAGCGAGTCGAATCGGGCCGGGAAGCCCGGCCGGTACTTGAGCGTCTTGAACTGCGCCTCGGAGTAGGGGTTGTCGTCGGAGGTGTGGGGGCGGGAATGCGTCTTGGTGACGCCGAGGTCGGCGAGCAGGAAGGCGACCGGCCTCGATCGCATCGAGGGGCCCCGGTCGGCATGCAGGGTGAGCCGGCCCCGGCGGATCGCCTGCTGCTCGCAGGCCTGCGCGATCAGCGCCTCGGCGAGGGCGGCGGACTCCCGCTCCTGCACGGTCCAGCCGACGCAGTAGCGGCTGAAGACGTCGAGGATCACGTAGAGGTGGTAATGGCGCCACTTCGCCGGGCCCTTCAGCTTCGAGATGTCCCAGCTCCAGACCTCGTTCGGCCGGGTGGCCAGGAGCTCGGGCTTCGCGTAAGCCGGATGGGTGAGCTGGCCGCGGCGCTCGCGCGAGGACCCGCTCGCCTCCAACAGCCGGTACATGGTCCGCTCCGAGCACAGGTAGCGGCCCTCGTCGAGCAGGGTCGCCCAGACCGCGGCGGGCGAGGCGTCGACGAAGCGCTCGGAGCGCAGGGCCTCCAACACGGCGGCGCGCTCGGCCTCGCCGAGCGCCCGGGCGGGGCGGGGCCGCGCCCGCCCCGGCCTCGCCGCCGGCGGCCGCCGACGCCGATAGATCGTCGCCGGCGAGGCCCCCAGGGCCCGGCAGGCCGGACGGGTGCCGACGATCGGCGCCAGTTCCTCGACGGTGGCCTCGATCATCTCTCGGTGCTCCCTTCCGCGCCCTCGGTCCCGAGCAGGTCCTCCAAGAGCGCGGAGACGTTTCCCTGCACCTCGATCACCTTGCGCGCCTTGGCCAGCTCGGCCTCGGCCCGCTCGGCCCGGCGGCGCAGCGCCTCGTTCTCGGCCGCGAGCGGGTCGGCGGCCTTGCGGCCGCGCTTCTGTCCCAGGGCGCCGAGCGCCCCCTCCTCGCGTTGCCTGCGCCATTCGGAGAGGTGGGAGGAGTAGAGGCCCTCGCGGCGCAGCAGGGCGCCGGTCTCGCCCGGCCTCTCGCAGGCGTCGGCCTCCTCGAGGATCCTCAGCTTGTACTCGGCGGTGAAAGACCGGCGCCTGGGGCGCTCGGCCAGCTCGGGGTCGGGGATCCTCTCGGGCGCGCGCCCGCCGGCCGCTTCACTGCTCTCGCCTTCGGCTCGCTCCGTTTCGCGGCCGGCGGCTCCATTCGTGCTCGTCGACGACATCACATGCTCCATTCACACCCTCGGGGTTCGGTAATTCCCTGATCATGGGCGTCTCACGTGACGTTGGCAGAGAGGGGGGCGCCTCATGGGGGTCCTGGCAGGCTGTGACCCCCATGAGGCGCCCGGGACGTGAGGCTTTCGTGGGAGAGGCGTCACAGGGACGGGAGGAGGTCGGACTTTCGTGGGCGAATCGTCACAGGGACGGTGCGAGGTCGAACTTCCGTGACGATCTTGTCCGAGTCACTCCACACCTCGGCCGGGTCGGCGACGAAGATGCCGGGAACGTCACACTTTCCGGCCCTGAGAGGCCCCTTTTCGGGCCTGAAGCGAGGGGCCGGAAACGCGCTGTCGACTTTGGGTCCCCTATAGGGGGCTCAAAGTCGACAGCGCGTCCGTCACTGTTGGACAACACGGGAGGAAGCGTGGAGTTCTCACGGTCTCTGTGACGAGGTCGGACCTCCGTCACGGATCCGTGGCACCCCCGTTGCGCTCCCGTCACGGATCCTCCACGCCTTTCATACCCGGCCCTCTCGCCACGGCCACAGCCTGCCAGGGCCGTGGCGAGAGGGCCGCGTCCCTCCTCGGGCGACAGCTTCAGAGGGCCGCGTCCCTCCTCGGGCGACAGCTTCAGAGGGCCGCGTCCCTCCTCGGGCGACAGCTTCAGAGGGCGCGTCCCTCCTCGGGCGCCAGCTTCAGAGGGCGCGTCCCTCCTCGGGCGCCAGCTTCAGAGGGCCGCATCCCTTACCGGCTGCAGCCAGCATGGGACCCATCCCTTCCCCCGGGCGCCAGCCGGAGAGGCCACGTCCAACCCCCCGCCCCCAGCGGTGCTCGTGGAATCACCCATCTACGCGGGCTCGAGTACGACCAGGGGGATCTCGCGGTCGGTGCGGGCGCGGTAGTCCGCGTATCCCGGCCAGAGCGCGTCGGCCTCGTCCCAGAGTCGCGGCCGCTCCGCCGCCGTCGCCACCCGCGCTCGCACGCGCCGCCGTTCGGCGCCGACCTGCACGTAGGTGAGGGGGTGGGCGCGCAGGTTGTGGAACCAGGCGGGGTGCTTGGGGAAGCCGCCCTTGGAGGCGACGAGGACGAGGTTCTTCCCGTCCGGCACGTAGAGGAGCGGGGTGGTGCGCAGGGTGCCGCTCTTGGCGCCGACGTGGTCGAGCAGCAGTATCCGTCCCCGACCACCGAGGAACCGCGCGCCGAGGCGCCCACCCGTCCCGCGGTAGAGGAAGGCGTGGGCGCCCGCCAGCCGGTTGGTGACCGGCCAGAGCTGGTCGGCGTAGCGCAGATACAGGGGCTCGGGCTTCTCCCCGGACGTGGGCTCGCTCAGGTGTACATCCCCCCGAACATGCCGCCGGTGATGTTCAGCACCTGGCCGTGCACGTAGTTGGCGAGCGGTGAGGCGAGGAAGAGGACCGGGCCGGAGGCCTCCGCCGGGGTGGCCGGGCGGCCGAGCGGGATGATCGCCGAGGCCATCGCCCGCATCTGCTCGGGGATGCCGAGCTCGACCTTCTCGCCGCTCGGGGTCGTCATTTCCTCGCCCGCCTCCTTGGCGGCGGTGAGGCGGGTTTCGACGAAGCCGAAGGCGACCGCGTTGACGTTGATCTTGAACTGACCCCACTCCTTGGCCAGCGTTTTGGTGACGCCGACGACGCCCATCTTGGCGGCCGAGTAGTTGACCTGGCCGGCGTTGCCCATCGTGCCCGAGGTCGAGGAGACGTTGATCAGCTTGCGGAAGACCTCCTGGCCCTCCTCGCGCTCCTTCTTGGCGGCCTCGCGCCAGTGCGGGGCGAGCGCGCGGGCGACGCGGAACGGCACGATCGTGTGGATGTCGAGCATCGCCTGGAACTGCTCGTCGGTCATCCGGTGGGCGACGCCGTCCCAGGTGTAGCCCGCGTTGTTGACGACGATGTCGATGTTGCCGAAGGCGTCGACGCCCGCGGCGACGAGCTCGTCGGCGGCCCCCTCCTTGGTCAGGTCACCCGCGAAGACCGCGGTCTCGCCGCTGATCTCGCCGGCCGCCTGCTCGGCGACGTCGGCGTCGAGGTCGTTGATCAGCACCTTCGCGCCCTCGGCGGCGAAGAGCTCGGCGGTCGCCCGCCCGATCCCCCGTGCCGACCCGGTCACGATCGCCGTTTTGCCGTCCAGAAGTCCCATGATTCCCCTCTCCTAGCTCGTGAAGTCGGTCGCGGAGGCTACACGGACGGGCGCGATCCTGGCTCGCCGGCCAGTGCCAGGCGTCGCGGCTCCGCCGGCCGCTGTTGCCCTCCGGCCTCCGACATGAGATGAATCCCCGCCGTGGGCGACGTCTTCTCGATCTTCCTGCTCTCGCTGCTGGCGATGTTCAACCCGACGCTGCTGGCGGCGGTGACGATCATGATGTTGCTGCCCGACCCGAGACGGCTGATCACGGGATACCTGCTGGGCGCCTACGTCGCCAGCATCGGCCTCGGCATGGCGATCGTCTTCTCCCTGCACAACAGCAGCGGGGTGGAATCGAGCAAGAGGACCCTGAGCCCGCTCGAGGACCTGGTCTTCGGCGCGATCCTCGCGATCGTCGGCTGGGCCCTTCTCTCCGGCCGGGTGTCGCAGGCCAAAGAGAGCCGCCGCCGGCACCGTGAGGAAAAGCACGGCCCGAAAGAGGAAAAGCAGTCGCTCCCGGAACGGCTCCTGGGCCGCGGCTCGATGCGCATCACGTTCGCCGTCGGTGCCCTCCTCTCCCTGCCCGGAGCCTCCTACCTCTTCGCCCTCGCCAAGATCTCGAAGCTCGAGTGGCCGACGGTCTCCACGGCCCTTGCCGTGATCGTCTTCTGCCTGATCCAACAGCTCCTCCTGGAGCTGCCCCTGATCGGCTTCTACTTCGCCCCGAAGTGGACCGAAGGCGCTGTCGTCCGCTTCCGCGAGTGGATCTCCCAGAACGCCGCCCGCACGGCCGGCTGGGTCGCCCTGACCCTCGGCTGCCTCCTCATCATCCGCGGCACCGCCTTCCTGATCTTCCACTGACGCGGCGGTGCCTACGTCATCCGCCGCAGCTCTTTCGGCCGCCACAGAGCGACGAGGGTCGACCCGTCGACCACCGCGATCCCGCCCTTCTTGATCGCGACCTTGGCTCCGGTGAGCCGACCGACCTCATCCGAGAAGTCCGGCTCGTGCCCGACGAGCAGCACGTCCCCGCGCCCGGCTGCCAGGTCGAGCGCGTCGAACGGCCCGCCCCGGAGCGCCTCCGTCGTCTCGACATCGACCCCGAGTGCCTCGCAGGCAAGTCGCGCCGTCGCGATCGCGCGCGCCTTCGGCGAGGCGAGGCAGGCGTCGATCCCGACGTCGAGCTCGCGAAGCGCGAGCCCCGCGTTCCGCGCCTGCCGTTCGCCCTTCGCGGTCAGCTTGCGCGCCGCGTCGTCCATGTCGCCGTGCTCGGCGTCGCCGTGTCGAAGCAGGTAGATCACTCGGATCCAGGTTAGAAGCGGAAGGCGATCGCGCCCGCCGCCTCGCGGGTCTTCACAGCCCCATCGTCTTCCCGATGATCTCCTTCATCACCTCGTCGGTGCCGCCGCCGATCGGGCCCAGGCGGGCATCGCGGACGGCGCGCTCGATGCCGTACTCGCGGGTGTAGCCGTAGCCGCCGTGGATCTGGAGGGTCTGGTCGGCGATCTCGAGGACGGCGCGCTGGGTGAGGAGCTTGGCCATCGAGACCTGCTGGATGCAGGGTTGGCCGGTGTGGAAGAGGCGGAGGGCGTCGTAGGTGAGGGCGCGGGAGACCTCGGCCTTCGTCGCCATCTCGGCGATCTGGTGGCGGATCGCCTGGAACTTGCCGATCGGGCGGCCGAAGGCTTCGCGATCCTTGGCGTACGCGACGGCGGTGTCGATGAGGCGCTGCATCGCGCCGACGGCGCCGACCGCCATCAGCAGGCGCTCCCAGGCGAAGTTGGCCATGATCAGGCGGAAGCCGCCGTTCTCCTCGCCGAGGAGGTTGGCGGCGGGCACCTCGACGTCGGTGAAGGACAGCTCGCCGGTGTCGGAGGAGTGCCAGCCGAGCTTCTCCAGCTTGCGCGAGACCTCGTAGCCGGGCATGTCGCGCTCGAGCACGAGGAAGGAGATGCCGTCGTGGCCGCCCGCCTCGGTCGTCTTGCAGGCGCAGACGAGGAAGTCGGCGCGGACGCCGTTGGTGATGAAGGTCTTGGCGCCGTTGACGAGGTAGCCGCCGTCGATCTTCCGCGCGGTGGTGGAGATGCCGGCGACGTCGGACCCGGCGCCCGGCTCGGTGATGCCGAGCGCGCCGATCTTCTCGCCCGCGATCCCCGGCACGAGCCAGCGCTGGTGCTGCTCCTCGGTGCCGAAATTGAAGATCGGCGGCAGGGCGATCGAGGTGTGCGCGTTCAGGCCCGCGGCGACGCCACCCGAGCCGCCGGTGCGCGCCAGCTCCTCGACCCACACCGCGTCATGGAGGTGATCGCCGCCCTGGCCGCCGTAGCGCTCCGGGAACTTCAGCCCGAGGAAGCCGAGCTCGGCGCAGCGCCGGTACAGCTCGCGCGGGAATTCTTCCGCCCGCTCCCACTCGTCGACGTGCGGCGCGATCTCGGCGGCGACGAACCGCGCCACCGTCTGGCGGAGCTCCTCGTGCTCGGCGCCGAACGGCGGCAGGACGGCCCGCGCACCGCTGTCTTTGACGACCGGGGCGGTCATCCGACCAAATGCAAATTCTCTGTAACGACCCGAGAAATCTCGGCGTGACGGGAGTACGGTCGAGACATGGCGCAAGGCAAGCGGACCGATGAGCGAGTCGATGACCTGGTGATGGGCGTGAGCCGGCGGTTTGATGCGGTAGACCAGCGCTTCGACCGTGTTGAAGGCGACATCAAGGAGTTGCGTTCGCTCGTGTGGTGGCTCTGGGCCACCACGATCCTCTCCATCCTCGGCCTCTTCGTCACGGTTCTGCTGCGGACCTGACGGAGCTCTGGCCTACAGCCCGTAGCTTCGCCCGATCACGTCGAGCATCACCTCGTCGGTGCCGGCGCCGATCCGGTTGAGGCGGACGTCGCGGTAGGCACGCTCGATCTCGTACTCCTTCATGTAGCCGTAGCCGCCGAAGATCTGAATCGCGTCGTCGGCGACCTCGCAGGCGATGCGGGAGGCGTTGAGCTTCGCCATCGTGATCTCGCGCACCGGGTACTCGCCGTTGGCGAAGCGCCAGGCGGTCGCGTAGGTCATCGCCTTGGCGGCCTCGGTCTTGGTCGCCATCTCCGCGATCTTGTGACGAAGCGCCTGGAACTTGCCGATCGGACGGCCGAAGGCTTCGCGCTCGTTCGCGTACTCGATCGCTTTCTCGATCATCCGTTCCGCCCCCGCGTGGCAACCCGCGGCGGCGACCAGGCGCTCGCCCTGGAGCTCCCAGGCGATGTGGTAGAAGCCTTTGCCCTCCTCGCCGAGGATCGAATCGGCCGGGACGCGGACGTCTTCGAAGGCCAGTTCGCCGGTGTCGGAGGCGTGCATGCCCATCTTCTCCAGCTCCGCCGAGACGCTGAAGCCGGGCACCAGATTCCCGTCCTCGTCCTTCAGGTCGATGACGAAGAGGGTGATGCCGGCGTGGCGCTCCTCCGGGTTCGTCTTGCAGACGAGCACGATGAAGTCGGCGCGCGGCCCGTTGGTGATGAACGTCTTCGAGCCGTTGATGACGAATTCGTCACCGTCGCGTATCGCGGTCGTGCGGATTCCGGCGACGTCTGACCCGGCGCCCGGCTCGGTGATCCCCAGCGCGCCGACCTTTTCGCCCTTCAGCCCCGGTTCGAGATAGCGCTTCTTCTGCGCCTCGGTGCCGAGCAGGTGGATCGGCGGCAGCACCATGTCGGACTGCACCGCGAAGGCCATGTTCGTCCCGCCCGAGCCCGAGTAGCTCATGCACTCGGCCCGCACCAGCGAGTAGTAGTAGTCGCCGCCCTGGCCGCCGTACTCCTCCGGGAAGCAGAGGCCGAGGTAGCCGAGCTCGCCGGCCCGTTCCATCGCCGAGGTCGGCCAGTAGGTGTCCTCCCACTCGTTGCGGTGGGGGTACAGCTCGTTTTTCACCCAGGCCTGCATGGACTCCCGCAGGTCTTCGTGCTCCTGGCTGAAGATGAAGTGCTTGCGCCCTGCCGCGTGGTCGGGCTTGATGACGCTGGAGCCGTCTGAGGTCGCGGTCGCCACGGTTCTCTCCTCTGGTCGGTTGACCGGGGCGCTCCCGTGCCCGCCCCGAAGGCGAGTGGACAGTAGCACTTCCTACTTTCGACGAAGCTGGGCCGAGCGTGCGGGGCAGAGGGGGTGGGACTCGTGGGCGGCGCGAGGCCCGCAATGGCCTCGGCGAGTGAACCCGCGACGCTGAGGCTCCGAGGGGAAGGGACGGGTGCCGGGCGAGTGCCGCGGATGCCGTCCCGACCCGGGCTGGCTGTGGTCGGCAGGGCATCCGCGGCACCTCGGGCCGGCTGAGGCCGGCCCGGCATCCGCGGCGGCTCGGGGCCAAGGAGGGGGAGGGTCGGTTCCCGACGCTCCCGGTCGCTCGCTGAGCAGGGGGCGCCAGGGCGCCCATAACTCAGCGAGCGGCCGATCCGGCGTCACCGAAGACGCGCGAGCGCGGAGGGAAGGGTCACGGATGTGGAGAGAAGTGACGCTTCGGTGCGCCTCCCGCGCGCCTTCGTCCCGGAGGCGACGATCCCGTGACCACGCGTTCGCAGTTTCCCGTCCCATGTACGGGAAAGTGCGAACGCGCCGGCGGGGGTCGGCCGAAGGCGCACCGGACTCTCACGGAAGCCTCACGCCCCCCGCACGCCCTCGTCGCGAAGCGCACGGCTTCGTCCCCTAATCCCGTCCCCTTCGAAACCTCCCCGGCCCGGCGGCTGATTTGCGGCCATAGCCCGCCGGGGCCGCCGATCAGCCGCGAGGCGACAGCAATCCCTGCGTTCGGCTCGGAGGCGCCAGCCACGTCCGCCGAGGAGGTCGCAGCCTGGATTTCATTAAAACTCTCTGTTTCAACTACTGAATTTGTGGTACTAATTCCTCCATCGTGGGGGGAGCGGGAACTCTTGTCGGTTGCAGGAGGCCGGGGCGGCGAACGGTGGGATTGTCGGTGGCCGCCTCGGTCCTGTGCCTCTCATTTCTGTTTGCCTCCTGGGCCGGCGTCGCGCAAGCGGCGCCGGCCTTTGAAGCGAACGGGAGCGTCGAACAGGTCTACGCGACCGGCGTGCCGGGGGGCGCGACGGTGACGCTCCGCGACGGCCAGGGCGACGTGGTCGGATCGAAGGACGCCGACGAGCTCGGCGCCGTGCTCTTCCGTGAAGTGGCGCCGGGGAACGAATATCGACTCGAAGTCGGCGGACAGCAGTCCGAACCGCTGACCGTGCTGACGCAGCGCTCGGCGCCGCCGAACACGTCGATCTACGACCAGAAGATCGAACCGCACGGCTACCAGTACCTGACCACCCGCGACGGGACGAAGCTGGCGATCGACGTCCACCCGCCGCAGGACGTGCTGACGCTGCTGACCAACCAGGTCCCGAGCCCGACCGAAGCGGCCCCGGGCACCGGGAGCACGCCGGAAACGCCGCAGCTGCCGCTCGGCGAACTGGAAAAGATCCTCAAGGAAGTGCCCGGCGTGGAAGCAGCGGCCGGCGGGCTCTCCGGACTCATCGGCAAGGTCGGCGAAGGGCTCGGCATCAAGCTGAGCGGCCCGCCGCGGCACAAGCTTCTGCAGCTGCGCAAGGCGGTCCGCGGCGGGGCGACCCAAGGCAAGGCCGCCCACGGCTCCGCCCTCGAACTCCCCTACGTCCCGACCGACCCGACGCCGACCCTGATCGAGTACGCGGGCTACGGCTACGCCGACCCGTCCGGCCCCGAAAACGGCATCTCGCTGATCGCCAACCTGATGGGCTTCACGGTCGTCGACGTGAACATGCGCGGCACCGGCTGCTCCGGCGGCGCCTACGACTTCTTCGAGCCGCTGCAGAACCTCGACGGCTACGACGTGATCGAGACGATCGCCCACCAGCCGTGGGTCCTCCACCACGAAGTGGGGATGATGGGCATCAGCTACGGCGGCATCAGCCAGCTCTTCACCGCCGCCACGCGGCCGCCGCACCTCGCCGCGATCGCGCCGCTCTCGGTCATCGACAACACCCAGACGACGCTCTATCCGGGCGGCATCCTCAACACCGGCTTCGCGCTCGAATGGGCGAAGGAGCGCGTCCACGACGCCGAAGCGGCGGGCCCGACCAGCGGCCAGGCCTACGCCTGGAAGCGGGTCCAGGAAGGCGACGAAACCTGCAAGAAGAACCAGGCACTCCATCCCGAAGCGGTCAACCTCCTGCAGAAGGTCAAGGACAACAGCCACTACGTGCCGAAAGTCGCCGACCCGCTCTCGCCGGTCACCTTCGTCAACAAGATCGACGTGCCGACCTTCATGGCCTGCCAGTGGACCGACGAGCAGACCGGCGGCCACTGTCCCGACCTCGCCGAGCACTTCACCGGCACGCGGCAGAAGTGGTTCACCTTCACCAACGGCGCCCACATCGACTCGCTCGACCCGGCGACGTTCAACCGCTGGGTCGACTTCCTCGAGCTCTACGTGGCGAAGCAGCCGCCGCTCGTGACCGGCGCGGTGATGCACGTCGCGGCGCCGCTCATCTTCCAGGAAGCGATGGGGATCCCCGGCCTGACCCTGCCGCCCGACCCGATCCAGCTGCTGCCGACCTACGGCTCGGCGCTTGCCGCCTTCGAAGCGCAGAAGTCGATCCGCGTCACCTTCGACAGCGGCGCCGGCGGGCAGTCGTCGGGCCAGCCCTACCCGACCTTCGAAGAATCGTTCAGCGAATTCCCGATCCCGGGGGCGCAGGCGAAGGCCTGGTACCTGGCGCCGGGCGGCAACCTGAAGTCGACGAAGACGACCGGGAAGCACGCCGACGGCTTCACCTGGGACGCAGGCGCGCTGCCGCTTCAGGACTTCAGCGGCGACACCGGCTCCGGTGCCGGCGGCCTCTGGACGGAGACGCCGAGTTACCACTGGGAACAGAGCCCGCCCGGCTCCGCGGTCTCCTATGTGACCGAACCGCTCGCGGGGAACACGATTGTGATCGGCGCGGGAGCGGTGAACCTCTGGGTGCGTTCCTCGACCCCGAACGTCGATCTCCAGGCGACGATCTCCGAGGTCCGCCCGGACGGCAAGGAGACCTTCGTGCAGAACGGCTGGGTGCGGGCGAACGAGCGCAAGCTCGACGCGAAGAAGTCGACGGCGCTGGAGCCGGTCCTCAGCCTGCGGGAATCCGACGTCGAACCGATGCCGGCGAACGAATTCGTGAAGGTGACGATCCCGCTCTACTACGAGGGTCACGCTTACCGCGCGGGCTCGCGCATCCGGGTGACGATCGCGGCGCCGAACGGCACCCAGCCAATCTGGGACTTCGAACAAACCGAACCGGCCGGCAAGGCGCAGGTGGCGATCGCCTACTCGAAACACGACCCCTCCAACCTCCTGCTCCCGGTCGTCCCCGGCATCAGCGTCCCGACCGCCCTCCCACCGTGCCCCGGCCTGCGCGGCGAGCCCTGCCGCGAATACGTGCCGTTCACGAACCGCCCCGCCATGCCGTAGACGGTGGCTCCCGCTTGGTCGGGGGCGGCGGGGAGGGATGGGGCCCGCAAGCTGGCGCCCGGACAAGGGACGCAGCCCTCTCAAGCTGGCGCCCGGGGAAGGGACGCGGCCCTCTCGCCACGGCCCTGGGCAGGCTGTGGCCGTGGCGAGAGGGCCGGGTATGAAAGGCGTGGAGGATCCCGGACGGGAGTGTGCCAAGGGAGCGACAGGCGTGACACGGATCCGTGACGGAGGTCAGACGTCGTCACGAAGACCGTGAGAACTCCACGCTTCCTCCCGTGTTGTCCAACACCGACTTACGCGCTGCGCGTATTGAGGCCCCTATAGGGGCCCTAAAACACGCAGCGCGTTTCAGGGCCCTCGATTCAGGCCCGAAAAGGGCCTCCCGGGGCCGGAAAGTGTGACGTTCCCGGCATCTCTGTGACCGACGGGGCCCAGGTGTGGAATCTCCCGGACACGATCGTCACGGAAGTACCTCCCCCCGTCCCTGTGACGCCTCCGTCACGGAAATCCGACTTCGCATCGTCCCTGTGACGCCTCCCGCACGGAAGTCCGACTTCGCAACGTCCCTGTGCCGCCTTTTTCACGAACGCCTCACGTCCCGGGCTCCTCATGGGGGTCACAGCCTGCCAGGACCCCCATGAGGAGCCCGGGACATCTCGGACGGCCGCAAGCCCCCCGCGCCCCCGCCCGTCCCTCCCGAGCCTCCGCCCAATCGGGGCGCCGCGCTAACGTCGCGCCGATGGATCTGGACCTGCGCGACCGCGTCTGCGTCGTCACCGGGGGCAGCAGCGGCATCGGCCTCGCGACCGCGCGGCTGCTCGTCGACGAGGGCACGCGGATCGCGATCGTCGGCCGCGACGAGGTGGGGCTGGCGGGGGCGGTCGAGGAGCTGACCGCGCGCGACGGTACGGAAGGCGTGGCGGGACCGATCGACCCGGTCCGCCCACCCGTCACCGCGATCGCGCTCGACGTCTCCGCCCCCGATGCCGGTGCCCGCTTGCTTGCCGCCGTCGAGGAGCGCCTCGGCCCGCCCCGGGGCCTGGTGAACTCGGCGGGCACCTCGAAGGTCGTCCCGCTGGAGGAGCTCACCGACGCCGAATGGCGCGACCAATGGGAGCTGAACGTGATCGCGCCGCAGGCGCTGATGGACGCTTTCGCGCCGGCGATGGAGGCGGCGGGCGGTGGCTCGATCGTCAACGTCGCCAGCTCGGCGGGACGCCAGCCCTCGGCCCGCAACGCCGCCTACGCGGTGGCGAAGCGCGGCGAGCTGGCGCTGACGCTCTTCTACGCGGAGCGCCTCGCCGCGGGCGGCGTGCGCGTGAACGCGGTCGCGCCGGGGCCGACCGCGACGCCGCTCTGGCTCGAGCCGGGCGGGATGCTCGAGGGCACCGCCCGGGAAATGGGACTGGGGGAGGGCGAGGCGCTGGAGCGGGTCGAAGTGGGCCTCCCGCTGGGCCGCCTGGCGACGCCCGCGGAGGTCGCCGCCGTGATCGTGACCCTGCTCTCCCCGCGCTCGCTCCGCACCGGTTCGACCAGCCCGGTCGACGGGGGGCATGTCAGGGAAGTCTTCGCTTAGAGGCCGAGTCGCTTGAAGCTGGCGCCCGGAAGGCCCGTTGCCCCGCAGGCTGTCGTCCGGGGAGGGCCCAGGCCCCGCAAGCTGTCGCCCGGGAGGCACCCGCCCCTCTCGCCACGGCCCGGGCAGGCTGTGGCCGTGGCGAGAGGGGCGGGTGTGCGGGGGGCGGAGGATCGTGCACGGGGGCGCCATGGGAGTGCGACGGGGACACGGATCCGTGACGCGAGTCAGACCTCGTCACGCAGACGTCGGGAACTCCACGCTTCCTCCCGTCTTCCTCATGCCTTCCCATTGCTCAGGGTTTTGCTGTGGAGAGAAAGTAGCTCTATACGCAACCAAGTCACCACAGGCACCCCGTCGCGGTCGTCCGGACGGGGCCGATCCTCACGTGACCGTCACGGAAGTCCGACTTCGCACCGTCCCTGTGCCGCCTCCCCGACAGAAGCCTCACGTCCTGGGCTCCTCATGGGGGTCACAGCCTGCCAGGACCCCCATGAGGAGCCCAGGACACCCGGGACCCATCTCGGACGGCCACCCCGTTGAGTTCGCAGTAATCCGCGGATAGGGCGGAGAACTGCGAACTCACCTCGGAGGGGACTACGCCCCGGCGCGGCCTACTTCAGGTCGAACCGGTCCAGGTTCATGACCTTGTCCCAGGCGGCGACGAAGTCGGCGGCGAACTTCTCCTTCGCATCGTCGGAGGCGTAGACCTCGGCCACCGCCCGCAGCTCGGAGTTCGAGCCGAAGACGAGGTCGCAGCGGCTGCCGGTCCACTTCAGGTTGCCGTCACGGTCGCGCGCCTCGAACGTGGTCGAGTCGGCCGAGAGCGGCTTCCACACCGTGTCCATGTCGAGGAGGTTGACGAAGAAGTCGTTCGTCAACGTCTCGGGACGGTCGGTGAGGACGCCGACCCGGGAGTCGCCGCTGTTCGCACCGAGGACCCGCAGGCCGCCGACCAGCACCGTCATCTCCGGCGCGGTCAGGGTCAGCAGGTTGGCCCGGTCGACCAGCAGGTACTCGCCCGGCAGCCGGGGGTCCTCGCCGAGGTAGTTGCGGAAGCCGTCCGCGGCCGGCTTGAGGTATTCGAACGACTCGACGTCGGTCATCTCCTGGCCGGCGTCGGTGCGGCCCGGGGCGAAGGGGACCTCGATCGCCAGCCCGGCGTTATTCGCCGCCCGCTCGACCGCGGCGCAGCCGCCCAGCAGGATCAGGTCGGCCAGCGACACCTGGCGGCCGCCCGCGCCGTTGAAGTCGCTCTGGACCTTCTCCAGCACGGTCAGCACCTGGGCGAGTTGCCCCGGATCGTTGACCTCCCAGTCCTTCTGCGGCTCGAGCCGCACGCGCGCCCCGTTGGCGCCGCCGCGTTTGTCGCTGCCGCGGAAGGTCGACGCCGAGGCCCAGGCAGTCGAGACCAGCTGCGAGACCGGCAGGCCCGACGCCAGGATCTGCTCCTTCAGCGCCGCGATGTCCGCCGCGTCGATCGGCTCGCCGGTCGGCTCCGGCACCGGGTCCTGCCACACCAGGACCTCCTCCGGGACCTCCGGGCCGAGATACCGCGCGCGCGGGCCCATGTCGCGATGGGTCAGCTTGAACCAGGCGCGCCCGAAGGCGTCCCACAGTTCGTCCGGGTTGTCGAGGAAGCGACGCGTGATCGGCCCGTAGACCGGGTCGAAGCGCAGCGACAGGTCGGTGGTCAACATGCGGGGCTCGCGGCGCTTGGTGGGATCGTCGGCCTCCGGCACCATGTCCGAGCCACCGCCGTCCTTCGGCCGCCACTGGTTGGCGCCCGCGGGGCTCTGCATCAGCTCCCACTCGTAGCCGTAGAGGATTTGCAGGAACTCGTTGTCCCAGCGGGTCGGGTGGTAGGTCCAGGTGACCTCGATGCCGCTGGTGGTGGTCGCCGTCCCGTTGCCGCTCTTGTAGTTGGAGATCCAGCCGAGGCCCTGCGCCTCGAGCGGCGCCCGCTCCGGCTCCGGCCCGACGTACTTTTCCGGATCGGCGGCGCCGTGCGTCTTGCCGATGGTGTGGCCGCCGATGATCAGCGCCGCGGTCTCTTCGTCGTCCATCGCCATCTGGGCGAACGTCGCGCGGATGTCCTTCGCCGCGGCGAGCGGGTCCGGGTTGCCCTGCGGCCCCTCCGGGTTGACGTAGATCAGCCCCATCTCGCTGGCGCCCCAGCGTTTGTCGACTTCGTTGTCGGCATCACGGCGCTGGTCGGTGAGCCAGACCTGCTCCGGGCCCCAGTAGACGTCGTCGTCGGGCTCCCAGGCGTCGACCCGGCCGCCGGCCCAGCCGAAGGTCTCGAAGCCCATCGACTCCAGCGCGACGTTGCCGGAGAGGATCAGCAGGTCGGCCCAGGAGATGCTTTTGCCGTACTTCTGCTTGACCGGCCAGAGCAGGCGGCGGGCCTTGTCGAGGTTGCCGTTGTCGGGCCAGGAGTTGAGCGGCGCGAAGCGCTGCTGGCCGGTCCCGGCGCCGCCACGGCCGTCGCTCAGCCGGTAGGTGCCGGCGCCGTGCCAGGCCATGCGGACGACCAGCGGGCCGTAGTGGCCGAAGTCGGCGGGCCACCAGTCCTGCGAGGTGGTCAGCACCTCCTCGATGTCCACCTTCACCGCATTTAGATCTAGGCTTTCGAAGGCGGCCGCATAATCGAAGTCGGCACCCAGCGGATTGGTCAGCGGCGAGTTCTTCGCGAGGATCTTCAGGTTCAGCCGCTGCGGCCACCAGCCGTGGTTGCCGCCGCCCTCGACGGGCTCCGGCGCGCGGTGGGCGACCGGGCACTTCTCCGCTTCGTTGGCCTGCGGCTCGTCCATCTTCCCGACGACGGCGTCGGGCGTCTCGTGGGTCTCAGACACTGGGTTCCTTTCCTTCGTTCGCTTCAGTTCGTGGAGTTGGGACGCGCGTCGGCGCAGTCGGGGCAGCGGCCCCAGTAGATGACCTCGGCCTCGTCGATCGTGAAGCCGTGGGACTCGGACGCGGTGAGGCACGGGGTGTGGCCGACGGCACAGTCGACGTCGGCGATCGTGCCGCAGGAGCGGCAGATCACGTGGTGATGGTTGTCGCCGACCCGCGACTCGTAGCGGGCGACCGAGCCGGCGGGCTCGATCCGCCGCACCAGCCCGGAGTCGGTGAGCGCCCGCAGCACGTCGTAGACCGCCTGCGGCGAGACCTCGCCGAGGTCGTCCCGAACCGCTTCGATCAGCGAGCCGGTGTCGGCGTGCGGGTTGTCGTGGACGGCGGCAAGCGCCGCGAGCCGCGGCCGGGTGACCCGCAGGTCGACCCCCCGCAGCAGCTGCTCATAGTCGACGGTCGATGACAAGGGAAGCAGTATGCAGCTTTTCTGGAATGAATCAAGTTAAGAAGGAGAAAACCGCCAGCCATGCCGGATCGCGGCGTCGAGGACGGCGTCCTGGTCGACCTCCGCGTCGGGAGACGGCGCGCCCGCCTCGCGGAAAAACTCCTCCATGCCGGCCGGGGAGAAGGTGAGGAGGCGGCTGCCGGTGGCGGCGCCGACGTTGGCGCTGGAGTGGACGACGCCGGCAGGGATATGGACGGTCTGGCCGGGCCCGAGGCGCTCGGTCGCCCCGTCCACCGCCAGCTCGAACTCGCCCTCGATCACGTGGATCGTCTCGGCTGCGTCCTTATGTATGTGCGGCGGCAGCGACCAGGCGGGAGGTGGGTGGTCGACGAGGAGGCAGAAGGCCCCGCCGGTGTCGGCCCCGGTCAGGTGGATCTCGGTGCGGACGCGGCCCGGCATCCAGAGGATCTGCGGTTCGGTGGGCACGCGACGACCATAGCCCGGCTGGAGGCCGCGATGGCCGAAACGCGGCGCGGCGTTGTGCCGCGGTGGCGATTGCGTTCGGCGGGCCGGCCGCGACACGATGGCTCGATGAGCGCCGATTACACGCGGCTGGACGACGGGGCCGCGGAGGGCCTGGCCGGGAGGGAGGTCCCCGATCTCGCGCTGCCGGCGACCACCGACGGCGAGGCGCGGCTCGGCGAGCTTGCCGCCGGCCTGCTGGTCGCCTACGTCTACCCGAGGACCGGCACGCCCGGTGTGGCGTCGCCGCACGGCTGGGACGACATCCCCGGCGCCCGCGGCTGCACGCCGCAGAGCTGCGCGTACCGCGACGCGCTTGCCGACTTCGAGCGGCTCGGCGCGGCGGTGGTCGGGATCAGCGCGCAGGCGCCCGCCGAGCAGGCCGAGTTCGCGGACCGCGAGCACATCCCGTTCGCGCTCCTCAGCGACGAGGCCTTGCGCCTGCGCGAGGCGCTCGAGCTGCCGACCTTCGAGGTCGAAGGCCGGGTCCTCTATCGCCGCCTCACCCTCGTCGCCGCGCGGGGTCGGATCGTCAAGGTCTTCTATCCCGTCTTCCCGCCCGACCGCGACGCCGGCGAGGTGCTGGCCTGGCTCCACGGCGCCGCCCTCGACGCTAGTCCGCGTATGGAGGACAAGGGTCGCCGGGAGATTGCTGGATGAGCGCCCTTGCCGAGACGATCGCGATCCAGGGGCGGGTCCTGCGCCACGTCCTCGGCCTCGACCTGGCGCCGGCGCCGGCGCGGCTCGAGGGCGCCCGGCGGGTCTGGCTCGTCGGGACCGGCACCAGCGAGCACGCGGCGTGCCTCGGCGCGGCGATGCTGGCGACGGCGGGCCTCGATGCCCGCGGCTGCTCGGCGGCCGGGTTCGTCGCGGCGCCGCCGCCACTCGGCCTCGACGACGCGCTGATCGTCATCAGCCACACCACCGAGACCGCCTTCGCCCGCCGGGCCCGCGAGGACGCGCTCGCCGCGGGCACCCGCCTGGTCACGATCACCGCCGAACGCAAGGGCTGGCCGGAGGCGATCGAGGTGGCGCCACCGGAGCGCTCGGAGACCTACACCGCCAGCTATCTCGCCGCGCTCCTCGCCCTCGCCCGCCTCGCCCTCGCGCTCGGCGGCGAGGGGTGGACCGCGGCGGATCTGGAGGCGCTCCCCGGCCTGGTCGACGACGCGGGCGTCGAGCCGCTGCCGGTCGAGGAGCCGCCGCGCCGCCTCGTCGTCCTCTTCGGCGCCGGCCCGGCGGCGGTCACCGCCCGCGAGGGGGCGCTGAAGCTGCGCGAGGCCTCCCGCGTCCTCGCCGAGGGCTTCGAGGCCGAGTACCTGCTGCACGGCTCCGCCGTCCCGCTGACCGGCGCCGACCAACTGATCGCCCTCGACCCGGACGGCGATCCCTCCGGCCTCACCGCCGCCGTGGCCGACGCCGCCGAGCAGGAGGGGATCGCGGTCGCCCGCCTCGACCCGCCCGCCGGCCTCCACCCGCTGCTCGCCCAGCTCCCGCTGACCGTCCGCCTCCAAACCCTCGCCTACCGCTGGGCCGACCGCCAGGACGTCGATCCCGACACCGTGATCCACGGTGCCTGGGCCGACCGGTCCCTCTGGACTCTCGGCGCCTCGGGTTCTCAAATCAGATAATCTGATTCACATGAGGTCGTTGAAGCAGCTGAGCGCGACCGACGCGGCGCGTCGGTTCTCGGAGCTCCTCGACCGTGTCGAGCGGAACGGTGAGTCCGTGGTCATCGTGCGCCATGGGCGTGCAGTGGCGACGATCGGTCCAGCCGGCGCCGGCACCGGCAAGGCGCTGAAGGAAGCGCTCCGCGCCCACGTCCCCGATCCCGACCTGGCCGACGAAGTGCGCGAGCTGCGCGAGTTCGTCGGTCCGGCGCAGGACCGTTGGCCCGACTGATCCTGGACACGTCGGTCCTGATCGAGGCCGAGCGGGGGGAAGGCGAGTTGCTCGAGTCCCTCGACGACGTGGACGACATCGCGATCGCGGCGATCACGGTGGCGGAGCTGCGGGTCGGGGTCGGGCTGACGAAGGGGCGCCGCCAGCGCGCCGGCCACGAATCGTTCGTCGCCTCGGTCGTCGACACGATCTCGATCGAGGCCTACGACCTCGAGGTCGCCGAGGCGCACGCGGAGCTCCTCGTCCACATCCGCCGCGCGGGCAGGCCACGCGGCGCCCACGACCTGATCATCGCCGCGACCGCGCTCGCGCGCGACCGAGAAGTCGTGACCCTCGATCGCCGCGGCTTCGCCGACCTTCTCGGGGTCGCCGTCGCTGAGCTCGGCTGAGCGCCGCGCCCCGGCCCGTCGCCCGCCCCGCCTACGCCGGCGGGTTCTCGGCGTACTGCGCGGCGCTGTCGCCGATCTGCTCCCAAGGGGCTTTGTAGGCGACCTGGAGGTGGAAGGACGGGGTCATGTCGAGGTCGCGCATCAACCCGGCCGCGACGAAGTATTTGTCACCGAGGTCGTCGTAGATGCTGGAGCCGCAGTTGCCGCAGAAGTGACGGGGCGCGAACTCGCTTTCGTAGGTTTCGACCAGGTCGTCGCCGTCGGTGACGCGGAAGTTCTCCTTGGCGACGACGACCCCGGCGAGGCTCGAGCCGGTCCACCGCTGGCAGCGGGTGCAATGGCAGTAGCCCATCGCCTCCGGATCTTTGACCTCGTACGCGATGCTGCCGCAGAGGCAGGCACCTTTCAGCGTTTCAGCCATGTCGCACGCTCCTCGAATCGGCGTTGTACTGACCCACCGACGACGCTACCACCGCCGATCGTGCTCCACGGGCCTTATTCTGTGGACATGCCGATTCGCGACGATCGGCGCCTCGCGGCGCCGGCGGCGATCGCGGTCCGAAGCCTCAAGGCGCTGCTCGTCCTGGCGGCCGTCTCCATCGCCGATGCAAACCTGAATCCCGCCGTGGCGGAGGGACGCCGATGAGCACGGTCCCGGTCGCCGGTGTCGTCGACACCTTCTGGACGGTGATGGACGTCGCGGTGCCGCTCGCGATCGCCGCCGCCTACCTGAAGCGCGCCAACACGCTCGCCGACGAAGGCCGGCCCGTCCCGATCTGGCGCCAGCTCTGCTTCGCGTTGGGGATCGTCGTCGTCGGCGCCTCGGTGGCGGGGCCGATCGACGACCAGGCGGACAAGCTGCTCTGGGTCCACATGATCCAGCACCTGATGCTGGCCGATGTCGCCTCGCTCCTGATCGTGCTCGGCTTCACCGGTCCGCTGCTGCAGCCGCTCCTCACCTTCCGCGCGGGCCGGCCGCTGCGCCGCCTCACCCATCCGGTGGTGGCGATCTCCCTCTTCACCCTCAACCTCTACATCTGGCACATCCCGTTCCTCTACCAGGCGGTCCTCAACGACATCTCGCTGCACGTGCTCGAGCACATGCTGTTCCTCGGCACCGGCATCCTCCTCTGGATGCCGCTCTTCGGGCCGCTGCCCAAACCGCAGTGGTTCGGCAAGGGCGCCCACGTCATCTACACGGTCTTCATCTGGGCGCCGGCGATGGTGATGGCCAACGCCTTCATGTGGTCGAACGTCGTGATGTACCCGGACTACTCGGCGACCGCCGAAGCCGTGGGCATCACGCCGATCGCCGATCAGAGCACCTCGGGGGCGATCCTGATGGCCGAGTGCACGATCCTCGCCCTCTGCATCTTCGGCTGGGTTTTCCTGCGCTGGGCCAAGGAGGACACCGAAAAGCAGGATCTCCTCGACCTGGCGTTCAACCACCACGTCGAGCTGAGCGCCGCCCGCGCCGCCCGCGCGGTCGCCGCCGGCCGCGGCCCCGAACTGCGCGCCCGGATCGAAGCCGGCCGCTCGGTCCCCGAGCATTCGCCGCCCGCGCCGGGCGGCTGACCGCCCGGCGGCGCAGCTGAGCGCCGCCAGCTGTTCTTTATGGCGCTCACAGGTCCATAAAGAACAGCTGGGCGGGTGCCGCCTGCCCGTGAGGCGGGGAAATGGCCGCGGGCGGCGAATCCCCCGGAGGCGCTCCGTCCGGCGGGGCCGCGGGTTGGAGGAGTGATGAAAGGTCGATCACCGGTCAAATCGACGGTTTTCAGGAGGCAGATCAGGAGGTACCCTGCCTTGGTCCGCAAAAATGGGTACGAGAAAGCGAAAAAGTTGATCGGTCGGCGCGCTCGACGTTCGGCGTACGCCGTGGCGACGGCTCTCGTCGCTGTCGCCTTTGCGGTCCCCGCGCTTGCCGCTGCCGAAGCGGCCGACGCGGAAAGCATCCTCAACGGCACGGTCGCTCCGTCGTCGACGGGCGCGCACTGGACCCGGACCGACCGGGAAAATGCCGAACCGCTACCGGTCGCCGAACTCCCCGGCTTGCCTCCTGGCGGAGCGGGGACGGCGGCGATCGGTGGCGCGTCCACCGGCCAGGCGTCTGCCTTTAGTGGGATCGAAATCGGCGAAGCCGAATCGACGCTCTTCCCGAATGATGCCAACGGCAAGCTCTTCGGCGAATTTCGCATCCCCCTGGACGAAAGTCAGGTCAAAGTCGTGAAATACCAGTGCTCCGCCAGCGTTGTCCCCTCGCGGCGAGGGAACGTGATCCTCACCGCGGCTCACTGCCTTATCGATCGCGGAACGGGCACCCTGGCGACCAAGGGCTCGCTCGAATTCATCCCTGGGTACCGCAATGGCGTCGGGCCGGACGGCACGTGGAAAGTCACCAGTGACACGGGCTTCTACGAAACCACCGAAAGCTGGGCCAATTGGACGAAGAGGAGGGTCACGGCGCCCAACGAGGGTGGCGACCTCGCGCTCGTGCTTTTGGAAGTGAACCGGGAAAGAGAAAACGTCCACTACGGCGAAAACGTCGAAAAGGTGGTCGGCTCGCTCGGGATCGCCTTCAATCAGGCGTGCAACCAGACCTACACGCAGTACGGATACCCCGCCGAATCGCCGTATCCCAACGAAGGCCCGATTCTCTACTCGCTCACCACTCCCTACATCGGCACCGACACCAACCCGGCGATCACCCCGAAGCCGGTCAAAATCGCCAGCGACTTCACTCGCGGCTCGAGTGGTGGCCCTTGGACGATCCCCTCGAGCGGCCCGCCGACAGTCCTCTCGCTCACTGCCTACACCTATGAAGACCAGCCCGGCTACCTCTATGGGCCCTACTTCGGCGAGGCGGCGCGGAAGGTCTATGTCCGGGCGGCGGAAACATTCGTCCCGATCGGAATCGAAGAAACCTGTACGGCGTTGCCGGAGATTCCCGTCCCGGCGGCTCCGACTCCGGCTCCGACCCCGCCGACGCCGACGCCGGAACCGGAAACGACGCCGGTGAAGAAGCTGACTTTGAAGGTGACGCGGGTTCGCCATCGCGCGAACGGCTCCGCCGTTCTGACCGCGAAGGTGAACGCCGCCGGGATGTTGAAGCTGAGCGGCGCGGCGGTGCGCGCCGAATCGCTCGACACCCCAGCCGCCGGTCGGTACCGGCTGATCGTCGCCCCGAAGGGGAAGACGAATCGTCGGCTGCGGCAGAAGGGGCGGGCGAAAGTCGGGGTCAAGGTCGCCTTCCGCGCCGCCGGCAAGACGAAGCGCGTCTCGCGGAAGATCCAGCTCAGCCGCCGCGCGCCCGATCGGCTCGTTCAGGCGTCGCGATCCCACTCGAGAGCGCGGCCGGCCGGCGCCACCCTGCCTCGGTAGCGCGGATCTGAGCGTCTCTGGCCCTGCCCGCGGCGCTCCGCCGCCCTTCGGGGCGCGGTGCCCATTTCCATAGGATCGGGTGTGTGACCGAAGCTGGCCGGCAGGACACCGTGGCGCACGTCGACATCTGGGCGCCCGCGGCGATCCTCGCGGACCTCGACGGCACGCTGGTCGACTCGGTCTCCTCCAGCCGGCGGGCCTGGGGCGCGTTCGCGCGGCGACGCGGGCTGGGCGAGGAGGAGACGCACCGCTTCGCGATGGGGCGGCCGACGCGGGAGACGGTCGCGCTGCTGGTGCCCGAGGGCGAACGGGACGCCGAGCAGGCGCAGATCGATCGCGACGAGGTCGGCGACGCCGGCTCTGTGATCGCCTATTCCGGTGCCGCCGAGCTGCTGGCCGGGCCGATCCCGATCGCGGTGGTCACCAGCGGCTCCACGGAGCTGGCGACGGCCCGGCTGCGCGGCGCCGGCCTCGAGCCGCCCACTGTCCTCGTCACCGCCGACAAGATCGAGTGCGGCAAGCCCGACCCCGAGCCCTTCCTGCTCGGCGCCCGCGAACTTGGCGTGGACCCGGTGCGCTGCCTGGCGCTGGAGGACGCGCCCAGCGGGATCGAGTCAGCGCGCGCGGCCGGGGTGCCGGTCGTCGCCTTCCGCACCTCGCACCCCGAAAGCGAACTGGCGGGCGCGAACGAGATCCTCGACACGCTGGCCGAAGCGGTGGCGCGGCTGCGTGGGTAGGTGGTTGAGTCACGGGGGGTGGGGGCCGGGGGAGGGATGCGGCCCGTGCGGCGGCGCCCGGAAGGGATGTGCCCTCGGAAGCTGGCGCCGGGCACGGGTTCAGGCCCCGCAAGCTGGCCGGAAGGGACGAGGTCCCGCAAGCTGGCGCCCGGAAGGGGCGGGGACCCTCAGGCGGGAGCCCGGATAAGGGACGGGCCGTCTCGTCCACGGCCCTGGCAGGCCGTGGCCGTGGCCGAGACGGCCGGGTCGCGGGGAGCGGGGGACCCGTGGAGCGTCCGTCACGAGGGAGCCACCGATCCCTCACCGCAGGGACACGGATCCGTGACAGAGGTCGGACCTCGTCACGGAGATGTCGGGAACTCCACGCTTCCTC
>Ga0207652_10001195_pt1 | contig 23355 bp, 18 predicted proteins | sample KBSC63BmetaG_FD_184334 | JGI IMG/M metagenome (GOLD analysis project Ga0207652, IMG submission 184334) | Corn rhizosphere microbial communities from Kellogg Biological Station, Michigan, USA - KBS C6-3B metaG (SPAdes) (version 2) | ecosystem: Host-associated > Plants > Roots > Rhizosphere ... | reverse complement strand
TGGGACAGCTCTGGCTGCTCGCGGCCATCGCCGGCGGGGTGGGAGCCTGGATCACATTTGACGCCCATCCCGGCGTGAACTGGACGATCTGGACCGTCGTCGCGGCGGCTGCACTTGCGCTCACGACACGGCGCGCGCACGGACGCCTGCCGCGTGACATCGCCGTGCTGCTGCTGCTCGCGTGCGCGCTCGCTGGAGGCGCGGCCATTACCGCCGATCCGGCTTTCCAGTTCCTGATATTCGCCGGAGTAGCGACGCTGCTGGCGCTTGCGACGCTCGTAGCCGGCGGCGCACCTCTGGAGCAGGCCGGGCTGCTCTTTCTGGTGCTCGCTCCGCTGTTCGCGTGCATTCGCACGGGCGTCGAAGCCATCCGCCGCCTGTTCGAGGGCGCCGGGCTGGTGGCCCGGAACGGTGGCTCATCAGTGCTTCGCGGTGCACTCATCGCGCTGCCCGTGGTTGTCGCGCTGGCGCTGCTGCTCTCGCAGGCGGATCCGCTGCTCGCGGTCGCACGGGACGACGTGGCGCGCGCCATCGCCGGGTGGACCTTTCTCCCGCGCCTCTTCTTCTTCGTCATCGTTGGCGGCATGACGCTCGGGGCGTGCGGCCTGGCGCTCCATCCGCGTGCGGAAGGACCGCCGGTCACGATATCCGACACGGGGGTCAATCTGCGTCTGGGCGACACCGAGCGACTGATTGTCCTGGGCTCCGTTGCGGGGCTCTTCGCACTCTTCGTGCTGCTCCAGTTTGCCTACTTCTTTGGAGATCTCGCGGGCACGCCCGGAACCGGCATCACCTACTCCGAATACGCGCGACGCGGATTTGGTGAGCTCACGCTGGCGGCGTCGCTCGCGACGGGGCTCATCGTGGGGCTCGATCTGGTTGCCGCACGGGGCACCCGGGAGCGCGCAGTTCGCATTGTCTCGCTCGTTCTCATTGCGCTCGTCCAGCTTCTCCTCGACTCGGCGTACCATCGCGTGTCACTCTACGAACAGGCGTACGGCTATACTACGGCACGCGTGTACGCGCAGGTGTACATGGTGGCGGTCTCGCTGTCGCTGGCGCTGCTCACCTACGAGGTATGCACGACGCTGCACGTGAAGCGACTGGTGCGCCGGGTGGCGCTGCTGGCGGCAGGTGCACTCATGGCGCTCACCTACTGGAACCACCAGGCGTGGATCGTGCAGCGCAACGTCGCGCGCTACGCGGCGGCCGATTCGGTGAGCCGGCCCGATCTCGCGGTCGCCGCGGCAGTCGAGCCGCTGAACGCCATTCCGGCGCTGGTGGAGGCGCTGCCGCGGCTCGATCCGGCCACCCGGGCTGGCGTGCGCGCGTGTCTGCTCAAGCGTGCCACCAACCGGGATGTTCTCGCCACGCGCGAGGCGCACTGGTACGAGTGGAATCGTGCGCGCCAAAGCGCAGCGATAGCGTTGCTGGAGCTGCAGCAGGCGAGCGGCGCTGCGACGGTGGCGCCGGGGATGTGCGCCGCGAAGTAACAACGCCCGCTGGCGCCGAGCACGCGATACGCCCCGAGCACCTCACGGTGCACGTGGCCACGCCGCCCGCAGCACGCAGTTGGGTGTACATTTCCAGTGCACTTCTTCCTCTCAGGTTCACTGGTCATGGATCACATCGCTTATCCCCCCGAGACGGTGGAGGGTTGGTATGCCCTCCACCAGCTCTTCACTCTTCCTCCGGATTTCTCCGGGCGTGCAGCCGAGCGCGAGAGCGCGATCGCGGCGCTCTGCGAACTGTCGCAGCCATCGGAGCAGGGCTGGACCGCGGCGGCCGGTGTCATCGGGTCGCGCGCCGACATCATGCTCATGCACTTTCGTCCGACGCTGGACGACATTGGCGCGGCTGAGCGCCGACTGCGAAGCGAGCCGCTGTTCGGGCGATCCACGCTGGTATGGTCGTTCCTGAGTGTGACGGAGGCGGGACTCTATCACATCACCGCCGCGCTGGCTCGCGAGGCGAAGACACGCGGTGGACAGGTCGGGGACGATGCGTTCAGGGCAGCACTCGCCGAGCGCGTCCAGGCGGAGACGAACACACCGCACGTGCAACGGCGTCTGTACCCGCGCCCGCCGGCCGACATGCCGTACGTCTGCTTCTATCCGATGAACAAGCGGCGAGCGCCCGGGGAAAACTGGTATACGCTCACGCTCGAGGAACGCAGCCAGCTCATGTTCGGCCACTCCACCATCGGCCGCCGCTACGCCGGTCGTGTCCTTCAGATCATCACCGGCGCCATCGGCTTCGACGCCTGGGAATGGGGTGTGACACTCTTCGCGCGTGATCCGCTCGAGTTCAAGAAGCTCGTCACGGACATGCGTTTCGACGAAGTCTCGGCCAGATACGCGGAGTTCGGGGACTTCTACGTGGGCAGGATAGCCGGGCCGCAGCAGTTGCTCGGTGACGGTCGCTAGTCGCTCGCCCGCACTCCTGGCGAGTACCGGCCACCCTCAACCAGCAACCAGCTCTCGATGCTCTTCCTGTCCAATCTCGATACCACCGATGCCGCCGCGAATCTCGCGCTCGAGGAGTATTGTCTCCTCCATCTGGACATCGCCGAGACCTACCTGCTGTTCTACGTGAACCGCCCGGCGGTCATCATCGGCAAGCACCAGAACACAGCCGAGGAAATTGACACGGATTTCGTTCGCGAACACGACGTCCAGGTGGTCCGCCGGATTTCCGGCGGCGGCGCTGTGTATCACGACCTCGGCAATCTGAATTTCAGCGTCATCACGCGTTACTCGCGGCAGCGCTTCAACAACTACCGCGAGTTTACCGGACCGGTGGTGAGCGCCCTGCGCGAGCTGGGTGTGCCGGCCGAAACGACGGGTCGCAACGATATCGTCGTGGAGGGACGCAAGATCTCGGGCAACGCGCAGGTGGTGCGCGGTGAGCGCATGTTCAGCCACGGCACGCTGCTCCTGGACTCCAATCTCGACGATGTCTCCCGTGCGCTCCGCCCCAAGGCGGGAAAGGTCGAGAGCAAGGGCATCCAGTCCATCCGCAGTCGCGTGGCGAACATCAGCGAGTATCTGCAGCAGCCGCTTGCCATGGCGGACTTTCGCGCGGCGCTGCTCGCGCATCTCTTCCCCGGCTCGTCCACGACGCCCACGTACGAGCTCACGAGCGCCCAGCGGCAGGAGGCCAGTGCGCTGGCCGATTCAAAATACCGGACGTGGGAGTGGAACTACGGCGAATCGCCACCATTCAATCTGCAGCGCACGCGGCGTTTCCCCATTGGCGAAGTGGACGTGCGCCTGCAGGTGGAGGACGGCATCATCCAGAGCGCCCGCTTCACCGGCGACTTCTTTTCCGAGCGCGAGATCACTGAGCTCGAAGGGAAGCTGCACGGCATTCGCTATGACGCGGCCGCGCTCGATACCGCCCTGACCAGGGCGGAGGCGTCGAGCTATCTGGCCGGGGTGAGCGTGGAAGAGCTGGTGCGGCTGATCTATTAGCGCGCCGGCAAGAGTGCCATGGAGCATGGCAGCGTCACGGCGGCCTTCTTCGCGCCACACGCTCCACCATGGACGGAAACGCAGTGATCACATCCAGCACGCGTGCCTGGCGCGCCGGGCTGTTCAACAGCACGAGCAGGCGGCCATCGGGACTCATGGCGTGATTCCACGCGAATGTCGAGAGGAAGGAACCCTCGACCAGGAGTTGAGGCTTGCCGGCGCGTATTCCGCCAGCGGTGGAGATGCTGACACGGTAGTAGCGGGAGCGGTCGCGATAAATGATCGCGTCGCCCTTGGGCGTCCAGAGCGGCATGTCTCCGCGCTCGGCGATGTGGTAGATCGCTCCGGTGGGCGGCACCGGAGAAACCTGCACCGATCCATCGTCGCCGCCCCAGGAGAGCCAGCGACCATCCGGAGAGAAGCTGCCGGCAATGCCGACCCCGCCGGGAATGGGTGTACTCGTCGTGTCCGGCCCGAGCAAGCGAATGTACAGATCGTGCTTGCGCCAGTTCGAAAAGACGAACGACTTGCCATCCGGCGACACGGTCATGTACGAGGCGTTCGCCAGATGCAGGTCCGTCCACCGGCCTGTATCGAGCGACTGGATCCGCGCGCCGTAGTTGAGAAACTGCACCGGATCGAACAGGCCGATCATGATCTCGTGACCGGAGGGCAGCCATGATGCAGGAAATGCACGGTAGTTCCCGTCCACATGCACCTGCTGGCGTACCCCGGACGCAATGTCCATGAGCAGCACCTGCCAGCCCCCCAGCGGATTGCGCACCTGAACCGCCAGTTGCGAGCCATCAGGCGAGACGCGCGGCTGCGTGTATGGATCGCGCGGAAAGGGAAGCGTGTCGAGCTGTCCAGTCGGCGACACGAGCGCCACATTCACGTAGAGCTGGTTCGCCCCCGGTACGTAGATCAGCGTGCCGTCATTGGCGATCGCGTACTCCGCCGCGCCGAATCCGGCTTCCATGCGCATTCCGGTAATCACCGGCACCGGCTCGCCAAGTACCGTGCGCCGCGCGCCGTCGAACGGCATCGCGGACAGTTGCCCATCGCCCGTGCCGTATACCAGATACCCCGGGCGAATCCAGTGCGGGCTGGCGCCGAACAGCAGGTCCGACTGGCGCACGGAGTCGAGCGGCAGCACGCCGCGCTGTGTGACGGCGAGTTCGGCGCCATTGTTCAGCGACAGCAGCGCGAGCTGGCCCGAACTGAGCTGTCCCACGAGCCAGCCGCCGCCAGGGAGTGCGGCTGGCGTTCCGAACTGCGTCGTGAGGTGCACGATGGAGTCGGCGCCGCCACCAGAGGCAGGGATGCGATGGAGTTCGAAGCCATTGCGCTCGAAGACGAGAATCTGCTCCGCCGTGAGCCATACGGCTCCGGTGACGTCGCTCACTTCGGCGACGGTGATGGGATTGCCGCCGTCCGCCGACACCTTGCGCAGGAGATTGCCGGCTACGAAACCGATCCACGCACCATCGGGCGAATAGAAGGGATTGGACGCACCCTCGGTACCCGGTAGTTCGGTGACGGTACCGCTCTCTGGTGCGCGCACCATGAGCACGGACGTGCTGCCCCGCGGCGCGACGTACGCAAGCTGATTGCCGCTCGGAGCGACGGCGATGGCGCTGTACCACCCGCCTGGCTCGGATGGTCCATCGAGCGCGACCGGCGCATCCGTGGAGAGGTCGAAGTTCCAGTGTCGCGCGGCGACAGGCGCGGTGGCATGCGCCAGCGGGCGCACGAAGTATCCGGTGAGGAGTCCGGCCAGCAGCCCCGCCGCGATGCCGATCGCGAGCCCCAGTGGAATCCGGCGGCTCGCCTCGTGTCGTACCGTGACCGCTGGAGCGGCGCCAGCCAGGGCACCGCGAAAATCACTGGCGGAAGTGAACCGGTCGGCGGGGAGCTTTTCGAGCGCCTTGCGCACCGCGGCGTCCACGCTGGCCGGCACGGTGTGGCGTTGCGCGACGAGCCTCCTCGGCTCCTCCGTCATCACACGCGCGACGATAGCCTGGGCAGTCGGGCCCGAGAACGGCGGCTCGCCGGCGAGCATTTCGTACAACACGCAGCCCAGTGCATAAACGTCCACACCCCGCGTGAGCGCGCGTTCTCCCATGGCCTGCTCGGGCGCCATGTACGCCGGCGTGCCAAGGCTCAACCCGGTTTCCGTGATCCGCGCCGCCGCTTCTCCATGGCTCGCTGCCAGCGCAATACCGAAATCCGCGACGAGCGCATGCCCGCCGTGGATGAGAATGTTTTCCGGCTTGATGTCGCGGTGAATCACACCCTGCTCATGGGCATACTGCAGTGCATCGGCCACTTCGCTGGCAATGCGGAGCGCTTCCTCCACGGGAAGCTGTCGTTCGCGCGTCAGCCGCTCCCGCAGACTTTCACCCTCCACGAACGGCATCACATAGAACACCGTCCCATTCACTTCACCGGAGTCGTGGAGCGGGAGGATGTGCGGGTGCTGGAGATGCGCGGTGGTTCGGATCTCCTGCAGAAAGCGCTCTGCGCCCACGATGGCGGACAATTCGGAGCGCAACACCTTGAGCGCGACGCGGCGGTCGTGCCGAACGTCGTGGGCCAGATACACGGTAGCCATCCCGCCGCGGCCGAGCTCTCGCTCGACCCGATAGCGTCCGGCCAGCGCGTCGGAGATCCGGAGCACAGGGTCCTGAGCGGACACGCGGTTAAGATGTGGTCGGCCGGCGGCGCTGGCCAGAGCGAACCCGGCCGGCGGGGAGCGCGGGGAGCGCTCTCCGGCGCGTGGCAGAATTCACCCGATACGACTGACAGTTGTTACGCCTGGACAGGATTTACAGCATGGGCAGGAGGGACAGGATTCCCGCGGTGCCCGTGATCCCAGTAACAGCTGGACAGGATTTCAGGATTTACAGGATTTACCCGGTGCTTTCCCCAATGCAGTTGCCGTCGTTCAGCGACGGGACCGGCACTGGGTCATGCGGCTTCCCACACTCCTGTGCATCCTGTTCATCCTGTTCATCCTGTAAATCCTGTCAATTGAATCCGGTCCGCACTCCGAGCCCGCTACCGCCCGCCCCGTGACGCCGCGAGCATCATGAACGCGGAGACCTGAAGAGCATCAGACGCTCTTCAGTGCCTCCGCCAGCGCCGACAGGCTCTTCTTCGCATCACCAAACAGCATCCGCGTCCGATCCCGGTAGAACAGCGCGTTGTCAATGCCGGCGAAGCCGTGTCCCATGCTGCGCTTGAGCACGACGACGTTGCGGGCCTTGTCCACGTCAAGTATGGGCATCCCATAGATCGGGCTGGCCGGGTCCTCACGTGCGGCGGGATTCACCACGTCGTTCGCGCCCACGACCAGCGCGACGTCCGTGCTGTCGAAGTCGCCATTCACCTGCTCCATCTCCACGAGCTGATCGTACGGGATGTTGGCTTCCGCCAGCAGCACATTCATGTGGCCGGGCATGCGGCCGGCCACCGGGTGAATCGCGAACTTCACATCCACACCCCGTCGCTCCAGCTCCTGCGCCAGCTCGCGGACTGCGTGCTGCCCCTCGGCCACCGCCAGTCCGTAGCCCGGCACGATGATCACCTTGCGCGCGTACGCCAGCGCAATGGCGGTATCTTCGGCCGTGGTCTGCCGTACGGTCTTCGGGATGCCGCCGGCCGTCACCACAGCCGCCGCGTCGCCCGCCCCGAACGCGCCGAACATCACGTTGCCGAGCGACCGGTTCATGGCCCTGCCCATCAGGATCGTGAGCAGCGAGCCGCTCGCGCCAACGAGAATGCCCGCCACCACGAGCATCTGGTTGTGCAGCACGAGCCCGGTGAACGCCGCGGCGCAGCCCGTGAGGGCGTTCAGCGTGGAGATGACCACCGGCATGTCGCCGCCGCCAATGGGCAGCACGAGCAGCGTGCCCAGCACGAGCGCGATCGCGAAGATGATCCACACCGTGGAACTCGTCCCCGGACCCGCAACGACCATCAGACCGAGCACGATGATGGCGAGCAGGAGCAGTGCGTTGACCACGCGCTGCAGCGGGAACTGGAACGGCTTGCCCGACATCAGCTCCTGCAGCTTCGCGAACGCCACGACGCTGCCCATGAAGGAGACTGCGCCAATGGTTGTCCCCAGCACCACGCTCGCGCCTTCGCCAGCACCGACGTGCGCGGACTGGGAGAGCCGCAGGTATTCGGACACGGACACCAGCGCCGCGGTTCCCCCGCCAAGACCGTTGAGCAGGCCGACCATCTGCGGCATGGCCGTCATCTGGACCCTCCGTGCGGACACGATGCCGATCGCGCCGCCAATCACGATGCCGACGGCAATTTCCCAGTATGACACGATGTGGCGGTCGAGCAGCGTCACCGCGAGCGCCATGAAGACGCCGATGCCCGCGAGCATGTTGCCCGAGCGCGCCGTGGCGGGTGAGCTGAGCCGGCGCAGCCCCAGGATGAGCAGAACGGATGCGACGATATAGGTGAACGCGATGATGCTCGCGCGCGTATCGAGCATCACGGTTTCTTCACCGTGGGGTGCTTGCGGAACATTTCCAGCATTCGGTCGGTCACCACGAATCCGCCGAATACGTTCGCGGCGCCGAGGACGACGCCAATGAAGCCGAGCACGTGGAGCAGATGAGTGTCCGCCGAGCCCAGCACGATCATGGCGCCCAGGAGCACGATGCCGTGAATCGCGTTGGTGGCCGACATGAGCGGCGTGTGGAGAATGGACGGAACGCGGGAGATCACCTCGTATCCTACGAAGATGGCGAGAATGATCACGTAGATGGCGAGCACCAGCGTCTCGGTCATACTCTGGCCTCCTGGGGCCGTGGGGCAGGTTCCGTCGGAAACGCGGCCGGCGCGGGCCGGTCGAGTACGACCTCGCCGCCGGTGGTCACGCACACGGCGCGGGTGATGTCGTCGGCGAAGTCCAGCACGAGCTCCCCTTTGGGTGCGAGGTGGCGCACGAGGGCGGCGACGTTGCGCGAGTACATGGCGCTGGCGTCGAAGGCGAGCTCGCTCGTGAGATTCTCGGGCGCAATGATGGTCACGCGATGCTTCACGATCGTCTGGCCGGCCACCGACAGCTCGCAATTGCCGCCCTGCTCGGCGGCCAGATCCACGACCGCGGAGCCGGGCTTCATGGCACGCACGGTATCTTCGGAAATGAGCAGCGGCGCGCGCTTGCCGGGCACGAGCGCCGTGGTGATGACCGCATCCGCTTGCGTAGCGTGCGTATGGATGAGCTCCTGCTCGCGGCGAATGTGATCCGCGGAGAGTTCGCGTGCATAGCCGCCCGCGTCCTGCGCGGCGTGATCGTCCACGTCGAGCTTGACGAACCCGGCGCCCAGCGAGCGCACCTGTTCCTCCACGACGGGCCGCGTATCGAACGCTTCGACGACCGCGCCCAGCCGGCGCGCGGTGGCGATGGCCTGGAGTCCGGCGACCCCGGCCCCGATGACGAGAACCTTCGCGGGGCGAATCGTGCCGGCGGCCGTCATGAGCAGCGGAAAGAAGCGCCCCACCGCATTCGCCGCGAGGAGCGCCGCCTTGTAGCCGGCCACGGTGCTCTGTGAGGAGAGCGCGTCCATCATCTGCGCGCGTGTCGAGCGCGGCACCAGCTCCATGGCGAACGCGTTCACGCCGCGGCCGGCGAGCAGGTGCAGCGTATCCGCGTCGCCGCGCGGATTCAGAAACGCGATGAGCGACGAGCCCGGCGCGAGCAGGTCCACTTCATGGGTGCCGAACGCTTCGTTGAAGATCGGCGCGCGCAGCTTGAGAATCAGGTTGGACGATGCGAAGAGCGCGGTCGCATCGGCGACCATGGTCGCACCCGCGCCAGCATAGCCGCTGTCGCTGAATCCGGCCTGGTCGCCCGCGCCGGTCTCGACGGAAACGGCGTGGCCGTCCTTGATCAGTTTGGCAACGACTTCGGGAACGAGCGCAACACGCTTCTCCCCGGGGACAATTTCACGAGGGACACCAATATGCATGACTTCACCAGAGGGGCAGGGCAGCGCCGCCGCGACTCCAACGGCGGGGCGGAAGTGCGGATGACAGATGGAGATTGCGCACGTGGCCGGAGTGGCGCAAGGCGGCGCGCGGCGGTGTATTGCCAAGTGGGGTACACGCGTCGCATATAGTGGGCATGCCGGACGGGGCAGCAGCGACCGTCGCGGCGGCTCTGACGGCCAAGGGGGATATCGCCATGCGGTTGCTCCTGAGATTCGTGACGGTGATGGCGGCGGTGAGCGTCGCCGCCACGAGCGCATGCTGGCATTCGAAGCGAGCCGCGACGCCGCAGGCACATAAGGTGGTCCGGGGCACCGGGCCGATCACCGAGAAGGAGCTCAGTCCCTTCGCCGGTTGGGATACGTATCAGGCCGTCAAGCTGTTGCGCCCGCAGTTCCTGCAGAATCGGGGCGCGACGAGCATCGTGCTGGATTCGCCCGCGCAACCCGAGGTGGCGATTGATGGGGTGATGTATGGGCGGGTGGAAAGCCTGGCCCAGTTGCCGGTAAGCGAGGTCGCCACGATCACGCTGTTGAATGTGGGCGACGCGGTGATCAAGTACGGGCCGGGGCATCCGGCTGGCGTGATTGACATCGTCACGAAGCATTGACGCTGGATTGAGCGGCACCCCATAGGGCACTCCCTGACAACATCTGGTGGATATTCCCGACACCGGAAGCATCGCGCGAAGCCTATCATCCAGTCGGAACATGGATGAACCTCTCAATCGCGCGACCATCGGCGCCTCGAGGTGATCGGAATGCAGGACACACTCATTCACACAGTGGAACGTGAGCGTGCCGGCCGGGCTGGTGACACGGCGGCGCTCTCCCGGGCCATGCACCGGAGGCTGCGCTGGCGGCTGCGCCGTCGCGCAGGGAGAACCATGGCAAGTACGGAGCTCGAGCTGGATTGCAAACTGACTGTGCACGAAATCGTCCACCGCTATCCCGCGACACGCGAGGTGTTCACGCGGTTTGGAATGGATACGTGCTGTGGATCGTCGGCGAGCGTGGAGGAATCCGCGCATCGCGAGGGGGTTGATCCAGCGACGGTGTGCGAGGCGTTGCGCATGGTGGTACAGAACTGACCGGAGTGGTGCAGGTGTCGAGGTGACGGCCGGGCGCGTTGCGGCTGCTGACAGCGGGTGGCGCTTCGATTCGCTCGGCCTTGGGTACACGGCGCAGGGTGGTCGCATCGAAGTGCACTACCCGGCGAAGGAGGCCGAAGGGTCGGTGCAGGGCAGGTACGGCGCGAGCTTCGATTTGGGGCCGATTCCCCGGAGCTACTGGAGCGATCCGCCGAATGCGATCACCCGGGAGCGGGTAGCGCTGTGGCGGGAGCTGCTGGATGCGGATTCCGGGCGGGGGTGAGTCGTGATCGGCGGCATGCGTGGTTCGCGTCGTTGATTGTGGGGTGCAGGTATTCCGTAGCTGTCGAGCTGGCTGGGGTGGCTGATCGAAACAGTATTCCATCTTCCGAGGCGTGCGCGTAATCTTATAGGTTCCGTCCAACGCTGTGACGTGCCCCCGCCTCGTGGCCATGACCAATGGATGTCGCGCGCGTTGCGTGTGTCGCAGCGATTCCCCGGAGGTGCCATGCCCACGCGCTGTCAGAAGGCTCCGTTCCTTGCCCGCGGCTCAGCCCCGCGAAACGACGATGCACCGTATTGCGCCAGCGTGGCGAGATTCGCGTGGATCTGGACAACGCACCCGCTTCCCGCACGTGACTCGCTTGCCGCTGGCGGCATGGAATGAGTCCAACGGAAATCCAGGGGAAGGCATCGACGGAACACCCGAAATCGCATCACCCTGGCCCGGGCAATGTGCCGGTGACCATGACGGAGACCAGGACTGAGCCTGTTCTCGTCGTCGGCATCGGCGCGTCGGCCGGCGGCCTCGAGGCATTCACGCAGCTGCTCGCGCATCTGCCGCGCGACACCGGGATGGCCTACGTCCTGGTGCAACATCTTGCCCCCGCGCACGAGAGCCTGCTGGCGGAGCTCCTGGGGCGACAGGCGACCATTCCGGTTACGCAGGTGAGCGATGGCATGCGCGTGGCGCCCGATCACGTCTACGTCATTCCGCCCAACACGAGCATGATTCTGGCGGATGGCCGGCTGCGTCTCACACCTCGAGAGCAGTCGCGCCACCCGCCCATGCCGGTTGATGAGTTCTTCCGTTCGCTGGCCGAGGCGAACGGGCACCGCGCCATTGGCGCCGTGCTGTCCGGCACGGGCGCGGATGGCGAGCAGGGGGTGCGGGCGATCAAGGTGGCCGGCGGCCTCACCCTGGCGGAAGCGCCGGAATCAGCGCAATACGACAGCATGCCGCGGGCCGCGATTGCGACCGGGTGCGTTGATTTCGTGCTGTCCCCCGCGGAGATCGCCGCGCAGTTGGCGCGCTTGAGCCGGCACCCGTATGTGCGCGATGGCGTGGTAGAACAGGCCGAGCTCGACGGCGAGCCTGTCGTGCCTGCCTCCGCATCCGAATGGCCGGAGCTGCCGCGCGAAATCTTTCAGCTGCTCAAGCGGCGTTCGGGTGTCGACTTCTCCCAGTACAAACGCGGCACACTGACGCGGCGTCTCCGGCGGCGCATGCTGCTCAGCCAGACGGACACGCTCTCGGAATTTGTCGAACTGCTCCGGCGCGACCCCGCGGAGATCGACACGCTGTGCCGCGACCTCTTTATCTGCGTCACCGGCTTCTTCCGGGATCCCGCGGCGTTCGAGGCCCTGGTGCGGGTCGGGTTTCCAGCGATGCGCAAGGACAAGGCGCCAGGCTCGCCGGTGCGTGTCTGGGTGCCAGGGTGCGCGACTGGGGAGGAAGCGTACTCCATCGCGATCTGCCTTCTCGAGTGTCTGGGCGATGACGATCGAGTCACTCGCCCGCAGCTCTTCGCCACCGATGTCAGCGACGCCGCTATCACCACCGCGCGCGCAGGCTGCTATCCGGCAAGTATCGAGTCCGACGTGTCGCCCGAGCGCCTCGCCCGCTTCTTCGTGAAGGAGGAGCGCGGCTACCGGGTGAGTGACGCGGTGCGCAGTCTGTGCGTGTTCGCCGTGCAGAACGCGACGAGCGACCCTCCGTTTTCTCATCTGGATCTCGTGAGCTGTCGCAATCTGCTGATCTACCTGGAGCCGGCGCTGCAGACCCGCGTGCTCTCGCTTTTCCACTACGCGCTGGCTCCCGCGGGTATCCTCTTTCTCGGTACCGCGGAGTCGGTCAGTCCGTCGCCCGGGCTCTTCAATCCGCTCGACTCAACACATCGCATTTATTCCCGCAGCCCGGTACCGCGCCGCGCACTGGTGCTTGGCGCCCCCCGAGCGGCTGGCGCGGACTCCGCCGCGCCAAGAGAGACGACAGGCGATCGGCGCGAGTCGGGCGTCCCGGATGTGGAGCGGGAGGCGGACCAGATCGTCCTGGCGCACTACGCGAGCGCCGGCGTGGTGATCGATCAGAATCTCGAGGTCGTGCAGTTTCGCGGAGCAACCAGCGGTTATCTGGAACCGGCGCCTGGCGCCGCGAGCTTCCAGTTGCTCAAGATGATTCGGCCGGAGCTCCGGGACGCGCTGCGCGAAGCGATCCAGACGGCCCGGCGGCGTGCCGCCCCGGCACGCGCCGAAGGCGTGGCGTTCCACGAGGGCGGCGCGCTCCGCCATGCAGACATCGACGTGCTTCCCTTCAAGCTGGTGGGCAGGAAGACCCCGTTTTTCGTCGTGCTGTTCGAGCCGGCGGGCGGGGCCGGGGCGGGAGGCAGGTCCACGCGCAAGGCGGGGAGGATGCGAGCGAGCCAGGCCCCGCATCGCGAGACACGGGGGGTCGGGGAGTTGAAGCAGGAGCTGGCCGCGATGGAGCGGCACCTGCGGGCGACGGCCGACGAACACGACGCGGCCCTGGAAGAACTCCGTGCCGCCAGCGAGGAGATCCAGTCGAGCAACGAAGAGTTGCGGAGCACGAACGAGGAGATCGAGACGGCCAAGGAGGAGCTGCAGTCGGCGAACGAAGAGCTCACCACGCTCAATGTCGAGCTGCGTGATCGCAACGCCGACCTGCGCGCACTCAACGATGACCTGGTGAATCTCCTTGCCAGCGTCCAGGTGCCCGTGATCATCGTGGGGCGCGATCTGCGCATCCGGCGCTACACAGCGGGTACCGAGCGGCTGGTGAATGTCATCCCGACGGACATAGGCCGGCCCCTCGGCGATATCACGCCCAACATCGATGTCCCGGACCTGGTGGCGATGGCGCAGGGAGTCATGGAGACACTCGATGCCGCGGAGCGCGAGGTGCGCGACGACCTCGGCCACTGGTACGCCCTGCGCATCCGGCCGTACAAGACGGCCACCCAGCAGATCGATGGCGCAGTGCTGGTCTTCCAGGACATCGACGAGCGTAAACGTCACGCGCTGGCGCTGGACGAGGCGCGCCGCTACGCCGAGGCGATCGTGGACACGGCGCGAGAGCCACTCGTGGTCCTCAATGGCGAACTCAGGGTGGAGCGTGCAAATCGTGCGTTCTACGAGACGTTCCAGGTGAATCCATCGGAGACCGAGGGACAGCCGCTCTTTTCGCTCGGCAACGGCCAGTGGAACATCCCGCGGCTCAGGTCCCTGCTGGAGGAGGTGCTCCCGGCGCAGTCGTCGGTGGATCACTTCGAAGTCGAGCACACGTTCCGCGGCATCGGTCGCAAGATCATGCTGCTCAGCGCGCGCGAGCTCCACATCAATCACGGTCACGCCCGGCTCGTGCTGCTCGCGATCGAGGACATGACCCATGAGCGACAGCTCGTGCACCGGGCACGCTTCCTGGCGGAGGCGAGCGTATCGCTGGGCGCTTCGGTTGACCGCGAGGAGGTGCTCCATCACATCACGAGCCTCGCCGTGCCGGAGCTTGCCGACTGGTGCATCGTGGATCTCACGGATCGGTCGACGGACGCGGGCTGCGAGGTTCGCCGTGCCGCGGTGGCCGGCCCGGATCCGGCCGAGGCGGAGCGCCTGCGGCGGTTGACGATACCGATCGCCACCGCTCCCGCGCATCCGGTATGCCGAGTGATCGAGTCGGGCAAACCGCTGCTTGTCGCCAAGGTGCCGCACTCGATGCAGGCCACCCTTGTGGGTGATGGCGGCCAGCCGGAGCGCCAGTCAGCGCTTGCGCCACGCTCGGTGGTGATTGTGCCGCTCGTGGCCAGCCGCCGTGTGCTCGGGGCGCTCACGCTTCTGGCGACCGGGCCGGACCGGAGCTTCACATCCACAGATCTCACTCTGGCCGAAGACTTCGCGCACCGGGCAGCGCTCGCCCTCGAGAACGCCACGCTTTACCAGGCTGCTTCAGCCGCGCGCAGCGCCGCGGACGCGGCCAACAAGGCCAAGACCGAGTTTCTCGCCGCGATGAGCCATGAGCTGCGCACCCCGCTGAACGCCATCAGCGGCTATGCGCAACTCATTGAGATGGGTGTCTACGGACCAATCACCGAGGCGCAGCGCACCGCGCTCGTGAGCGTCACGCGGAACGAGCAGCATCTCCTCGGACTGATCAATGCGGTGCTCAACTTCGCAAAGTTGGAAGCTGGCCAGGTCACAGTCGCCATCGAGGACGTGAGTGCCACCGACCTGCTGGCGAGCGTTGAGGACATGATTGCACCGCAGATGGCGGCGAAGGGAATCGAATACCAGGCGGGTGTGTGCGGTCCAGCGTCCATCGTTCGTGTCGACCCGGAGAAGGCCCGACAGATCCTCATCAACGTCCTCACGAACGCCCTCAAGTTCACTGACGCGGGCGGGACCGTGCTCGCGGAGTGTGAGGCAGCGGACGAGCGCGTCTTCTTTCGCATCCGGGATACAGGTTGCGGTATTCAGGCGGATCGGTTCGAGGCGATCTTCGAGCCGTTCGTGCAGGTTGATCCGTCAACTACCAGTCCGGGCACGGGCGTGGGGCTGGGGCTCGCCATCAGCCGTGCGCTGGCGCGCGCGATGGGCGGTGACCTCACGGTGGAGAGTATGGCGGGCGCAGGCTCGACGTTCACCCTGAGCTTGCCGCGGGCGGCGAGCCGGGACGATGCGCAACAAGCGGGCAACGAACCGGACGCTCCCATGGCTTCACGTCCGGCGACGCCGCGCGACCCGCGCGGGCAGGACATTGCCGGCTGACGCGGCATCAGCGGGATCGGCAGCGTCGCGCGCCGTGCGAGGCTCGACTCGGACGAGCTCCTCGATGAGGCGCTCGGTCGCGGCTGCGTAGGCTTCGGTATCGAAGCGGTCCGGGTCGATCATCGCCTGCACCGCATACCCGGTGATCAGGCTCACCGCGATCGCGGCCAGGGCATCCGGCGTCACGCCGGCCCCATTCGTCGATGCTATCGGGCGCATCTCCTCGCCCATTGCGCGAAAGGCCGCCCGATAGCGCTCGAGTGCGCGGCCAATCCTTCTTCGGATCGCTGCCTTGCGCACGCCGAGCGCCCAATATTCGAAGAACAGGACCAAGTCCCGCGAGTCGCGGGAGAGGCGACCCAGTTCCTGGCGAATGCGTGCGCCCAATCGCGGAGGGACGTGCGGCATTCGTGCGACGTCACCGGTTACCTGCAGCATGGCCGTGGTGGTGAGGACCCGATCGAGCAGGGCGCTGATGAGCTGATGCTTCTGCTTGAAGTAGAAGACCACGAGGCCATGGCTGAGTTTCGCTTTCGCGGCGACGGCGCGCAGTGTCACCCCGTCGATCCCGGTCCGGAGTGCAACCTCGTACGCCGCGCTCACGATCTGTTCGCGCCGTGTCTCCTCCGACGCTTTCGGTCCTGGCATGTTGTCCCCGTGGATGGGATGGTCCGGCGATCGTCCGCGGGGAGCGGACGGCCCGGGGCACGCGGTCCGACCGGTATCTGCCGCACGCGCTCCCCATTGACCAAATGGATAATACACCATATCATTCATTGACCGACTGGTCAATACGGGAGCGGGATGTGGGCGCTCGCCGCGGCGGCACGACCCCCAGCGGCGGCCTGCTCGTTCTCCCGGAGGGAGTATGCACCACCACCGATTGTTGACGCTTGGCGTCCTGACGCTCACGCTCGCGGCCTGCAACCCGTTTCACCATGCTCGCGCCAGTACGGTGAGCCCCGATGCGAATTTGAACACGCGCTGGCACGCCGCGCTCGTGAGCCCGGCCACGCTCACCGGGGCGGTTCAGATGAACGGCACGGCCATGATGCAACCCGGCACGAACGGTGACGGGACCGCGTTGTCGCTCTCTCTCGCGAACGCGACGCCGGGCGGGCTGCACCTCTGGCAGGTCCACCATGGACAGTGTGGGGCGGACGACGGTGTCTTCGGACCCGCCGGGGCGTATACGCCGATCAGGATCGGTGACAATGGCCGCGGCGCGGCATCCGCGACGGTTCCCATGATCACGCCCACGACCGGCAACTACTTCGTACTCGTCAGTGCTTCGGCCGCCAACGCGCAAATGGTCGTCGCCTGCGGCAATCTCGCCCCTCCGACCACATGAATGGTCTGGGGAGCGCGGAATGCAGGGTATCACGCACGGCGCTCAAGCCACTCCCCGCAATGGGTGGGCGGGGGGACGCTGAGCGGCTCTGATTGATCGCGCATTTCGCGGCGTGTGTAGTTCGCGTCGTTGATTGTGGGGTGTGGCCGGGGTAGATTGCGCTTCTGATCGCGGGGGGATTCGCGACGGGACGTAGCGCAGTCCGGTAGCGCACCTGAATGGGGTTCAGGGGGTCGCGGGTTCAAATCCCGCCGTCCCGATTGTAAAGCGAGACGCCATCGTCACTTATGACGGTGGCGTTTTTGCATCGTTGTGATGAATGTTGTTTGTGGTGCTGTTTCTCGGCGAAGACCGCCCGGCGCAGCATGCGAGAGCATGTGAGACGCGGCTGAGCCATGCATGCGGGCGATGGCTCCACGTGCGTGTGCGAGCGCAGCACGCTACAGTCGGTGGTGGATTTCCTGCTCGAGCAGAACGGGATGACGCACGCCGGCCTCGCGCCGCTCCTGGGTGGCCGGACCCGCGTGTCTGATTTCTTCAACGGCCGCCGGTCGCTGTCGATAGGGCAGATCCAGACGCTTCGCGAGCGTTTCGGCGTGTCAGCGGATGTGCTGCTGCCGGATGAGCCGTCGCGGGCGCATGGGCAGGCGCATGGCCAAGATGGCGAAGCCGCGCACGTGACTGTGAGGACATCCGATGGCGCACCGACACCCTTGGCGACGATTATTCTCATAACCCGGCGCGCACCGGTCTGCGGACCCCGGCAACCTGGGCCAGGGGCTCATCACCCCAGGGTGGATCTTGATGAGTGAAGCCCTGTCCCGTAATCAGATCACGGAGGAGTCGGCCCCTGGCAGCGTCTGTTAGGATCCTACGCACCGTGCACGACGTGCGCTTCGCCCTTCGCTCCCTGCGTCGCAGCCCGGGGTTCGCGATGGTCGCTGTTGTGACGGTTGCGCTTGGGAGAAGAGCGCATCCGCTACCATGGCCGTGACACACAGCTCGCCGGTCGCGTCCGGAGGGTGCATGGCCCGCACTATCCGTGTGCGTCGCTCGTGCCAGTCTGGAATCCGAAGGCGTGATGGAAACGGTGTGCGCCTGAACAGCCGGGAAAATGGATAACAGACGTGCCCGGATGCGTGGGTAACACGGTCGGGTGTCACCAGCGCATGATGTAGTGGCATTCGAGGAGCGTGGCGGGCAGGACCGCGTTGAATTCAATTGCCCAGATGCCGTCGCCGGTTTCCTCGAGTCGGCGCGCCGCACTGTCCGGCGCGACGGGCCCTGCGTACATTGTCCGAGCTCGTCCGACCATGCGAGTCCAATGGATCTCCGCGATCAGCTGCAGGCGTCCCTCAGCGCGTACACCATCGAGCGCGAGCTTGTCGGCGGCATGTCGCGTGTATTCGTCGCCGAGGACACGTCGCTCGGCCGGCGTGTCGTGGTCAAGGTGCTGCCGGCCGAGCTGTCGGGCGGCGTTTCCGTCGAACGATTTCGGCGCGAGATCGCGCTCGCCGCCCGACTCCAGCACCCGCACATCGTCCCACTGCTCTCCACGGGCGAGATCGACGGGCTCCTGTACTACACGATGCCGTTCGTGGAAGGCGATTCTCTCCGGGCGCGACTCGCCCGCGGCGAGCTCCCCATCCCCGAGACGATCTCGGTGCTCCGCGATGTCGCGCGGGCGCTCGAGTATGCCCACGCGAAGGGCGTCACGCATCGCGACATCAAGCCCGACAATGTGCTGCTCGCCGGAACGTCCGCGGTCATTACGGACTTCGGCGTCGCGAAGGCGATCAGCGATGCGGCCACCGTCGGTACGGTGACGTCCGTTGGTATCGCGATCGGCACGCCGGCGTACATGGCGCCGGAACAGGCGACCGGCGATCCGGCGATCGACCAGCGTGCCGACCTCTACGCGTTCGGCATGATGGCGTACGAGATGCTCGCCGGCCACGCGCCGTTCGCCGGCCGCACCGCGCAGGCAATGCTGGCGGCGCACGCGGTCGAGACGCCGACATCGATTGCTGCACTCCGGCCGGCGACGCCGCCACGACTCGCCGAGCTCGTGATGCGATGCGTAGAGAAGCGACCGGGCGATCGACCACAAAGCGCCGCGGAGATCATCCGCGTGCTCGAGAGTGCAACGTCGAGCGGCGGCTTGACGCCAGTTCGCCTCTCATCGGTGCCTGCCGCACTGCCCATCGTCAGGATCGGAGCAAGGACGCTCGTCGCTGTCGCCGCATCGATCCTGCTCGTGGCAATAGCCGCTGCCGGTGTGTGGCGTGCGCGCGCCCACGCCGCCGGGGACGACCTGCGTTCCATTGCGGTGCTCCCGTTCGACAACACGACTCGCGACACGGCATACAACTACCTCGAGGATGGCATCACCGATCACGTTCGCGACGCGCTGAATGCAACGCCCGGCCTGCGGGTGAAGGCGCGCAGCTCCTCTCGCCAACTCGCGGGCAACGCCGTGCGGCAGATCGGCGCGAAGCTCGGCGTCGGCGCCGTTCTGCTTGGGACGGTAACGCCTTCGCGTTCGGGGCTGCACGTCACGGCCGAGCTCGTGCGCGTCTCCGACGAGAGCGCCCTGTGGAGCGGAACGTTCGACGCGAAGCCTGACGACATCGTCGCGCTCCAGGATACGATCGTTCGTGCCATCGTCGGGCGCTCTGGGCTCGGCACCGGCCCGTGGTCCGCGCAGGTCGGTGCGAGTTTTGGACGCTCCACCACCGACGCCATGGCGTACGATCTGTTCCTGCGAGGGCGCTTCGCCTACGATCGATTCGATATTCCGCAGGCCGAATCGCTCTTCCGCGCCGCGCTCGCTCGAGATCCGCGGTTCGCGCGGGCCGAAGGATTTCTGGCGATGACGGAGGCCAACGCACCGGTCATGGGGCTGGTGTCGCTGGACTCCGCACTCCGACTGACCAGAGAACGCGCGGAGCACGCTCTCTCGATCGATTCCACCGTGGTCGAGGCCTACATCGCCGAGTCGTTCATCCTGACGAGCGATATGCGACTCGTCGAGGCCATCGCGCCGCTGGAGAAGGCGCTGGCGTTCGACTCGACCAATGCCGATCTCCTGGCCAATTACGCGCTTGCGCTCGCGCAGGTGGGACGGATTTCCGAGGCGGTGGTGCAGGCGCAACGCGCGCGTGACACGGATCCGCTGTACTCGAGCGCGGTGGGAATCCTGGGATACGTGCTCGCCCTCGCGCATCACCTCGACGAGGGACTCGCATACTCCCGGGCAGCGGTGGACCTGGATCCGACGGGCGTGCTCGGCCGTCGATCACTCGCCTTTGGCTACACGTTCATCGGAATGCCCGACAGCGCGCTCGCCGCGTTTCAGAAGGCGTTCTCACTGGATTCCACAGGTTTTGGAGGACGGGCAAACCTGATGTTCGGCTACGCGGTGGCGGGCCGCCGCGACGAAGCCGAACGACAACGGGCGATTCTGCAGCGGGAGCCCGGCGGCAATTCGCCGGACTATCGGGCGCTGATGGTCGGCCTCTCGTTCGGCGACTACGATGCCGCGATGACGGCGCTGCAGCGGGGCGTGGCGAATCGGGAGCCGCTATTCTCGAACGTAAGCCTCCCGTGCGACCCGCTGTTCGATCCGCTGAAGGCGAGCCCTCGGTTTGCCAGGCTCATGCAGCAGCTCGGCGCGCGCACCTGCCCACCGTTGGCCGCCTGGCCCATTCCGGCCCGTGCACGTTAGATGGCGACGGGCCTGGAGAGCCTGGTGTGCTCCACTCCACCATCGGCGATACCCTCACGTATTCCGATCCTTTTGGATTGAAGGTGGACTTGAGTGGGCTGGATGCGGACGAACGGGCGAAGATCGATGCACTTCGCAAGACTTCGAACACGTTTGAACGGTGGTACAGCGCCATCGATCAAATTCCAGCAGACAAATTGCTTCTGCGTGTCTCCACGGCAAAAGATGGCTGGGTCGGCATGATCCAGGGAGCTGGGGACGGGAAGACCTTCAGGTCCGGCCAGTACGCCAACATAATTCTCTCTTCGTCGGCAAACTGGGCCAGCCTAATGGAATTTGCGTCGGTAGCGGCCCATGAGTTCGCGCACGCGGCCGCAGCGGTTCTCGCGGAGCTCGAACCGATTCTCGTCGAGCGATTCGTGGCCCGCGCGTGGTTGCACTGCTCCATCGCATGACGTATCCGCCGGCGCAAAAGGCGTTCGAGCTCGTCATCGCCTCCGATCCTGACGGCGCGGTGGCCCACTGGGCCAGCGCGATGACGCTCGTCCAGCCGCTGGGGCCCACGCGGCCCAGTCCCGATGCGCTTCACCGCGGATGGGACGCAGTACAGAGAGCAACGGCGCTCGACGCGCCGACGGCGAGGGACATTCGGCAACGTGGTCCCGCAGCAGCCGGACCGCCCGCTCCCGCACCTCCGCGGAATATCTCGTTGATCTGTTGGTGACTTCCACCTCTCACGAGTTGAATCCGGCAAACCCTGGGCGGTTCACCGGGCGCGGAAAAACGCGCGTCACACTTGTTACTCACACGGTCGAACAGCCGGATCGTAATCTACCGCGCGTTCACCTGCCGCTCGTCATGTGACGGCGCGCTACACTCACCGACGCAAAGAGACTGGAGAGAACACATGCAATACTCGCTCATGATTTACCAGACCGACGCCCAGTTCGCCGCCCGCAACGATCTCGCGCGCCGCGACGCGAACACCGGAGCATTATTGAGGTGCCCGACCTCGACGCGGCGCTCGCGTGGGCGAAGCGCGCACCGTTCGAGCACCTCGGCGTGATCGAAGTGCGGCCGACACGAGTCGTGCCGGCCGCGTGACCGGCCCCGAGCCCATGGAGCCGTGTGGAGAACGCAACCGCCCTGACCCGGCGGCTCACGCGCCGATCTCCACAGGCAGCCCGGCCGCTTTCCAGTCCGGCAAGCCGTCGTGCGCGCGCCGCGCGCGATACCCATGCCTGCGGAGCAGCGTCACCGCTTCGAGCGAGTACACGCAGTATTGGCCACGACAATACGCGATGACTTCCCGGCCCTTGGGCAGCTCGCTCAATCGGCGCTTGAGATCCCGCACCGGAACAGAGAGCGCGCCCGGAATGTGGCCCGCCGCATACTCGTCGGAGGGGCGGACATCGACGACGGTGACGTCACCGTCACGCATCAACCGCCGTAATTCCCTGAATGTGACCGGTTCGAGCTCGTCGCGACCGTCGAGATACGAGCTGACCACGTGCTGGACTTCGGCGAGGCGGGTATGGCCAAGCGCTTCGAGGCTGCGCAGCAGGCGAAAGACGCCGGCGTCCGCGAGGCGGTAATACCGGTACGTACCCTCGCGGCGGGTTTCAACGAGCCGCGCCTGGCGAAGCACGCGGAGATGCGCGCTGGTGTTCCTGATCGGCGTCGCCACCTGCTCGGCGAGCGCCTCGACGGTCTTCTCGCCCTGACCGAGCAGATCCAGCAGCTCGATCCGTCTGGGGCTCGCCAGCGCGTGGCCAATGCGAGCGAACTCTGCGTAGAGGGCGTCCTTGAACTCCCGGTGGCCGGACATGTCCTGACGTGAAAGGGGGATCCGCTTGACAGTTATTCGCGCGATCCATAGAATAGGCGAGTATCAACTTCTGTCAAGGACACCATGCATCTGCGAGACGACGTCACCATTCCGGGCGTGAGCCGCGGGATCGAGGGGCTCGACGTGGATGGGCTGCGCGACGCCATCCGGACCGAGTACGCGCACGTTGCCACGGATCCCGGACAGGGATATCACTTTCACACCGGACGCCGGCTCGCGCGCATGCTCGGGTACGACGACGTCTGGCTCGACGGCGTACCAGAGGACAGCATCGCCTCGTTCGCCGGCACCGGCAACCCGTTCTCACTCGGCGCGCTGCGTCCGGGAGAGCGCGTCGTCGATGTGGGGTGCGGTGCCGGCATCGACAGTCTCATTGCCGCGCGCATGGTTGGTCCGGGCGGAAGCGTCATCGGCGTCGACATGACTCCAGCGATGCTCGAGCGCGCCCGCGCGAGCGCGGAACGAGGCGCGTTCTCGAATGTCCGCTTCCATGAGGGCTTTGCGGAGTCGATCCCGGTCGCTGACGGGTGGGCGGACGTTGTGATCTCGAATGGCCTCCTCAATCTCGTTCCCGACAAGTTCGCCGGTCTGCAGGAGATGGCCCGCGTGCTCAAGCCAGGCGGCCGGCTCCAGATCGGCGACATCCTGGTCCAGAAGCCGGTTGGCGACAAGGCAAAGCGCAACATCGATCTGTGGAAGGGCTGAATCGCCGGTGCTCTGCTGGAAGCAGAGCTTCAGGCGACGGTCGTCGCTGCCGGGTTTGTCGGATTCGACATCACGACGCGCACTGAC
>Ga0207652_10001193_pt1 | contig 23374 bp, 20 predicted proteins | sample KBSC63BmetaG_FD_184334 | JGI IMG/M metagenome (GOLD analysis project Ga0207652, IMG submission 184334) | Corn rhizosphere microbial communities from Kellogg Biological Station, Michigan, USA - KBS C6-3B metaG (SPAdes) (version 2) | ecosystem: Host-associated > Plants > Roots > Rhizosphere ... | reverse complement strand
CTCGGCGATCGCCACCAGCAGCCGCTGCCGCATGACATCGTTGTTCTGCTTCAGCCGCCCGATCTCGGACAGGTCGCGCTGCCGGGTCGAGTCGACCTTCGACGCCCGCGCGTACGCCTTCACGAACTCGGCCTGGTTCATCTCCGCCATGGCGGTGGCGCGGTAACGACCGCCTTCGGCGCGCTCGAGGAACCCCTCGGCGGCCAGTCCCAGCAGCGCCTTGGCCACGTGGGCCTCGCCTGCCCCGACCGCCAGCGCGACGGTCACCGCAGTGAACGGCTCACCCGCGGCCGCCAGCCTCTTCAACTCGTCGAACAGTTCCTGCCGGTCGATCTTCCCCCCCGCGTCTCCTGACCCACCGAAGGACTTTCCACTCGACTGGCTGCGCTTGAGGCTCATCGGGGTCCCTCACTTCTGATTGGAAAAACCGGACTTATACCATCAACGGTCGTGAATTCAGCGACGCTTTCGCCGCCTGGCGACGGCCTTCGGGGCGGCCTCGTCCTGCGCGCCCGCCGTCACCGGGTGCAGCCACAGCCGCATCCCCTCGGGGTCCTTGCGCGCCTTGCCGAACAAATGGATCAGCAAGCCCACCGCCAGGACCACCGAGGCGATGCCGATGAACTGCGACGTCGACAGCGGTCCGATGTTCCCGCGCTGGTCGTCGTCACGCACGATCTCGATCAGCGGGCGCAGGATGCCGTACCCGATCACCCAGGCCACGAACACCTGCCCCGAGAAGCGCCGGTAACGACGCACCAGCAGCAGCACCAGGAACAGCCCCAGCCCCACCAGGGTCTCGTAGACCTGGGTGGGATGAACGGGGAACGATTTCACCGCGTCGGTCGACAGCCCGTACAGCTCGACGTGGCGGTGCCAGGCCGGGCTGCCTTTCGGGAAGCGGATGGCCCAGGGCAGGTCGGACCGCGCGCCGAAGTCACAGCCGAACAGCAGGCAGCCCACGCGGGTGATGCCGGTGCCCAGCACGACGGAGGGCGCCGACGCGTCCGCCCATTGCAGCAGCGGGATGTGGCGCTTCCGGCATTGATAGATGCTGCACAGCAGGCCACCGATCATGCCGCCGTAGGCCACCAGCCCGCCGTTGTTGATCTTGATGATCTCGACCGGGTCGGCGATGAAGATCGACAGGTTGGTCAGCACGTACAGGACGCGCGAGCCGATGATCGACCACACCGCCGTCCACATATAGATGGCGGCGGCGTCGTCGGTGGGGATGCCGTCCTGCCGGGCGAACCGCATGGCCAGGAACCAGCCCAGGATCAGGGACGTCCCCAGCATCACGCCGTAGGCGTAGATCGGCACTGGCTGCCACGGCTGCGCGAACGTCTGGCTATCGGGGACGAAGCTGGCCGTGGGCGAGAAGAACCGGACCAGCGCCAGCGCCGCCGCCACCAGCAGCAGCGGGTTCGCGGTCAGGCTGGCCCCGTCGCGCCGCTTCCGAAACAGGTCGCGGCCGAACAGCACCGCCGCTGCCGCCAGCGCGATGAAAAACAACACCTTGGAGGGCAGCGAAACCAGTATCGGGCGCATGGCCGAGAAACACCTACATATCTCCCTGTTTCCGGCGGGTCAACTCGGGACGGAATTCGACCGAATTGTGATCCCATACCCGGCACGTTCAACGTATCGTGTAGTAGTCTTCGACACGAGATTAGTTGGCGGAGCTGGGCGGCGGGGGCGTTTCGGGCGATGGTGGGGTCCCCTGAACGTACGCTCGACAATAGCTGGAAAGCCTGATCTGTCCCGCGCGGGGCATTTTCCCCCGCGGTCGTTGTTCCCGAAAAAGGCAGCTCGCCATGCAGCAAGATCCCCCTTCTGGTTTCTCGATCCGTGCGCTCGCTGCGCGCGCGCACGGCGCCTCGCGCCGGCCGCTGCTGCGCGCGCTGCTGGTCCCCTCCCTGGTCCTGTCCGTCGGCTGCGTGAGCGATCCGGGCGCCACCGGGGGTGACGCCGGCAACAGTGGCACCACTGGTAACACGGGCTCCGGCGCCGGCCAGCAGACTGGCTCTCCCGGCACGGGCGGCGGCAAGGCGTCCGGCACCGGCGGCAGCAAGGCCTCCGGTTCGGGCGGCGCCAAGGGCACGGGCTCCACGACCGGCTCCGGCTCCGGCTCCACTTCCGGTTCCGGTTCCGGCAGCTCCACCGGCAGCGGTTCGGGCAGCTCCACCGGCACGACTGGCTCGGGCGGCTCCCCAGGCACGGGTTCGGGCTCGGGCGGGAACAGCGGCTCGGGCGGCGACAGCGCCCTGCCGGCCCCGCCGTCGGCGCTCCCCCTCGAGAACGCCTGCAAGACGAACAGCCCCGGGCCGCGCATGCTGCGCCGCCTCAGCGCCTCCGAGTTCTCGGCCACGATCAACGATCTGTTCGGCGACAACACCGCCGTCCCCACCGCGACCGTCTTCCAGGACCCGACGGTGCTGGGCTTCGGCGTCGACGCCGGCTCGCTGCTGGTGCAAGACCTGAACGCTGACCAGCTGGAAAGCAACGCCGAGGCGATCGCGGCCTGGGCCACCAGCACCTCGTCGGTGCTCTCGAAGATCACCCCCTGCCAGACCACCGACGACGCCTGCCAGACGAAGTTCATCCAGCAGTTCGGCAAGCTGGCGTTCCGCAGCCCGCTGTCGACCGACCGGGTGACCGCCTACAAGAAGATCTTCGCGCTGGGCACGTCGTTCACGGACAGCGCGTCGGCCGTCATCAGCGCCATGCTGCAGTCGCCGTACTTCCTGTACAAGAGCGAGCTCGGCACGTCCCAGAGCGGCAAGTTCCCGCTGACGCCCTACGAGGTGGCCACCAGCCTGTCGTACCTGCTGACCGGCAGCATGCCGGACGCGCAGTTGATGACCGCCGCCGACAGCTGGAGCACCCCGCCCACGCAGGCGCAGATCGACACGCAGCTGAACCGCCTGATCAGCGGCCCCGCCGCGCAGACCGCGCTGATGAACTTCATGAGCGGCTGGCTCGGGCTGAACCGTCTGTACACGAACGCCAAGGACAACACCGTCTACATGCTGACGGACACCCAGCGCGCCGACATGATGAGCGAGACGACGAACCTGATCGTCGACACGTTCAACAACGGCGGCACCGTGGGCGACCTGTTCAGCGCCGACCACTCGTTCCTGAACCAGGAGCTGGCGCAGTTCTACGGCATCAGCACCAACGGCCTCAGCGCCAGCCAGTTCACCAAGGTCAGCTACCCGATGGGCGGGCCGCGTGACCGCGGAATCCTGGCCCACGCCAGCATCCTGAACGGCTACTCGCGGCCCGACATCTCCTCGCCCACGCAGCGCGGGCACCTGGTCCGCAGCCGCATCCTGTGCCAGGACGTGCCGCCGCCGCCGCCGAACCTGAACACGAAGCTGAGCGATCCGACCACGGACACGCCCACCACCCGCGCGCAGTACGAGCAGCACGTGCACCCGAGCGATCCCAGCTCGCCCTGCCCGGCCTGCCACACGTTGATGGATCCCATCGGCTTCGGCTTCGAGGCCTACGACGGCTTCGGCCGCCACCGCACCACCCAGAACGGCCAGCCCATCGATCCCAGCAACGTCATCCACCAGGCCGGGACGACCGGCATGGACGTCTCGAACGCCGATTTGACCGGCCTGGGGCAGTACCTGTCCACCAGCGACGACGTGAAGGCGTGCAGCGCCCGGTACTGGGCTTACTTCGCGTACGGCGACGCATCGTGGGACGAGGACGGCTGCACGTACGACTCCATCCGGACGGCGGCGAAGGCGGGCAACTACTCGATGAAGAGCGTGCTGACGGCCATCGTTCACGCTCCCCACTTCACCACCCGCATCCAAGACAAGTAGACGAGACAGTAGGGAGAACGACGACATGTACTTGCTGAATCGTAGAAAGTTCGTCGGCAGCGTGGGCGCGGGCCTGCTGCTCGCTCCGTTCATCTCGCTGGTCAACGGAGAGAAGAAGGCCAAGGCGGCGGGCAAGGCGAAGCGGCTGCTGCTGTTCTGCACCATGGGGACGAACCCCGACATGTGGAGCCCCACCGGGGTCTCCGCCGAGAACAAGTTCACCTTCAGCGCCATGACGGCCCCGCTGTCCGCCATCAAGCAGAACGTCATCCTGATCGAGGGCTGCCCCAGCCTGAACCCGGGCGACGGCCATGGCGCGCCCGACGGCCTGACCGGTCTGGGCTATGCACAGACGGGCCAGGTCCCCATCATCTCGGTCGACCAGTTCGTCGCGAACTCGCTGGCCTCGGCCGGCACGCAGACGCCGATCAATGCTTTTCTGCTGGGCGCCGACTCCACCGCCGGTGGCGGCCGCAACATGTTTTACAACGGCAAGGACAGCAGCAACTGCATGTCCACCATCGGCTCGCCGATGTCGGCCTTCACGACGGCGTTCGGCGCCGCCCTGCCCACCGGCATGACCATGAGCAGCCTGGTCTCCCGTCGGAAGAGCATCCTCGACGCGATCACGGCGGAGATCACCGGCCTGCAATCGACCCTGGGCGCGACGGAGAAGGCGAAGCTGGATCAGCACCTCGACTCGATCCGCCAGCTGGAGAACAAGCTGCAGCAGCAGTCGAGCGGCAGCAGCGGCGGCGGCGCCCCCGTGTCGTGCACGAAGCCTTCCCAGCCGCCGGCGGACTCGACCTACTCGCCGGCCGGCACGCAGACCGTGGCGGCGAACGCCGCCCTGCAGAGCGTGCTGCTGGCCGCGCTGGCCTGCAACATCACGCGCGTCGGGGGCATTCACTACGGCTCCGATCAGAAGCTGCAGGTGAACCTGCCCTCGCAGATGCTGAACGACGACCAGCACGGCGGCTTCATCCACAGCGGCGCGGCGTCGAACTACAAGAACCTGGTCACGTTCGAGGCGTACCTGGCCGGCCAGTTCGCGTCGATGGTGCAGACGCTGGGCTCGACGCCGGAGCCGGACGGCTCGGGCATGCTGCTGGACAACACCATCGTGGCCTGGTGCCGCGACATGGGTGACTCGGTCGTGCACAACCAGAACTCGATGCGGTTCGTGCTGGCCGGCGGCACGAATGGCTACCTGAAGCTGGACCCCAACGGCCGCTACCTGGACATGCGCAAGATGTCCGCCCCCGCCAACCGCCACGAGCGCGTGCTGCTGTCGCTGATCGACGCGATGGGCATCACCAACTTCAAGGGCTTCGGCGACCCCAACCTGGGCTCGAACAAGACCCCGCTGCCCGGCATCGCCGCGTAGCCGCGCGCGAACACCGGCCGGGCGCGAACACGAGCCGCCGCCGCTAGCTGGGCCCTGATATAGTCGCGCCTTCGCGGTCGAGCGGGGGGTTCGGGCATGTTCGACGCCGCAGACACGATCGACACCAGGTTCTCGTGCGAGCTGTGCGAGAACGAACTGGGCCAGCTGGGCTTCGACCGCTACGTCGAGGTGCTGTACGGGTCTGTCTTCGCGACCTTCTGCTCGATGAAGTGCGCGCGCCTGGCCCGCCGCGCGCGCAGCGCCGTCCGCTGGGCGGCGCGCTGGCGCTCGGCGACGCACTCGATGGCGGCCGTCATCCTGGCCGCCGGGTTGCTGACGCCGCACGAGGGCCCCTCGGCGCGACCGCACACGCTCCGGCAGCCGTTGCCCCGCGCGACGCCGGTCCCCGGTCCCGAGGTCCTGCCGCCCGGCTGGTTCGGACCGGTGTGGCCGCCGACGGAGGCGAGCTTGCTGGAGGCTCTGGGCCGTGACGCCTGGGTTCACCCCCTGTCGGGACCGTTCCGTCGGATGCCACGCAGTGACTCGCGCGTGTTCGGCGCCGAGCGGCCCGGCAACCGTCCCGTGGAGTGCCGCAACGGCCACTGCGGCGTCGACCTGGGCGGCGAGCTGTTCGGCGAACACATCCACGCCGTTCACGACGGCGTGGTCGATGTCGTGCAGCGGGGCCCCAACCCCGATCGCGGCGGCCGCTTCGTGCGCATCAGCCATCGCGGCGGCGCGCTGTTCACCTGGTACTTCCACCTGGCGGCGATTCCGCGGGAGCTGCACAAGGGCTCGGTCGTGAAGGCGGGCGACGTGGTCGGACTGCTGGGGGACAGCGGCGTGAAAGAATCGGCGCCCCACCTGCACTTCGCGATGTCGATCCGCCTGTCGAAGTTGGGCTACGAGCGGTACATCGACCCCGAGCCGCTGGTGGCGCTGTGGCCGCTGCGCGTCCCCATCGACGGCAGCGAGGCGGGGCTGTTCACGATCCTGGCCGACACCGGGATCCCGCTGGGGTCGGCCGTGTCGAAGGCGGGACACCGCAAGAACGGTCGGGCCGCCGGCAAGCCGGGGCGCGCTGCCAGCGGCGCCGCGTCCCCGGGCGCGGAGGAGGCCGGCGAGTCTTCGGAGTCGTCTTCCGAGTCCGACTCATCGGACGCCCCCGCCGATTCATCCACGCTCGAGCCGTCGGCGGGGGACTAGCATGGGGGCCGAGGACAGGGACGTGGGTGATCGCTGCGTCGTCTGCGCGCGCGTCGAGCCGGACTTCGAGTGGATCGTGCTGCTGCAAGGACGCCGGGGCCGCTTGCACTGCTCGACGGTCTGCCTGTCCGACAGCGTCGAGCAGCACCGGCGCGCCCGGGCCGCGCGCAACCGCCGCCGCTGGCTGGCGGCCCTGTCGCTGGGCGCGCTGGCCGCGGGGGCGTTGGTGATTCGCCGGCACATCGCCCCGCCCGCGCAGTCAATCTGCGGCGGCTACGCCGGGCCGTTGCCCGAGGCGCCGCCCCCGGCGCCCCGCCCCTATGGCCCGGCCTGGCCGCCCACCGACGACGAGTGGAAGGCCCTGTTCGAGACCGCGCACTGGATCTATCCGCTGCCGGGCCCCGTGCGCCGCGCCTTCAGGCCCGAGGGCAAGATCTTCGGCCCCGCGGCGACGGCGGCGCGCGGGGCGCTTTGCCGGACCGACGGTCACTGCGGCGTCGATCTGGGCGGCGAGCTGTGGGGCGAGCACATCTATGCCGCGCAGGACGGCATCGTCGATCGCGTGCAGGGGTTCGGTCACGAGGAGCACGGCGGGCAGTACGTGCGGCTCTCGCACTTCGGCGGCATGGTGTTCACCGAGTACTTCCACCTGGCCGCCACCCCACGCGGCATCTCGCGCGGCGCGCACGTGAAGGCCGGCGAGCTCATCGGCCTGCTGGGCGATACGGGCATCGGCGATGGACCGCGCCACCTCTGCTTCGCCCTGTCCGTGCGCCCGTCGCCCGATTTCCCGGAGGTGTTCTGGGATCCGTCGCCCTGGATGGGCCGCTGGCCGATGCGCGTGCCGCCGAACGGGACCGTGGCCGGCCTGGTCATCACCGGGAAGCTGGGGGACATGCCCCGACGCCACTGAACAAAGTGGCAATCGTCACGATCCTGTCTTGTTATGCAAGTTCGCCCATGCATATCATGGCGAGCACAAGGAGGCGTCGTGGCTCATTTCGTGAACGCAAAGGGCACTCGGATCTCGAACACCATCATCAAGGGCGGCATCGGCCAGCCCATGACGATCGGCGTGTACGGCGCCGCTGGAATGACCGTGGGCCCCAACGATGCCAGCATCGCGGGCATCACCTGCCAGGGTCCCGACGGGAACCAGATCACCTGGTACCACCTGACGGGCAAGCGCGTCGCCAACGTCATGGTCGAGGCGAAGATGGGCGCGTCGGTCTGGGACTACTTCCAGCTGGCGGTCGGTGAGCCGAGCTATTACGGAGCCGAGAAGGCGTGGGCCAAGGGCCCGCCCAACAAGGACGGTCGCTACACGACCAACCCCAACGAGGTCCCCGCCAAGAATACCAAGCCGCCGCCCGGCGACGTGGTCAAGCTGTTGCTCGATGCCTGGTCCGACCTCACCGAGACGGGGGCCCGCACGCTGACCGCTCAGTTCATGCACGAGACCGGCGAGGGCAAGTACTGCTTCAACTGGAACCTGGGTAACGTGAAGTGCAAGCAGAACGAGACCAGCATCCCGCACATGTACCTGAAAGACACCTGGGAGCTGCTGTCCCCCAACGTCGCGCTGCAGATGGTGAAGGACTCGAACGGGCTGGGCTACATCGCCACCGACGAGGAGATCAAGGCGCGCAAGTGGTCGCGCCGTGGCGGAACGGTGATCGCCGTGTTCGAGCCGCCTTCGTACGTCGCCCGGTTCAAGTCCTTCGCCTCGCTGGCCGACGGCGCGCAGCGGTGGATGGATCATCATCGCGGCGTGGCCAAGCGGTTCTCGGAGTACATCCCCACCGTCAACGGCGGTGATTGCACGCAGGTGGCGGATCTCCTGTTCCGCGCTCACTACTACACGGGCAACCAGGCGGACTACGCCCACAACATGATCGCCATGAAGCTGAAGATCGATCGGCTGCTCGGCCCTGTGAAGTCGTGATCGGACGGCGGCTCGCGCCGCTGGCGGCGCTGGTCTTGCTCGCCTGCTCGCACGCCGCGGGCCCGCCGCCGGCGCAGCCGGTGCAACACGCGACCGACTGGCGGGTGGCCACGCGCGGCGACGTCTCGACGCTGTCCATCGCTGAGGGAAAGCTGTCGTTCTGCGACGAGGCCGGCTTCCACCAGCTGGAGGCGCAGACCGGCCGCGTCCTTTCGTCCGGAGGCGCGTGCCCCGCGGCGGCGGCGCCGGTCGGCAGCACCCCCGAGGTCACGGTGCGCACCCCGGAGCTGGGCCCGGACGACATCGTCGAGATCGAGGGCGAAGGGATGTCGTTCCCCATCCAGGGCCACGCGCGCGACTGGGCGTCCGACGCTGGCAAGATCGTGATCGTCGGGACCGCCAGCGAGGTGCTGGAGATCGTGACGGCCACCGACCAGCGCGTACGCCTGAGCGCCCGCGGCGCCACGCGTGTGGCCGCGGGCGGCGGCTGGGCAGCCTGGTGGGATGGCAGGGCCGTCATCGCGCACCGCCTGTGAACGCTGCCCCCGCGCTTACCGTTCGCGGGGAATGGGTTACCTTGGTGCGCACCCTGCCCCGCCGGCGCCCGGCCGGTCGCAGGACCCAAAGGAGCCCACCAACATGACAGCGAAGAACACGATCTGCCTGTGGTTCGACAAGGATGCCGAGGCGGCGGCGCGCTTCTATGCCGCCACGTTCCCGAACAGCGAAGTCACCGCGGTCAACAAGGCGCCGGGCGATTTCCCGGGGGGCAAGAAGGGGGACGTGCTGACGGTCGAGTTCACGGTCTGCGGCGTCCCCTGCCTGGGTCTGAACGGCGGCCCGGTCTTCAAGCCCAGCGAGGCGTTCTCGTTCCAGATCGCCACGGACGATCAGGCAGAGACCGATCGCTACTGGAACGCCATCGTCGGCAACGGTGGCAAGGAGAGCGACTGCGGCTGGTGCAAGGACCGCTGGGGCCTGTCATGGCAGATCACGCCGCGGGCGCTGACCGACGCGTTTCATGCCGGAGGCGCCGAGGCGCAGCGCGCCTTCGCGGCGATGATGACGATGCAGAAGATCGACGTCGCCGCGATCGAGAAGGCGCGGCGCGGGTAGCGTCAGGCCGCGGGCGGCGAGATCAGCGCGGCGCGGAAGTCGAGGAACGCGTCGTTCGCCTCGTCGAGCGCCAGCACCAGGCCGCCCGATGGCTCGACGCGCAGGACGTGGCCGCCGGCGACACAGACGCGTCCCTCGGACAGCACGAAATGTAGGGAACCCCGCTCTCCCACCCGAAAGGTGTCCTCCGGCGCCAGCAAGCGTACGCCGCCAGCCGACAGATCGACGATCTCCACCGTCAGGCGGCGCGGACGGCCGCGCATGTGCAACGTGACCGGTAGGCCGAGCGCCGTTCGCGAACCGCGCCGGCGGTCCTGCTGGACGTGAACCGGTTCGCTCGCCAGCGTCATCATCGTTAGTGCCCCGAGCGGCCCGAATGGATCAAAAAGAAACGAACATTTTTCGGGGCCGAAGGCTTTCCTGGGCCGCCTTCTTTTGCGCCGAGAATCCTCCGCGTGCGTCTATGATCTGATGATGCCGAACGCGTGGTCATGGCGGCGCGTCTCTGTTTTGATGGTCCTGGCCGGTGGCGCGACGGCCGCGATGCTCGCGGGCTGCGTCGACCCTGGCTCGGAGACGCCCCTCTCCCAGCGCAGCAGCGCGGTCGGTGAGCCGACCAGCGACGGGTTTCCGTCTCCCGCCGAGCGCCTGGGCCTGATGGCGATCAACCGCGCCCGTTCGGATCCGCAGACGGTCAAGGGATCGATGTCCGCCAGCTATCCGGCGCGCCCGCCCGTCATCTACAGCGATCCGCTGACGCACTCGGCGCGGTTTCACGCGGTCAACCTCGAGATGGCGGACGTGACGCTGATGCATTCGTCGCCCTGTCCCCTGAACACGGACGTCGCCACCAGCGGGTGCAGCGGCGATCCGGCCTGCGCCTGCGCCACGCCGGTGCCGTCCATGTGCGCCAGCTGCGCCCAGGTCGACGCCGAGAACAGCTGCGGCACCGCGCCGTTCACGCGCATCGGTTACTTCACGTCCGGCACCGGCGTCAGCGCCACCGGCGAGGTGGCGGCCGCCGGCTACAGCAACCCGATGGCCACCGTCGACGGCTGGATGGACGAGCCGGCCAGCAGCGACGGTCACCGCAAGATCCTGACCGATCAGGGCACGACGGCGAACACGATGGGCTACGGACACGCCGCCGGGAAGAACTGCTATTCGACGTTCGACGTCGGCGACTCGGGCAACGTGAAGAACGCGGTCGTCCCGAAGATCCCCACCGCCGCCGTCAGCCCGTTCTCGGGCGCCGCCGGGACGTTCACGTTCTACGCGACGTGGGCCGATCCGGCGATGGGTGCGCCCGCGTCGCTGAACGTCGTCGTCGACGGCGCCTGCACCGCGATGACGCGCGAGCTGGGCACGGACACCCTGAACGCGACGTACAAGGCGACCGCGACGCTGGCCGCCGGTTGCCACAGCTATTACGTCGCCGCGATGGACGCGGGCGGCGTCGCGCTGACCTATCCGACGACCGGCGCGCTGACGATCTCCGTCGGCAACACCGCGTGCGACGCCGATTACCTGGCCCAGGCGCCCGCCTCGGCATGCAGCGCGGGCGGGGGTGGCGGCGCCTCGGGCGGCGGTGGCGCCGCGCCACCGGCCAGCGGCGGTTCGTCGGGTCGCGGCGGCGCCAGCGGAGCCGGCGGCAAGGCCAGCCAAGCTGGCATGCCTGGCACGACTGGCAGCGGTGGCATGCGCGCGGGCAGCGGCGGCACGCGGGGTAATGGCGGGGCAACCGGCTCCGGCGGATCTTCGAACACCGGAAGCGGCGGCACGGTCGCTACCGGCGGTATGTCGGGAACGTCCGGCACAGGCGGCGTTCGTGGCGGTACGGGCGGGGCGCCGGTGGGAAGCGGCGGCGCGCGGGGGAGCGGCGGCACGGTGGGCACGGGCGGAACGACGCCGGCCACGGGCAGCGGCGGCGTCTCCGCACAGGGCTCCGGGGGAACCACCTCCACCGCGAGCGGGGGAAGCTCTCCGCCCGCCGGCAACGGAGGCAACGCCGGCGGTGGTTGCGCCTGTGACGTCACGACGCGCTCGCCGCCTTCGCTCTTCGCCGCGCTGCTGTCCCTGGCCTTGCTTTTGGCGACCCGCCGGCGCCCGAGACGCCGCTGATGCCTGGCGCCCGGCGGTTCCTGCTTGGTCTGTCGACGGCGATCCTGCTCGGCGCCTGTGGGGGGCAGAAGACCGTCGATAGATCCGACGCGGTGGCGGCCGACGCCGATACCAGTGCGTCCGATGCCGGGGCGAGCGGGGACAGCGTGGATATCGGGGACGCGGACGCGTGCTTCGCCCTCTTTCACGGCTGCGCGACGACCACCGATTGTTGCGCGCCCTATCGGTGCCTCGACACGACCGGCGGATTGACCTGTCAGATCGATTCCCCGACGGACGCGGCTACCGGGCTCGACACGGGCGTCAGCGACGCCAGCTCCGGCGGAGTGGACGGCCTGGCGTGCTTCCCTCTCTTTCACCCATGCGTCGCCAGCTCGGATTGCTGCAGTCCCTACCTCTGCCTGACCATCACGGGCCAGCCCGCCTGCCAGCTGGAAGGGCCGGCCCTCGACGGTTTCTGATCAGGGGCCGTCCCCGGACGACAGGCGGGGCATGATCGTGGTGAAGGTGGTCCCCTCCCCCGGCTGCGACGTGACCGTGGTGCGGCCGCCGTGCGCGCGCGCGATCTCGCTGACGATGTACAGACCCAGCCCGACGCTGCGGGTGGCCCGGCCTGCTTCCGAGCCGCGGGACATGGGCTGGAAGATGTGCGGCAGCACCTCGGGTGGGATGGCCGCCCCTTCGTTGTGCACGGCGATCGAGAAGGCACTCTCCTCGATCTTGGTGACCACGGTGACGGGCGCCTCGGGCGCGCCGTAGGTCATGGCGTTCGATACCAGGTTGCCCACCAGCTGCAGCAAGCGGTTCGCGTCCGCCAGGCACGTCCCCTCGCCGATGGGCTGGTGAACCAGCTTCCGCCCCTGGTAGGCCAGGCGCAGATCCTCGACGGCGTCGGCGATGGCGGCGTGCAGGTCGACCGGTTCGCGCACCACCGTCAACCCCTTCGCCAGCTGGGCCTGCGTGAAGTCCAGCAGATCGCCGATCAACCGTGCGGCCCGATCCGTGGCGCTCGAGATGCGTGCCAGGACGCGCTGCTGCGAGGGAGACAGCTCGCCCCGCGCCAGCAGCGCCGCCCCGGTGCGAATCGTGGAAAGGGGATTGCGCAGATCGTGGCTGACGATGCCCATCATCTGCTCGGCGAAGGTGGCCCGCTCCTTCGACTCTTGCTGCAGCCTGGTCGACTCGGCCACCAGGACTTCGAGTCGCTTCCGGGATGCCAGCAACTCGTGTTCGTATTTGTCGCGATCGCGGGCGATGTAGGCCGCGATCTCATGGACGATCGCGCCGCCATCCGTCCGGCGCAGGGCGTTCACCACCACCGGGATGGTCCTCCCGGCGCGATCGACCATCTCCAGCTTCACCTCGGAGATCGAGCCCTGCATCTGCAGCAGCGGCGCCCAGTGTGTCTGGTGGAACACCCGCCCGCCCACCGTCAGCAGATCCTGGAAGCGCCGCACCCTCAACAGCTCGGCGGCGGGATAACCCAACCACTGACACAGCAGCCGGTTGATGCGCAGAAAGGTGCCATCGGCGGCCGTTCGCGCCAGGCCGCAGGCGGCCGTGTCCAGCACCTCCTGGACCGCCGCCGCGAACGACGGGTCGTCCGACTGCGCCGTCAGAGCCCCTCCGTCACCAGGAACTTGTCGATCGCCACCGAGCACGCGCTGGGCGCGCTGAGGTGCGGGCAGTGACCGACGTTGTCGATGATGGCCAGCGTGCTGTGGGGCAGGTTCCGGTGCAGATAATCACCGACTGTCAGCGGCGCGATGATGTCGTCGTCGCACTGCAGGATCAGCGTGGGGGTCTTCAACTTCGGAACATCGGCCCGGTTGTCCGAAAGGAAGGTCACCCGCGCGAACTGCTTCGCGATCTCGGGGTCGGTGCGACAGAAGCTGTTGGTCAGCTCGGTGGCCAGCTGCGGCTGATCGGGCGCGCCCATGATGGCGGGCGCCATGGTGCTGGACCACCCCAGGTAGTTGCTCTCCAGCGTCTCCAGCAACGATTCGATGTCCGCGCGGCTGAACCCGCCCACGTAATCGCCATCGTTGATGTAGCAAGGAGAGGGCCCGATCATCAGGTGCGCGGCGAAGCGTCCCGGCCGCTTCAGATCCGCCAGCATGCCGATCATGGCGCTGACGGAGTGTCCGACGAAGATGTTCCTGTCGGTCCCGAACGCATCGACGATATCGATCACGTCGTCAGCGTAGCCGCCCAGGGACGAATACTTCCCCGGATCGTAAGCAGACAGGTCCGACGTGCCGCTGCCCACGTGATCGAAGGTGACGGTGCGATACCGGCCGGCATAGACGGGTTCCAGTAATCGCCACATGTTCTGGTCGCACCCGAAGCCGTGGGCGAAGAAGATGGTGGCTGGCCCCTGGCCGCCCACGCGCACGCTGTTGCGTTTCTCGACGGACATCGCCGGGAATATAGCCGACTGGCCGCAGCAAACCAGGCAACCCTGGAAGCTGGGCAACTCTCAGGCGAGGGAACGAATCTGACGACAGGTCGGTACAACGGCGGAGAGGAAGACGAGAATGACGGCCATGAAGACGAGAACGGGATGCTGGGTTGGTGCGATGCTGGTGGGCACGGCGCTGGCGGGTTGTGGCGGCGGCGGCGCCACCGCGGGCAGTGGTGGCGCGAGCGCAGGTATCGGCGGCGGTACGGGTGATCACGGCGGGGCGGGTCCCGGGGCCGGCGGCGTCACCGGGAGCGGCGGCGTGGTGGCGACCGGCGGCGCCGGAGGCAGCGCCGGGAATACAGGCCCGGGAGGCGCCACCGGGACGACGGTCACGTTCTGGCAGGACGTGGCGCCCATCTACAACCAGAAGTGCGTCGCCTGTCATCAGGCCGGCGGCCTGGGTCCCTTCGCGCTCGACAACTACGTCGATGCCGCGGCGAACGCGGCCGACGAGCTTCTGCAGACGTCGCTCGATCACATGCCGCCCTACTTCATGGTCCACGATGGCAGCTGCGGTGATTTCCAGGCCGCCGCGGCGCTGACGGCGGGCGAGAAGGCGACCATCGCGGCCTGGGTGAACGGGGGGCGGGCCGAGGGGACGCCGGTGGCGCTGACCTTGCCGCCGATGCCGGCGCTGACCGGCGCCGTCGACGTCGCCACACCGACGTTCGCCCCGGTGCCGCAGGGGGGCGCGCTGGCCGAGAACGACGAGTATCGATGCTTCGTGCTGGATCCCCCGAACAAGACGGACGCCTTCCTGACCGGCTACGACGTGTCGCCGGGCGAGCCGTCGATCATTCACCACGTGCTGGCGTTCGTGGTCGATCCGCAGGCCCAGGGCTCCGGTGGCATGACCAACGGCGCCATCATGAAGAGCCTGGACGACGCTTCCCCCGATCGCCTGGGCTGGCCCTGCTTCGGCGGCGCCGGCGACGGGCTGAACGTCGCCAGCGTGCCCGTCACCTGGGCCCCCGGCCAGGGGGTCGTCACCTATCCCGACGGCATGGGCGCCCCCATCCACGCGAACGACAAGCTGGTCGTGCAGGTGCACTACAACCTGATCGACCCGGCCTCCGTCGGGAAGACCGACACCACCACCATTCACATGCACTTCGAGCCGACGGTCAGCCGCCAGCTGGCGTTCCTGCTGCCCGATCCGTTCCTGGACAGCCTGGGCAACCCCACCCCCGACACCCTGCCGGCGGGAGAGGACGACGCGAAGTACACCTGGACCAAGACCGGCAAGCAGATCGGTCTGGGCGGCGTCACGTCGGCCGATCTGGTCGCGGTGATGCCCCACATGCACGGGCGCGGCCTGCGCCAGACGATGACCCTCGATGGAACGACCTGCGCCTCGCACCTCGAGGGGTGGGACTTCCACTGGCAGAAGTTCTACTTCTACGGCACGCGGCCGAAGATCTCGCAGAACACGCAGTTCCAGGTGACGTGCGAATACGACACCGCGGCGGACACCATGCCGGTCAGCCCGGGATGGGGCACGGGCAACGAGATGTGCCTGAACGTCCTGATGATCGCGCTGCCCCCGTCGAACTGACCCCTCATCCTGGCGAAAGCCGCGCCGGCTGGGCTGCTCCGGGCCGACCGGCGCTAGCTTTCCACGCTTGATGGCGACGGCCCCGGATGCGAAAACGGGAGGGATGCAGCGTCCGGACGATAGGACTAGCGCCGTCCTGGCGGGTGGCGGCGAGATGGGCGCGCTGATGAGATCCCTCGACTGGTCGCGGACCGCCGTCGGCCCGGTCGAGAACTGGCCGCAGAGCCTACGTACCGCGCTGAGCATCCTGCTGGAGACCGGATTCCCCATGTACATTGCCTGGGGCAAGGACTTCACTCAGTTCTACAACGACGGGTACCGCCCCATCCTCGGGTCCACGAAACATCCGAGCGCGATGGGGATCAGCACGCGCGAGACCTTCGCGGAGATATGGCCCATCATCGGTCCCATGTTCCAGGGGGTCCTGGAAGGTAAGTCAACGACGTTGATCGACTTCCTCCTGCCGCTGGATCGCCATGGTTTCGTGGAGGAGTGCTACTTCATCTTCTCGTACAGCCCCATTCGCGAGGAGAGTGGACGCGTGGGCGGCGTGCTGGTGACGGTGACCGAGACGACCTCCCGTGTGCTCGGCGAGCGCCGGATGAAGACCACCCAGGCGCTGGCCGCGGAGACAAGGCAAGCAAAGACGGTGCTGGAGGCGTGCGCCATCGCGGGCCGGGTCATGGAGAAGAACGGCGCGGATCTACCGTTCGCGAGTATCTACCTGGTTGAATCGGATGGGCGCACCGCCCGCGCCGCGGCGCGAACCGGCGCGGCGCTGCTGTCCCCCGAGACGGGCGAAACGGTGAGCCTCGACAAGGGAGCCTTTGCCCTGGCGATGCGCACGGGAGAGCCACAGTGGCTGGAGGGTAGAGGCGCGCAAGAGCACGGCAAGGCAATGGTGTTGCCCATCACGCCGCCGGGCGCCACGCAACCGGTCGGGTTGCTGGCCGCCGGCACGGGACCGCGCCTGCTGTTCGACGACGCCTACCGCGACTTCATGGCGCTGGTCGCCTCCCAGATAGGCACCGCCATCGCGGGCGCGCAGATGTACGAGCAGGCAGAGGCGCGCGCTGATCAACTGGCGCGCCTGGATCGGGCCAAGACCACATTCTTCAGCAACGTCAGCCACGAGTTTCGGACCCCCCTCACCCTCATGCTGGGCCCGACCGAGGAGGCGATCGCTTCACCGGAGCACGCCTTGACGGGCCAGGACCTGGATACCGTTCATCGCAATCAGTTGCGGCTGCTGAAGCTGGTCAATACGCTCCTCGAATTCTCGCGTATCGAGGCGGGACGCGCGCAGGCGCGCTTCATGCCCACCGATCTCGCCGCCCTGACCGTCGATCTGGCCAGTGCCTTTCGCTCGGCGGTGGAACGTGCCGGGCTGCAACTGGTCGTGAACTGCCCCCCGCTGCCACGCCCCATTCAGGTCGATCCGGAGATGTGGGAAAAGATCGTGCTGAATCTGATCTCGAACGCGTTCAAGTTCACCTTCGAGGGATCGATCAGCGTGACGCTGGCGCCCTCCGACGGGTACGCTGAGCTGAGCGTGCGCGATACAGGGGTAGGTATCCCTACGGCGGACCTGGGGCGAATCTTCGAACGCTTCCATCGGGTCGAACGCTCCGCCGCCCGCACGCACGAGGGGTCAGGCATCGGCCTGGCCTTGGTGCAAGAGCTGGTCACGCTCCATCACGGCGCGATCACCGCCACCAGTCAGCAGGGCCGCGGCACGGAGTTCCGCGTCCGTATCCCCATGGACGTGGCACATCCTTCGGCAGAGCCGGAGCCGCCCAGCGTCGACGCGAGCCAGCACGCCCGCGTGGCGGCGGTCCCCTTCGTGCAGGAGGCGCTGCGGTGGTTGCCGGGCAACGATGGCGGCGCCAGAGCCGTCGAGGCGCTCAGAACTCCGGCCACCGAGGCGCGCGTCCTGGTGGCCGACGACAACGCCGACATGCGCGACTATCTGCTGCGGCTGCTCTCGGTTCGGTTCCGGGTCCAGGCCGTCAGCACGGGTGACGCCGCGTTGACAGCGGCTTTGAGCGACCGCCCGGACATCGTGGTCAGCGACGTCATGATGCCGGGTCTCGATGGATTCCAGCTGATCGCAGCCTTGCGCGATCACGAACGGACGCGGACCGTGCCCGTCATCCTTCTATCGGCACGCGCGGGGGAGGAGGCCCGCCTCGACGGCTTGCGAACCGGCGCCGACGACTATCTGGTGAAGCCGTTCTCGGCGCGCGAACTGGTGGCCCGTATCGACGCGCAGCTGGTTCGGGCCAAACTCCGCTCGTTGGAAGAGACGCACGCGCTGCAACTCGCGCACGTCTTCGCGCACGCCCCGGTCGGCGTGGCCATCCTGCGCGGCCCGCAGCATGTCTACGACTTCGCGAACGAACGCTATCTGGATCTGGTCGGTGATCGCCGACTGCTGGGGCAGCCGATCCGCGCCGCGTTGCCCGAACTGGAAGGCCAGGGCATTTACGAGCTACTGGATCAGGTCTATTCCTCGGGACAGCCGTACTTCGGACGCTCGGTACGTCTCCTCATTCAGCGCCGTGGTCAGGCGCCGGAGGAGACCTTCTTCGATTTTACGTACCAGCCCCAAGTGGACGACGGAGGACAGGTGACGGGCATCGCCGTGGTGGTGATGGACGTGACCGCCCTGAACATCGCTCGGCGCCAGGCAGAATCGGCAAACAGGGCCAAGGACGAATTCCTGGCCATGCTGGGCCATGAGCTGCGCAACCCGCTCGCGCCCATCCTGACCGCGCTACAGCTCATGCGGTTGCGGGGGGTCCACGGCGCCGACCGCGAGCGCACCGTCATCGAACGCCAGGTGCAACATCTCATGACGCTGGTGGATGATCTGCTCGATGTCTCGCGCATCGCTCGGGGCAAGGTCCAGCTGAAGTGGGAGGCGATCGACTTCGCCGACGTGGTCGCGCGCGCCGTCGAGATGTCCAGCCCGGCCATCGACGACCGCCGACACGTCTTGACCGTCGACGTTCCCCGCGGACATATGATCCACGGCGATGCCTCGCGGCTGGCCCAGGTACTGGCCAACCTGCTGACCAACTCCGCCAAGTACACCGATTGCGGCGGCCACATCCGGGTCGCCGCCGCGCGCGATGGATCATTCTTGCGCGTGACGGTCACCGACGACGGTCGTGGCATCGACCCGGACACGCTCCCCCGGGTCTTCGATCTTTTCCTGCAAGAGCGGCAAGAGCTCGATCGCTCGCAGGGCGGGCTGGGACTGGGCCTGGCCATCGTCAAGAGCCTGGTCGAAGCCCATGGGGGCCGCGTGCAGGCGCAGAGCGACGGAAAGGGCCGGGGAGCCACGTTCACTGTCTATCTGCCCCTGTCCGCGCCGGGCGGCGACGGTGCGGCTGTTACGGGGCCGCGCCCACGAGATGCTACCGGCGGCCAGCGTGGTCTGCGGATCCTGATCATCGACGACAACATCGACGCCGCAGAGATGCTGGCCGAGTCACTGCAACTCGATGGCCACAGCACCCGCGTCGCGTTCGACGGACCGGCCGGTCTCGAACTGGCCTCGCAGTTTCGTCCCGAGGTCGCCCTGGTCGATCTCGGTCTGCCGATGATGGACGGGTTCGACGTGGCACGCGCCCTGCGCGCGTCAGAGCAGACGAGGAACGTCGTGCTGGTCGCGGTGACCGGCTACGGTCAGGAGAACGACCGCCGGCGCGCAAGAGAGGCCGGGTTCGAAGAGCACCTGGTCAAGCCCATCGACGTGGACCGGTTCGCCCGCCTGCTGGAGAGCGTCGTGACGACTCGCGGGAGCGCGCTGGTTCGGGGGCCGGCTGATTGACCGGATCGTCCTCGCCGCCCGAGGTCGGTGTCCTGTAGTCTCCTGAGATACGATGAAGGGATTCCTGGTGCTGCTCGTGCTGTCCGCGGCGGGCCTGGCGGGCGTTCTGTATTTTCGGAAGGCACTGAGGACGCGACCGGCCCCCGTCGTCGCCTCGGCCGAACCGACGCCCGGCAAGGAACGGCGTCACCGGCGCCGCCACGGGGCGCGCCGGCTGGCGCGCCACGCCGTTTCCGCGGGGCAGGCTCCCACCGCCCCCGGTGACGCCCCGCCCGCAGTCGGCGACCCGACGCCCAGCGAGGGCCCCACCGGCGACGGCACCCGCCGCGTCTTCGATGATCCCGCGGAAGGCCCTTCCCCGCTGCCCGGTGGCGCGTCCGTATCCGAGGCGGCCCCCGACGACGTGTTCGGCCCCATGGGCCCGTCGCCCTCGGCGCCGTCCGCCGGCGGGGAGCGTCGGGCCGCCCCCGAGCCGGCGCCGGTCAAGCTGCGCCCCGGCGACCTGAAGATGGTGTGGCAGGGCGACGATCACCTGCAGGCCGAGACGATGCGCCTCGACATGTCCAACGACAACGGGCACGACCTGACCGACAACGAGATCGACGCGCGCTTCCGCACGAAGGAGGACGCCGTGCTCGGCTGCATCGCCCGGTCCCGCCCGAACGAAGAGACGGACGTACCGGGCCGCGTGACCGTGAAGTTCCGCATCCTGAAGACCGGCGCGGTGAAAGGCGTGCAGGTCGAGGCGCCCGTCATCCTGCACAAGGGCGGGCTCACCGGCTGCATCAAGAACGTCCTCGGCAGCCTGAAGTTCCCCGCGTCGAACGGCGGCCAGGTGGTTTCCTTCCCGTTCTCGCTGATGTAGCGGCCCGGCGGTCACCTGAACGGCTTGACCCGACGAGAAGGCGGCGCGTCTTTCACCTTGCCCTCCCGGGCCTGCACCGGGGGCGCCTCGGCCGGTCGGGCCGCCCCCTGCAGCGCGCGCAGCCTCTCCAGGTTGCGCGCGAACGACGGCTTTCCGTCGGGTCCTGACGGCGTCTCGAGGATCCCTGGCACGTCCGCGAAGCGCGCGTCGTTGACCAACCTCCAGAAGGGAAGCCGGCCCATGAACCCGTCGCCGATCTCCTGATGGCGATCGACGCGGCTACCGGCCGGCGCCTTGCTGTCGTTCAGGTGAAACGCGCGCAGCAGGGGCAGCCCGATCAGCCGATCGAACTCCTCGAACGTGCGGGCATAGCCGGCGTCGGTCAGCAGGTCGAACCCCGCGGCGTGGGCGTGACAGGTGTCGAAGCAGACGCCGACGCGGGCGTTGCCGCGCGTGCCATCCAGGATCCCCGCCAGGTGCTCGAAGCGGCACCCCAGGCAGCTCCCCTGCCCGGCCGTCAACTCCAGCAGCAGGGTCACCCGCAACCCCGGAACCCGGCGGTGAACCTCCGTCAGCGTGGCCGCCACGGCCCCGACACCACCTTCCTCACCGCAGCCGAGGTGCGCGCCGGGATGGATGACGACGTAGTCCAGGCCCAGCTCCTCGGCGCGCGTCAGCTCCTCGGTCAGCGCGTCGCGCGAGCGCTCCAGCACCGTGGCGTCGGTCGCGCACGGGTTGATCAGGTACGAGCCGTGCGACATCGTCGGCCAGCCCACCGCCGCTACCTCGCTGCGAAACAGCGACACCTCGTCGGGCCCGAAGGGCCGCGTGCGCCACTGGGCAGACGGCCGCGCGAAGATCTGCAGCGCCTGGCAGCCATCGGCCTGCCCCCGCGCCACCGCGTTCCACGCGCCGCCGGCGACAGATTGGTGAGCGCCCAGCCGCATCGCCCGACGATACTTCAGCCGGGCGGCGATGCCACCGCGCCGACCAGCTGGCGGACCGCCGGCAGCGCGCTCTTCACATGCCCGCGCATGTCGATCAGGGACGAGAACTCCTGGCGAATGACACCGGTCCGATCGATGACGAACGTCACCCGGTCGCGCAGCAGGCCGCCCAGGCGCGACTGAACGCCGTACAACTCGTGGACGGCGCCTTTCGTGTCGCTGAGCAGCGTGAAGGGCAACCGGTGGTGCGTGGCGAAGCCCGCATGCGAGGCGGCGTCGTCGCGGCTGACCCCGACCACCTCGGCGCCGGCCGCCGTGAAGTCTTCGTACGCGTCTCGAAAGGCGCAGGCCTCGACCGTGCAGCCCGCCGTCTCGTCCTTCGGATAGAAGTAGAGCACGACCACCTTGCGGGCGAGCAGCTCTCCCAGCCGCACGGACGCACCTGACGCGTCCGGGAGGGTGAAGTCAGGGGCGCGATCTCCGACCTGTGGCCTTGTCATGGGGTCTCGCCTGCAAGCTAATCCGTCCTGGCGCGATCGCCAGGCGGATCAGTGTCGCGACGCGAGATCCGCGCGGGGGTCGACGCCGGTCATCGGGCCGAGCTCGATCCACCGTGACCGGCACGACGGGCAGGCCTCGAACCGCCCCAGGACCGCTGGCACCAGGGGGAGCGCGACGAGGATGGCGGCGGCCACGGGCAGGGTGACCAGCCGGCGCAAATCGATCAGCTTCAGCGCGTCGGCCGCGACGGCGAGCAATGACAGAAGAACGTACCCACGAAAGAACCACTTCACGCCGAGCTGCGCGCGCGTGAATCCGCGCCAGCCGCAGTCTCGGCAGCAGCACTCGACCGCTGGCCTGCGTTCTCCCCACTTCATCGGGCTGCGCGCGGCGACTCTCCTGCGACCAACATCGGCAAAACGACGGGTGAGTCTTTAGGACCAACGCTGCGTTCTACCGGCGCGTCGGGGTCGCCACGACGCGCCAGCGCCCGCTCGCTGGCCACCGGTCTACGGCAACAGTCGACTGAGAGCGGTCCACGTCTTCGACTTTCCGGCCTGCATCGCCAGCGCGGCAGTCACGGCAATCACGCCCACGCCGGCACACAGGTTCAGCAGCCCGAACGCGTCGGTGACGCGGCCGAGAACGCGCGCCCGGGGCGGGGCGTCGGCGGCAACTTCGCCATTGTCGTTCATGGGCACGGCGCCGTTCCGGCGCTCCGCTGCCATCATGTTTCCGGTGATCGCCGAGCCGACCGCGGTCAGCACCGTCGCGCCCACCAGGATGTCCTTCGCCACCACCAGCGCCTGGGCGCTCCCGCCGCCGGCGGCGGCACCGCTCAGCTTCGAACGCCCCGCGTACCAGGTGACCGCCATGACGGCGAGCGATCCCAGTTGCACCGCCCCGAAGCGGCGCCAGGCGTCCGCCACCACTTCGCCTCGCTTCTCGCGGTCCTCGATGTGGCGCACGGACGGCTCGAGCGCGATGCGCCCGAACAGCCCCCCACCCACACCGATGGCGGTTCCAAGATCGTGAGCGGCCCAAGAAACGGTCGAAAGCGTCGCTGACATGTTCACCTTTTCCTTTCGTCCACCGCCACGCTGCAAGGACCAGCCCAGGTGCGGCGGCGCGCGGCGCGGCCGAATTGCGGCGCCGGCGAGGGAGCCGCTGTTACCAGCCGGTGCGGGGCATCAGCCGCTGGTAACCCGCTCCAGTCAGTCGGTGGGCGGTCACCAGGCGTACGCCTCCGGGGCCGGCTTGCCCGGCCCGGGGAACAGCTCATCGAGCGCGGACAGTTGCTTCGGGTCCAGCTGGATGTCCAGCGCGCGCAGACCACCGTCCAGCTGCTCCCGCGTGCGGGGCCCGATGATGGGGCCGGTCACCACCGGGTTCGCCAGCAGCCAGGCCAGCGCCACGTCGGCCGGCTCCTCGCCCAGCTCGCCGCAGAACCGCTCGAAGGCCTCCAGCTTCGGACGATGGCGCGCCAGCTCGGCCTGCGCCCACTGCCCCTCACGGCGGCCCCCCTTGGACGCGCGCCGTCCCGCGCCGGCCAGCGCGCCGCTGGCCAGCGGGCTGTACGGGATG
>Ga0207652_10001192_pt1 | contig 23383 bp, 19 predicted proteins | sample KBSC63BmetaG_FD_184334 | JGI IMG/M metagenome (GOLD analysis project Ga0207652, IMG submission 184334) | Corn rhizosphere microbial communities from Kellogg Biological Station, Michigan, USA - KBS C6-3B metaG (SPAdes) (version 2) | ecosystem: Host-associated > Plants > Roots > Rhizosphere ... | reverse complement strand
GTGGCGTACGCAGGCTTCGCCGCCGGTGCTTCTTCATGGTTTGCTTTGTAGATCAGGCCCACCCGCAATCCAACCAGCGCAATCATCAACGCCGTCACACCCAGCGCAATCTTTTTACCGTTTTCCATCGACGCCTTCTCCCAGAAAAGTGTACCGTCTCCACAAAACTTTGACGCCGTGAACGCCACCGCGCGCTATCATCAAGCCCACATGACCACGCGCGCGCTCACCGCCTTCTCCATCGCCCTGGCCCTCGCAACGGCGACACTTCCCGCACAGCAGACGGCAACCTCGCGCTACATCAAGGTCCCCGCGGGGGTCATCGTCCTCCAGCACGTCCGCATCATCGACGGCACCGGCGCCGACCCGCTCGACGATCAGGTGCTCACCCTGCGCGACGGCAAGATCGAGAGCATTGCCAGCTTCGCCCAGCACCAGCCGCCGCCGCAAGGCGCAACCGTGCTCGACCTCACTGGCCGTACCGTGATGCCGGGCATCGTCGGCATGCACGACCACATGTACTACATCGGACGCCCTAATCTCGATGCATCGGGCCGCTCCGAGCCTCCGCTCATGGTGCCTCAGATGACCTTCTCGTCGCCGCATCTCTATCTCGGCGCCGGCGTCACCACCCTTCGCACCACTGGCTCCGTCGAACCCTACACCGACCTCAACCTCAAGCGCGAAATCGACGCCGGTCACCTTCCCGGGCCGCACATGGATGTCACCGGTCCATACCTCGAAGGCGGCAATTCGCCCTTCATCCAGATGCACCAGCTCAAAGACGCAGCCGACGCCAAAGCCACGGTCGACTTCTGGGCTGCGCAGGGCGTCACCAGCTTCAAGGCCTACATGAACATCACGCGCGCCGAGCTGAAGGCCGCCATCGACGAGTCGCATAAGCTCGGCCTCAAGATCACCGGCCACCTCTGCTCCGTCACCTATCCCGAAGCCGCAGAGCTTGGCATCGACGACCTCGAGCACGGCTTCTTCGTCAACACCCAGCTCGACCCCGGCAAGCAGCCCGACGTCTGCCCGCCCACCAGCGGCTCGCCCACGCTCAACCAGATGTCGCCCGACTCGCCTGAAGCCGCGGCGCTCATCAAGCTTCTCGTCGACCATCACGTTGCTCTGACATCGACCCTCCCCGTCTTCGAGTCCGACGACCCGCGCCATCTCCACATCCAGCCGCGCACGCTTGAAACCATGTCGCCGCCCGTCCGCGAGGCCTACCTCTACACCCGCAACCTCGAGCTCAACCGCCCCGCCACGCGCCCCGACGGAATCAGCCCTGCCATCCTGTTCCAGCACGGCATGGCGCTGGAGCGCAAATTCGTGGCCGCCGGCGGCCTTCTGCTGGCCGGCCCTGACCCAACCGGCGACGGGGGTGTCCTGCCCGGCTTCGGCGATCAGCGCGAAATCGAGCTGCTGGTCGACGCCGGCTTCCGCCCTGTCGAAGCCATCAAAATCGCCACGCTGAACGGAGCCACCTACCTCGGCCGCGCCGCTTCCATCGGCAGCATCGCCCCCGGCAAAAACGCCGATCTCGTCGTCGTCAAAGGCGACCCTTCCACCCACATCACCGACATCGAAAACAGCGAAATCGTCTTCAAGGACGGCATCGGCTACGACTCCCAAAAACTCATCGACTCAGCCAAAGGCCGCTACGGGCAGTATTGAGTAGGACTGCAACGGAGATCAGCAACTACGGAGCTTTGGTAATCGCTTCCTGATACAGCATGTCGCCCACGACACGATGCGCCGCTGTGGAAGGGTGAGATTCGTGGAAGAAGAAATGTGTATCGGGACTCGCACAAATCTCTACCGGCTTCGTACTAAACGTACGTTCAGCACAAGCCATTGTCGTGTCCGTAAAGCCATACTTCGCGGGATGCGTGATCGCCTCATCGAAGAACGGTCCCCAATCTGAGTTTGCAATACGAATGTCCGGATGCTTTGCCCGCTCTTCAGCGGGGATTTTTGCAAGCTCTGGATTGAGCCGGACGCCGGTGGCAGCGAAACCTCGAATCTTTGTCGGCAGAAGAGCAACCATGAAGCGCCGTGCTCCCAACTCGTAAAGCGTGTCGATCTCAGCTTCGATGTTGGTCCGCGTGTAGCCGTCGGGCGTGCTGCCATCGTTTAGGCCGCCGGCGAAGTAGAACATCGTATTGTCGGGATCGATCTTCGGAATGGCCTTCAGCCTGGTGTAGTAAACGAAGTCCTCGACCTGGTTCTTCATGCCGAAGGAAAAGAAAGGGCCAGTCGGATAGCGGTGTCCGGGATTTTCTCCGGTCTTGGCCGCGCTGACGGCGAAGTTGAGTCCTTTGCCTGTACTGCCCGGGTCGCCATAGTACGTAAACGGAATCCCCAGGCGCTGCGCGAGATACACCACCGCAGTTTGCCCATTCGCATCCACATAGCCCGCCCCGGAGTCGGAGTAGCTGTCGCCAAAAACATAGAGCATCGTGTAGGGATGAGCATTCACCGCCCGCGCGGGAGCGACCTGCGCCCCAAGACTGCCAACACAGAGAAGAACGAAACCGGGCAAAAAACGAACCATGTGGAAACTCCATGATCAGCACTTCATGTGCCGAAGCATCAGATTACGACGGTTGTTGATCCCGTGCGCTGTTTTGAATGTCCTCATCTGTCCGGCAAGGATGTCATCTGGACCGAAGCGCACCCTCTACCTTGTCATCTCGACCGAAGCGCAGCCTCTACTCTGTCATCTCGACCGGAGCGCAGCGAAGTGGAGAGATCCCCGCATTCTTCTGCCCGCCGGGAATATGAGTGCAGCCACGGAATGCAGTACCTCTCCACACGCGTCAAAAGGACGCGATGCTCCGGTCGAGATGACAGCTGCAAATGGGAGGACCATCCAGCCATGGGCCTGTGTAGGCCTCGCCCAATGGCCATCTACTCAGAATACCTATTTACAAAATAGGTATTCATCTCCTAGAATCTCCAACATGGCGAAGAACCCCGAACACCGCGACCTTTTTCCCGGCGCACTCGAGATATCATGATTCCAGTCCCTGCGGCTGAAGCCGATGCATGGCTATGCGCTGGTGAAGCACATCAAGCAAGTCTCCGAAAACCTGCTCCAGGTGGAAGAAGGTTCGCTCTATCCGGCGCTGCAGAGAATGCTGAGAGAGGGCTTGCTGGAAGCCGAAAGCGGCATCTCGACAAAGGGCAGGCCAACGCGGATTTATCGCCTCACTTCCGCAGGCATCCGTCATCTCGAAAACGAAGTTGTCAGCTTCGAGCGCATGTTTGCGGGCTTCAACCGTGTGCTTGCGGCAGCCAAAGCATAGGAGGTGTGCAATGCCACTGCTCGGTCGCTTCTTCAGAAATCGCCGCTATGACGATATCGCAGTCTCCATCCAGGAACACATCGACGAGCGGGTCGAGGAACTGATGGAAGAGGGCATGCCGCGCACGGAAGCCGAACGCACCGCGCGCCGCGATTTCGGCAACGTGACGCTAGTCCAGGAGCGGAGCCGCGAAGTATGGCAATGGCAGCGCATCGAATCGCTGCTGGCGGACCTCAAGCATGTGTTTCGGAGGCTGAGGCGGTCTCCGGGGTTCGCGGTCACGGTGGTGCTCACGCTGGCCATCGGCATCGGAGCCAATACGGCTGTCTTCAGCGTGCTCAACAGTGTGCTGCTGCGCCCGCTGCCGTACCCGGACTCCGAACAACTGGTTTCTCTCCACCTCAACGCTCCCGGGGCGCCCGGGCTCTCTGAGTTTCGCAGCGAGTTGCGCCTGTCCCCCTCGATGTATTTCACTTTTGCCACGCACAACCGTTCGTTCCAGTCGCTCGGCATCTGGGGGCCGGGGACGGCGAGCATCACGGGCCTCGCCCAGCCAGAGCAGGTGAACACCGCGCAGATTTCCGGCGGCGTTCTGGAGACGCTGAATGTTCCCGCTCTCACTGGCCAATGGCTTACTGCAGCCGATCAAGACTCCCATGGACTGGGGCGGGTGATGTTGAGCTATGGCTATTGGCAGCGCCGCTTCGGCGGCGACCCCGGTGTCGTCGGGCGCACGATCAGCGTCAATGCCCAGCCGCGTGTGATTGCCGGCGTGATGCCGCGCGGATTCAAAGTTCTGAACTATGACTTCGATCTCCTGGTGCCGATCGCCCTCGATCCCGTGAAGGAAATATTGGCCGGCTTTGGCTATCGCGGTATCGCGCGGCTGCGGCCAGGGGTTAGTATTCCGCAGGCGAATGCCGATGTGGCGAGCCTGATCAACACGTGGATGGATTCGTGGTCCAACGGTCCCGGCACCAATCCTCACTGGTATGTGAACTGGAAGATCACACCGGCGCTGGAGCCGCTCAAAACAACCATGGTGGGCGGCATCCAAACCGTGCTTTGGGTGGTCATGGGAATGATCGCGGTTGTGATGCTGATCGCGTGCACGAATGTAGCCAACCTGCTGCTGGTGCGGGCGGATGCGCGGCAGCAGGAGCTTGCCGTGCGGTCGGCGCTGGGCGCGGGACGGTGGCGGATTGCGCGTGAGCTTTTGGTGGAGAGCCTGACGCTGGGCCTGCTGGGTGGCGCGGCCGGCGTAGCTGTGGCGTATGGCGGGCTCCACTTGTTGACGGCAGTCGGGCCGGTGAACCTTCCACGCCTGAGCGAGATATCGCTGGATGGGCGATCGATCGCGTTCACACTCATTCTGTCTGTGTCTTCCGGCTTGTTCTTCGGCACGATTCCGGTACTGCGTTATGTGCCTTCGCGGGAGCGGGTGGCACTGCTGGGAGCGATGCGGTCGGCGAGCGCAAACCGCGAGAGGCAACGTGGCCGCAATCTGCTGGTCATGACGCAGGTGGCCATGGCGCTGGTGTTGCTTATCGGCGCGGTGCTGATGATCCGGACTTTTCTGGCGATGCGCAATGTCGATCCCGGCTTCTCCGGCCCCGCATCGCTCCAGGTGATGCGCCTCTCTATCCCGGAGACGCTGGTGGGCGATTCCGCGACCGTCGTGCGTATGCAGAACAGCATTGTCGACAAGCTGGCTGCAATTCCCGGCGTTTCTTCCGTAGGCTTCACCGCTTCCGTTCCCATGAGCGGGGCCGAGCCGGGCTGGGACCAGATCCGCGTCGAAGGCCAGAATTATCTCAACGAAAATGCGCCGATGCGCCTCTACAACTACGTTTCACCGGGATATTTCCGCACCGCGGGCACACGCCTCATCGCCGGGCGCGACTTCACCTGGGCGGAGATTTACAACGTAAGGCCGATGGGCATTGTGTCCGAGAATCTGGCGCGCGAGCTCTGGGGATCGCCCGCCGCCGCAATCGGCAAGCGGTTCCAGGAGTTACCCACCATGCCGTGGCATGAAGTGGTGGGCGTCGTGCAGGATGTGCATGAAAATGGAGTGGACCAGGTGGCGCCCGCAACTGTTTACTGGCCTTCGTTGATGATGGGCGACCCTTCCGCCCCCGAAAAGCTGGTGGTCAGGCGCTCCGTCTACTTCGCAATCCGCAGCGATCGCGCCGGAACGCAGGCCTTCATCAACGAAATGCAGCAGGCCGTCTGGTCGGTGAACTCCAATCTGCCGGTGGCCAACGTGAACACCATGCAGGATGTTTACAGCGACTCCATGGCGCGCACCTCCTTCACGCTGGTCATGCTCGCCATCGCCGGAGCGATGGCGCTCGCTCTCGGCATCCTCGGGATTTACGGTGTGATCTCGTATGCCGTCTCGCAGCGCACACGCGAGATCGGTATACGCATGGCGCTGGGCGCGAAGAAGAATGAGCTGGTGTGGATGTTCGTTCGCTCCGCATTGGTGCTTACCGTCGTTGGCACGGCTGTTGGCCTTGGGGCGGCCGCCGCACTCATGCGGCTGATCCGAACGCTGTTGTTTGGTGTGAGCCCGCTCGACCCAGTGACGTTCACAGTCGTTCCGGTCGTTCTGGTCGCCGCAGCGGCACTGGCCAGCTACCTGCCGGCGCGCCGCACCAGTGCGGTCAATCCCGTCGAGGCGCTTCGAGCAGAGTAAGGAGAGAGCCTGATCGACCGGCCCGCATCTGTCATTGCGGCAACCGCACCGCAATGGTCCACGATCACGCAGTCCTACTCCTCTTCCCCAAGAAGATTGCTTATCCGAACGATGGTATCGGTCTGTTGCTGCGTGAGACGCGACAACAGGTTCCGCCGGACTGAGGCCGCGTGTATCGGACGAGCAGACTCCAGCTTTTCTCTGCCGAGCGGGGCCAGAGCAATCATCACGGTCTTCCCGTCCACGCGGCGTCTCTCAATCAATGACCGTTCGCACATACGGGTCAGTTGATGAGAGAGGCGGCTCTTGTCCCACGCCAGCATCTCGGCCAGTGCTTGTTGCCGCATCTCGCCTTTACCCGGTCCGGCAAGGCGAGACAATACACCGAATTCAGAGCCAGAGAGTCCGGTTGCGTGTGCGATGTCCCGCCCGACGCGGGCCAGCACATCCTCGTGCATCAGCCTGAAGGCATGCCATACACGAAGCTCTTGAGGGGACAACGGCTTTATTGTCATGTCAGGCCAAGCGTATCAATTCATGGTTGACATGACAACTTTGACTTTGTACATTGGTTGACGTGTCAACTTCAATCGCTCCTGAAGAAATTAAACACTCCGCATTGCAAGACTTGTTGTGCCTTATCGAGGCCGACCCTTTCCTCTTTCGACCCAACCAGCTAAAGAAACGCCTGCTGGCGCTGGACGACCTCGATATCGCATTTGGAAATTCTCACGCGGAAGACTCCGCAAGACGCGTGCATCCACTCCTGCATCACCGTGCCAAGGCATTGGAGAGAAGGCTCGAAGCCGCAAATGCTGCACTCTACCAGTCAGTGCGTTCTGACATTGTCCGCAACAGTCAACCGCGCGCTCTTCTTCAGTGGCTTGAGGATGCAGCGAGCGATAGCGGCCCATGCCCGTTGCCCGGCCTGGGCTTCGACTACCGCGATGAGTTCGTAAGCGGCGTTCTTCCATTGCCGGAACCAGGCGAGCCAAACCAGCAGTTGTCACCGGAGATGGTGCCTTACCAGCCAACGCCCGTACGCCACATTCTCCGTCTGGTCAAAGCCGCCATGATCTCGGGAAACGACGTCTTTATGGATCTCGGATCGGGACTGGGGCATGTGCCGCTGCTTGTATCGATGATCACCGGGGCCCGGAGTCTTGGTATCGAGATGCAGCCGGCCTATGTCGTGAGTGCGCGGGAATGCGCTCGAAACCTCCGCATGAAGCGGGTCCAGTTCATCGCGCAGGACGCGCGCGATGCAGACCTGTCCCGGGGAACCGTGTTCTATCTGTATTCACCTTTCAAGGGCTCGATTCTGGACAACGTGCTGGACGCGCTGCAAAAAGAGAGCAGACACAGGCCAATAAAAATTTGCTCACTTGGCCCCTGTACTCACAGAATTTTGAACGAGACGTGGCTCAGTGCAAGCAGTGTACCCGGCACAGGGTCTATCAGCGTCTTTAACTCACGATAGACATTGCCAGGCGCGGCCGCAGCCGGGATTTATGCCGGATTTCAAAGCAGCCGCGCCGTCGAGTTCCTCTGCCATCGCCGACTATGCGCTACGTTGGAGGGATGTAGTGAAAGCGGACAAGATAAATATTCTCCCCTTTACCGTGCTTGGCTACCTTCAACAGGTCCAGCACACCCAGAAATCCTGATGCGCGCGCCAACTGCGGTGTAATGTCCGGAAAGCCAATCGGGTCGATGGAATCAATCTCGATCTCGCCTTCCTCCATGCGGTATCTTCCACCCACCCTTACCTGAGGACGAACCCAGATTCGCACGCTGCACGTAATGTCGCCGCGTCGAACTCCCTCGCGAAGGCGCTTCGTGAACATCATAACGAGAAGTTTACGTGTGCTCCGCGAACCGGCACAATTCCAGAAGACACCCCGATTTCTCTTGGACTCAGCCGGAATCGTGGCATAGATTGTTTGCATGCCAGTGAACGATCGCCGTTCCTTTCTCAAAATGACTGCCCTCGCAGGCGCCTTCTCGTCGAACAGTCTCTTCCGCCAGGCGCATGCCGCCGACTGGAAAGCCGCGTCGGGCGCCGTAAGCCACATGGAGCCCAATGAAATTGCGCAGAACGAGGACTATTGGAGCGTGATTCAGCGCGGCTATTCGGCGAGCCCGCAGATCGTCAACCTCAACAATGGCGGCGTCTCTCCGTCGCCCATTGTGGTGCAACAAGCAGTCGAGCGCTACAACCAGATGGCGAACGAGGGACCGTCTTATTTCATGTGGCAGATCCTCGACCAGGGCCGCGAGCCGCTGCGTCAAAACCTCGCTCGACTCGCGGGAACTTCTCCCGAAGAAATCGCGATCAACCGCAACGCCACCGAAGCCCTGAATACCATCATCCTTGGTCTCCCTCTGAAGGCCGGGGACGAAGTGATCGGCTGCAAGTTCGACTATCCCAACATGATGAATGCCTGGCGCCAAAGAGCGGAACGCGACGGCGTCGTCTACAAGCAAATCACCTTCGACTTTCCTATCGAAGACAATGCAGCCATCGTGAAAGCTTATGAGCAAGCCATCACTCCACGCACCCGGATCATCCATGTAACGCACATGGTCAACTGGGTCGGGCAGGTGATGCCGGTGCAGCAAATCGCCGACATGGCGCACACACACGGCATCGAGGTGATCGCCGACGGCGCCCACTCCTTCGGCCTGATGGACTTCAAAATCCCCGACCTGCACTGCGACTACTTCGGGACCAGCCTGCACAAATTTCTGTCCGCACCGATAGGCTCAGGCATGATGTGGGTCAGGCGCGACAAGATCGAAAAGCTGTGGCCGCTCACTTCCAGCGCAGAGCCGCACAGCACCGACATTCGCAAATTTGAATCGCTTGGGACGCGCAGCTTTCCCATCGAACAAGGCATCGGGGAAGCGATCAACTTTCATCAAGCCATCGGCTCCCGACGCAAGCAGGAGCGCATCTTCTACCTGAAGAACTACTGGGCGACACGTGCGCGTGAGATTCCGGGCGTCAAGCTGCACACGTCGCTCGACCCAAGGTTTTCCTGCGCGATCTGCGGTGTCAGCATCGATGGCCTCACGCCGGGTCAACTCACGTCGACACTCTTCAGCCGCTACAAGATTCATACCGTCGGCATCGACTATGAAACCGTTCACTGTGTCCGAGTTACGCCGCACGTCTACACGAGAGTCGACGACCTCGACAAGTTCGTAAACGCCCTGAGCGAGATAGCAGCGAGCAAGAAAGCCTAGGAAATTCCTCCGCGGAAAACGGACAACATTTTCCGGACCTTTGCGAGCGGAAGTGTAAGAGTCGTCGCTATTGCGGTGGGTCGGCAATTGGCTCCTTTACTTCCGCATCAACGACCGACATATAACAGCCTTGAGGCGTAAGCCCAAGTGCCATGCCATGACAAATCCGAGGGTTGAAGTCCGATTCATAATGAAAGAGCGAATGACTCATGACCATGGTCTAGTTCGCCGTAGGACGTTCGATGTGGTCAATCACCCAAAACGTAACGAGTCCCTTCGTCTCCTTCAACTCGAGGCCCAACTGCTCCCGAACTGCATCCAGGATTTGAGGATAACGCTCTTCATCCTCTTGTGGCGGCCTTGTGGACCAGTTCCACATCAGATGGTACGCATACATGCCGGACAAACCCGTATGGTCGACAACATTCGTGCCTAAATCCTGTCGCAAGCTGCTGAGAAAAAGCGGGAAGGGACAACCTTTGGACTCAACCTCTTTCCCTTTACTGGAGTAATGGGCGTTGCAGGTGCTCACCGTCTTAGCGATTTCGCCGTGGACCGGTCTCATGAGTTTCGCCGCCCGCTTTGTTGCGACCAACTCGTAGGTCGTCGACATCCGGGTCTCCGAGTGAATCTTAAGTTTGAAGCGTTCCGCGAGCAGTTGTTGAAGCATGTGGCGCTTCTCGGCATGAAAGTCGCTGTCACTCAATTTCGCTAAAGCCTCATCCGCCGCAGGGTCCGATTTCGCCGTCACATCCAAACGGATTTCCTCAGCCCACGCCGGCACCTTCACAAGCAGTTTACCGATCTTCAGGTCATAAGCTGTCGCAATGAGCCCCCACGCAGAAAGGCGACCACCTTGAAAAAGGCTGTTCTTTGGCACATTGTCGATATAGCTGAAATTCCCTCCGCGGGACTCATGGATGGAAACCACGTCGAAGGACATGTGCGGAGTATAGGTCGATCCCGCGGGGGCTGAGTTTTCCGGCTTTACAGGAATAGTCTGGCAGAACAGGGTGGATGAACTACAAAGAATTGCGCCCCAAAGCGTGACCTTGGAAGTCATAGGAATCAACATCCTGAACATGCTGTCTCCTTTCCACATAGGGCCAGCAACACTCTATTCTCTAGCGGCCTATTCTTCAATGGACTGTCAATGCGCAATTGCAAGGCGACTCGGATCGCTGGTATCGCGGACGCGGCCGGCTTCCACGTCGGCCAGCACCGCGCGGAGCCAGCGCAGGTCGAGCCGGCTTTGCTCCGCCATATGCTGCATCAGAAAGCGGCTACCGCTGGGCAGCGCCTCTGCCCACTTTCGGCGCAGTCCCTTGATCTCCGCCAGCCGCGCATTCTGCCTGTCGATCTGGATTCGCAGGGCCTCCGCAACGATCTTGAGATCGGCAAGATGCAGAAAAAGCATGGGGCCATAGAGAGTGGCCCGCAGATCACCCTCCGCCGCGAATTGCGTATGCAGCAGCTCCTGAAAACGCTCACGGCCGCGCGGTGTTATGCGATACACGGTACGCATGCCGCCGCGCGCCACCTGCTCCTGAGCAATGGCCCGCACCAAACCCTTCTCGGCAAGCTGACCCACCGCATAGTACAGCGTGCCCGTATCCACATCGGTTAAACACTCGATCATCGCCTGCGTCAGGCGCCGTTTGATCTCATAAGGATGAAAGTCTCCCCGGTGCAGCACGCCCAGAATATAGAGCTCCGCTTTCATTAGTTTAATTGTACTATTCTAAGATTGTTAGTTTAATTTGATTATTCAATTTCTTCTATTGGAGCCGATCGCCATGAAACGTTCCCTGCTCGCCTGTCTGGCCGGTCTTCTTACCTGGCTTGTCGTCGTTACGGTGATCGACCGCGTGCTTCGCCTCACCATTGCGGACTACACCATCGCGGAGAAAACGCTGCAGTTCACACTCGCCATGAAGTGGGCACGGCTCACGATGGCGATCGTAACCTCCATCACAGCGGGTGCTGTCACACGCTGGGTAGCGCCTTCAAGCCGCGTGCCCGCGTGGATTGTAGGCGGCATTGTGCTGGCCATGTTTGTGCCGGCGCATATTTCCCTCTGGAACCGCTTCCCAGTCTGGTATCACCTGACATTCCTGCTCACGATTCTTCCGGCAGTGCTCGCGGGCGCGGCATTTCCGCGCAGTCTTGTCGCACATGGAAGTAGCGATAGATCACGGCTTCCGGCATGACATTTAGCCGAGCCGAATGCCACGTGGTTTTAAGGAAAGGAAAACGCAACGAGCGCAATGGACGCAAAGTTTTCGCCACGGGATCCGCGGCGTACCCATTGCCTCCACTGCGCTCGACGTGTTTTTTTTGCTTTACCTGAAGCCGCGATCTATCGTCCCGTGCACTTCATCAGAAGTTCCTCAATCCTTCAGAAACGCCAGCAGGTCGGCATTGATCGTCTCCGCCTGTGTCGTCGGCATCCCGTGTGGAAAGTCCTTGTAGGTTTTCAGCGTGCCATTCTTCAGCAGCTTCGCCGTCAGCGGCCCGGAGGCGACATACGGCACGATCTGGTCGTCTTCGCTGTGCATCACCAGCACCGGCACGGTGATCTTCTTGAGGTCTTCCGTGAAATCGGTCTGCGAAAACGCTACAACGCCGTCATAGTGCGCCTTGGCGCCGCCCATCATGCCCTGCCGCCACCAGTTCTGGATGACCGCTTCGGAAGACGTCACGCCGGGCCGGTTGTAGCCATAGAAAGGCCCGACCGGCAGGTCGCGATAGAACTGAGTGCGGCTGGCGGCGAGCTGCGCCTGCAAGCCATCAAACACTTCCTTAGGCAGACCCAGCGGATTGGCTTCCGTCTTCACCATCAGCGGCGGCACCGCGCTGATCAGCGCCGCCTTGCTCACCCGGCTTTCACCGTGCCGTCCCAGGTAGTGGACCACCTCGCCGCCACCGGTCGAATGCCCAACATGAATGGCGTCCTTCAAATCGAGATGCTCCGTAAGAGCAGCCAGATCGTCCGCATAGTGGTCCATATCGTGGCCATCCCCAGTCTGGGTGGAGCGGCCATGTCCGCGCCGGTCATGCGCGATCACGCGATACCCCTGGCCCAGAAAAAACAGCATCTGCGCATCCCAGTCATCGGCCGAAAGCGGCCAGCCATGACTGAACACGATGGGCTGGCCCGTTCCCCAGTCCTTGTAGAAAATCTCCACTCCGTCTTTGGTTGTGATAATTGGCATGTGAGTCTCCTTGAAAATCTGCACCTGAAGCAGCAATTAAAGCATAGCGATGCGGTTCGAGATGTGAGGAAATCGTCAATAACCAGCAGCCCTCAAGTAGAGCTTCGCGTCTCCGCATCAGTGAGTTTCCTGAGGTCTCAATGAGATCCATTGGTGAGTTGGGTAATGATTCCATCACACTCACTTGCTGAGAGGCGAATCTGGCGTCAATCTTAAACGAACGATTTCCTTCAAACTCCGACAATGCTATGGATACCTGTTCGAGCTATCTGGGGCCAGCAATCCCGCTTGGAGAGGACGTGTCTTCCATGTCGCACGGAATTGTCCAGAGCCCTTCGCTGTTGAGTGCCATTGCAGACTTGTGGTCCTCGCCACGGAGTAGTCGTGCAGAGATTAAATGCGCACTTGAGAGGAGCGATTGTCTGGCTCGGGCTCCGGTTGCGATATCGACCCGCTCCAGAGCGCCGCGCGAGACGATGGCCGAATTGCCACAAAGAATGAAGTCAGTCAGAGAGCCCACGAACAGCGTCGCACGTATCGGTGCTCCATCGCTGGCGCGCAATTGCCGAAAGTAACGATCACCTGACTCGAAGAAGACGATGTCGTCACGGACCTCCGGCGGTACCAGGGGTCCCAGATACTCGGGTACGCCGGCAAAGGTCCAAAGCGATTTGCCGCTGGAAGAGAACCGCGTCAACGTATTCTGCGCGGTGTCCGCAACCAGCACATCGCCAGAAGGCATGATGACGGGTTGTAGCCAACTACTCTGTTTCAGTCCGGGGCGGGTAGTCGTATCGTCGTTGATCTGCCAGACGATGCGGCCCGTCGCGGCGGAAAGCTTCGACAGCGTGCTGTGACTTTCCAGGCCTTTCGCATCAACCCAACTCTCCTCTGTGGCGTATAGCTCGTTTCCAAAGACGGCTAGACCGGCCACACGGCTTCTAGCCGTCTGCTTCGCAGACGTTCGCTGACGCCACGCCAGACTACCGTCTGCAACCCGCAGAGCGTATAACCAATGACTTGTATCGCCCACAAAAAACAGACCGCCGAAGGCGGTGCCCACACATAACGAGGTATCGCTTACAGGCTGGAAGTGCCATAGCTCAACGCCGGTGCGGACATCTAAAGCGTACACGGCCGACTCGGCAACAATGAGCCGGCCGTCTGCAAGGACAAGAGCAGCAGGCACATTGCGTACCAGAGGGTGCCTCCAGAGTAAGTGCGCATCCACGATACGTCTGCCTTCTATTCCACTCTCCGTCGAGAAATATATCGTTCCATCCGCAATCGCCGGCTTTCCATACGGCGCAGGCATGGCGCCATCGGCAGGCGTAACAAGATTCACCTGCGCTTGCAGCGCAAGAGTGACTGTGAGAAACAGGGCCGCAAGAAGAAACGGTTTGCGGCCCCATGACAGTCTGAGGAACAGTCCCATATTTTATGGATTTCCTCTTTGCAGCGGAGTCGAGCCCAATAGATCTCCTGATTGCGATGATGGGGACAGAATGGTTCCCTTAGCGCCTCGGGCCGAAGCCAGTAGTTTCGAAGTAGAACGCACCTTCAAAGAAGTCTAAGGATTTCCCAGCAAAGTCGGCGTGTCCGATGTGGCACTGAAAGAGGGCCCCCAAAAGTAGTATTGAGAGGTGGAATAAGAGTCGCCGCTGATGGTGTAGTTTGTGTGGGTGCTTGCTGTTGCGCCAAGGGAGACGACGTAGATGCTATTCCCTATGCTTCCAGCGGCGAAGTTCGGGGAGGAAATCGACGACGTCAGAGATCGGGTTAAGCTGATTGGCGTGTCGGCCTGACCATAGCGCGTCATGAATTTAGATCCGTCGACATACACATCGACTTCGCCTGAATCATAGATGCCCGTGGCCGGACACTGCGGATTCTGATTACCGTTTGGGTCAAAACTAATGTCCCCGTTCGGCGGATCGCAGGGACCCTGATAAGGCTCTTCATAGCCATCCACAATCACCCTTCCAACGGCGGCGATAGCAGGAAAGCCCTGTTGCGTGACAGTCACGGTTTGCCCTTGGACGTTAATAGTCGTTGTGCGCGGCGTTTGACTGAGGTTTATATCCATCCAGACGTTCACACTCGCCGAACCCGACTTTACCGGGCCTTCCTCCACAAATCCCTGTGAGCTGATGGCACTCCAATAGCAACCTGGAGCCGTGTTTACGGTGACGGGAAGGTAACCCCCGTTGAAGGGCATGCTGGTGGCAGCCGAAAGACTGTAGGAACATCCGCTATGCGGCACCAGGAACCGTTGCTGAAGGATCTGGTCGAGCGCGTAACGCACTTTTGCGCTGTGCATCGCCCCGGAATGTGTGTCTGCATCGCCGATCACGAAGGCAGGATCGCTCGGGTTGGGGTAGTGCTGGCTGGAGCCCGGGACCAGGGCGTCGCTCGAGTCTCCAACCGCGCCAGTCGCCACATCCCAGATGACATCGCTTGACTCCATTTCGAGAATATCGATAGCGGCCCAGATCGCGTCCAGAGCCGCATCCACATCGAAAAAGAAGGAAAGTACGACATCGATAACGAACCGAGCAACGTTGAAGTAGTAAATTGCCTGCGCGGCATCGTAGTAGTTTTCACCGCAGGCCGTGTGGGTTGTATTCGCGCAGACACTGTCGCCTGTCCAGCGCACCCAGAGCCAACGCTTGTTGGAGTGCGCCTCGAGCCCGAGGCGCCGCAGGGATTCTGTTCCGCTGTTGATTCTGCCAAGAAACGAACTGCCAGGTGTCAGGTCTACAACATTTTCTCCCAGCGGATTGCTTCCGCTCGAAAAGCCAAGGTTGATCAGCTGTGTTGCGGCAGGCAGCGCGCCGAGGCCGCACACGGGCAGATTCAGCGGCCTCGGTGGCGGGAAGCAGCTATGCAAGAGCAGGAACGAGATCGCGGTCGCAGCTGGTGCTGCGAGCGTTGCACTCCAGGCTCCCTGATTCGGCGTCTCCACAGTAACCAGTGCCTGCAATGGGGAGTTGGGATAGCGCTGCATCAAGGATCGCAGCACCAGGCCTCCTTGACTGTGGCCCAGACCGATAGATGCAGGTTGACCATCCTGCGCCAATCGATTCGCCAGATCGTCGGCCTGAGAAGGTATCCCATCATTGGCTGTCAAACTGTAATTGGCGATGCGGCCGAGGTTCAGGTCCATTTGCAGCCAGCCCTGCATGCGGTCGCCCCAGCTCGCGGACGTTCCACCCAGGCCATGCTGCAGGATGAGGGGTTGGCTTCCTGTCGAGCCGAACGGCGGGTACACTACCGCGTTCGCAACCGGCCCTCCGTACGAAGGCGCAGCCAGGCCGCTGTTGTTTTGGGAAGGAAACGGCGTACTGTTCGCCGCCCGCTGTGCATCGGCTTGCGGATTGCTGTTCCACGCCGTCACGTTCACCAGCATCGTGGTGTTCACTGTCTGACTGTTGACGGTGGTGGAAGTTGTGATCTGGGAAGCGACCCATTTGCCGTTCTGAGACCTATAGGTCAGCTGGCCCGAACCATTCGGAACCTGCGTACTGATGACAGCCGTACTGCCGTCGTTTGAAGTCACAGTCCCGCCCATGGAGCTCGCCATGGTTTGTGGATCGGAAATGATCAGCGTGTTCGTGAGCGACCGGGACGTCGGCACGTTTCCGGGGAATAGCTTTGCTGAGAGCGCTTGACTGGTGTCCGTCCCCATGAAGGGCAGGACGCTTCCGTTGCCGTCGTATATGGACACTTCGTTGTTCCGCAGCCTGATTGAGCCGACAGACGCCTCAGCCGGCTGGGAAGGGTCATCCGGCGGATCCGTCGGCGTCATGTTCATGACGGTTTGGTTCGCTGTATCGAACCCGACTTCGACGTGATAGTTCGGGTGTGGAACCGTTGCATTCACCTGCGACATGCTGCCGCTGTCAGTCGGTACCTGGATCGTCTGGTTCAGTTGAATCGTGGCCTGCGGCTGAAGGGACAAGTCAAAGACGACGTAGGTATCGCTTGGGTTGATGCCTGAGTTTGAGGAGAGTTGCGACTGAGCAAGGACCGCAGGACCTGACAGAAGTGCGGGAATAAGGAACAGCAAACAACTTCGCAGACGACTCAAATAGGTTGGATTACCCGGAAGTCCCGAAACAAAGGTGCGATGAAATGCTCTAGTCATAAGCCTCACCTGTGCTGCCGTGGTGTGAATAATAGGCCTGCTTTTTTGAACACGTCAAGCCTGCCTTTTGGTTGTTTCTCCATGCATCGACATGTTCGATCGTCTCGCAACGCATGGACCCACCTGAGGCACTATCCACCTTTAGCTGAGGCCTGATCCATGTCGAACACAGCTAGTCCAGCGGCTCAGCCGCGCTGAACTCGCGCTCCACAGCGATCAAACTCTCCGCCGTCAATCGGTCCGCCTTGCGCAGCGCGGGGAAAAACACACTCCACAAGCCAGTCACTGCCATGCTCGCGGTGCCGCCGATTACCACGGCGCGCACAGCTCCCCACCAGTGTGCCGTCAGGCCGCTTTCAAACTCTCCAAGCTCGTTCGACGCTCCCAGAAACAGCCAGTTCACCGCGCTGACCCGTCCACGCATCTCCGGCGGAGTCGCCAGTTGCAGCAGGCTCGACCGCACCACTACGCTGACCATGTCGCTCGCGCCGATCACGATTAGCGCTGCGCAACTGAGCCACAGATTGCGGCTCAACCCAAACACTACTGTCGCCGCCCCAAACAGACCGACACACGTCAGCATCGTCCGTCCCGCGCGGCGTCGCAACGGAAAGCGCAGCAGCAGCAGCGAAACCGACAGAGCACCGAGGCTCGGCATCGCGCGCAGCAGACCCAGACCGCTGGCGCCTTCGTGCAGCACATCGCGGGCGAACGCCGGCATCAGCGCCACGGCCCCGCCCAGCAACACGGCGAACAGATCGAGTGAAATCGAGCCCAGCAGCAACCGCGTCCCACGCACATAGCGCAGACCGGCAAAGACCGTTTCCAGCGTGAACGCTTTGCCGCTTGCCTCAACGGGCGGCCGCGGGCTCATCATGCTGGTCAACACCAGAAACAGCAGCAGGCAAATCAGCGTGAAGCAATACACCAGCGGCGCCCCATTCAGGCTGGCGAGACTGCCCGTCAGCGCCAGCGTAAACAACAGACCGCCGAACATCGGCCCGCTGGCGTTCGCGATCTGAAAAACGGTCGCACCCCACGTCACGGCATTGACGAAATCCTCTTTGGGCACGAGCGACGGCACCCACGCACTCGCCGCCGGCCCACTGAAACAACGCCCCGTCCCAATCACAAACAGAATCGCGTATACCGGCAGAATGCTGTGAATCCCGTGCAGCGAAAGCCATAGCAAGGCGATCGTCGCCAGCGTCTGCACGGTGTAGCAGGTGAGAATGATGGCGCGCCTGTCGTAGAGGTCGGCAACATGGCCGGCGGGCAGCACGAACACCAGCCCGGGAAGAAAAAGCGCCAGTCCGGTGTATCCGAGTGCCAGCGTCGAGTGCGTGATCTGATACACCTGCCACGCCACGCCAACGCTCTGCGCTTCAGAACCCAACACGCCCAACAATCGTGCCGACTGATAGAACCGAAAGTCCCGCGACTTCCATGCGGCGGTTCCTGAACTCTCTGTACTATGGCCGTCGGACATCAATCTATGGTCGCATATCGGAGCGCAAACCTTGTCAAAACGCCGCTCGAGCGGAGTTGCCATAAACAGGTCTGCTATATACGCTCGGCCTTCCGCAGATCGGAATCGACGCTTCGCGCACAAGTGATCTCCACTCCCATGCCGCAAGTAACCCAATCGTCCCCAGCGGTACCCAAGTCCTGGCTGGCCTCGGGATTACCGTAGTAAGTACTTTAGTTTTCAATAATTTGGACTATAAGTTTCGTTGAAAAAATCTGGTGTTTCCACTAACGTCCTACCAGACGATCCTTCGACATCTGATTCATGTTCCGTAGATGGCTTCGTTGGAACCAACCACTCTGAAGCGTTGCTGCAACGTGCGGCCGGGTATTCCCCTACCGGTTGGCGGCGATTGCGGCGACATCCATCACGCCGCTCCAAGACCCAATCGTTTTACCCGGAGACATACCTTTGAAAACTACCATTTTCAAGTTTGCTTCTGCCCTGCCCATACTGATGTCGACGCTCTGCGTCGGCGCCCACGCGTCTGCCACCACGCTCGACTTTGAAGGCCAAACCTCGTACTCCCAGGTGGGAAGCACTTACGCCTCGCAGGGAGTAACGTTCGACAGCGGAATCATCTTCGCGAACGTTTGCGACACCACCTTACCCGACTGCTTTTACGACAGCGCCAATTATCCTCCACACAGCGGTACGGGTGTTATCGGAACCACTGGAACTGACCCCGAGCCACTTACCATCTCCTTCGCCTCCCTTGTATCGGATGTGTCCTTGTGGTACTCGTCGCCCGGAAACTTCACCTTGAGCGCATACGATGCGGGCGGGAACCTGATTGGGGCCACCACCCAGCCGGCAGATTACGGAAGCACCCGGAGGATTTCCCTCATCGGTTCCGGCATCGCTTACGTCACATTCTCGAACGATTTTGCCGGCGCAGGCTTCGACGTAATCGACGACCTGTCGTTTACACCCGCAGCCTCCCCCGTCCCTGAGCCCTCCAGCATCGCTCTGCTGGGCACCGGCATCCTCGGTGCCGCCGCCACAATGCGTCGCCGTACCCGGTAACCACACCTCGACTCCACGGGACATAGCCCCTTGACCCAATCGAGGGGCTATTTGTTCCCTGATGTGCTCAGGATTCCCGTTGTTCAGTTTCTTTTGCAATCCAGGAAGTGTGTCGAGGAAGTGTCTCCCTGAAGTGGGAGGGAGAACTCCCCGCTCACCGGACGGAGAAGGAACTGGAAGCAAGGAGCGGGTATAGCAACTGCAAGATACATCTGCTCCTTTACCTCTTACCCTTGCTTTTCATATTTCTTTGTCTCTTCTTAGCTTTGCCGCTTCGCTTCGGCGCTAACGCTGGCCGCGCCTCTTCATCGCGAACCTTCTTTTTCGACGCCGCACGCAGAGTAGGCGCCTTTGGCTCCGTTCCCGGCAGCAATGCGAATTGCAGCCGTCGCTGCTCACGGTCGATGCGGTCGAGCAGCACTTCCACCCGCTGTCCAATCGCAAAACAATGCCCGGTCCGCGCCCCGCAGATCGTGCGGTCGGTATCGCGGAACGTGTAGAAGTCGCCCACCAAGGACGTCAGCGGAACCAGCCCCTCGATAAAGATGTCGTCCAGCTCCACAAAGAACCCATACTTCGTCACCGACAAGATGATCGCGCGGAAGTCTTCGCCAACGCGGTCCTGCATGAACTTGATCTTCTTCCACTCGATCAGCTCGCGCTCCGCATCGGCAGCGCGCCGTTCCGCCTGCGAGCTCTCGACGGCAATGTCGTTCAACTCCTCCGCCGGCAAAGGTTCAGGACTCAGGGCCCAGGGCTCAGAAGACACATCCACCCGGCGAAGCTTCCCGCCTTCCGGACCCTGGGCCCTGGCCCCTGGACCCTGTTTTCCCCATGGCTGCGCATCCGTTGAAACAATCGGTCCGCCCCGCGGGTCGGCTCCCCGCTGCAACATCGCCCGCAGCAGCCGGTGCACAATCAAGTCGGGATACCGCCGGATCGGCGACGTAAAGTGCGTATAGCTTGGCGACGCCAGCGCAAAGTGGCCTTCATTCTTCTCCGCATACCGGGCCTGCTTCAGCGAACGCAGCATGAGGTACGCGAGAATCCGTTCCTCGGGATGACCGCTGATCCGCTTCACCAGCTTCTGATACATCTGCGGTGTTACAGGAATGCGGTCCGGAATCTCATGTTGCTGCGGCTTCCGAGTATCTTTCCCTTTTGCAGCCCGACGCTGTACATCGCGCCGGTCGGCCTTCATCGTCAGCTTACGCACCGGCAGGTTGCCGATCCCCAGCGAATGTCCAAACCCTGCCGCTGTCTCCTCGAAGTCGACAATGCGCTTCGGGTCGGGCATCTCGTGGATTCTGTATATAGAAGGAATATTCTTCTGCTCCAGCCACGTCGCTACGCACTCATTGGCCGAGAGCATGAACTCCTCGATCAAACGATGCGACCAGCCACGCTCCGACCGCACGATGGCCTTCATGTTCCCATCCGGATCGAACTCCACCACTGGCTCGGGCAGATCAAAATCAATGGATCCACGGCGTGCGCGCTTTGCATTCAGCCGCAGCGCCAACTCCAGCATGCGATCGAACGCTGCCGGCAGCGCCGGATTCTCCGCGGCAATCCGCTCTCGTTCAGCAACATCCTCGGCTGTCGGCTCGGGCGTGGCGACTTTGCCTTCTGGGCCCTGGACCCTGAACCCTACCCCCTCTCTCTCAGGAGAGGCATTGATGCAGTGCTGCACATTCGTATACGTCATCCGCATCACGCTGCGGATTAATCCTTCAGCCACCCGATACCGGACAATCTCACCGCGCGGATCGATCTCCATCACGCAGCTCAGCACCAGGCGGTCTTCGTCAGGCAGCAGGCTGCACATACCGCTCGAAAGCGCATGTGGCAGCATCGGCACCGCCCGGTCTGGAAAGTAAACGCTCGTCCCGCGAAACCTCGCCTCGGTGTCGAGCGCGCTCCCCGGCCGGACGTACCAGCTCACATCGGCGATATGCACCTGCAACTCGGTATTGCCATTCGCCAGTGGACGCACCAGAACAGCGTCATCGAAGTCCCGCGCCGTCTCGCCGTCGATCGTCACAATCGGCAGGCTGCGGAAGTCCTCGCGCTCGTCCAGCTCCTCCGGCGTGAGCGTCGCCACCGACTCCCGCGCCTGCTCATCGGCTTCCGCCAGCACCGCTGCGGGAAACGTATGCGGAATATGGTGCTTGCGGATAACGATCTCGACGTCAACGCCAAAGGCGTCAGGTGGTCCCAGGACTTCGATCACCCGCCCGCGCGCCGGCCGGCCCTGACCGGGAAAATCCGTAATCTCAACATCGACAGCCAAACCCTCAAGAGGGTGCTTCGAATCCCGCGGTCCCCACGCCTGCGGCGGGCGCGCCTCTTCGCCCAGCGTCCGATGCGGGGACTCCGCCGCGGCAGCCACAACCTCTGCGCCATCCGGAATAGCAATGACCGAAGCTACTCGCTCATCCAGCGGCGTAACGAAGTTCCCGGAAACCTGAGTTCCTCGATCATCCCACTCTCGACGCCGCCTCGACGCCGCGTAATGAAAGATGCCCACAACCGTGGGATTGCGCCGGGTCAGGACGCGCGCAATCCTGCCCGACCGCCGGCCATCGCGGCCCGCTGGTGCCTCGTCGACCAGCACCAGATCGCCCTGCATGGCGCCGTGAATCTCGTTGGGCGGGATGAAGATGTCCTCGAGCGCCTTGCTGCCCGCTGTCCCCGCGTCGGGACGCACGAATCCGAAGCCATCGCGATGCAGATCCAGCCGTCCGCTGATAAGACGGTCGCGGCCTGAACGGATTGCGGCCTCCATCCCCGCGAAACGTGGCCCCGGACGAGCTCGCTCCGGTTTTGGGACGTCCGAATCCGATGCTTTTGGGGGAAGACCCCACATACTTTCGCCCAACGGCACGAGGTCTCCGCGCGTCACCATACCGGCTAACTGCTCAAGAAGCAGGCGCCGTTCACGCCCTCCACCCAATCCAAGTTCGCGAACTAACTGCTTATATCCGGCCTTTTGGCCAGCGGACCGGGAGATTTTGCCCAATAAGTCGCGATCGGTATGAGGTTGGGAGGAACGGGCCATCTTGTTGAAAGGATACGCGGGAAATGCCACACGCGTCGCAAACAGAAGATGTCTACAACTTTTAGGGTAGTCCATACAACTATTAGGTTACGTTAGTAACCCATGGGGGTGATTAGTTATACAAGTCCTATAACACGCTAGACGTAGCACCGTACAACTTTTAGGGTAGGTTCATCGGGTCAGCCCGAGAGACTTTGTTTCATACCCCAGGAGAGTATCAATATGAAGAACACCATGATTCGCGTTTTCGTCATCGCCCTCGCCCTCACCGGTGCAGTGTCCACTGCCCACTCCAAGACCACTGCTCGCGGCTTCGATGCAGGTAACGGCTCTGGCTTCCCCGTCCCCCTTTGCCCGCCGAACGATCCTGATGGCTGCGGAATCCGCTAGTCAGAAATCGTTTCGCATAACACCTTTGGGTGATATGCTACGACTATAGTTGCAGCGCAATTAGTGTGAGGCCCCTTCAGCCCTGAGATAAGATTCAGGTCTGAGGGTTTCTCATGTTTGCAGCGACACTAGTTAAGTGGGTTAGTATCGCAGAGCTTTTCCTGTTAATGGGAGTTATCCTGTTGATGTGGAAGAGACAAGCGATACGTGAATTTCCCATGCTCGCTGCATTCCTCTCCTGCCGCGCCATCTCAGGCGCCATCGCTATTCCGGTGTTGTTCTTCCGCCCGGAACTGGGTATGAGCAAGCGCCTGGCGTATAACCTCTATCTTTACAGCTATTGGCCGTCCGGTGTGTGCCAGGCTGTCCTGATGGTGCTGCTGGTCTACGGTATCTACAGCCTGGCGCTGGAGCCGTTTGCTCCGCTCAAAAAACTTGGCACGATCATTTTCCGCTGGATCGCCGCTATATCGGTGGCCGTATCGCTGGGCGTCGCCCTTGGGCCACACATGTTCACCAAGTCCTCCTTTATCAACATGGTTGGCCAGACGCAGCAGACCGCCAGCATCCTTACGCTTTGCCTTCTGCTCTTCGTCTGCTTTGCACTCAAGCCTCTTGGTCTTACCTACAGCAGCCGGGCATTCGGGGCCAGCATGGGTCTTGGCATCCTTGCCGCTACTCAGTTGGTTCAATCCGCGTGGTTCCCGACGACGTCGATGGCGAAGGTATATGCCATCGGCAACTTCTACGCC
>Ga0207652_10001191_pt1 | contig 23390 bp, 27 predicted proteins | sample KBSC63BmetaG_FD_184334 | JGI IMG/M metagenome (GOLD analysis project Ga0207652, IMG submission 184334) | Corn rhizosphere microbial communities from Kellogg Biological Station, Michigan, USA - KBS C6-3B metaG (SPAdes) (version 2) | ecosystem: Host-associated > Plants > Roots > Rhizosphere ... | reverse complement strand
TCTTATTGAGAGCTGCCGCGCTCGCTTCGCCAACCTCTGTGCGTCTCTGCGTCGTCTGCGCGAACAGCAATCGACGCCAATCGTCGGATTAGCCCCGGAGCTTCGACAGCACGCCCTGCAGCTGCATCGCGTTGCTCATGTCGCCGTCGACCTTCAGTTTGCCCATCATGAATGCGGTCATGCCGTCGAGCTGACCGGCGGCCATCTGCTGCCAGTCGTCCCAGCCCACCTTGATGGTCGTGTCGGCCACCCCACCCTCGCCGGGCGCGAGATCGGTGACTTGCGGGACGTTGCCGTCGAGCATGATCGCGCCCTCGGGGCCGAAGTCGAGCAGAACGGTCTTCCCCGGGATCCATGCCTGTGATTCCTGCATCTTCGCCGCCAGTTCTTGCTTGGTCATCGCTTTGCTTTCTCCTTTGTCAGTAGCGCTAGCGGCAAATCTCCCCTCCCTGCAAGGGAGGGGCTGGGGGTGGGTTGCTCGTGGAGCGGTTCGATGCCGCTGAAGGACCGCACTCACGGCCATTGAGCCCATTCGCTCGCGGGCCTATCTCCCCGTCATGGGATACGAAACCGACCTCAAGCTCTTCATCGACGGCGCCTGGAAATCGGGCGAGGACCGCGACCGCTTCACCGTCGTCAACCCCGTCGACGCGCAGCCGATCGCCGAACTCCCGCTCGCGACTGAAGCCGACCTCGACGAAGCGCTGGCGGCGGCCGCGCGCACCTATCCTGAGTGGCGCGCGACCGACGTCGAAAAACGTGGCGCGATCCTCCACAAGGCGGCCAAGCTGCTGCGCGAGCGGGCCGACTCGATCGGCCGGACCATGACCCAGGAGCAGGGCAAGATCTTCGCCGAAGCGCGCGCCGAAGTGCTCGGCTCGGCGCAGCTGTTCGACTGGTACGCCGAGGAAGCCAAGCGCGACTACGGCCGCGTCCTGGTCCGTCCCGCCGGTCAACTAAGCCGGGTCATGCACGAGCCGGTCGGCCCGGTCGCGACTTTCACGCCGTGGAATTTCCCCCTTTATATGTTGGCAAAAAAGGTCAGCGCGGCGCTGGCGGCAGGCTGTTCGGTTATCTCCAAGCCGCCGGAAGAGGCGCCCGGCTGCACCCAGGCCCTCGCCCAGGCGCTTGACGACGCCGGGCTTCCCAAGGGCGTGTTCCAGATCGTCTTTGGGGTGCCCGACGTGGTCAGCCGGCACCTCATCGCCTCGCCCGTGATCCGCAAGGTCAGCTTCACCGGCTCGACCGCTGTCGGCAAGCATCTGATGAAGCTTTGCGCCGACAGCATGACCAGGGTGACCATGGAACTCGGCGGCCACGCGCCGGTGCTGATCTTCGACGATTGCGACCTCGAGAAGACGCTCGACATGGTCGTGCCGCAGAAGTTCCGCAACGCGGGCCAGGTGTGCGTCTCGCCGACGCGCTTCTACGTCCAGGAGGGCATTTACGACGCGTTCGTGCACGGTTTCGCCGAGCGCACCCAAAAGGTGAAGATCGGCAACGGGCTCGAAGAGGGCACGAAGATGGGGCCGCTCGCCAACAGCCGCCGCCCGGAGGCGATTGGCAAGCTCGTCGAGGACGCGCGGGCCAAGGGCGCGAAGGTGCTCGCGGGCGGCGAGCCGGGCGAGAGCGGCTTCTTCTTCAAGCCGACCTTGCTCGCCGATGTGCCCTTGGAAGCCGACATCATGAACACCGAGCCGTTCGGCCCGGTCGCCGTCTCGCGCCCGTTCAGGGACATGGACGAGGCGATCGCCCAGGCCAACCGCCTACCCTTTGGTCTCGCAGCGTTCGCGTTCACCGAAAACGGGCGCCGCGCGAACCTGCTCGGCGACGCCATCGAGGCCGGGATGGTCGGCATCAACACCTTCGCCATCAGCGGCGCCGATACGCCGTTCGGGGGGGTGAAGGATTCAGGCTTCGGCAGCGAGGGCGGCAAGGAAGGCCTGCAAAGCTACCAGGTCGTGAAGGCCATCCACCAGGCTTAGGTCCCGGGCGGTCGCGGCGCCAGCTTGCCCTTCAGCAATAGATAGGCCGGATCGAAGTCGGCAATCCTTTCGAGCTGCGGCAGATCGTCGACAAAGACCGTCGGACCGTCGGTCCGCACCAGGCCCTGCCTGCGCAGCCCTTGCAGCAGGCGATTGACGTGCACGGCCGTCAGCCCGAGCACGTCGGCGGCCTGCGCTTGCCTCAGCGGCAGATCGAACCGCTCCCTCGTGCCGAGGTCGGCCAGTTCCATCCGCGTGCCCATCTCGCAATACATGTGAGCGAGGCGCGCCTCCCCGCTGCGCCGGCCGAGATTGCTGACCCACTTGGACAGGACCGAGCCATCGACGATCGTGTCTCGCCAGAAGGCATCCGCGATTGCCGGATAGCGCTCCGCGATGCGCCGGAGGTGGCTGTGCGGCACTTTGACGATCGTGCTGTTGGTCAGCGCCGTGATCCCCCAGCCAGGAATCGGTACCGGGACCGAGTGCAGGTCGCACATGTCGCCGGGAATATGCAGCGCAGTGATCTGCCGCCTTCCGTCGGCCATCTGGTCGAAGCGTCCAGCCAGCCCGCCGGCCACCAGCAGCGAAAAGTCGACCTTCGCGCCAGGGATGACAAGGTCGCGGTGGGCGGCCGGCCGGAGGACGACGCAATCGGCGCTGAGGATTGCCCGCTGCTCCTCCGCCGTCAGCGAGGACCGCGCCAGCAGCCGGCGCAGAAATCGCTCGAGTGCCTCCAATACGGGATCAGGCATTCACCTTTATCCAGACGCGGACGCGCGTCCGCTGCTTAGTCCATCAAAGGCGGCAAGGCGGACGACGGTTCCAAGAATTGTGAGGCGACATCGAGCCGGCGTCGGCGCCAGCTAGGTCAGATCGCTCGCCGGACCGTCCGGCTGCGCGGCCACCAGCCGCTCGTACATCGAGGCGAGATTCTCATGGGCTTCCGCCGCCTGCGCGTCGGCCGCGCGCTCGGCACGTTCGCGCTCTTGCAGGGCGCGCTCCCGGTAATAAGCAACGTCTGCCTGCTTCATTTTGCCCTCTTGTCGTCGGTTTACCGACACTTTGGCCGCAACGAGAAGCGCTGGCGCTCACATATATCAACCCGCAGCAGTCAGCACCGGGGCGGCCATCGCCAACTCAGGTCAGACGCACAAGCGGCTTGTTCATGCCGGCGCGGCGCGGGCTAGCTCGACTCACACGCAAGGCTGCTCGCACTGGCTGTCCTTCGGCGGCGCCTTGTTCGCGTCCTTGCTCATGTCCCTCGGCCGATGGTGACGATGGATCACCTGCCCCGCATTGGGCCCGGCGCGGATGACGGTTTCGGTGTCGGAGCTGTCGTCGTTCGTCTTGGCCTTGGCGCTGTCGCTTGGCGTCGTATTGTCTGTGCTCGCTGGCGCGGTGGTCGTGGGAGCGGGTTGCTGCCCATAGCTTTGGCTTTGCGCGGCATAGGGGACGGCGAGCATCGCCGTGCCGGTGGCGAGAACGATCAGGGCTTTGCGAATCATCACACTCCTCCGTTCCAGTCGAGGGCTGCGAACACGTCCTTATAGCTCAAGCTCCGCCGCCGCGCCTCATCCAATTGCAGGTTCCTGCAGGTCGATGTCAGTGAACGGCCACTGGAAATCCGTTCAACCGGATGACGCGAAGACAGTTGCTCGCTAGAGCCGCGCCATGACCCAACGCACCGGCGCCAGAACGGGCGGACGCATCCTCGTCGACCAGCTCGTAATCCAGGGCTGCGACCGGATCTTCACTGTCCCGGGAGAGAGCTTCCTCGCGGTGCTCGATGCCCTCCACGACACGCCCCAGATCGACACCGTCGTCTGTCGGCAGGAGGGCGGAGTCGCCTACATGGCCGATGCAGACGGCAAGATGACCGGCCGTCCAGGAATTGCGTTCGTCACGCGCGGGCCCGGCGCGACGAACGCGTCCGCCGGCGTCCACGTCGCCTTCCAGGATTCGACCCCGATGATCCTGTTCATCGGCGACGTCGCGCGCGGCGACCGCGACCGCGAGGGTTTCCAGGAGATCGACTTTCCAGCCTTCTTCGCGCCCATCGCCAAATGGGCCGCGCGCATCGAGGATGCGCGTCGGATCCCCGAATATGTCTATCGCGCCTATCGCGTGGCGACCGCCGGCCGCCCCGGCCCGGTGGTGCTCGCGTTGCCCGAGGACATGCTACGTGACGAAGTCGAGGTCGAAGACCGCCCCTGCGTCCCGCCGCTTGCCGAAGCGCCCGATCCCGGCGCGGTGCAGGCGCTCTTCGAGCTGCTCAAGGAAGCCGCCGCGCCGGTCGCGATCGTCGGCGGGGCCGACTGGAGCCCGCGCGCCGCGCATCATTTCGCCAATTTCGCCTTCCGCTACGGAATCCCCGTCGCTGCTGCCTTCCGCCGGCAGGACGCGATCGACAACAAGTGCGGCGCCTATGGCGGCAATCTCGGCTACGGTCCCAACCCGAAACTTCAGCAGCGCATCCGAGACGCCGATTTGATCCTCGCCGTCGGGCCGAGGCTCGGGGAGGCAACCACCGATGGCTATACGCTCATCAGTCCGGATCACCCCGGGCAGACTCTGGTCCACGTCTACCCAGACCCGAACGAGCTCGGCCGGGTCTATCACGCCGATTTGCCGATCTGCGCCGACATGGGCGAATTTGCAGAAATGGTCGACGAATGGATCGACCCCGATCTCGTTCGCTTTTCCTGCGGCGAGCAGGCGCACAACGAATGGCTCGATTGGAGCGAACCGAAGCCGCGCGACGGGGTCAAGCTCGACCTTGGCCCATGCGTGGCGGCGATGCGCGACAAGCTCCCGCACGACACCATCGTCTGCAACGGCGCCGGCAATTTCTCCGGCTGGTGGCATCGCTACTGGCGCTACGGCGCGATGCCGAGCCAGCTCGCCCCGACCAGCGGCACGATGGGCTACGGCCTTCCTGCGTCAGTCGCTGCCTCGCTGCGCTTCAAGGACCGCCCGGTGGTGTGCGTTGCCGGCGACGGCGATTTCCTGATGAACGGCCAGGAGCTCGCCACCGCGGCCCAATATGGCGCCGACTTGCTGATCGTGCTGGTCGACAACGGTGCCTACGGCACCATCCGCATGCACCAGGAGCGCGAATATCCCGAACGCGTCTCGGCCACGAAGCTCCACAACCCCAACTTCGCCGCGCTCGCTCGGGCTTACGGCGGCTGGGCGCAGACGGTTGAAACGACAAGCGATTTCGCGCCCGCTCTTGATGAGGCCATGGCGCGCAAAGGCATCCGCCTGATCCACTGCAAGACCGACGTCGAGCAAATCAGCAACGCGACGACCATTTCGAAACTGCGGGAGCGCGCCCGCGGCGCGTAGGCTCGCTAACTAGCGCCCGACGACTTCCTCGCCCGCGAAGAGCACGCATTCGTAAACCTGCTGGGCCGCGCCGACGGTGCCGCGAATGAGACCTGCGATGAGCAGCCAGGCGGCCGTCAGCGCCCAGTAAATGGGCATGGCCACCTCTGTCGTGCCGAGCGCCGCGATCCCCGCCGCGAGCTTGAACCCGGTCGCGCGCGAGCGTCCGCGCGGTTCGGTCACCGGCACGATCGGTTGCATGTACATGGCGTACTCTCCCCTGCGCCCGACGATTGCCGGATATGGCTAAGAAGATGTTAACGGCGGCCGGAGAGCGCCTGGGCGGTGCGCCCGAACCGGCCCGAAGTGCCAGTCATAGACCGAATGGATAGGTCTCCTCGACGGCGGCGGCTTCCTCGCCCGGCCGACGCGCGCCGGGCAGCGGCATCACGGCCTTGGTCTCGTCGAACCACACCCAGGAGTCGAACTGCTTGGGCATGATCGCCTCGCTATAGTGACTCCATCGCTCGGTCTCGGGCCGGTAGATCACTCCGATGAATCGCTCGAGCCGCGGCTGCATCAATCCTTCGCGAAGATCGCGCCCGACCTCTCCGTCGCGCATGTCGAGCAGGAAACGCGGCACTTCGCTATCATGGCTCATCCGCTCGTAGCTCTCGGGCAACGACGGGCGGACCTGCTTGATCTTCATCGGCATGTCCCAGTCGTCGGCCGCGGCGACCGTGCCGGTATGCGTGCCGAAGCCGATCAGCCGCGCCCGGGCGTCCCATTTCTCCTTCGCCAGCTGGCCGATGTTCAGCTCCTCGCGGCGCATTCCCATGTCTGTATAGGCAGCGTTGCCGATATGGCTGTTGTGCGCCCACACGATCGCCTTGGCATTCGGCCCCTTCGCGTCGAGGATCATGTTCAACGTGTCGAACATGTGCGTGTCGCGCAAATTCCAGCTCTCCGCCGAGCCGTGGTACATCACGCGATAATAGGCCTCGGCGTCCTTTACGAGCCGCGCATTGGCCGCGGCATCGAGCCATTCGTCGCACTCCGGCCCGAAGCAATCGACCTGCTTCTGCAGCAGGTCCTTGAGCATCTGAATGACGCCCACCTCGCAGCGCGCATAGCCTTCGATGAGCGCGTTGCGGCCATAAAGCTGCGGCTCTTCGGCCCACGGATCAAGGCAGCCGTAGCGGCGGTGGGCGAGGCGCGCGAGCTCCGGGTCCTTGCGCTCGAGAAAGTGGATTACCGCCTCCATCGAACCAGCGAGATTGTAGAGGTCGAGCCCATAAAAGCCGCACATCCGGTCGTCGGCGCGGCTGGCATTATGGCCGTGCATCCAGCGGATGAAGGCGTCGAACTCTTCGTTGCGCCACATCCAGGTCGGGAAGCGCTCGAACGCGCGGAACTCGAGATCACGCTGCGGGCGGTGCCGGACATAGCGGTCGACCGTCGCCGAGTCCGGCCAGTCGGCTTCGGCGGCGACGATCGTGAAGCCGTGCCGCTCGATCAAGCGGCGCGAGATCGCGGCGCGCGCGCAGTAGAATTCTGACGTCCCGTGACTCGCCTCGCCGAGCAGCACGACGCGCGCGTCGGCTAAGCGGTCGAACATGGCCCCGAACGTAGGATCATCGATGTCGGGGAGCGGCTCGGCCGCGTTGGCAATCAGATCCGGCAGGGTCTCGAGTTCAGTGTCGAGCATCGCTCCATCCTTCCTCGCCGATCAAAGGAACGAAACGCACCCCGCCCAAATTTTCTTCGATCAGCTTGCCGTCCGGACCTTTCGTGACCTTGATCAATTCCTGGACCGCGCCCGGCTCCCCGACGGGCATGACGATCCGGCCGCCGTCGGCGAGCTGCTCGATCCACGCCTTCGGTACATGGCTCCCGCTCGCGGCGGCGAGAATCGCGTCGAACGGCGCCCGGTCGGGACAGCCGCACGTACCGTCGCCCTCGATGATCTCAACATTGTCATAGCCGAGGCGCTGCAGCCGTTCGCGCGCGACCTCGATCAGGTCGTGCTGGCGCTCGATGCCGACGACCGCGGCAGCGATGCGGCTGATGACCGCGGCCGCGTAGCCGGAGCCGGCGCCGACCTCGAGCACTGTGTCGCCCGGCCGGATCGCCGCCGCCTCGATCATCAGCGCGACAATATAAGGCTGCGAAATGGTCTGTCCGGCCTCGATCGGCAGCGGATGATCGCCATAAGCTAGGTGCTGATAGCCACGCCCAATGAACGCCTCCCTCGGCACCGAGCGGAAGGCATCGAGAATCTCGCGCTCATCGATCCCGCGGCGCCTCAGCTGCCGCTCAACCATCGCCTCGCGCTCCGCGGCAAAGTCTGTTGTCAGAATGCCCACGCCCTGAAAACGCGCGAGCGCGGAGTCGCGTTGCCTAGATTAGCCCTGCCAGCGGACTCGACGGATCTGCATAGCGGCGCTTGCCCATGCGGCCGGCGAGATAGGCTAACCGGCCGCCCTCGACTGCGGCCCTCATCGCGCGTGCCATCAACACCGGGTCCTTGGCCTCGGCGATCGCGGTGTTCATCAGCACGCCGTCGCAGCCGAGCTCCAGCGCGACCGCGGCATCGCTCGCCGTGCCCACACCGGCATCGACGATCACCGGCACGGAAGCACCCTCGACAATCAGCCGAATGGTCACGCGGTTCTGAATTCCGAGGCCCGAGCCGATCGGCGCACCAAGCGGCATGATTGCCGCGGCGCCCGCTTCCTCGAGCTGCTTCGCGGCGATCGGATCATCGACGCAATAGACCATCGGCTCGAAACCCTCTTTGACCAGCGCCTCGGTCGCGCGCAGCGTCTCGCGCATGTCGGGATAGAGCGTCTTCGCTTCTCCCAGCACTTCGAGCTTCACCAGCGTCCAGCCCCCCGCCTCGCGTGCCAGGCGCAGCGTCCGGATCGCGTCCTCCGCCGTGAAGCAGCCCGCCGTGTTGGGCAGGTAGGTGACCTGCTTCGGGTCGATGAAATCGGTCAGCCGCGGCTGGTTGGGATCGGAGACATTGACGCGCCGAACCGCGACAGTGACGATCTCGGTGCCGGACGCGGAGACGGCGGCGGCATTCTCCTCGAAGCTTTTGTACTTGCCGGTGCCGACGATCAGGCGCGAGGTGAAGGTGCGGCCGGCGACTGTCCAGCTGTCGGCGTTCATTGGTTGAGGAGCATTCACGAACTTGTGTCCTTAGAAGATAAACGACTGTGCTCCGGCATTCGCGGCAGCACAGGCAGGCTTAACCCCCTCCGACGAAATGCACGATCTCGAACACATCGCCATCCTCAACGGCAGTTTCCCCGAGGGTGGAGCGCGGCACGATCTCGCGGTTGCGTTCGACCGCGACCTTGGTCGGGTCAAGACCCAGCTCCCGCAGCATGCTCGCGATGCTGACGCCGGTAGGCACGTCGCGAGGGTCGCCGTTGAGTCGGATTTGCAGGCTACTGTCAGTCGGCATAATCGACACTCGCAATAGGAGCCGTGCCAGCCAGAGCCAAGTGCGTTCAGGGTGGACGTAAAGCCACTCGTCTGACACAGCGCCCGCTTCAGTTATAGGGAATACGATGGCCCAAACGAAGGATTCCGCCGGTGACAAGTCGGCGATGCGAATCGATCCAATCCTGGTACGCAAGCTTGCCGAGCTACTGAACGCCAACGAGCTGACCGAAATCGAGATTGAAGACGGCGATCGCCGGATCAAGGTGAAGCGCGAGGCTGCCGGCATTGCTGCCGCCGCTCCCGTCGCCGTCGCCCCTGCCGCGCCCGCACTCAGCGCGCCCCCGATGCGAGCGCACGAGCCGGTCGGCGCCGCCGAAGAAGAAGTCGCGGGCACGACGGTCAAATCGCCGATGGTCGGTACGTGCTATCTGTCACCCGAGCCCACTGCCGCCGCGTTCATCGAGGTGGGCAAGCCAGTCAAGGCCGGCGACACCTTGCTGATCGTCGAGGCGATGAAGGTGATGAACCCGATCACCGCCCCGGCCGGCGGCGTCGTCAAGAAGATCATGGTGGCCGATGCCCAGCCGATCGAGTTCGACCAGCCGCTCGTGATCATCGGCTGATGATCCACAAGCTGCTGATCGCCAATCGCGGCGAAATCGCACTCCGCATTCATCGCGCCTGCCATGAAATGGGGATCAAGACCGTCGCGGTTCATTCGACCGCCGATGCTGACGCCATGCACGTGCGCCTCGCCGACGAGACGGTCTGCATCGGCCCCCCAGCCGCTACCGATTCCTATCTCAACATCCCCAACATCATCTCGGCCGCCGAAGTCGTCCACGCAGACGCGATCCACCCGGGCTACGGCTTCCTTTCCGAAAACGCGCAGTTCGCCGAGATCGTCGAGAGCCACGGCATTATCTGGGTCGGTCCGAAGCCCGAGCACATCCGCACGATGGGTGACAAGATCGAGGCGAAGCGCACGGCCGCGAAGCTCGGGCTGCCGTTGGTCCCCGGTTCCGACGGGCCGATCACCAGCGTCGCGCAGGCCAAGGAGCTCGCCGAAGAGATCGGCTACCCGGTCCTCATCAAGGCGGCGTCAGGGGGCGGCGGCCGCGGCATGAAAGTCGTGCCGAGTGAAGACCAACTCGAAAGCCTGATGAGCCAGGCCGCCTCCGAGGCCCGCGCCGCCTTCGGCGATGACACGGTCTATATGGAAAAATATCTCGCGGACCCACGCCACATCGAGTTCCAGGTGTTCGGCGACGGCAACGGCCGCGCGATCCACTTGGGCGAGCGTGACTGTTCGCTCCAGCGCCGCCACCAGAAGGTGCTCGAGGAAGCGCCGTCGCCGGTGCTCACGCCGGAGCAGCGGTTCGCGATGGGAACCCTGGTCGCCAATGCGATGGCCGAAATGAGCTATCGCGGCGCCGGCACCATCGAGTTCCTCTACGAAGATGGCGAATTCTACTTCATCGAGATGAATACCCGGCTCCAGGTCGAGCATCCGGTGACCGAGATGATCACCGGGATCGACCTGGTGCGCGAACAGATCCGCGTCGCCTGCAACGAAGGTCTGTCGTGCACGCAGGCCGATGTCCGCCTACACGGCCACGCGATCGAGTGCCGCATCAACGCCGAGGATCCGGAGACCTTCGCCCCCTCCCCCGGCCTGGTGAAGAATTATGTAGCCCCCGGCGGCATGCACGTGCGGGTCGATAGCGGCCTCTACACCGGCTACCGCGTACCGCCTTATTACGACAGCATGATCGGCAAGCTGATCGTCTACGGCTCCAACCGCGACAGCTGCATCCGGCGCCTCAAGCGCGCGCTCGAGGAGTTCGTCGTCGAGGGCATGAAGACCACCATTCCGCTGCACCAGAAGCTGGTTCGCGATCCCGAGTTCCTCGCCGGCGACTATACGATCAAGTGGCTCGAGCAGTGGCTCGCCCGCGAGCACGAGAAGGACGACTCGGAAGCGGTTTAAACCTTCAGCCGCAACGCGCGTTTGCCTCGGGCAGACACGCCCATGTCGAGCTATCGAGGAACCGCAGACCGGCCCCAAAGAGCCAAAGCGATCGCGGCCGTCATCGCGGTCCATGCCGCGCTCGGCTTCGTCATTGTCTCCGGCCTCAATGTGCCCATCGTGAGAGGCACGGTCGAGCGCCTCATCACGCTCGAGATCAAGGAGCCGCCGCCGCCCCTGGTGCAGCCGCCCAAGCCGGCGTCAAAGCCGTCTGCCCACAAGAAACCGCAAGGCGCTCCCGCCAAGGTGGCCGAGGCGACACCCTTCGTCGCTCCGCCGCCCAAGCTGCCGGTTCCGTCACCCGTGCCGGCGGCACCGGCCGCGGGGACGGGAACAGCCACCAGCTCGGGAGCCGCGACGGCGGGCAGCGGCTTCGGCGCGGGCGGCTCGGGCAATGGCCCCGGCCGTGGAGGCTATGGTGACATGTCGCGCTTCGTCCCGGCGCGGCTGGTCAGCAATATCCCCAATTTCGAATATGGGCACCTCGCCTCCAGCGGATTGCGCAGCGGTCAGGTTGGCGTCACCATCCTAGTCAACCGCGACGGCAGCGTCTCCAACTGCCGCATTGCGCGCTCGAGCGGAGATCCGGGAATCGACGCCCTGGTCTGCCGTCTGACCATCGAATATGTACGCTTCGAGCCGGCGCGCGACCCTTACGGCCGGCCAGTTGCGCAGGATGTCACCTATTTCCCGACCTGGCGCCGGCGCTAGCGATTGGCCCTGGCATTGCCGGCCGCGCTGGCGGTCTGCACGAGCTTGGCGGAATCGCGGCCGTATGCATCATCGTAATAAGCCACCGACGTGCCATCGGGCATCGCCGTCAGGTAAGTGATGTAGACCGGCACGGGCTGCGCCAGCATCACCGGCTGCTCGGTTCCAGCGTCCTGCCAGTCGAGATCGTGGCCGAACAGCCAGCGGCCGAGCCGCGCGGCGTCCTCGAGCCTGACGCAGCCGCCGCTGAAATAGCGGCTCGCCTTGGTGAACAGCTCGCGCCGCGGATTATCGTGCAGATAGACCCCGAAATTGTTCGGGAACATGAACTTCATCCGGCCCATGAAGTTCTTGGGGCCGGGCTTCTGGCGGATCATGATCTCCACCTTGCCGTCGACCACGCCCTTCCAGTCCACGGTCTTGGGATCGATGATGGTCGGGTTATGCGACCAGTCGGACACGATCTCGTAGCCATATTCGTCGAGATACTTAAGTCCGTATTTGAGGACATATTGTCCGACGTCCTCGCCAGCCAAATCGCTTGGCACGTACCAATAGGGGTTGAGCGCCGCATAACGGATGTAGGCGGCCATCATCGGCGTCGGCCATTTCGGCTTGCCGACCACCACCACCATCGAGTCGACCGGCTTGCCGTCCTCGTACATGTACAGGCGCTGCTGGGCCGCGTTGACGAGCACGTAGCGCTGCTTGCCGGCGGGCAGCGCGCGCGCGCGCTCCATGTTGAGCTCGATTATCTGGCGCTGCTGGTCGGTGGAAAAATTGTGGCTCGCGAGCGCGTCGCGCAATTGGGCGTAGATCGGGTGCATCCACCCCATCGTTCGCACATATTCCGGCAGCGACGGCGCGATGGTTGCCGTCAGCAGGACCGCGAGGGGCGTCGGCGGCTTGGGTTCGAGCCCTTGGTCGACATAGGTGATGCCGCTGCCATTGTCGTGGCGCAGGTCGTCGACATATTGGACGAATGCCTGCGACAGCAGGTGGTCGGCCTCCTCGACCTTCTTGTGTTTGCCGGAATGTGCCGCGTTGACCGCGGCGCGCAGCTCATCGACGTGATAGCGGGAGGGATCCAGGCCATCGAGATTCGCGCTGCCGAGCAGCGTGATGAGTTGCTCGGCCGCGTCGCCCGCCGTCGGCGCGAGCCACAGCGGATAATTGTTCCGCCCTCGGTAGAAATCGGCGATGCTCTGACCCGCCTGCGACGCGATTTGCGCGGCCTGGGTGGGGGGGGCCGGCGATGCGGCAGCCGCAGGCACGGCGGCAGCGCCAAGCGCCGCCGCTGCGACCGCGGTTCCAAAAAAGTGCACCGACCGCCGGCCGGTGCACTTGAGACGCAAACCAATCACGCGTTCTCCAATCCAGGCTTCCCATCAAAGACCCCTTTGATGGGGGCCGAACTAGCCGCGCTCACCGCTACGGGACGGCATCGGAGCCGGCATCGGGGCCGGCGCCGGCGCTGGAGCCGCGTAGCCGGCAGGCGCACCGGCATAATATTGCCCATTGTAGACATATCCGTCCACCATGCCGTCGTTGTTGCGATCGGCCCAGACCGCGCCGGCGAGGCCGCCGACAGCGGCGCCGATCACCGCGCCCTGGAGAACGCTGACGCCCGGAATGACCGCGCCGGCCGCCGCGCCGAGCGCCGCGCCGCCAAGGGCACCGGTCGCCGCGCTGGCGAGGACGCTATGGGTCGACGGATTATATCCCGGAGGCGTCCCCGGATAATATTGACCGTTGTAGGTGTAGCCGGTGACATAACCGCTGTTGTTCGGGTCGGACCAGACCGCGCCGGCAAGGCCGCCGATGGCCGCGCCGACCGCGGCACCCTCGATCACGCTGACGCCCGGCACGACCGCGCCCACCGCGGCGCCGCCGACGCCACCGATCGCCGCGTCACGAGTGACCGCGGGGTTGGTCGCGCACGCGCCCAGCAGGGCGGTGCTTCCAAGCGTTAGGACTAAGATGGACGTACGCATCGCTCTTTCTCCCGTTCTGTTTAAGCTGCTGGAACATGCGCACGCCCCACGCTTCCGCCGGAGACGGTACATGTTACACGCGCAGGAACGACGACAAGGGGCCATCGTTCCGCAAGCGGGACAATGCTTCCGCTGGAAAGTTCAAGACGTGCGTTAAATGACTGTTTAACTCGCTGGAATATCTTCAAGAACGGACTGCTGATGAAAGCCACAATTTTTCACAATCCGATGTGCGGCACCTCCCGCAAGACGCTCGATATCCTTCGCGATTCGGGCTGCGACGTGTGGATTCACGAATATCTTAAGGAGCCACCGGGCCGCGACGAGCTTGCGCGACTTTACGATCGCGCCGGAATTACGCCGCGGCAGGGTTTGCGCGCCAAGGAACCGCTCGCGGCCGCGCTCGGGCTGACGCGCGCCGACGTCTCCGATGACGAGGTGCTCGACGCCATGGTCGCCCATCCGGTCCTGATCGAGCGGCCGATCGTCGAGACACCAAAGGGGGTCAGGCTGTGCCGGCCGCACGACAGGGTCCACGAGATTCTCTAAAACGGCCGGTCGCGTCGCCAGCTTTTCCGTGGAACCTCGAAGCGGACTCCCGCTTTGACGCGAATGGCGGATATCTGCTCCGATGAGTCGGCTCGACCCGCGTCTGTTGCTGCAAGGCTATGCCACCGGCATCTTCCCGATGGCCGACAGCCGCGAGGCTACCGACCTGTTCTGGGTCGAGCCCAGAAATCGCGCAATCCTTCCGCTTGACCGTTTCCATGTTTCCCGGTCGCTCCGGCGCACGCTGAGGTCCGGACGGTTCAGGGTCACCCGCGACCGCGACTTTGCCGGAGTGATCAGCGGCTGCGCCGACCGCGAGGAAACGTGGATCAATGCCGAGCTCGAGCGCGCAATGCTCGCGCTCCACGGCTCCGGCAATGCCCATTCGATTGAGGTTTGGGCGGACGACCGGCTGGTCGGCGGCCTATATGGAGTGAAGCTCGGCCGAGCCTTTTTCGGCGAAAGCATGTTCAGCCGGATGACCGATGCCTCGAAGGTTGCGCTGGCGTGGCTCGTCGCGCGGCTCAAGGTCGGCAATTTCACCTTGCTCGACTGCCAGTTCATGACTGAGCATCTGGCGTCGCTGGGCGCGATCAGCGTGCCGCGCGAGACTTATGTGGCGTTGCTTTCGGCAGCGCTCGGCGGAGGCGCGGCCGGAGCTTCGGCTGGCCGCACATTGCCCGAAGGTTTTGAACGGACGCCCGAGGCGCCGGCCGATTTCGGCGCGCTTGACAGGTTGCTCGAGCTCGCCGGCGCGGCCGGAGCCGGCGGCGCCGCGGGATATGTCATCTCGCAGGTCTTGGGCCACACGTCATAGACCGGGTGCTCGATGACGTTGAGCGACGGCGACTCCTTGTACAGCCAGCCCGAAAAAACGCGTTTCCAGTTCTTGTCGGGCTGCTGCACGTCGAGCTGGACGAACGCGCCGGTCAGCTTCTCTTCCTCCCACGGAGCAGTGGTCTCGCAGGCCCGCAGGCGCACGATCACGTCTTTCCAGCGTACCGACTGCCCGGGGTGAAGCGCGACGTTCTGGACGATGCCGTTGCGCTTGTTGAGGATGCCGAGCACCGCGACGCGCTGCGCCATCGGCGTTACGCCGCCCTCTCCCGCCGCGGTCGGCGGCACCTGGCGCACCGGTGCAACCGCCGTGTTCTGCTGTTGCGCGCTTTTTCCGCACGCGGCCAGGGCAAGTGCGATCAACAGCGGTGCGGCGGACTTCGTCACGCTTATTCAGGAATCCAGGGCTCGTAATCGCCGGTCGACGCCGGCCGCAGCTTGCCCGATCCCAGCGCGCCATCCGGACGGAATGCCTGCATGGTACCGGTGAGGTTCGGAGTCGGCTTCTGCTGGAATGGCCGGACCGGCGGCAGCGCCTTGCCCGGCAATTCCGCGATGGTGCCGCGCAGCCACAACTGCCAGTCGGGCGGGACCCGGCTGCCGTCATTGTCGCCGGCGTAGATCACCCAACGCCGTGCCGGCCTTTTCTTGTCCTGGTAGTAGGTGTTGCCCGCTTCGTCGCGGCCGACTTCGGTCCCGAAGCGGCGCGTGAACAACGCGGTGCCCCACGTCGCGCCGTTCCACCAGGTGAATGCATTTGACCAGAAGCCCATGGGTGGCCGCATTGCCGCGTCATTGCGAGGAGCGCAAGCGACGAAGCAGTCCCGCCATGGATTGCTCCGCTACGCTCGCAATGACCTGATGACGCTCACTTCGCCCAGCTCACCTTGTCGCCTTCGCGGATGCCGAGCTTGCTTGCCCCGCCTCCGGCGATTTCGAGCACCAGCGCGATCGGCTCGCCCGACGGAAGCGGCGTGATGTTCATCGGCTCGGCGTTGACGATTCGGGCGATGGTTCCGTCGGCGCGGATATAGACGATGTCGAGCGGGATCAGCGTGTTCTTCATCCAGAAGGCCACGTCTTGCGGCGGGTCGTACGGGAAGATCATCCCGCGATTGCCGGCAAGCGCGTGGCGGAACATCAGGCCCTTTTCCTGCTGCTCGGGAGTAGCCGCGACCTCGACCGTGAAGCGATGAATGCCGTTCTTCGAATGAATGGCGAGCGGCACTTCACGAAGCCCGGTTTGCGCGCCCGGGTCGACCGTCTCCGTCGGCGCATTCTGCGCCGGCGCTTGCGGGCTGCAGGCGATCAGCAGTGCGAGCGCGGCTCCGGCTAATGCGAATCGGCGGGATCGCGCAGCTCGATGGCGGTCAGTCCTTTGCCGCTCGGTGCGATTCGCGCTTCGAGCAGCTGCCCCGGTTGAAGCTCCGGAAGGTGCGACATGCGCACAGTTTCCATGTGCACGAAGACGTCCTCCCCCCCCTGCTCGTCGGGTCGCTTGACGAAGCCGTAGCCGCGAACGCGGTTGAACCATTTGACCTCCACGGGCTCGAACGCGCCGGCTGAGTCCGCAAGCGCTTTGCGGTCCGAGCGTTCGCCTGCGGGAATGGACGAGCGCGGCTGCTGCGGCAAGGCCGTAGACGTGTCGATCGACAGCACCTTCTTGGCCTGGAGGCCGCGTTCCAGCCGAATGGGCACGCATTCGATGATCGCGCCTTCGGGCACGCTCCGGCGCCCGTGTTCGCGCAACACGCTGAAATGCAGCAGCACGTCGCCATCGATCTCGTCGCTGACGAGAAAGCCGAAGCCGCGCGTCGCGTCGAACCATTTCACGCGCCCGGTGATGGGCTCCATCTCGGCCGGACCCGAGCTTTCGTCCGACTGCATCGCGGGCCCATCGCCTCCTTCAGCCACAAGAATTGACGAACGCACCATGGCAACACCCCGCACGCTCATTATCATGGGCGCCTGTGTCGGCAAACCGACTTTAGATGAGGTTACCGTCCCAAATTTCGGCGATGAAGCTGGAATCGACACTTGCACCGGGCGGGAGCTGGGCAATCGCGCGGGAAAGCCCAAAGGCGTGCCCGGCCCGGACCATTGCCGCGATCGCCTTCTCGCGAGCCGCTCGATCGGGCGTTTGCGCCGCGAACGGGCCAATCCGCCGCCGCTCTGCGAAGCGCAACGCCGCTGTGACCGCGGCAGCGTCGGCCGCATCCAATGCCTCGCGGCTGTCGTCTTCGTCGACTCCGGCAACGCGCAGGTTTTCTGCGAGGCGCCGCTTACCGTATCCGCGCCCGCTCAGCGCCCGCGAGCGCGCCAGTGCGTAAGACGCATCGTCGACCAGCCCGAGTTCGGCGAAGCGATCCGTGAGCGCATCGAGGTCGGCGGGCGGCTCACCGGTCCAGCCGCACTCACGGATTTTGCGGGTCAAGTACTCGCGCAGCTTGGCCCGAGTGGTCGCATATTTGCCGACGTACCGCAGCGCGAGCTCGCGCAACGCCGAATCGTCCAGAGGCCGAGGGACTCGGCGGGGCTTGGCTCGCACGTTCACGCCGTTTTTGTGCCACAGTCGCTCGCCAAGGGGAAAGCGGCCGTGCGAATGTTCGGCCGAAACGCAATGCAATAATCAGGGAAGGGATCGCGTGCTCGAGCGCAATCCGTCAGTTACCACGGACCTCGCGCCAGCCGGCGCCACCCCCACGCTCGACGATCTGCCCCGCCGCCTGGCGGACTTTGGCACCATCGGCGACGCGCTGGACTATGCCGCGCGGGGTCGCCGCGGGCTCAACTTCCACGACGCGCGCGGCACGCTGACCGCATCCTACCCTTATGCGCAGCTGCGCGACGAAGCGCTCGTCGCGGCGCGCCGCTTCGTCGCGGTGGGAATCAAGCCGGGAGACCGCATCGCCCTGGTCGCCGAGACCGGCCGCGATTTCGCCGCCGCCTTTTTCGGGGCGGTCTATGCCGGCGCATGGCCGGTGCCACTCCCCCTGCCGACCAGCTTCGGCGGCCGCGACGCTTATGTCGATCAGCTCTCGGTGCAGCTGAAGAGCTGCGATCCGGCGCTGTTCCTCTACCCAGCCGAGCTCGCCGACTTCGGCAAGGCTGCCGCCGACGCGGCCGGCGCCGCATCGCGCTCGTGGGAGACTCTCGAGAGCATCGAGCCGGCGACTAGCGAGCTGCCCAAGGCGAACCCGCAAGACATCGCCTATCTCCAATATTCGAGCGGCTCGACGCGCTTCCCGCACGGGGTCGCCGTCACCCATCACTCTCTGCTCGACAATCTGCGCGCGCACGGCATCGGCCTGCAGGTGAAGGACACCGACCGCTGCATCTCGTGGCTGCCCTGGTATCATGACATGGGCCTGGTCGGTTGCTTTCTCTCGCCGATGTCGCTCCAGATGTCAGTCGATTATCTGAAGACCGAGGATTTCGCCCGGCGCCCGCTCGCCTGGCTCGACATGATCACCCGCAATCCCGGCACCAGCGTCAGCTACTCTCCGACCTTCGGCTACGACATTTGCTCACGCCGGATGAGCTCGCAGACACGCGCCGAGGACCGTTTCGACCTGTCTCGCTGGCGGATCGCCGGCAACGGCGCCGACATGATCCGGCCGGACGTCATGCAGGCGTTCGTCGACGGCTTCGATGCGGCGGGATTCAAGGCGAGCGCGTTTTGCCCGAGCTATGGCCTCGCGGAAGCGACTCTGGCCGTGTCGCTGATGCCGCCTGGCGAGGGCATCCGGCTCGAGCTGGTCGAGGAGACCGAGCTATCCGGCGGAACGCCCGACAAGCGGCGCCCGAAGCGCTTTCGCGCGATCGTCAATTGCGGTCGTCCGGTCACCGGGATGGAGATCGAGATCCGCGATAGCGAGGGCCGGCTGCTTCCCGACCGCGCCATCGGCAAGGTGTTCGTGCGCGGCGCGAGCATCATGCACAGCTATTTCCGCGACGAGGAATCGACCTCGGCGGCGCTTAGCGGCGACAATTGGCTCGACACCGGCGACATGGGCTACATGTCGAAGGGCTACATCTTCATCGTCGGCCGCGCCAAGGACATGATCATCATCAACGGGCGCAACCACTGGCCGCAGGACATCGAGTGGGCGGTCGAGCAGCTGCCGGGGTTCAAGGCCGGCGACATCGCCGCTTTCGCGATCACCGGCCCGTCCGGCGAGGAGACCCCGGCGGTGCTGGTCCACTGCCGGGTATCCGGCGCCGAAGAACGCGGCCGCCTTCGCGACGAAATCCGCGAGCGGGTCCGGGCGATCACCGGCATCATGCCGGTCGTAGAGCTGGTTCCCCCGCGAACGCTTCCCCGCACGAGCTCGGGAAAGCTGTCGCGGGTCAAGGCGCGCAGCCTCTATCTGTCGGGCGAAATTCAGCCGTACGACATCGCCGCCTGATCGACGTTATTAAACTCGTCTTTACACCCGCGCGCTACAAAGGCGCGGGATGAGCGGAACTTTTGCCACGAATCGGGTGCACGGATGGGTCGGCCGCAAGGACCGCCACCCTGTCTCTGTCGACGCCCTCGTGCGCCGGGCGGACGGCAGCGAGACGCATGTGATTCTCACCAATTGCTCCGACGAGGGCTGCCGCATGGAATCGCGCGAAGTGTTCCTGATCGGCGAAGAGCTCGAGATCGCGATTCCCAGCGTCGGCCAGGTCAAGGCGCAGGTGCGGTGGGCCCTCCCCGGCAGCGCGGGCGCGAGATTCCTCTAACGCCGGGGTCAGCCTAGCCGGTCGCCGGCAGCATCCGCTTAAGCACCCGATCCTCCAGCACATAATGGTGGTAGAGTGCGGCCGCGGCGTGGAGCGCGGCGATGATGACGATCGCCCAGCCGACCCATTCGTGGAGTTCGTGGACTTGCCGGCGCAACGGCCGAGCGAGTTCGCCATAGGGCCCGGGAATGCCGAAAAGGCCGAAGAATTCGACCGAATGCCCTTGCGCCCAACGGAAAGCGAATCCGAGCGCCGCTTGCGCGACCAGCAGCACATAGAGCAGATAATGCACGCCCTTCGATGCCATCCGATTCCAACCGGCGCCGGCTGAGGAGACCTGGTGACCGGGCATCCAGCGCCAGGCGAGCCGCGCGATGATCACCGCCGTAAGCAGTACGCCAAGCGAGATATGGACGCTTTCCATTCCCTGCCGCGTGGTTTTCGAAAAATAGTCCCAGGTGATCGCAGATACGAATTGCACGATGACCAGCAGCGCGGTCGCCCAGTGAAGTGCGATCGCGACGCCATCGTAGGTAGTTCCGTCGTCACCCGCGACGACGGCCGTTGCGGCGTCAATTCCGCTCTTGGTCGAATGGTCCATGTCACCTCGTTAGCGCGCTCGCTGGCTATTGCAATCCGTTCGCAATAACCGACTTGCCGTCTTTCCCTGACCGATGTCATGACGGATCGCACGAGGGAGTCGGATGAGGTCGATCAATTTTGCGCTGCTCGCCGCGCTGGCGCTTGCCGCGCCGCTTGCCGCTGAAACCCGGGTCCAGCCCGCGGTTCAGCCGGGCGGCGACATTCCCACCGTGTTTCACCCGGCCGTGCCGCCGATTCCCAAGGGCGGCGACATTCCCCAGCATTTCGCGCCCGTTCGCGGCGAGTTCCAGTACGTCCGCCGCGAGGTCACGATCCCGATGCGCGACGGCGTGAAGCTCTACGCCGTGCTGATCATCCCCAGGGGTGTGCACGGCGCAAGGTTCCCGATCATGCTCGACCGCACGCCTTACTCAGCGGACAAGGCGACGAGCCGCGGCAGCTTCGGCCCGCTGCCCGAGAACATCCTTTCACCGCTCAATGCCGAGCTGATCCGCGCCGGCTATATCGTCGCGGTCGAGGACGTGCGCGGCAAGTACAAGTCGGGCGGCGACTATGTGATGAATCGTCCGCTGCGCGGGCCGCTCAACCGGACCGCCGTCGATCATTCGACCGATGCCTGGGACACGATCGACTGGCTCGTCAGGAACGTCGCCGAAAGCAACGGCCGCGTCGGCACGTTCGGGACGAGCTACGACGGCTTCGCCGCGCTGATGAGCCTCGTCGACCCGCACCCGGCGCTCAAGGCGAGCGTGCCGATCAACCCGATGGTCGACGTGTGGAAAGGCGACGACTGGTTCCACAACGGCGCCTTCCGCGAGGAGATGATCGGCTACGTCTACGGCCAGACGGCGAACCGCAAGTCCGAGGAGCAATGGTTCACCAGCAGCTATGACGATTATGCGACCTTCCTGCGCTACGGCTCTGCCGGCGCCTATGCCCAGGCGATGGGCATGGAACAGCTGCCGTTCTGGCTGCGGCTGAGGCAACATCCCGATTACGACCAATATTGGCAGGACCAGGCGCTCGACCGGATTCTCGGCAGCCGGCCGCTGACCGTCCCCACCCTGTTGGTCGACAGCCTCTGGGATCAAGAAGACATTTACGGTGCGCCGGCGGTGTTCAATGCGGTCAAGGCCAGCGACAATGGCAATGCGCATCTCGTGCTCGGTCCATGGCACCACGGACAGGCGAACGTCAGCGGCTTCTCGCTTGGGCCGGTCGACTGGGGATCGGACACGTCGAAATATTTTCGCCAGCACGTCATGATCCCGTTCCTCGACGAGCATCTGAAAGGCGGCCCTCCGGCCGCCATCGCGCGCGTCACCGCCTTCCAGGCTGGGACCAACGCATGGCAGCGCCTCACCGATTGGCCCCTCGCCTGCGCCCGCGGTTGCCCCGCGAACTTAACGCCACTCTATCTCGCCGCCGGCAATCGCGTGGGCTTCAACATCCCTGCTCGCGCGGCATTCGACTCCTATGTCTCCGACCCGGCGCGGCCGGTGACTTATCGGCCGCGGCCCAATCTGCCGCCGTTCGGGCCCAATTCGACCTGGCGCCAGTGGCTGGTCGACGATCAGCGCTTCGCCGAAGCGCGCCCCGACGTGCTGAGCTATTCGAGCGCGCCGCTCGATCGACCGCTGCGCCTCGTCGGCACGCCGCTGGTCCACCTCGTCGCTTCGACCAGTGGCACCGACAGCGACTGGATCGTGAAGCTGATCGACGTCTATCCCGACCAATATCCACAAAAGCCCGAGCTCGGCGGTTACCAGCTTGCGATCGCGATGGACGTGATGCGCGGGCGCTACCGCAGCGACCCCGCGCACCCCTCGGCGGTCCCCGCGAACCAGCCGATCACCTACGAATTCGCGCTTCCGCAGGTGGATTATGTGATCGAGCCGGGGCACCGCCTGATGATCCAGGTGCAGTCGAGCTGGTTTCCGCTGTACGACCGAAACCCGCAGACCTTCGTTCCGAATATCTTCATGGCGCAGCCGTCCGACTATCGCGCCGCCACGCAGCGCGTGTTCACCGGCCGCGACGGAACGTGGATCGGCCTGCCGGTTGTGAAGTGAGCTTGCGCGCCGCGCCCGCGCTGGCTACCTGCCCAGCCGGCGAAGGGTCCGCGCCAAAGAAGTACTTTGGTGGTACCCCATAGGAGTGTAGCTCAGTTGGTAGAGCATCGGTCTCCAAAACCGAGGGCCGGGGGTTCGAGTCCCTCCACTCCTGCCATCTCCATCCATTGGTCCATTCCCCAACGGTCCGCGCGCTCCCTTGAAGACTCACGCGGGCGCCGCTAAGTGACCGCAAGCCCCGCCGGCCCGTTCAGGTCCGCGGGGCGCTTTTCTATCCGCAAGCGAGCATCGAAGAGTGGCGAAAGTCTCCCCCGGCGAATTCATCCGTCAGGTCCGTGTCGAAACCGGCAAGGTCCACTGGCCGACGCGTAAAGAAACGATCGCAACGACGATCATGGTAATCATCATGACCGGAGCGCTGGCGATGTTCTTCTTCGGCGTCGATGCCGTTTTCTCGTCGCTGGTCAAATATCTGCTGAGCTTCCTCGGCTAAGGCCTTCCGAGGGAAGGGGGCGCGAGAGCGCCGGCTGAGCGGTTCCAAGGCGTTACAAAGGTAAAAGATCACATGTCCCGCTGGTACATCATCCACGCTTATTCGGGTTTCGAGAACAAGGTGCGCGACGCGATTCAGAGCGAAGCGACCCGTATGGGCCTCGACCGCTTCGTCGAGCAGATCGAGGTGCCGACCGAAACGGTCACCGAGATCAAGCGTGGGAAGAAGGTCCAGGCCGAGCGCAAGTTCATGCCCGGCTACGTCCTCGCCAAGCTCGAGATGAACGACCAGGTCTACCACCTCGTCAAGAACACCCCGAAGGTGACCGGCTTTCTCGGCCCGGGCGGCAAGCCGCAGCCGATCCCCGACGCGCAGGCCGCGCGCATGCTCGACACCAAGGAAGAGGCCGCCGCCCATGGCGCCAAGCCCAAGATCAATGTCGATTATGAGATCGGCGATGCGGTGAAGGTGCTCGATGGTCCGTTCGCGAGCTTCAACGGCGTGGTGGAGGAGCTCGATTTCGACCGTGGCCGCGTCAAGGTCAGCGTCTCGATCTTCGGCCGCGCGACCCCCGTCGAGCTCGAGTTCGAGCAAGTCGAACGGGTC
>Ga0207652_10001189_pt1 | contig 23425 bp, 21 predicted proteins | sample KBSC63BmetaG_FD_184334 | JGI IMG/M metagenome (GOLD analysis project Ga0207652, IMG submission 184334) | Corn rhizosphere microbial communities from Kellogg Biological Station, Michigan, USA - KBS C6-3B metaG (SPAdes) (version 2) | ecosystem: Host-associated > Plants > Roots > Rhizosphere ... | reverse complement strand
CTTTGCCTGCGCCCATTGCAGCCGCTTTCATTTTATTCGCTGTTTCATGGCCCACATAGCTTTCTATTCTTTTTTCAACAAAATAAATCACAGGTGTAAGTATAATAGCCATGAAAAATTTATAGAGATAATTCATAATTCCTACGGCCAATATCAGTTGCCAAGTAAATATTCCACTAAAGGCAATAAATAAAACAATATAACTATCTACCAATTGCGATACTAACGTTGAGCCTGTTGCACGCAGCCATAAATGCTTATTCCCCGTAGCTTTTTTTATTTTATGAAATACTGTTACGTCTACTACCTGGCTTACTAAAAATGCAACAATACTTCCAATTATAATGCGCATATTCTGCCCGAAAATAGCATTGAAAGAAGTCTGAATATTTTCTACTCCCTGTGTTTTGCTGCTGGCAAGCCATGCTTGAGCTGGAGGTAAACCTATAGCAATAAAATACATCAGAAATGCATAAGCAATTAAAGCCACTGCCGTAATTGAAATTCTTCTTACAGCACGCGGCCCATAAAACTCATTAATAATATCAGTGATTACAAACTCAAGCGGCCACAATACTACGCCACAGGTAAGTGTAAATGCTAACCCGCTTTGGCCAAAGAGCGTAAAGTTTGCCGGATGCATATGCAGCAAGCCTTCCAGTGAAAATAGCTTTGTCCCAATTGCTTCCGCTATTAATGCATTGGCTACAAAAAAAGAAGAAAAAACTACAAATAATTTTGTGGGCCTGTCACTTAAAATTTTATTTATCATATTTATGAATTATCTAAAAAAGAAATAAAAAAATTGAAATATTAAAAAAACTAAGTTGATTGACGCCAGCCATTTTGGAAGCATTTTGTATTTTCCAATAATAATAATTACAGAATAGGTAATACACATCAGCAGGTTTATAAGGATGGCCGAAACTCCAAGAGTGATAATAATATCTTTAAAATAAGAAACAGGAACTACTGTATCAGCATTTTGAGTAACGGGTTTCCTTGCTTCCATTTGCCCCAAAAAAATAAAAAGTAAAAATGCGATATTGCAGATGATTGTTAACCTCGAAAAAAAGCTTATTACCTTCATAAAAAAGCAGTTGAAAATAATCCCAACAAAATAATATTAATTTGTTGGAATAAAGTTTTTTATTAAATGGCAAATGTACTCAGTATTGTTCCTTATAAAATTTTCCCTGCAAAGTTTGGCGGCCAAAAGGGCATTGCAAATTTTAATGAATATTTTTCAAAGCATCACAATTTATATTGTATTACTGTTAAAGAAAATGTCGCAAATGCAGCACCGTACACCATTTTCAATACGCTGAGCAACAGCAGGCTTCGTTATATAAATATTTTTTATTTCTTCTTGTTTAAAAAAATAATCAGGCGATATCATGTTTCGCATATCATTCTTGAGCATCCTTATTATGGATGGCTTGCAATTCTTTTAAAAAAATTTTGCAGTGTAAAACTTATTGCTCATTCACATAATATAGAAGCAGAAAGATTTAGGACAACTGGAAAATGGTGGTGGAAAATTTTGTGGCATTATGAAAAATATGTTCATGGCCATGCAGATTTTACATTTTGCATTACAGAAGAAGACCGCCAATATTTTATTAAAGAATATAAATTACTTCTGACTAAAACTACGGTGATCACTTTCGGCATTTCATGGAACACAATACCTTCCTCACAGGAATGCCTATACGCAAACAAAAATTTGAAGTTAAAATACAATTTGAGCGATGAAACAATTTTATATCTTTTTAACGGTGCTCTCGATTATCATCCCAATCTTCAGGCTGTAAAAAATATTATTGAAAAAATAAATCCCATATTTATAAAAAATAATTTCAATTATAAAATAATTATCTGTGGTAAAAATTTACCTGCTGAAATGAACGAATTAAAACAATATAAAGATGTAAATATTATTTATGCTGGCTTTGTTGAAGACATTAATATTTACTTTAAAGGAGTTGATGTTTTTATAAATCCTGTAAACGATGGTGGCGGGATAAAAACAAAATTGGTAGAAGCGTTAGGTTACAATTTAAATGCAGTATCAACAATTAATGGGGCAATAGGCATAGATGAAAATATTTGTAATGGTAAATTAATTTTGTCTGAAAATAGTGACTGGCAAGGTTTTTCACACAAGATGAGCCAGGCAAGCTCAATAAATAATTCAATTACTAACGATTTTTTCAACCAATTTTACTGGGATAATATTGCAAAGAAAGCGGCAGGAATTATTGGTGAACTATAATTGAAAGTTGTGAGTTTACTTCACAACTTTCTTCAAAGCTCCGCCAGAGATAATGATTGCAGAGCTATCCGCTATTGATAGTCGTAATGAATCTATCTGCGCATGACCAAGGTCCAATAAAGAATAGCCCTGTAGGTTTGCTTTCACAGTTTTGATGGACATAGCTTCAGGGCTTTTTATTTGATTTAAAGACGACATATCTGAAGGTGAGCTACCTATAGTTATGGTAGCAGATTTCGTTTTCTCTGCAGACTTTACAGGTTTGTAGTCCGGAGACATTTCAAAAACGACTTCAGAAGAGTCTCTTTGAAAAACAGTTATAGAGTCCAGCGAACGAAGCATACTTTCTACTTCAAATTTCGATCTGCCGGTTAAGCTTACATTCATACTTTTCTGTTTTAGTTTAAACATTTCGAAGTTCGTATTAAAACCATCAAATGATAAAAGTTCGGGAGAAAAAATCCTTACGGTGGTTGTATTTTTTATGTAGAAAAAGTCATAGGGAGTAGGTGCTATATAATCAAAATTCATGTATAGCGTATCATTCGTAATATGGGCCTGTAGCTTGCCGCCATGATATCGTTCCCATTCCTGCAATATTCTTACAGAATAATTCTGGCTTTGCTCAAATGCAATCCGCGTACCGTTTCCACCGATTATTTTAATGTACTTAAATGGCTGCTGCAATATCTTGTGGTAGTTCCAGTAAATGTCGGATTTATCCACCTTGTTATATTCCCTTTTTAAAATGATATTGGAAGATAGTAATCCTCCTACTAATATAACGGCCAGCGCCACTAATATCTTAGAAGTAAATTTCATAACTTATTTTTTAAAATTGTCTTTTACAAATTGCTCAAACATTGTTTTAATTTCTTTAAAATCTATTTTTAAGAGATAAACATTACGCATAAAGACAGGCAGCTCATTTTCTATAAATTGCTCCCTGCGAAAACTGAGTATTCGATCCATCGCATCATCTTCAATAAAATATCCCACTCCTCTTTTATTGGTGATGATATTCCGTTGCTGCAAAAAATCATAAGCCCTTTGTACAGTATTGGGGTTTACTTCCATGTTCACAGCGAGATCTCTTATACTAACAATCTTTTCACCCAGCTTCCATTTCTTTAATAAAATCTGTTCACAGACGAATTCTGCTATCTGTATATAAATCGCAGGGTTCTCTTTAAAGTCCATTCATATAATTTAAAATTCTTTCTCACGCAAACGGGTAAACGCTAAAAGCCATAATATTGGTGGCAACACGTACCATAAGCTGTTATTGATAATATTTACAATACCTGAAGGCATTTCAATGGATCCTTCCTCTTTTCCCGCAGGAATTGTCACGCTATTGAAAGGAGAAGCACTGTTTACATGACCGAAAAGTATTGTAGCCATCATCCAATTGAGCCCTATAACGCCAGTGATAAGAATACTTATACCAATGGCTGTTTTTATAAAGGCGACTTTATTAAAATATAATGAACCCACCAACATCGCTCCCGCTAAAAACCAATACATGGGGTACACTTTCCATGCAAGGAAGCCATTGAAATCAAAGATATAGACGGACTGATATAACTGCTTATAAAAAGGGCCGGTTGGGTCGAGGCCATGATGGTACATGGCAACGAAGCTGCTATCAACCAACCTGAAAAACAACAGGAAAATAACCGGGTAAAAAACACCTGCAATCAGCACAGCGCAAAGCCATTTTTCGGAATTGGATGCCGGCAAAGTAAGAAAGGCGGAGCCCATGGCATTGGAAGAAAAATATCCAAATACAAAGGATGCTAAAAAACAACCTCCTCCGGCAAGGCCCCATATAAATGTTATGTTTTGTGCAGGGTTGAAGCCACCAAATGCTTTGATAACTGAATATAGTATCAGCGACAACAGGAGCAATAATCCTATTAGTCCAAGCGTTTGCATAGGCCTTTCGAGCAGTGTTTTCCTTATCAGCCTTCCGAATCTCTTTACATGAAAAGTATTGTTCATTTAAGCGTATTTTTAAATTTATCTACACATAATTAAAATTCTTTCTCACGTAAACGAGTAAACGAAAGTATCCAGAAAGTTGCAGGCATCACATAGAAAAAAACGTACTTACATATTTCGGCTATGTCAGCAGGTAATTCGATAGAGCCAACATCATTGCCTGCCAACAGGGCTACACCATGGAAAGGTGAGGCCTCTTCGATGTTCCCGAAAAGCATGGTAGCAAATAACCAGTTTGTTCCAAAAATCACCAGGCAAATAATGCACAGTGCGACGGCTGTTTTTATAACTGATACTTTATTAAAATACAGTGACCCAAGCAGCATTGCGCCTGTATAAATAAAGAAGAGTATATAAACATTCCTGGCGACAACTCCATCCAGGTCAAATCTATACACTGATTCATACGCTTGCTTATAAAATGGTGAGGCTGGGTCAAGGTTGTTATGATAAAGAGCCACAAAGCCTGTATCTATGCCATAATAAAAAATTAAAAACACAACAGGATAAAAAATGCCTGCAATCAACACGCCACATAACCATTTTTCAAAATGAGAAGCGGGCAGTGATAGAAAAGATGACCCGCTGGCATTAGATGAAAAATATCCAAATACAAACGAAGCCAGGAAAAAGCTGCCACCGACAAGCCCCACGAAAAACGATATTCTTTGTGCCATATCAAAACCGCTCAATGCTTTTATTAACACATATAATATTAATACCAGAGTTAGCATTAGGCCTGGAAACACAAATATTTGCATTGGCCTTTCCCGAAATGTCTTATTAAGGAGCAGCCCAAATCTTTTCATACTGAAGATATTGTTCACACTGATATATTAATGATGAAAAATTGATTTTGCCTTCGCAGGATTTTCAGTAATTGCATTGAATAAATGTTCCAGGTTTATTTTCGAATCTTCATGTTCCCCATTTTCCATTACAATTGCGTATCCCTTTAGTGAATCTTCAGCATACAATACTTTATCGGTTGCTGGAAGCTCGCTGACTGATTTAAAACAAAGCTTACTGGATATTTGCTCTATAGATGCGTTTAAAAGCAACTCGCCGTTATCTACAATAATCACCCGATCTATTAAATTATCCAGGTCGCGTATCTGGTGTGTGGAAATAAAAATGATCTTATCCTCGGTAAATACACCTGATATTAGTTTGCGAAATTTTATCTTGGAAGGAATATCAAGTCCGTTGGTAGGCTCATCCAATAATAAAACTTTTGTATTGCAAGCCAGCGCAAAAGCAATAATGAACTTTTTTTGTTGGCCGAAAGACAATGTGCTGAGCTTTCCTTTATCGTTTACATCCAATTGCTCCAGGTAACTGTAAAATTGTTGCGGATTAAATGCAGGATAGAAAGGCGAAAATAAATTTTTATAGCCCTCCACCGTTAATGCCGGCACATATACCTCTTCCGGAATGAAATAGATAGTTTCCAAAAAAGAAGGCCATCGCTTTTTTGGTTCGAAGCCATTTACAGAAATGCTTCCACCTTTTGGAAATAATAACCCAATGAAATTTTTAAGTAAAGTTGACTTGCCTGCACCATTTTTACCAAGCAATCCATAAATGCTTCCCACTTCAAGTTTCAGGTTTAAATTTTTGTACAGAAGCTTTCTTTTTTTATAACCAAAAGATAAGTTTTGAACTTCAATCATAGTGTATTAGTTAAGTAGTACACTACAAATATAAATACAATTATTTTTAAATTCCAAGTTTTACTTTTATAAATATTAAAATAAAAAAAATTGCAAAAAAAAATTGCGGAGTTCCTTAATCTTTAATTCTTCCCCTTCAACATAGGTACAAATGAAAAGTTAGAAAATGTTTCTTCTTCAAAACTTCCATCAACATTTTTGGTAATGCGTATCATTTTTTGAATGCCATCATCATCAAGAGGAAGAACCATTTTTCCGCCAGGCTTTAACTGGTCAAGTAATCTCGGTGGAATGTACGGAGCTGCTGCCGTAATTAAAATTTTATCGAACGGTGCATAGGTAGGAAGGCCTTCAAAGCCATCGCCATAAAAAAATTTTATGTTAGGATATTTACGTTTAAAAACAAATTCTTTATTAAGCTCAAATAATTTTTTTTGTCTTTCAATAGTAAAGACATTAGCGCCCATTTCCGCCAAAACCGTGGCCTGGTAAGCGCTTCCTGTTCCTATCTCCAGTATTCTTTCATAAGGCTTTACTTCTAAAAGCTGCGTTTGATATGCCACGGTGTATGGCTGTGAAATAGTTTGCCCTTCCTGTATTGGAAAGGCTCTGTCTTCATATGCAATATGATCAAGAGCCGTATCTAAAAAAAAATGCCTCGGAATATTCATCATTGCCTCAAGAACACGTTCATTGGTAATGCCTTTTATTTTTATGGAATCAATTAGTTTTTTTCTTAGCCCCTTATGCCGGTAAGTATCTTCAAACTTTCGCATGAACGCAAATTAAAAATGTTGGGCTAACATTTCAAAACTACTTTTAGGATAAAATGCTTAGGCACGCCTTTTGTACAATTGCGCACTATGAAAAATGCCTTTGTATTGATGTTTGCAGCTGTAAGTTTTATGGTGGCCTGCCATAGTAATCATTCAGAAAATAATTCAACAGAAAAATCTGCTAAGGAAAAAAAAATAAGTAAAAGAGATTACAGCATAACAGGAGACAATGCTTACAATAATTTATTTTTCGATAGTTCAAACCTTGAGAATTTTATTCAAAAAAATAACATTCCTGACTCTACTGCAAGGTATATGCGAAGCTTTTACAATACCCGAAATTATGAATATGCATGGTTTTCACCTGATGGATTAACCGAGCAGGCTTATGGTTTCTGGAGTATAAAAAATTACGAAGGAGATACGGCGAAATCTTTAAAGAAGTTAACAAAGAAGATGGACGATCTTATGAATAATGATAGCCTCATCGTTAACGAAAAGGACGCTTCGTTTATTAATACCGAATTAACGTTAACTGAAAACTTTATTTCCTTCACAAGAAATAATTATGAAAAAGGGTATGTAAAAAGGAAAGAGATGGAACGCTTTGTTCCATTTAAAAAACAAGACGCGATTTATCTTTCAGATTCATTGTTAAATAAAAAACATAAAGATGATAAATATTTTTCCGATGTTAATCAATCGTACAAAGATTTAGCCATTCAATTAAAAAAATATACTGATGTTGAAAAAGCCGGCGGCTGGCCGGTTCTACCTGAATCTTTAAAGAAAATAAAAAAAGGCCGTTCTTCTCCTGGCGTTGTCGCTCTTAAAAAATTCCTGGCGGCAACGGGTGATCTGAACCAGCAAGATACAACATCAACATATAACGATACAGCCGTAAACGCAGTAAAGAATTTTCAATCAAGATTTGGATTGACGTCAAATGGCGTTATTTCATCTGCAGTATTAAAAGAAATGAATGTGCCTGTTATTGACAGGATAAAACAAATTCTTATTAATATGAACCGCATGCGTTGGATGCCACAGGAGCCGGGCGGGGAGCTGCTTGTAGTAAATATTCCAGAATTTATCCTTCACGTTTACGATGGTAAAAACAATGTCTTTAATATGCCCGTTGTGGTTGGTAAAGAAGGGCACAACACAACTATTTTTTCTGATAAGCTTACTGAAATTGTCTTTAGCCCATATTGGAATGTGCCCGAGAGCATCGTTAAGAAAGAAATTGTTCCGTCAATGGAAAAAGATCCCGATTATCTCGAAAAGAATGATATGGAAATTACCGGCGAGCTAAATGGCTTACCGGTAGTAAGGCAAAAGCCGGGCGAAAAAAATTCACTCGGAAAAATAAAATTTTTGTTTCCCAACAGTTTCAATATTTACTTTCATGATACGCCGGCAAAGAGCCTTTTTAATAGCAGCGTACGTGCCTTTAGCCACGGATGCATTCGCCTTAGCCAACCGGAAAAACTTGCTGATTATCTTTTAAGGGACGATAGCCAATGGCCACCCGAAAAAATTAATGAAGCGATGAATAGCGGAAACGAGAAATTCGTTAGTATTAAAAACCCTGTGCCTGTTTTTATTACATACTATACAGCATGGGTAGACGAAAATGGAAAGTTAAATTTCCGAGACGATATTTACGGGCATGATAAAGAAATTGCTAGTAAAATGTTTAGTAAATAAAGTGCATTATGAGGTATGGGCAATAAGATACCAGTAACAAAAAGCAAGTAACCTCCCGATGGCTACAAGGAAATTAATTAACTTCTGCTTTTTCCATAGAATCCAATTTTTCCGAAGCGCCTTTGTGCATTAAAATTTTAATAAGCATAATAACTGCTGTCGCGGCAAATATGCCCCCAATCACCCAATTTAGAAGGCTTTGATTAGCGTTGAGTTTTTGAACTATATATTTTCCCCCGAAAATAAAAACACAGTTGCCCATTAAAGTGCCAAGTCCTATGCCCACAATATAAAAGTTATAGAAAGAACTTTTTGGCTGCAAGATATTTTTTGAAAACAACACAGTGCTCCATCCAAACCAGAAGGGTACTTGCATTGGGCTAATGGCGCTCAATAAAAGGCCAAGTAGAAAACGGTTCATATTATTATCCAGCATTACATTCTTTGCATGATGTTCATGCATAGCTGCGATAAAGCTTCCTGCGGCTAACGCTACAACAATGGCAAGTGCAATCCATTCCATCCATTTGAAAAGAACTTTTCGTTTACGAATCCAGTTGATGCCAACAAGTGAAATGCGTACATACAACATTTCGGTTAAAAGAGAACCAAGGGAAAAATAAATGGCGTTTTTAATACTTTCCTGCACGCTTATTTGCATGGCGGCAACATTCAATGTACCCAAAGGAAGTGAGCCCAGGAAACTCACTATCATGCCCCAGAAAAAAACTTTTACAAGACCCATATATTATGGACTAACTTTTTTTTGCAAGAACCGATAAAGATACATTTACTATATCGCTTAACACTGCGCTGCTGCTGCCTACACCATAATCAAGCCGGTTAATTTCAAACTCGCCTGTAAATAAATAATTGTCATTTACTTTTTCCACATGAAAAGGAAATGAAATGGGTTTAGTAACCCCATGCAAATTAAGCGTGCCTGTAAAGTAATAAAAACCAGTTTCTGTTTTATTGGTCTTATCAATTTTTGTAGAAGTAATGGTAATCTCAGGATACTTTTCAACATCAAAATATTCGCTTTTCTTCAGGCTTCTGTCGCGGCTTTCATTATCAGTGTCAACCGTGGAGGCAGCTACAGTAACGTTAAACCGGCAGGAAGAAGGGTCGGTTGTAGAAAATAATATTTCGCCATTTAATCCTTTGAGCTGGCCGCCTGTTTTAATTCCAAAATTTTTTATTGTAAAATGAACTTTGCTTCCCTCGTCAACCGGAGTATAATTTTGCGCATATAACGCAGAAGTAGCAAAAAACAGAAGAATGAATAATATTTTTTTCATTTTATAGAGTACTTTAAAGCGTAAGATGATAATAAATTACGGAATGGTTTTATCTGCAGCCTTAATCTTTTTATAATATTTGTTCGTTTCCAACCTGAACCGGAAACCTTTTATGGCAGGCCAGTAATTAACTCCTGCCTCATAGTTTTGTCGGCTTATCTGGTATAAAATTTTCCAATGTTTTAAAATTTCTTTCCAGGCGTTTATAAGCGTATAACCCGTATCGTAAAAATGGTTAGGCTCTGCGCCGCAACCATTATACTCAAGGATCACAAAGTTTTTGCCCTGCTTCATTTCTTCAATTGAATTACACATTATATCATAACGACCATAAAAAAAATCGTTTATGCTATGGCTTATACCATCTAATATATTTACAAGTCTTTCATCAATTTCTTCTTTAAGGTCTATAAATTGTGCCCCGCGATTATGATTGGCGGCATAACTTAAAATATATTTTTCACCCTCTGCAATCACTTTATTAAAATCATGTGCATGTTTTCCCTTCATCTCTTCCATTCTTTTTGAAGACTTTGAATTCAACAGAATAAGTTCCTCAAGCGTATGTTTTCCGTCACCTGTTACCTGCATTGGAATCTTTTGAAGAAAGCCTGTGATTACGCCTTTTTTTTCACCGGGATACCGGTAATAAAAAAGACTCACTTCCATAGGATATTTTATAAACTCCTGTACAAAATATTCAACCGGCACATGCTTATGGTAATGCCTAAGTTGTTTCTCGTTATTAATTTTTCTAAACAAAATCCCCTGCCCTCCTACTTCCGGTTTTACGATCAGCGGGTAATTTATATTAAATTCAAAAAGTTTATTTACTATAACAGAAAAATTTTCTGTTGGTTGTACATTAAAGTAAACAGGGCATAAATGCGGAGGAAGAAGATCGTGCATTTCCTTCTTCGGTTCGCCCTCCATTCCTCCAAATGTAAGTTTAGGATTACTGGGAGTAAAAAACCAAATAGCCCGGGATTTTATAATATACCAAAGCCATACAGGAGCTATTGGCGCATATAAAATTTTGAATGGCCACTGTTCCCAATTTTTTATTTTCTTTATCAGCTTCACTTAATTTTAAAAGCGCAAAAGTAAGTTTTAAAGCTTTGTTAGTGTCTTCAATCATCAAAATTGTTTGTTGTATTTTAGCTAATTAAATAATTATCCGATGCATGTTCCTACAATGGCTGAATTGACGGCAGCGAATAAAGCGCCTGATGTTCTATTTTGGGTAGGTTGTGCAGGAAGCTTTGATCAGCGGGCGCAGAGAATTACCAAGGCGTTTTCAACCATCCTTGATAAAGTTGGAGTAAACTATGCCATACTAGGAAAAGAAGAAATGTGTACCGGAGACCCCGCCAGGCGGGCTGGAAACGAATTTATGTTTCAGATGATGGCGTACCAGAATATACAATTGCTCAATACTTATAATATTAGAAATATAGTAACTGCATGCCCGCATTGTTTTAATATTTTGAAAAATGAATATCCGGTCTTGGGCGGCAATTATGAGGTAGTTCATCACTCTACATTTTTACAAAAATTAATTGATGATGGTAAAATTAAATTGAAGGAAGGCGGTGATTTTAAAGGAAAAAAAATCACTTACCATGATAGTTGCTATTTGGGAAGAGCCAATAATATTTATGAAGCACCAAGAAAAGTATTAGAAGCATTAGACGCAGATTTAACAGAAATGAAACGTTGTAAAAGTAACGGATTATGCTGCGGAGCGGGCGGCGCACAAATGTGGAAAGAAGAAGAAAAAGGAAACCTCCGCATTAATAATGAAAGAACAAAAGAAGCGCTGGGCACAGGTGCAAACGTCATAGCTGCTGCATGCCCGTTTTGCAATACCATGCTTACCGATGGCGTAAAACTTAATGAAAAAGAAGAAACCGTAAAGGTGATGGATATTGCGGAGATTGTGGCTGCGTCTATGGCAGATAGTTAGTCTCCTGAAAAATGATAATTGACAATTATCATTTTACTTCGGCGATTAACTTTTCATTTAAAAATACAATTGGTGTAATTAGATATAATTAGTGAAATAAAAAAAGTATAATATTTAAAAGAATGCCCGAAGAAAAAAGTTTAAATTTTATTGAAGAAATTGTTGAAGAAGATCTTAAAGAAAGAAGATATAAAAACATCCTGACAAGGTTTCCACCGGAGCCTAACGGTTACCTTCACATTGGCCATGCCAAAAGTATTTGTCTCAATTTTGGACTTGCACAAAAATATAATGGCGCTACTAATCTCCGCTTCGATGATACTAATCCTGTAACAGAAGATACAGAGTATGTCGACAGCATTAAAGAAGATGTAAAGTGGCTAGGATTTAACTGGGCCAATGAATTTTACAGCAGCGATTACTTTGATGAGTTATATAACCTTGCGGTTGATCTCATTCGTAAAGGCCTTGCTTATGTAGATGACAGCAGCCCCGAAAAGATTGCCGCTGAAAAGGGAACACCAACTGAACCTGGTGTTGAAAATGAATATCGCAATAGGAATATACAAGAAAATCTTTTACTGTTTGAGCAAATGAAGAATGGCAAATTTAAAGATGGCGAAAAAGTGCTCCGCTCAAAAATTGATATGAAGGCAATTAATATGCACATGCGTGACCCGATCATGTATCGTATAAAGCATACACATCATCATCGTACAGGAAACAAATGGGTTATTTATCCTATGTACGATTTTGCACATGGGCAAAGCGACAGTATTGAAGAAATTACGCATAGCATTTGCACGCTGGAATTTGTCCCACACCGACCTTTATACGATTGGTATATTGATAAACTGGATATCTTTCCATCGCATCAGTATGAATTTGCAAGGCTCAATATGACTTATACGGTAATGAGTAAACGAAGATTGCTTCAGTTGGTAAATGAAGGCTATGTTTCAGGTTGGGATGATCCACGAATGCCAACCATATCTGCGCTTAGGCGTAAGGGGTATACACCTACCAGCATAAGAACATTTTGCGAAAAGATCGGCGTTGCAAAAAGAGATAATCTTATCGATATAAGCCTGCTTGAATTCTGTATCAGGGAAGAATTGAACACCACTGCATATCGTGCAATGGCAGTATTGCATCCTGTCAAATTAATCATCGATAATTACGATGACGATAAAACGGAAGAATTAACTACAGAAAATTTACCCAACGATCCTGGGAATACACGAACCGTTTCCTTTTCGAAAGAACTGTGGATAGAGAAGGATGATTTTCTGGAAGAACCTGTAAAAAAGTGGTTCAGGCTTGCACCGGGTGCAATGGTTCGCCTGAAGAGCGCCTATATAATCCGGTGCGATAGTTTTAAAAAAGATGATGATGGAAATGTATCCGAAATTCATTGCACTTATCTTTCCGAAAGTAAAAGCGGCGATGATACGAGCGGGCTTAAAGTAAAAGGAACTATTCATTGGCTTAATGCAAAGGATGCTGCGCAGGCAGAAGTAAGATTGTATGAACATTTGTTTACGGTTGAAAATCCTGCCATGGAAGAAGGTGACTTCAAAGATTTTATTAATCCGCATTCATTGGAAATAATTAAGAATGCATTTGTAGAGCCATCACTTTTAGAAGCTAAAGAAGGAAAAAATTACCAGTTCATACGCAATGGATATTTCTGTGTTGATAAAGATTCTAAGCCTGGCGCAATGGTGTTTAACAGAACAGTTACCTTAAAAGACGGCTTTAAAAAATAAATGTCATTATAATGCCTCTACATTAAATCACCTTTTTTAATCTTTGAGATACAACTAGTTGCATATACTAATTTCTTTTAGCACATCCACATATTATTTTTTTTGCTTCAGCGGTTGTTGTATTTTTGGATATTGTTCGTGTTTTTGATAAACAACAAACTGACAGATAAAGTCTTGATCTCCTTCCTACGTTAAGCCTACCATCCATTACCTGATATTATATGCATAAAATAGCATTTGCATATTCTATAACCTATACCTCTAACTGTATTAACTAACTTAAAAATAATTAAATGAAAAAGATTTTACTTGCCATTGTTTTTCTTTTCGCCTACACATTTTCTGTACAAGCACAGGTTTTATATGGTATGACTTATGCCGGAGGAAAAAATGGTACTGGTGTGATCTTATCGTTCAATACTTACTCCTCCTCTTATACAAAGGTTTACGATTTTGACAGCACAAATGGCGCCAACCCTTCATCGAGCCTTGTACGGGGAAGGGATGGAAAGCTATATGGAATGACAGTTAACGGAGGAAGTGGAGGCTATGGCGTTATTTTTTCTTTTGATCCTTCTACTTTCTCTTATACCAAATTGAAGGATTTTGATTATACTGACGGTGCCAACCCTTATGGTAGCCTAATGCTGGCAAATGATGGAAAGTTTTATGGTATGACGGTTAATGGAGGGAGCAACGATTATGGTGTTATTTTTTCATTTGATCCTTCTTCTTTTACTTACACAAAGCTTATGGATTTTAGTATTCGTAGTGGCGCCAATCCCTATGGCAGTTTTATCCAGGCGAGTAATGGAAAGCTATACGGTATGACAGAATATGGAGGTTATACTGGCCCTGATGGGCTTTCTATACCTCATGGTGTTATTTTTTCATTTGACCCAGCAACTTCCATGTATACAAAATTGCACGAGTTAAGCTTAGACGCCGGTGGTAACCCCTATGGCAACTTTATTCAGACAAAGGATGGACAATTGTATGGTATGACTCTTGATGGAGGCTCAGGTAGAAGGGGAACCCCGGTCTATGGCACTATTTTTTCTTTTGATTCCACAACCGGTTATACAATACCCGAAAAAACGTTTACTTACCCTGACCATGGAGGTCCTTATGGCAGCCTAATACAAGCGAAGGATGGAATGCTATATGGTATGACGAATGCTGGTGGAGCAAGCAGTCTCGGTGTTATTTTCTCTTTTAACCCCACATCTTCAACCTATACAGAGCTAAAAAATTTTGATGGTACCAATGGCGCTAATCCTTATGGTACCCTTATGCAAACAGGTGATGGAATGCTATATGGTATGACGAATGCTGGAGGAGCAAGCAATCTCGGTGTTATTTTCTCTTTTAATCCTACATCTTCTACCTATACGAAGCTTAAAGATTTTAATGGTGCCAATGGCGCCAATCCTTATATCGGTTCAGCGTTTATTGAAGTACCAGAAGCTGGCCCTTTGCCTGTAACTTTTACAAGATTTGATGGTAAAAATAAAGGAACTAGCAACCAGTTGTTATGGGAAGTTGAAAATGAACTTAATCTTGATTATTATGAATTGCAGCGTGGCACTGATGGCCGAAATTTCTCAGATGTCTCTCAAATTAAAGCGGCAGGAATTAACAGTTATACTTATAATGATAATATAGCTGATGTAGTATCCACTGTTTATTATTATCGTTTAAAAAGCGTAGATAAGGATGATCACTTTAAATATAGCACTATAATAAAATTAAGCACAGATCGTAATAAAATATTTGCAGAAGTAAACCCGAATCCGTTTAATAATAAGTTGGTGATACATGCCGAATCTCTAATTAAGATTAAAGCAACTTTTATATTAACTGACTTAAGTGGAAGGAAATTATATAAGCAGGAGAGATTGTTGTTACCGGGAACGAATATTGTGGAAATAAATGAAACCGGAAGATTATCAAAGGGAAGTTACCTGCTTACGATAATTGAATCACAACAGACAAGAATTATTAAAGTAATAAAGGGAAATTAAAACCACGGGTAATATTTAAATAGTTTGGGAATACATATGCCAAAAATAATTAAGCGCCCGCTATCCATAAAGTCTTTAGCGAATCAGTATAAAAATAATTTAAACCGAGACGTGAACGCCGGAGTTATACAGCATTTATTGCGAAACATCAATAAAATTGCATGAAGAAAATATGCTGAGATTTATTTGCTCCTTTTTAGAAGGGATATGTTGGTTTTATTGTCTATTTATGCAATTTCTGCCTACAATTTTTCGGGTGCCATCTGATGAAATGATGTCAAGACAATAAGGCTAATAAAAATAATTACCCTGCGCTTAATTCTTCAAAGGCAGCCTGCAGCGGCCTTTCTATGCCATCACCTTTCCATTCTGGCGATCCTGGTATTTCCGTCGTTTTTAAAATTTCTTCCTGGGTTTTACCAGCTTTCATTTCGTCGCCCACAAATTTTAGAACATTTCCCAGATAATCATGAAACGCAACCAGGTCATCTTTTTTACCTGTAACATCGTAACCATCGGCAGCATGGCCATAAATAAATTGAGTATTGTTATTGAATGTTTTCATGGCAGTTTCCAAAACTTTCATCCAGCTTTGCATATTGGCACCGGCGCTTCTGTCAACAAACGGATGGCGACGATTAAAAACCAAATCGCCCATGTGAACAATATTGGCATGTTGCAAATGTATCATCGCATCACCATCAGTGTGGCCAGCACCATAATAATGTAATGCTATTTTTTCTTTGCCTGCGCTTTCTTCCCAAACTTTTCCAAAAGTTTGATTAGGGTAATATTGTTTGTCTTCATTATTATTTTTAATTGCGACACTTTTTTGGTTTTTTAATGAATTCTCATGTGCTAACACTCTTGACACAACATCTTTAAAAGCAATATTGCCGGAAGTGTGGTCACCATGATGATGCGTATTGATCAATAACCGAAATGGCTTATCATTTCTTTTCTTTAATTCATCAATCAAGTGTGGGGCTGTATCCGGAAATTGTGCGTCAATTATTGTGATGCCATCTTTTGAGAAATGAAATGCAATAGTGCCTCCTTTTTCAGTGAACACACCAATATTATCAGTAAGCATTTTTATTTTCCAGGCTTCTTCATAAAACATTTTAAAAAAAGATTTATGATCGATCGATAAAGCTCCAAATGCAAGAGCTGCATTTTGTATAAAGTTTCTTCTAAGCATAAATTTTTTATTAAAAGTGACGGCTTAATTGTTTATCAATTTACACAATAAAATCGTTTGTTTAAACTGTTAAGAAATTCGTGCGAACCGCTGTTAAAGTTCGTTACTAATTTTCTTTTGCTTCCACCCTTTTTTCAATTCTCCTGTCGGGAATAAGCCACATAGCCGCTACAACTGCATAAAGTATTAAGCTTATTCTGGAATCTATAAATGCAAAAGCTATAGCAATTATATATATTACTACTGAAAGAATTCCTTTTTTGTCTTCGCCCACAGCCAGGGCAAGCGTTGAGCTTTTACCATGAAGCCTAATAAGCGCCTGGGATAAAATATAATACGCCACTCCGGCCATCATCAATACAATTCCATAAATAATAACCGGCCATTTTGTAAAGTGATTCTCCCCCATCCATCCTGAAGCAAAGGGAACTAAGGAAAGCCAAAAAAGCAAATGAGTATTGGCCCACAAAATTCTTCCGTTTACGTGCTTGGCAGTAAACATCATGTGGTGGTGATTATTCCAGTAAATGCCTACATAAACGAAACTTAAAATATAGCTTAGGAAGACTGGAAGAAGAGGTTTTAAGGAATGTATGTCATCCTCGTGGGGAATCTTTATTTCCAATAGCATTACGGTAATTATAATGGCAAGCACACCATCACTAAAAGCTTCCAAACGCCCTTTTCCCATAAATCGTTATTTGGAGCAAATTACGGAATTACTTAGAAGAAATCCTAAAGGGTAATGCTTACCATTCTCTTATAATATCGCCATTTAAAATTTGCATAACAAAGAGATGTTTGTTTTCGTAATAGTCAGGCACACTTTGTTTCGGGTCGCTATATACCGGCCTGAAGTTATAGTTATGAAAAGCAGCAAGGCTTGTATCGTTAATATGTGATACAAAATCATTTGGATATTTTAAAAGTAGATTAGTAAAATACCAGGCCATTCCAAATCCTTTATAGGCCATATCGGAAGGCTTTGCACGATAAAGTTGAAAATATTTTTTTACCAGAACACTATCAAACAAGTTATCCTTTGCCTCAAAATGCGGAGTAGTAAACCGAATAGGGAAATCGGTATAAGCATCTTTTTGATAAAGGCTTCTGAACCCATCCCAGTTGGGCATTCCTATTAGAATAAGCGGGTGTTTTTTTTGTATCGGATAACAGGCATCCGCTAAGCTTTTGGCCAAATCTTCATCCAGGCTCGCGCCGATTATTACAGCCGTGTGCATTGTATCTATCCTGTATCGCAAGCTATAAGATGATATTGTGCTATCCACCATTATCGTTTTTATGTTTAATAGTGGCTTTCCTTCTTTAGTATTAATTTCCCTGAAATAATTTTCTATCCTGTCATCACCTTTTTTCTTAATAATATAGACTTTGTCTGTACCATGTTTTTGAAGTATGTAACTGAAGATACCTTCGCAATGAGCTTTTAAGGTGGAGTTAGCTATAAATACAAAAGGGTTTTCGTGTATGCCACCAGCGTTAGGATAGATAGCAGAAATAAAAGGAATATTTTTTTGTAAAGCAAAGTCTGCAAGCTGCCCGTAATCAGGTTCTTTTACAGCGCCGATAATAAGATCAATATTATCTAGTTTATTATATTTTATAAGCCAGGGTACAGGCCGGGTAAATGATTTTGAATCGTAAATAGATACTTCAGCAGACTTACCATTCAATGCTAAAGTATCAAATGCGATATGAGCACCCTGAACAAATTCAACCGCAGGCATCATAAACTTTGGAATGGCTTTAGAAGAATTAAAATCTGCATTATTAAACATTGAGTCAAGATACATAGGCGCAAAAACTGCTATGTGGAAAGTTTTTACTGCAGAAGATGTAGTAGCAATTGTGTCCTGGGCAAACAATAATTTTGCCTGGAAAAGCATCACGAGAGAAAGAAAGAAAATATGTTTTTTCATACTAAAAAATCACTCCATAATTTTAGCCAGGCAAAGAGGTTAGTTATCCCTTAGAATATAACCCAAAATCCTTTAATCAATTAACCACTAACTAATGTCTTATTCCCACTCAATAGTAGCTGGTGGCTTACTGCTAATATCATAAACCACCCTGTTAATCCCTTTCACATTATTTATAATTTCGTTAGAAACATAGGACAGGAAATCGTACGGAAGATGAGCCCAATCCGCTGTCATGCCATCCACACTTGTTACCGCTCTTAATGCAACTGTAAACTCATAGGTTCTTTCATCTCCCATAACACCCACACTCTTTACCGGAAGCAAGATAGCACCGGCCTGCCAAACAGTTGCATATAAATCATATTTTAATAAAGCATTAGTATAAATAGCATCTGCCCTTTGCAACAATTGCACCTTTTCTTCAGTAACCTCTCCCAAAATTCTTATTGCAAGCCCGGGTCCGGGAAAAGGATGGCGGTTTAATAAAGTAGCAGGCAAACCAAGCTCCGCTCCTACTCGTCTCACTTCATCCTTAAATAAGGAACGTAAGGGTTCTACCAGCTTTAGTTTCATATAATCCGGAAGGCCGCCTACATTATGGTGCGATTTAATAGTTTGTGAAGGCCCATGTACAGAAACAGATTCAATCACATCAGGATAAATAGTGCCCTGGCCTAAAAATTCTATTCCTTCTATCTTATGTGCTTCTTCATCAAAAATGTCTATAAAACATTTCCCAATGATTTTCCTTTTTTCTTCCGGGCTTACTTTGCCTGCAAGGCGAGTATAAAAATGTTCCTTTGCGTCAACACCTTTTATGTTTAACCCAATGCTTTTACATGAATCAAGAACTTGCTGAAACTCATCTTTCCTGAGTACCCCATTATCAACAAAAATTCCATAAAGATTTTTACCAATAGCTTTATGAATAAGTGTTGCAGCCACCGTGGAATCAACACCACCACTCAATGCCATTATTACTTTTTTATTGCCAATAGTGTTTTTTAAGTTTTCAACAGCATCGCTAATAAAATGAGCCGGAGTCCAGTCCTGTGAACAATTACATATCGCGACTAAAAAATTTTTTATAATTTTTTTGCCTTCGGCAGAATGATATACTTCCGGATGAAATTGCAATCCATATAATTTTGTTTTCTCACTATCTAGTTTAAACGCCGCAACAGGAATATTACCGGTAGTTGCAGATAAAGAAAAATTGTCGGGCAGTTTTACAATCGTATCACTATGGCTCATCCATACATCAGAATTACTCTTCACGTCTCTTAACAATTCATGATTGTCTTTAACCTGCAGCCTGGCTCTGCCATACTCACGTTTATCGCTTTTTTCAACTATGCCGCCATAGAGTTTTGCGGTAAGTTGTGCGCCATAGCAAATACCAAGGACCGGAACTTTTTCAGCAATACTTCTTACATCCACAACAGGTGCATCCTCTTCATTTACAGAAAAAGGAGAACCGGAGAGTATTACACCTTTAAGGGCATTAGTAAATTCAATTTCTTTGTTGTATGGAATAATTTCGCAATAAACATTTGCTTCCCTTACAGCCCTGGCAATTAATTGTGTGTATTGCGATCCAAAATCGAGAATGAGTATTTTTTGGGTCATTTGCGGCGAAGTTAAAAAGTTTATTGAAGTTTGTATCTTGCTATTTAATAATCTTAAAATAACACAATGAAAAATCTTATAATTATATCAGCGGCAATAATACTGGTAAGTTCCTGCAATGATATTAATGGAGATATGGTTACAGGTAACGGCAATATTCGCACCGAAAAGAGAAATACCGGCAATTTTACCGGGATAAAGGCGTCCGGCTCCATTGATGTTGAAATCAGCAATGGCGATACTTATGGAGTATCCGTGGAAGACGATGATAATATACTTCCTTACATAATTACCGAAGTCAACAACGGCATTTTAAACGTGCATTACAGGGATAATACTTCTATTAATAGTGATCATGGAAAAGTTTACATAACTGCACCTAAATTAGATAAAATCATAAGCTCCGGATCAGCAGATATTATATCGCAGGATATTATTAAAAATTCACAGCAAATTAAATTTATCGCTTCCGGCTCCGGGGATATTAAAGTCGGGGCAGATGCTCCTGAAATAGATGCCTCTGTTAGCGGTTCAGGAAAAGTAAGTTTGCATGGCCGCACTAAAGATTTCACATGCCAGGTAAGTGGCAGCGGCGACCTGATTTGTAAAGATCTTCAAAGTGAAAACACAACTGTGAGCATTTCCGGAAGTGGCAATGCGCATGTATTTGCAAGTGTACATTTATCAGCATCTGTGCATGGAAGTGGTGATATATTTTACGGCGGTCATCCTTCAAATCCCGAAATTCATACCTCAGGAAGTGGCAGCGTGCAGGCGGAGAACTAGGAAATTCATTCTGAAAGTTTGCGGCTCTATTGCACGTCCGTGAGTGAAAGAAATTTATTGCCCTTGAGAATAAGGCATTGCATGTAACAGAAAATATATTATCTGTGCCAGCGTACTAGACTTCAGCAATCTTCCGGCGTTTACAAATTAAGCAGCAATTGGGCAAAAAAAAAGAGCCACCCAGTAAGTGACTCCTTGTTATATTCAAAAACCAACTTCTTATGCAGCCTTTTTCATTGTATTTATCAAAGTTGCATCTGCTTTGCTTTTTACACCGGCAGTAAATGTTATTGACTGATCTAACGGGGCATAACCGGGGCAGCTTATGGTAAAGGTGTAAGTGCCTTCTGCAATACGGCTAATTTTGTAATAGCCCTTCTTATTGGTAGTAGCCTTATACACACCATCGGCAGAGATAATAGTTGCACCTTCTATACCAAGATTATTTGCATTGGTAATATAACCAATAAGGCTTGCTGAACCGCCTTTGTAAATTGCCTTTAACCGCTCAAAAACAAATTGCTCCCTTGCAACTTTATTATCAGCGAAAATTTGCTGGCCATCTTTCAGCATGGTCATCACCTGCTGATAAATATCGTTATTAGCCTCGCTTTTTTCTCCTGCAAATTGTTTTTTCTCTACAGTGGCGTTTGTATACGCTGCAGATGCTTCTATAAATTCAAGGCCATGTGCCTGCATAGTAGCCTGGAAGCCTGCAGGCATGTTGCTATTAGCAGTGAGCTCATCAAGGTTATCTGCAATGAAGGCATTTGCAGCATCTATAAGGCTGTGTGCAGCGCCCCAGTTACCGGCACTAACTTTTGAATAAAAGGAACCGCCCGCCATCATCACCTTGGTTTTTACCTGGTCTTTATCAAAAGCATTGGTGATATAAGTTTTCAGGTTTTGCCAATCGGCCTGCACTGCTGCCATTGCATTTACAGCGGCTATGCGTGCAAGCGTACGTCCGCCGCTCCTTTGCTGCGACGAGGGCAGAGATTGAGCATCTTGTACAGCCTGCAGCGCTGCTGTTATATACTCCGGAGTATATACAGCCCTGAAAGCCGTAAACTCTGATAAAAATTGGGAACACAAGTTCCACGCTGCTGCGCAAACGAGATACAATATTTCCTGTGAAGAGCTAAATAATTTTTGAGATTTTCTCATGATTGATTGGGTTTTGGTAAAAAATATTAGATTAAACGTTGAATCTTTGAAATTATTATGAGAGAGAAAAAAAAATTTAAGGTTATAATAATTAAGCCGATTGAAAGGGTGATTTTTAAATAGAAAGGGTTCTTAAGCGGCCATCTGGGATCATGAATGTCCTGAGTTAAAAACATCAGGACAGCGATGCTTGCTACCTTTGATGTTACTGCGAATAGCAGCGGAAAATATGGTTCGTTTATTTTGAAAAGTTACTAAGCATAGCTGGAGCTTTTATGAAAAATTAATTAAACATTTCCTTCTTTTTGCCGGATAAAATTGCTTACATTTAATTTCTCTTTTGAATTACTCCTAATAACCTGAATAGATTCGGATTTCTAAGTAAATGCATAGCCTGCAGACATCCTGAAATTTTTTGAATCATAAATTTCGAAACCACTTTTTACCTTTTTGCAAATATGATATTATTCATGTAATAGAAACATCAATAATATTTGTAGGTGATTCTATTGTATGAAAATTTCACTATAACTCTTTTGATAAAACAACAATCAATAATTTAAAAACTTAAAAAATCATGAAAAAGTTTCTCTTTAATTCAGCCATCCTGATGTTGTTTTGCAGTATCAACGTTTCTGCTCAAACAAGCAAGCCTTATACAGATGGGCCTGTATGGCAGGTACAATTTGTAAATGCCAAGCCCGGTATGACCGAGCTTTATTTAAAAAACCTTAGTGAAGGATGGATAAAAGAAATGCGGGCTGCAAAAGATGCAGGCCTCATCATGGATTTCAAGGTTCTTCAAGCTCCCAATGCTTCTGGAAATGACTGGAACCTTATGCTTATGTATGAATTGAAAAATTATGCTATGCTTGATGGAATGAGTGAAAAGATGGATGCTATAGCAAGCAAAATTTTTGGCAGTGAAGAAACACAGCATACTAATGCAGTTTCAAGAAATGATCTTAGAGAGTTACAGGGAGGAAGGCTGGCGCAGGAACTAAACTTTAAATAATCTGTTTCCAATTTATGACAATAACCTGCTTTATAAGCAGGTTATTTTTTTTAATACCTAAACTAACTTAATGCAACTAATCCTTTCATCCCGCAGAAATCGCCAACTAGTCCTCGTTTGCAAGGAGGACTAAATAATCAAATTATTTATTAGCTTTCGGCATGAGCGGAGATAAATATTCTACCA
>Ga0207652_10001187_pt1 | contig 23455 bp, 15 predicted proteins | sample KBSC63BmetaG_FD_184334 | JGI IMG/M metagenome (GOLD analysis project Ga0207652, IMG submission 184334) | Corn rhizosphere microbial communities from Kellogg Biological Station, Michigan, USA - KBS C6-3B metaG (SPAdes) (version 2) | ecosystem: Host-associated > Plants > Roots > Rhizosphere ... | reverse complement strand
TTCCTTTCTTCCAATGCCACTGCCATCCGGTCTCTTATAGATTCTTTTATTTTTCCACTGAATTCTATTCCTCCTTCACTTCGTTTCAGTAATTTTCTAATAGCGTCCATTTCCGGTAAATTAAAGAAATCATTTCCTAAAAAATGATAATTAAACTGAAGCACAATAGAAGCTGCTTTTTGCTTTTCTGAAGGAGTAAGTTTCCAACAATGTGGAAGCTTGGGACCCATAAGTACAAGGTCATTTTCTTCGAAACCGGACATATTGTTACCAACAAAGCGTTTTCCTTTTCCTTGTGTAATGCAGGTTAATTCTAATTCAGGATGGAAGTGAAAAGGAGCTGAAAATCCCCTCCGATCAAATTTGCTAATTACAAATGAAGCTCTTTTTGTAGAAGTAATAATTTCAAATGTTGGCTTTGACATTGCATATTTTATTGTTGTATAGAAGAAAAAGTGCAATGTAGGATAAAATAAACCAAAAATTAACCATTTTTGCCCTTTTTGTTCATATTATTTTCAAGTTACTTCGTCCCTAAATTTTTTGATATGGGAACACATGCTAACCTGTTGCCTGATTTGAACGATATCAGGCAAATTCCAGTTCAACAAATTGAAGAATTCAGAGAAAATGGACACACGATTAGCCGAGGATTATTGTCTCCGGAGGAAGTGTCCCTCTATCATTCAGTCATTTCAAGTGCCGCTTTAAAATTCAATACCGAGAAGAGGAAAATGGAAGAAAGAGATACCTATGGAAAAGCTTTTTTACAAATAATGAATCTGTGGAGGCATGATGAAAATGTAAAAAAGTTTGTTCTATCGAAAAGGCTTGGGCGGGTTGCTGCCGATCTCTTAGGTGTAAAAAATGTCCGCATTTATCACGACCAGGCTTTATTCAAAGAGCCTGGTGGCGGCCCTACTCCATGGCATCAGGATCAATATTACTGGCCAATAGACACAGATAAAACCGTTACCATGTGGATGCCGCTTGTGGATATTGAAGTTGATATGGGAATGTTGACTTTCGCGTCAGGTTCCCAAAAAAAAGGAAGCATTTTTAATTACGAAATCTCAGATAAATCGGAAGAGGAATTTAATAAATACGTTGCCGAAAATAATTTTAAAATCAGTCGTGCAAAAACCATGAAAGCCGGTGATGCCACATGGCACACCGGTTTTACTATTCATAATGCCCCTGGAAATAACTCCGGCATTATGCGAGAGGTATTCACCATCATTTATCTGGCTGACGATGCAAAAATTGCAGAGCCAAAGAATCGCTGGCAGGAGAATGATTTAAAAACCTGGCTCATGAATAAGGAAGTGGGAACTGCTGCCGATTCTGAATTAAATCCGTTGGTGTTGTAAGCTCAACATTTCACTTTAATTATTAAAAATTGTACAAAAGACTTAAATAAAAAAATCTCTGCTTGGAAAAGATAAAATGCAAAGGTGCAATTACAGATGGAAATGGAAATTTTTCGCTTGAAGAAATCGAAGTTAACGCGCCTTCCTTTGATGAAGTTCTGGTAAAAATAAAAGCTGCAGGTATTTGTCACACCGATTATGATTCACTAAATTGGGGAAAGCAAATGATCCTTGGACATGAAGGCGCCGGTGTTATTGAAAAGATTGGGAGGAATGTAAAAGATTTGAATGAAGGCGATTCAGTTATTTTAAACTGGGCCATTCCATGTGGCCATTGCTTTCAATGTAAAAAAGGCAATCATAATATTTGTGAAAATAATTCACCAGTCACAGGCAAAAATAATCGGGGCCATGCGCATTATGGAGGTACCACATTTAATGAAAAAAATATTGATCGTTCCTTTAATCTCGGTACTTTATCGGAATATGCTCTGGTAAGAAAAGGCGCTGTTGTAAAAAATAATTCTACCAAAATGTCTTTTGCTGCAGCAAGTATTATTGGGTGCGGCGTCATGACGGGTTATGGTTCGGTAGTGCATGCTGCAAAAGTAAAACGGGATTCCAATGTAGTCGTAATCGGCGCAGGAGGTGTAGGATTGAATGTGATCCAGGCTGCAAGAGTTTGCAAAGCAAAAAGAATTATTGTAATCGATGTAAAAGAAAGGCGTTTTGAAATGGCAAAAAAAATGGGAGCTACCGATTTAATTCTTGCTGATAAACACGATGAAACGTTATTCAATGCAGCAGCAAAAGTAAAAGAATTAACAGATAGCAGGGGCGCTGATTATGCTTTTGAATGTACAGCTGTAGCCGCTTTAGGAGCAGCGCCGTTGGCCATGATCAGAAATGGAGGAACAGCGGTTCAGGTTAGCGGCATTGAAGAAGAAATCACTATTGATATGAATTTATTTGAGTGGGATAAAAAATATATCAATCCGTTGTACGGAAAATGCAAACCACAGGTAGATTTTCCTGCTATTATTAACCATTATGAAAAACAGGAATTATTGTTAGAAGAATTAGTAACCCGTAAGTATTCGCTCTCACAACTTCCAGAAGCCTTTGACGATTTACTCCAGGGGAAAAATGCAAAAGGTGTTATTGAATTTTGATGTTTAATTTGAAATCACTTGTGAGCGTTTTCCCTAAATACATTTTATCCGAATGAATCGCCGCTTGCTAATCCCTATGAGAAAAAATAACTAATGAAAGAATTTCGTACAGTAGAAATTTCAAATCCACGATTTGAAAATGATTTCCTTCGATACATTACCGTTAAAAGCAAAAACTTAAAAGGCCGCGGAGACATTTGTGTTTTTGTACCCCCTGGCATTGAAGAACTGACTGCTTGCCCACTGGTAATTTTACTTCATGGTGTGTATGGAAGTTCGTGGAGCTGGGCCCTAAGCGGAGGCGTTCATATTTCCTTTTTGTCATTAATCAAAAAGAAATTGATCCCGCCGATGATGATAGCTATGCCATCCGATGGTTTGTGGGGCGACGGTTCAGCTTATCTATCACATAACAACTACAATTTTGAAAAATGGATTGCAGAAGATGTTCCGGCGGTAATTAAGAATTGCATTCCGGCGGTTACAGATGACTCAAAGATGTTTATTGGCGGCTTATCAATGGGAGGTTTTGGCGCCTTTAAAATTGCAGTAAAATATCATCACATTTTCACTGCCATTGCTGCACATTCTTCAATTACCAATGTTCAGCAAATGAAGTTATTTGTTGAAGAAAATATTGAGAACTACAAACAGGAAGACAGCAGTGAAGAAGATGTTTTGGCAACAATTTTAAAATATAAAGAACGACTTCCTGCGATCAGCTTTGATTGTGGTATTATAGATCCCCTTCTCGAAGACAACCGGCTTTTGCATCAGCAATTAATAGAAAATGGCATCATGCACGACTATGAAGAATATGAAGGCGGCCACGAATGGACTTACTGGCAAGAACATGTTATTGATTCCATGCTTTTCTTTTCCAGATTTTTAAACCGCACGAATTAGGATTAGAATTTCATACATCATTCATACACTATCCATACACCACCAATACAGTATCTATGTATTATCCATACACTAACTATGCATTATCCATGCTTTAGCAACGAAGGATGCAGGCAGTGTCTCCGCATTTGAAGGCAATGAATGTTCAATCCATAATCCTGTACACGTATTCCCGAATTATATAAGAAATCATTAAAACCGGATGATAAATTTGCAGGTAAAAAAGAGATAAAATGAAAACAACTCAATTGAAAACAAATATTATGTGTGGATCATGCATTGCAAAAGTAACCCCGATTCTAAATGAAAAAATTGGTGAAGGAAAATGGAAAGTGGATACACAGAACCCAAAAAAAATTTTAACTGTAAATAATGAAAGCCTGTCAGCTGATGATATAATAAATGCGGTAGAAAAAGCCGGCTATAAAGCAGAACTGCTATGGTAACTCAAAAATTAAGATCGAAGAAAAATTAAAACTACCTTTGCATTTTAACTGATGAAAAAGCTTCTTCTACTCATATTAACTTTTGCATACCTTACTTCCTCTTCAGGAGCTACCGTGTATATGCAAGAATGTATGGGCAAAACGATTGCGTGGAGCCTGGTAGAAAAAGATGGAAATAAATGTGAGAAATGCGGTATGCATAACAACGCGGCAAATGATTGTTGCAGCAGCCACATTAAAGTTTTGAAAATTCACAATGATCAAAATCTTCCTGAAGCTTTTTTTCAAAAAATATTTTTCACAAGTGCTTTTTTACCTAAAACTTTTTCTTTAAATAAACAGGATAAACATTTAGAAACTCAAACTAAAAATCCTGAAAGCTATACTCCTTTACGAAGTAATATAAACTTCTGTATTTTATACTGCACCTTTCTGATCTGATTTCACTTTTTAATTGATCTTAAAAAACTACTTTTTGAGATCGGTGGTCAATTTAAATTACCACTTTATTAAGACGAATAATTAAAAATTAAAAGTTATTTTCTTCTATCGCAAAATGTCGATAGTTGAAAATAAGAAAATGAACAGATCAAACAAAAGCTATGAAAATTTTAAATAATAAAAAAAGAAGACTCCATAAATCAACTATTTACAGTAGCAGCCCTAAATATTTACTCCTTATAATTGTATCACTATTTACTTTTTTTTCTTCAGATGCCCAAATAATTCCCGCCGATAGCTCTGCGTCATTTAAAGTTTATGGCGAATGCATACAATGCAAACAACGAATCGAAAAAGCGCTGAAAGTAAAAGGAATCGAATCGGCAAATTGGAATGTAGAAACAGAAATGCTTGCTGTGGTTTATGATCCTTCAATCCTTAACCTTGAAAAAATAAAATCGAAAGTGCTTGCAGCTGGTCATGATCTTGAATTTCAGAAAGCAGATGATAAAATATATAATGCACTTCCCGAATGTTGCCATTACCGGGATGTGGTAGAAAATGATGACCATAATTCCACAAATAGCGGCGACGCACATACCGTAAAGGGAGTGGTAGTTTCAGAAGACAACAAGGGAAATTTTCTTCCGCTGGCAGGAGCGAGTATTGTTTGGGCTGGCACACGGGAGGGAACAATTTCTGATAAAGACGGCGCTTTTTCCATTCCTGAAAATAAAGCCGGCGCAAAATTAATTGTAAGTTATACCGGATACCAGTCTGATTCAATAGAAGTTAATAACGCGCATCAATTGCAAATTGTGCTTGCATCTAATGGTCAATTAAAAGCGATAAATATTAAAGGCAAACCGAAATATTCTTACATAAGTGAGCTGGGTGCAGTTAGAAGTTTGATGATTAGTTCTAAGGATCTATTGAAAGCAGCGTGCTGCAATCTGAGTGAGAGCTTTGAAACCAATCCAAGCGTCGACGTGAGTTACAGTGATGCAGTTACCGGTTCCAAACAAATTCAATTGCTGGGACTTGCAGGAATATACACACAACTTACTGTGGAAAATCTGCCGGGACCACGCGGAATTGCAACACCACTTGGCCTTAATAGTATCGCCGGTCCATGGATAGAAAGTATTCAACTGAGCAAGGGCACCGGGTCAGTTGCCAACGGTTTCGAAAGCATTGCAGGGCAAATAAATGTCGAATTAAAGGATCCTGAAACAGCTGAAAAACTTTATCTTAATGCGTACGGCAATGACATGGGCAAAACTGATTTAAATGCGAATCTTGCACAACATTTAAATGAAAAATGGTCTACTATTTTGTTGCTACATGATGATTTTTTATACAATAAAGTGGATGAGAACAAGGATGGATTTCGCGATCTGCCTACCGGTAATTTATTCAGTGCGATCAACAAATGGAAATACGCAAATCAAAAAGGTTTGGAAATTCATTTTGGCGCAAAGGTTTTAGCAGATGACAAAACAGGAGGACAAATGAATTACAATGCCAACGATAAATTAACTACCAATTCTTATGGCCTTGGAATAAAAACGAATCGCTATGAAGGCTTTGCTAAGATCGGTTATATCTTTCCTGAGAAAAAATATCAAAGCATTGGACTGCAACTTTCCGGGTTCGATCATCAGCAGGATTCTTATTTTGGCTTGATAAAATATGATGCTCATCAAACTAATTTTTATTCAAACCTGATTTACCAAAGTATTATTGGAAATTCTGCTCACAAATTCAGAACCGGATTAAGCCTAACCGCCGACAAATACAATGAATTGTATAAAACCGAAACTTTCAAAAGAAATGAAATTGTACCCGGCGCTTTCTTTGAGTATACTTATACCATGAATGACAAATTCAGTGCTGTTGCTGGTTTGCGTGAGGATCACAATAACCTGTTTGGCTGGTTTACCACACCACGGTTAAATATAAGATATGCGCCAATAAAAGGAACGACTATCAGGATTAGCGCGGGACGAGGGCAACGAACTGCCAACATTTTTGCTGAAAATATGGGCGCACTCGTGAGTGCGAGAACTGTAAATATTGTTTCCGACAACGACAACAAAGCGTACGGATTAAAGCCTGAAGTAGCGTGGAATAAAGGCATCAGCATTGATCAGAAATTTAAACTTTTTGAAAGGGATGCGATGTTAAGCTTTGATTTTTATAGGAATGATTTTACCAACCAGGTAGTTGCAGATATGGAAGATGCGCGACAAATAAAGTTTTATAATTTACAAGGGAAATCCTTTTCCAACAGCTTTCAAAGTGAACTTAATTTAATTCCGGTAAAAGCTCTGGACGTACGACTGGCTTATCGTTTGTTTGATGTAAAAACCACGTACGGTTCGCAACTTTTGGAAAAACCGTTTACTTCAAAAAACCGTGCCTTTGCCAATTTTGGGTATGCCGTAAAAAACTGGAAATTAGATTATACGATTAATTACGTTGGAAGAAAACGCATTCCATCTACCGCTGAAAATCCGCTTGAATACCGCATGCCTGATTATTCACCGGCCTATATTTCCATGAATGCACAGGTGAGTAAATCTTTCGGGAAAAACAAGGCATTTGAAATTTATGTTGGCGGAGAAAATCTAACTAATTATTTTCAGAAGAATGTAATTATTGCAGCAGATGAGCCATTTGGTGAATATTTTGACGCTTCCATGGTTTGGGGGCCAGTGAGTGGAAGATTGGTGTATGGCGGATTCAGATATAAGATTAAGTAAACTTTAATGGAAGATTTTTAATATTCCATAATGCTCTTTACCCGGTTTCCAAAGGCGACAGCGTTTCAAAAAGGTGTCACCTTTGGAAACCATTTTAATAAAAAATGTAGGAAAATAGGGGTAAAATAAAAACACCAATCTTTATTATTTATCCTTTTACTGAAAAAAGAATACTCAGGCTTTAGGAAAAAAGAATAAATCTTCCGGATAAGGCGTTTATTTTTTTTATTAGGACTTTGCAGATTGTCTGCTTCGTGGGGCAGGTATACATCATTCTGTCGGAGTGTTTAAAGTTGTGTTTACCATTTTTGCATCATCACCCGATATCGCTTCTAAATACAATTTATAATATTCGGGATTCGGCGGAATTTTTAGCTCAACATACTGATGGTTTCCTACCTTGTCCATGAACATTGTATTTCCATATCGATCAATCCTTACTAAATACCATTCAAATTTGATATTCTTTTCATTGTCGTTGAATAACCTCCAGATGTTGCTATTTTTATCTTCATAGATTGCATGGTATACCAATTTGTCATTAGCAAAAGTAAGTTCCGCAGGTTTTAGAATTCTTATTTCCGGTAAGATAGATTGACTTGCGTGTTCGTCTCGCCAAAGGTGTAATACAACCCTATACCCTTGTTTCTTTCTACCCTCCAGATCAAGCAGCCCGTTTAGCTTTACATAATCTGTCGTTTCTATATCCTGCCACTGAGGTACAGTGCCGGATTGTTGAATACCTGGAGTAAGGCCCCATAATCGCACGTCGACCTTTCCCCATGCCATTCCATGCTCCAGCGGTTCTCTAAGTAAAACTGAATCTTTTACATTTACCGATAGCATATAAGTATTTATCTGCGGTATGTGACTTTTATAATTATTAAACTGTTTTCTGCCATTTATATCCCAATCCAAATCCATAACGATCGGCCTTACCGTATCGATCTTTCGTATCTCCCGGCACACATCCTTCAACCAGGCAATATATTTTTGTTCGTAGTAAAAGTAATCTGGCTTATATGTTTGACCAGCAAGATCATGTAATACATCATCCCCAAGGTTCCAGGCAATAATATATTTCTTATGGCGATTATTTCTTATTACCCGAAGTATCTTTTCCTTTTGCTCTTTCATTTTTTTGTCATCATCAATTACCTCTGGTGTCGCCAAAAACCAAAAGTGTACAATTAAATTCATCTTATTTGATATCACTGCTTTACTCAAATCACGATCATATATACCAGGCATCGTTCTTTCTACTGTGTTCGCTCCAATTTTCTTCATAGCTTGCAGGTCATCTTCTATTATTTTCAATCCCAGCGTATGCCTGTTTCTGAACCAGTTATATCCCTTGTCATACACAATACTCCTGATCTGAAAAGGTAATTTTTGCAATTCAGGGTGAGCGTAAGTCTTTTGCCAAACAATCTTATTAACGTCTATTGGCATGTTCTTTCCCGGTGAATTTGCAAGCATAGTATAATCATCAGGATTAACAAGAATGGATTTTATCTCTTTAAATGCTGTATCGAGCGTTTGCCAGGTTTTATTCCACCATTCTACTTTGTTGGCCAAAGAACCGGCTGTTTCTGTCAACATAACCGGCAAACCGGATTTAAAGAGTTGTAAAGAATGGTATGGCCGGTAAAGTGAATCGAAACTATACAGCTCAGTTTCCAGTGAACTACGATTTGTATCCAATATATTTACTCCAAGCCAGTCAACATAAGTATTGCCTGGGTAGTAATCGTCGGCTTTGGCAGCGTCCGGCGCATTCCATATCCAGATTACTTTATCGGCTCCGGCTTCGGAAAATTTCCGATGAACATATTGCCATGCGGCTTTAAAATCGTCGGGTTTACAACCTGAATATGCAAAAAGCGACTGTTTGTCAGCAGTATTTTCATTTATAAACCGCAGGAATACAGGTTGATTTAAATTCGCAATTTGCCTAGCGAATGATGAAAAGATTTTGTCGTATTTGCCTGCGACGATTTCCTGCAGATATTCATTATCCTTTGTTAATGTTGAACTGTCTTTTTGCCACGGATTCCAAACAATGAGTGGTATAGCATGACGCCGGTACACCTGCTGTAAGTAATTTGTGTCCAGCAGATTATTTTTATCAACGTCCCAGGCAATTTCTGATGAAACTATAGCAACATCGTTGTATCTATCAGCGACTGCAAGTAAATTTTCCTTTTCCTGATTGCCACTGGCATCGTGATATAAACCCCGATAAAAGATCTGCAGCCCGTTCAAAGACTTTGGCAAAAATTGTGGCAGTTGTTGCTGCTTCCAATATGCAAATCCGAAAAAAACGATGACTAAAACTGAAAGCGCCAACGAATATCTTCTCAAAAAGCCATGAGTTTTTTTAATAAGCCACGTATTCTCTCTCACTTTCATAACGAAGCTACTTACCCTGCTCTCTTTGCTTATATACCCTGAAATCGATAGGTTAAAAACCATAAAGGCTATTTGCATACTTGCCAAGCCTGCCATAAAAATAGTGTACGGATTAAAATCTTCGAGCAGACCATATATGATGGCAGCTAATGAAATCACTCCGACAAGTATGTTTGGAACATTCAGTAATAGTGGTAAAGGCTCATTATCGTTTTTGGGAGTGGGTATATATGGGACCTTTTTACGAAGCAGCGTATAGATAATACCCACCGAATGTATCCACCACGCACCAATTTGCAGAATACCTCCTATTATATGAAAACCTCTTTCCCTTTCATCTGGCAGCCACTTTTGGGCATAGTGCCTGATAAGCATGCTCATGGAGAATAATGGAAAAGCTGCCAGGAAGAAACTAAGCACATCCATTCCTAAAGGGATATAGCCGGTAAAGAGAGAAATTACCGGAATTAAAAAATTAATAAAAAAAATAAAACCACTCAAATAATGAAATGGTAGTGTGATATAATGAATTTTTTGCCTCCAGGTAAATTTAGAAAACAGCTTCGGATAAGTAACGAATAAGAGTTCCCATGTACCCCTGCTCCACTTTAATTGCTGTTTGTAATATGAGGACATGGTTGCTGGTACCAAACCGCGTGTTAAAATAGCCGGTACATAAACTGAACGCCATCCCGCAGCATGCAACTTCATCGCCGTATGCATATCTTCTGCAAGCCCACTTGCGTGGCCTCCTATTGAGTCAAGTGCTGATCTGCGAAAAGTGCAGTTGGCACCAATAGCCTGAACTGTACCATATGTGTGCATGGTCATCATCATAGGGCCGTAAAAGGGATAGGTTTGCTGAGCCGCTCCCTTAGCCACTAAACTCTCTTCCTGGTTATAATAAGCCTGTACTATTTGTACGAAACCAACTGAAGAATCATTAAAATAATCTACCACTTCATCTAAAAAACCAGGCGCGGGAACGTGGTCGGGATCGAGCACAACACATAATTGTCCGGTAGCAAATTGTAAAGCATTATTGATATTGCCGGCTTTAGCATCATTCTTTAAAATCCTGGTAACATGCTTAACCCCTAACCGCAAGCACAACTGTTTTACCTGGATATCATCGGCTTCATCACAGCACCAGGCGGTGTGTGGGTAAGTAATATTTTGTATGGCCGTCAACGTTTGTTCCAGCATATCAAAAGGTTCGCCGGCACAATAAGTAGTTAGAATATCAACAGTATAGTTTTTTTGCCGAACCGGCTTATTGTCGGACGAGATTGAAAAATAATGGTACCATTCATGTAGATATTTCAGAGAATAATAGACCATTGTTATTATCAGCAAAACATATAACGGAAAATAGCTAACCGCTTTGCTTTGAAACAAAGCATATAATAAAAGTCCCATGGAGAGCAGGCCGACGAAAATCATCAGTCGGAGCACCCTTTTCTCTTTTGGTGTCGGGGATGGTACAGGATTGATTCTAAAGTCCATTAACGTACTACATAAATTGGAATATTGGCTGTAGCGAAATATCCCTTTGAGTTATACACAGTTATAAATACCCGGTATGGCCCCTTATTCTGTGGAGCGATAAAATCAGTAACAGGTAGAGTGCTGTCTGCAAATAACCCTGTCTCTGAAGGGAGACCATAAGGATAGTACCAATCTTCTCGATATATTTCCCATTTATACGTAAGGCTGCTGTCCAGCGGTTTAGATGATTGCATTTCTAATGTAGCATGATGTTTTGAGCCGCTACTTACGATGATATTATTTTTTCCACTGACATTATCTATTAACATAACCTGGATCTTTGGGGAAACATGTGAGGTAACGGTATCTTTCCAGCAATCATTCAACGTTTCTTTAATTTCATTCGGGTAACCATTTTCGGCAAAGATACTAAACCAGCTTCGCGTATACTCCTGCCGGTGGCCCCAAAAAAAAACGAGTGATCCCATGAAACGCGGGTCCTTTAAAGGCATATATTTAGTATAAAACTCGTAAAAAAGCTCCGCTTTTTTAGTGCTTGAATTTTCTACGGGAGCTTTCCACGCTGTCATGGGCGCTTCCCACCCACCTTCGGGGGCCCACTCGCCAATGATGTAAGGACCATCCCAAAGCCATTTAGTCCGGTCAAGGTTATGCTTCATAATCTTTACGCTATTATAAATATTCATGGAATAAAAATCAAGAGCAGGCATCCGCCACTGCAAAGTGAATATCTCACCTATTGTTATATTCAGAACAGAAGTAGATACTGGATGGTTAGGGTCAATAACATGTATGCGATCAAGGATCCGGTTATACATTTTGTAAAAAGATCCGGGAGTTAACGACAAAGGAAGCGTCATTTCATTTCCAAGACACCATGCCAATAAACAAGGATTATCTTTATACCGGTTTACAATAGCCATATAAGCGTTGTAAAAATTTTCCACCTCTTTTTTATTTTTATAAAAATCTGTGTATGCACCAGGTACATCAAGCCCTATTATAACGGCTACATTGTATCGTGCAGCTTCTTTGAAAACATTTTCCAATTTGGATGTATCCCAACACATAAAGGTGTTGCCACCAGATTCAGCTAGTTGTTTGATATATTCAAGGCCCGATCCTCCTTTTACGAGGAAAGGTTTATTGTCTTTATATAACGTGTACCTGCCATTTGTCTTTTCGATCCTTACCTTACGCGCACCCGTATATGAACTGGTATTTCCTGGCCCTTTGTTGATATAATAGAATGCAATCAGACCTGCTGTGAACACCACAAAAATTAACACTATCAGAACGATGAAGACTCTTATTCTTCTTAAAAGTTTTGGCTTCTTAGTCAATGTTTGTCGTAGATTAAAAAACATTAATAGTACAATTAAAATACCGCTTTTTTACCTGAAACGAAAAAATGTTAGAATTATGATTGTCCATTTGTTAAAATGACAATAGTTATTTCTACTTAAAACACACTGCTTCTACTTAAACAATACTGCACCCGAAAGTGGCGCAAACTACTTGAAGTTACGACAAGATTTACATGATAAGTTGTATCAGAGATCTTTTGTATCAGTATTAAGTTAAAACAAGAATCTTTGTTATTTCTCCTTTTACTGAAAAAGCAATAATCGGGAATTCAAAAAAAGAAGCTACGAATAAATCTTTCTGATAACGTCTTTATTTTTTTCTAATACCACTTTGCGCCTCAGACTTAGTTTCGGTGTCATTTCGCCGCTATCAATGCTCCATTCATGTGGCAATAATTCAAACTTTTTTATTTGCTCTACATGATTGAAAAACTGGTTGTATTTCTCAATCTCTTTTGTGTAAAGTTCATGAACAAGAGGATTACTTATCATTTTTTTATTGTTGCTGCAATCAATATTATTTTGAGTACACCATGTTTTTAATTTGGAGAAAGCGGGAACAATCAGTGCTGTTACAAACTTTTCGCCTGCGCCCACAACCATTATGTTTTCTATTAAATTTGATTCTTTCATTTTATTTTCAATCGCTACAGGCGCTACATATTTTCCACCGCTTGTCTTAAACATTTCTTTTTTACGATCCGTTATTTTTAAAAATTTCCCATCTATCAAAGTTCCTATATCGCCTGTTTTGAACCACTCCCCTTCCATCGCTTCTGCTGTCAGTTCCGGATGTTTGTAATATCCCATCATGATGTTTGGACCTTTGCATAAAATTTCGCCATCCTCTGCAATTTTTACTTCTACATTATTGATCAGCGGCCCTACCGTTCCAAACATTCTTCCCTCTTCCTGGAAACGGTTCACACTGATAACCGGCGATGTTTCAGTAAGCCCATAGCCTTCCATAACCGGAATTTTGGCAGCCGTAAAAATCCGTATAAGTCTTACCTGGCAGGCAGCTCCGCCGCTGATAATACATACGATCTCACCTCCTAAAGCTTCACGCCATTTATTAAAAATCAGTTTGTTGGCAATCGCTAATTGTATGTTATAAAACAACCCCTGGTTTTTGTTAATCTCAAACCTTGCAGCAAGCCCATGTGCCCAGAAAAATAATTTCCTTTTGACGCCGGTCAGTTCTTCACCCTTTTGCATAATTTTTTCATACACTTTTTCCAGCAAACGAGGCACTGTAGTAAACATTTCGGGCGCAATTTCTTTCAGGTTTTGAGGAATGGTGTCCATGCTTTCAGCAAAAAATACAGATGTTCCGCGAAAAAGATATAAAAAGCTTACCATCCGCTCAAAAATATGATTGAGCGGTAAAAAACTGAGCGCTTTAAAATTTTCACCGGGAGGAAAACACGGCATACTGTCCAGTACATTGCTTAGAATATTTCTGTGCGAAAGCATTACACCTTTTGGGGTTCCTGTTGTTCCCGATGTATAAATTATTGTTGCCAGATCCTCATATTTTATTTTGTCTGAAATGTTTTTTATTTCGCCTAAAATATTTTCGGTTAATGGCAACAGCATTTCTTTCCAATGTTTTACACCGTCAATTTTCTCAAAAGAAACGATTTCTTTAAACTGTGGAAGATTTGTTTTTACATGACTAACTTTTTCATACAGACTCTGATCATTTACAAAAATGATTTTCACTGCCGCATCTTTCAAAATAAACTCCAAATCTGTTTCGCTGACGGTTGGATAAACGGGAATCAGGATTGCGCCTACTTTCTGAACGGCCAGATCCAGCATGACCCATTCCGGGCGATTTTTAGAAATAACGGCTACTTTATCGCGGCCTTCCTCAGTAAAATCTCCGGGAGAAATACCGGCATATAACAAGCCGGAACTTAATTTATTTACAATCTCCGAAACCTCTACGGTACTGTATTCTTTCCATTCACCATTTTCCTTTCCCGCAAGCATCGTTCTTGATGGCGCATCTTTTATATGAATATCAATACAATCAAATAATCGTGTGGGGCCACTCATAGTTTTGCTTTTTTAATGCAAATTTTTTCAAATTCTATCAATCGTTCTAAATTAGCAATTAAATAATAAACACTTTGAAAAAAATATAAGAAACAAAAAAATCAATGATAATATTGGCCCGGAGGAACCTTAAAAATTTTTCCTGATTGAAAATCTTTCAAACCCTGCATTTCGGTTGAATGATTGCTTGTCCAGCTTTGATAAGCCGCAAGATTTTGTGAAGCACCAAATATCCACTGATTGTAAGCGGGAAATAAACCCTGTTCCAAGAGGTTTTCCTGTAATTCAAAAAGACGGAAAGGAAATTTTTCAGCGTAATTTTTATTCCATTCCAACATAAACCGGGTGCGGATCATTGTCAACGTTTCAGCATTAATACCGCGGATCACTACATCATTTTGCTTGTTCATACAGGTTAAAAAAGCAACCTCAAACGCGTTTTTGTCTTTTATATTTTTTAAAAGATCCGGATCGGCAAAAAACTTTTTATAACCATCCAGTAAAATATCTTTTATCTCTGCAGTACGTGAGGTAAATGATTCGATATTGATAAAAATTTCGCCGTAAAGCAGGCACCACACTTTTGATTTTGCAAACTCTGTGTAGTAATAATATTTGCAGGCGTTGTAATAATTGTTGCCATAAGACGGATCCATTTCAATACCTTTTTCCCATTGTTTAATCGAGGCCGGATCATGTTTATACAAAAGCATTTCTCCGTAATCATTATACAGTCCCCCGCTTTTTGGGTATTCTTTTATGGCTCTTTTATAAATTTTTTCTGCCTCTTTATCATTCGCTAAAGCTCTATAAAATGTTGCGGTAAGTTGATATGTCTGGTCGTCGGCATTATTATTATCTACAAAGGGTTTGATGGTATTGAGCGCCTTTTCATTTTCTTTTTGTAAATAATAAGTCATTGCCAGATCTTTCGCGATATCAAGGTTTTGAGGATCCTGTTGAAATGCTCTTGTGAGGATCAGCGTGGCATTGGCGTAATCCCCCTGACGCATAAAAGCTTTTGCGTTTTCATGAAGTGTATTCACATCATCCTGTTGCGCAAAAACATTGAAAGCAAGGGCACAGAAAATAATTGCAAAGAAAATTTTTTTCATCGGGTAAAGATAAAATACTTTATCGCCTGAAATCTTTATAAAAACAAAAAAATAATTATAGAATGAAAAGGCAGAATACGGTAGATATAAATGATACAATTTTTATATGGTATTGTCCTATCTGAAAATGTAACGGCCATTCAAACTAATTAAGACTTTAGATAAATAGGCAGCAAATTTTAGAAGAATTGATCAGGCAATAAGATGGGTCAAAAGACCATCTCTCAATTTAGGTTCAAACCAGGTGCTTTTTGGAGGCATGATGTTGTTGCTATCAGCAATATCGAATAATTGCTGAATCGTTACAGGATACAGGCTAAACGCCACTTTCCATTCGCCGCTGTTTACTCTGTCTTCAAGTTCGCTCAAACCTCTGATGCCGCCAATAAAATCAATTCGTGTATCTGTGCGCTGGTCTTTTATTCCTAAAACAGGCTCCAATAAATTATTTTGTAAAATAGTAATATCTAAAATGCCAATCGGATCAGTAGAAAAAGTACCATCAAGTGCCGCAAGCTGATACCAATGATGATTCAGATACATTCCAAATTCGTGTGGTTCATTTGGTGCAAAAGCTTTTGAAACCCTTGTTACAGAAAAATTTTTATTCAATTTATCAAAAAAATCTTGTTCAGATAAGCCATTTAAATCTTTTACAACACGGTTGTAATCCATTATTTTCAATTGTGAAGCCGGAAATAACGTAGAAAGAAAATGACCTGCTTCTTCATTATCTGCTAAAACATATTTCACTTTTGCAGCCGAAGCTACCCGGTGATGCCCATCAGCAATATAAGTAGCATCTACTTCGCTTTTAAAAATTTCTGTGATGCGGTCAATAACTTTTTCATCGCTTATCACCCAAACTGTATGTTGAACATGATCATCTGCAGTGAAATTATAAATCGGATTTTTCGCAGTGCCTTTTTCTAGGATATCATTGATTTCGTCCACATCTCGGAAAGCAAGAAAAACATTCCCGGTTTGTGCACCGGTTGTTTTGATGTGATTAATTCTGTCTTGTTCCTTTTCAGGCCGGGTAAGTTCATGTTTTTTGACCAGTCCTTCTTCATAATCAGTCACAGAACTGCAGCACACCAAACCTGTCTGTGTTTTGTCATTCATGGTTAACTGATAAATATAATAACAAGGCTTGCTTTCGCTAAAAAGCACCGAACGGCTTATAAAAGCGTCCAGGTTTTCTTTCGCTTTTTGGTAAACTTCCGGGCTGTGAACGTCAATATTTGCAGGAAGATCAATTTCACTTTTGGTAATGTGCAGAAATGAATAAGGATTTCCTTCAGCTTCCACTTTTGCTTCCCGGGTGCTCAAAACATCATAAGGACGCGAAGCCACTTGTTTGGCAAATTGCGCTTCCGGACGTAACGCTTTAAAAGGAGAAATAGATATCATGTTGCTTTATTGTGCCTTAAAGCGGCAAGAAAATTTTTGTAAGGATTGCAAATATAAATCAATCAAAGAAATAATTTCTGTTTTGAAAATAATCGTTTTTTTGCTACAAATTACACAAACTGTCACGAATTATTAATTCAGAAGATCACCCTTTTTGTAAAAAACTTTCAGATAAAAATGATTTTACCAATTATAAGTTACAAGAAAGTTTTTGGTTAAAAACCATTCGAACTCTGCCAGCAAAAGAATAAATATCAGCAATTCTTTTTTGTTAAACTAGCTAATCGGTTATTTCTGATTCCTATCTTCTCTCCTGCTGCCCGAATAAAGTTCGTATTCCAATAAACGGCAATCAATTTTACCATTATAAAATTCAATTTTACGTTTTGGTTTCAAGCCGATCTTTTTTGCAAGATTCAGATTGCCTGTAAAAACGTAGCCGGTAAATCCCTTGCATTTTTTCTTCATGAAATCGCCGATGCGAGCGTAAGTTTGTTCAAGTTCAATTTCATCACCCATTCGTTCTCCGTATTCCGGATTTAAAAAAACAATTCCGTTTTCATTTTCAGGAACAGCCGTTTCAGCAAAATCGCAAACATCAAATTGAATTAAATCATTAACTCCTGCTGCTCGGGCATTTATTTTAGAAATGTTGATTGCATCTTCACTTATATCTGTCGCAATAATTTTTAAGCCGGGAATAATTTTAATCTCATCTGATAATTTTTGTTTTTCGTTCTCAAAAAATTCTTTATCGAAACCGAGGATGTGCATAAATCCATAATTATCTCTAAACAAGCCGGGACACCGGTTTGTAGCAAGCATTGCTGCTTCAATTGCCAATGTGGAAGAACCACACATCGGATTTATGAAAGGAGATTTCCGGTTCCAGTTCGTAGCAAGTAATGTGGCGGCTGCAAGCGACTCCATCATCGGCGCTTTGCCGGGAATCTTTCTATATCCATGTTTCGATAAAGTTTCGCCTGAAGTATCAATAAAGATTTCAGCGTGGTCGTTTTTCCAAAATAAATTAATCACGGTTTTGTTCAACTCAGCGCCGGAATCAGGGCGGGCATTAAATTTATTTCTGAAACGATCTGCAATAGCATCTTTGACTTTTACATTTGCAAACAAAGAATTATTAATTGAAGGGGTATCTACATTGCTGGTTATTGAAAAGTATCCATCCTTTGCAATAATTGATTCCCACTGGATTTGAGAAACGACATCGTACAATTCATTAGCATCATCGCATAGAAATGACTTCAGAGAATACAAAACCTGGCTTGCGGCGCGAAGGCGCAAATTCAAACGGACACAATCATTTAATGTTCCGTTTATTTCTATCCCTGTTTGAAAAATACGTGAAACTTTAAATCCTAATTCTGTAATTTCCTTTTGAAGAAAAGGCGTTAGACGTTTACTGCACGTGGTTATGATATGGCTGGGCTTATTAAAAGATTGCATAAGCAAACATAAAGCGTATTTGCTGAAATGAAAACAAACTAACTTTCAACGCCTTACTTAAAACTTAATTTAATTCACAGAAGCCCATCTTAATTTCATTAATGCGTGCTGGGTATTTTTTATCAATGAGTGTGTCATTGCTTTTACGCGTGGCATGTGGATAACTCTTGCTGATTCCGGAATAATATGCACGTCATTCATTAGTCTGTTTATAACAACATCGTCATATACTTTTGCGATTTCGCAGGCTTTAAAAAAATCAGAATGCATTCCCATGCTTTCGAGAACCATTGGAACATTTTCGTATTCCGGATAGGTAGAAAACCTTTTTACAAAATAAAAAGTTTTACCATTGATTTGCTTTGTATAAGCGCTATAAATGTTTTCCATGATTTCCTGTTTTGAAGGTTATACAATCTGATTTAAAATTTAATGGGATGTTTTATTATCCATCTATTGTTTCAATAAAATTTGATGCCATTATTTCAAATATGGTAAATCAGAGGAAGGATTGGGTTGCTTTCAAGGGGATAATGGAAATTGACTTCAATTGTACAATGAATTCAGTCGTTGAATTATTATTTAAGCGCGTTGTGCTTAAACAAATCTTTCGACCATTGTTGAAAAATATCTACAAACGATAATTATTTTATTTCAAAGACTAATACATTTTAGTCATTCAGAGGAAGAATTATATCGTAAAAAGACAAGAACAAACCGGTTCTCTTTTCACGTGGGAAGTATTTCAGAGGATTAAAGGAAAATGTAATTGGGGTATCAAACCTGATGTAAAAATATATATCGGCTTTCCTATTTGCAAGTATTTTTCAAAATAGTTATTCACATTTAACAAATATCAGAAAAATTCAGTAAAGAAAGATGACTGTTACAACAACCATTTATAATGGAAGAGCTTCGTTTATTCTTTAGAATGTGATGTAGAATAAAAATATCATAGTTCTAAAATTCGCGTTTCGGCATCGTCGACTGTTCTTTTCTCCCAATAACTTTCGGGATTTATTCTTAATGAAGCGAGTCCGAATGTATGAATGAATGAATCTAAATAGAAAGAATACCGATGGGTAAGTGAAATTAAAATATAAATCGCCTCTATTTATTTGTTTGCTGCTATTCAATAAATAGCAAAATTAAGTTGTCAGGATCGCGACATTTTCTTTCTTTATTTTTTCTAAAAATTTGGAGAAACAATTTTTAATATTTAGGTTTGCGCAATAAAAAACAAAAGATCCGAACCCGACGAAAAGACCTTTATAGTTTGCCTATTTACCCTGATCCCGTTCCTAAAAAAAAATCTTCCTTTTTACAATAAATTAACTGTATATCTGTTTATACAGGAGTTATAAAATTTAATTATGACCAGATTTTTTTTAGGCTTTTTCAGTATTATATCCTCAGTACTTCTTTTTACTTCTTGTGCCAATACGAAAAAAGTCGTTTATTTTAATAATGTTGCTGATGCTACCTTTGCAGGCTCCAATACGGAAAAGCAAACGCCTATTGAACCGAATGACATTTTGAGCATTACTATCAGCAGTGCGAATGCAGAAGCTTCTGTACCATTTAATTTACAAAACAATAATATCAGCAGAGCTACTACCGTTACCGGCAGTAATACCGAATCGGGAGGGTACCTGGTGAATGCCGATGGCACGATAGATCTACCGGTACTTGGAGCCGTAAAGGCAGCCGGTCTTACCAAAGAGGAGTTAAAAAATAATATTACGAATCTCATTTTATCGCAAAAGCTGCTGGTAAATCCAATTGTAGATATTCGCTATCTCAATTATGAAGTTACCGTACTTGGAGAAGTAGCGAAGCCAACGGTGATCACGGTTCCAAATGAAAAGATATCTTTGCTCAAAGCCATCGGTTTGGCAGGAGATTTGACTATTTATGGAATAAGAACTAATGTTTTATTGATAAGAGAAGAGAATGGGAAGAAAATAACGAGGCACATCGATCTGACCTCGAGCAACTTCTTTAATTCTCCTTATTACTATCTGCAGCCAAATGATGTAGTATATGTAGAACCGAATAAAACGAAAATAGCTACGGCCGGAAGATCACAGCAGTTTTTACCAATTATTTTCAGCGCATTATCGGTAGTAGCTATTGTTTTAGACAGAATATTGAGATATCCTTAATTGTTATATAACATGCAACAAGCAAAAAACAGGATGCCTGAGGAGAATAATGAGACGATGATGCAACAGGTTGTATCAAAATATCTTCCTTACTGGCCACTTTTTCTTTTGGCTATTGTTATTGGCTCTGGTTTGGCATATGCTTATCTCCGCTCCGCTACTCCCTTTTATCAAGCTTCTGCCACAATCATTATAAAAGACGAAAAGAAGGGCAACGAGGAATCAAAACTGGTAGAATCACTGGACCAAATCTCCTCCAAAAAAATAGTAGAGAATGAAGTAGAAATCCTACAATCGCGCAAATTGATGGAAGATGTAGTGAGAGATCTGGCTCTTTATGCACCTATATACGAAAAAGGAGATGTGCGCACTTCTTTAGCTTATACGACATCTCCGGTGATTGTTACTGCCCCTAATCCCGATTCATTGCCCGATGTGCCAAAAATTGATTTGAACTATGATTCTGCAACCCGTGAAGTAGTTTTGAACAGTAAATATAGATATCCATTAAATCAGGTGGTATCAACGCCTTTTGGGCAATTACGATTTACGCCGAATCAGTATTATTCACAAACATCCAAACCACACGGACAGTTATTTTTCTACCTTACTACTCCAAAATTAATTGCGTCTTCATTCTTAGGAGGTTTAAAGGCAGAACCAGCGAGCAAGGCATCTTCTATTGTTAATTTAACTTATACCGATGTAAGTCCACTCCGGGCTGAAAATATTTTAAATCAACTAATTAAGGCGTACCAGTTGTCGGCTAATCAAGAAAAAGATGCTCTGGCCAGCAATACGCTCACTTTTGTAAACAACCGTTTAGCGCTTGTGTCTCACGATCTGGATTCTATTGAGAAAAAGATCCAACAATTCAAATCAGCGAACCGGGCTGTAGACATCAGTACACAAGGCACTTTATTTTTACAAAACGTTAGCGCCAATGATCAAAAACTGGGTGATGTAAATACACAACTTGCTGTTTTGGACAAAGTGGACGAATTTGTAAAATCGAATAACAACAGCAAATCCGGAATAGTTCCTTCGACCCTTGGTGTCAGCGATCCAATGCTGAACCAATTAATTGATAAGTTGTACACTTCTGAGCTTGAATATGACAATTTAAAGAAAACCGTTGGTGAAAATAACCCCAGCCTTGTAGCTATACAAGACCGGATCAATAAGTTAAAACCGAGTATCCGCAGTAATATTAATAGCCAGCGCCAGAGCCTGCTCGCTACCAAACAAAACATTACTCAAACAAACGGCGCCTATAATTCTGTACTGCAAGCAGTTCCACAAAAAGAACGCGAACTTCTTGATATAAGCAGGGAACAACAAATAAAAAGCAATTTGTATTCGTTTCTTTTGCAAAAAAGAGAAGAAAGTGAGATCGCTTATGCTTCGGCAGTTTCGAACAGCAGGGTCGTTGATTATGCACAAGCAAGTCCTTATCCCGTTGCTCCTAACGGAAAAATGATCTATATTTCAAGCATATTCTTCTTTTTAGCATTATGCATTGCAGTCATTTTCGTTAAAGAATATCTGACCGGCAAAGTATTATACCGTCATGAAATAGAAAAACTAACTTCCATACCGATTATCGGTGAAGTTGCTTTTGATAAATCAAAGACTCCGATTGTGATAGAAAAAGGAACACGCAGCTTTGTAGCTGAAGAATTCAGAAAACTTAGAATTTCGTTATCCTTTTTGGGAATCAATTCGTCGCATAAAAAAATTCTTGTTACATCAAGCATTTCCGGCGAAGGCAAAAGCTTTATTTCAGCAAATCTTGCAGTGAGCCTTGCACTTACAGGAAAGAAGGTTGTATTGTTAGATATGGATTTGAATAATCCCACGTTGGATAAGATATTAAATATTCCAAGGGAAGAAGGGGTTACTGAATTTTTAGAAGGAGAAAAAGATCCGGAGGAAATTATTAAACACGTGGAAGAGCACGAGAATCTTTTCTTCGTGTCTGCCGGAGCAGTTCTTCCCGAAAACCCTTCAGAACTATTATCTAACGGAAAAGTAAATGAATTAATTAATTATTTAGAGAATATCTTTGACATGGTAATTATTGACACATCGCCGATGGTGCTTGTGACGGATGGTTATCTTTTGACCGGTTTGTGTGATGCTACCTTGTATGTTATCAGGCATCATTATACACCGAAGATCTTAATTAAGAGAATTGACGAAAACATCCATATCAATCCTATAAATAACCCTGCTATTATATTCAACGGTGTTAAAATGAGAGGCTTTTTCAAAAACAATTATGGCTATGGCTATGATTACGTTTATGGAAATAAAGATAGAAAGAAAACTGAGAAGAAGCCTGTAGGAAAATACTAAAAATCCTTTTGTATGAAAAATGATGGATCTCGATACATTAAGATGTAACTGAGGGCGGCGAAGCCATGTTCTTCTTATAGTATTTCAAAATATCAATCCTTTGAATTGCTGCAAATTTAATTTTCAAAAAAACAAATTATGCAGAAGAATTGGTATATCATTTACACAAAAGCTAAATGCGAAAAAAAGGTAGCGTCCATTTTTACAAAAAAGAGAATTGAAAGTTTTATTCCCATGAATTCTAAACAGTTAATATCCGGCAGGAAAAGGAAAGTAGTGCAGAAGCCGTTGTTTGAATCTTACCTGTTTGCTAACATCGAGGAGGGTGAAATCAGGAAGATCAAAATGCTTGATGGCGTCGTAAACCTGGTTTATTGGAAACAGAATCCAGCGATTATACAAAAGGAGGAAATAGAAGTAATGAAAGAGTTTACTTCCCATCATGAGGATATTATTCTGGAAAAAACCAGGGTCAATGTGAATGA
>Ga0207652_10001179_pt1 | contig 23506 bp, 20 predicted proteins | sample KBSC63BmetaG_FD_184334 | JGI IMG/M metagenome (GOLD analysis project Ga0207652, IMG submission 184334) | Corn rhizosphere microbial communities from Kellogg Biological Station, Michigan, USA - KBS C6-3B metaG (SPAdes) (version 2) | ecosystem: Host-associated > Plants > Roots > Rhizosphere ... | reverse complement strand
GCATTCTTTATCGCCGATCCAGACCAGGTTGGCGAAGTACAATCCCTGGTGAGTGCCTCCGAAAGCATCTTTAAAAGTCACGTCCATATTGCGAATGGATCCCTGGGCCCGCAGACGGCGGTAAAACTTCTGTCGCTCCGCCGCGTTGGGGAAGAACCCAAGTTCCACGCTGCTCTTGCCTATTACATCCTCAGCGGCCTGCCCGATCATGCGCAGCAGGTTTTCATTCACGTTCAGGAGAACGCCATCGAGTGAGACGATCACGCAACCCACGGGGCTCTGGCGGAACAGAGTCGCAAACCTTTCTTCTGACTGCTTGAGCGCGATCTCCGCATGTTTGCGTTCCGTAATGTCGATGGCGGTGCTTTCGATTACCTTGCGGCCAAACGAATCTGTCACCACCGTCGCACGCTCCAGTATCCAGAACGGCGTTCCGTCTTTACGGCGATGCCGGCACTCGTAATTCAGCACCTGTCCCTGCCGGTTCAGGGCTTCCATAAAGCTGGCGCGCTCATGCTGGTCCGCGCAATTGGCAACCAGGCTGGAACGCAGAGCTTCGTGCTTCGAAGAAAAACCATACATATTCAGGAACGCGCTGTTGCAATCGAGCAGTGTGCCATCCATGGATGAGACATAAACCGCCGCAAGGTTGCTTTCAAATAAACCCTGAAACTGTCGGGCCGCCATGCTGGCGGCCTCGGCCTGGTTTTCGAACAACGTGAGCAACATTCCGAAAGCCACTGAATACTTTGGCAAGTCCCAGAGCACAGGGGAGACATCGATCCCGCGATAATGGAGGAATGTTGCCACTGGAAAGACAAGCCCCCAGGCAAAGAAGGCGATTGCGCTGAATATCACTCCGGGGGTGGCGCGATGGAAGTAACGCGCGTATTGTATGCCCGTGAGGCCAAACAGAGCGAAGAGATAAAAATCAAAGGCGTCCCGGGGAGATCCTTGCAGAATGCGCAACACGGCAAAACCAAAGTAGGGCGCAAGCACAAGCCACACCACCGGCCAAAACCAGTTTCGCCAGCCGTAGATGTGCAAACTATCCACAACAGCCACAAGGGCCATACCGCCAATCGCCGCGAAGTAAAAAACTGGCGACTGAACGCCTGCCACTCTCGCACTGGCGTACGCAACTCCACCCAGGGCAACCAGGATAGTTCCGACACACGTTTTCCAGTGATCCGTCTTCCGGTCGGATACGGACAACAGGAAGAACGTTCCGGCTATCACCAGCATGCCGCGATTGATTGAGCCTGCAAGGACGTGCCGTTGCAGACCGCCTCTGAGGAACCAGAGGGACGCAAAATGGAAAAAGATGGCGATCCAGCCGAGCAGCCACCATGCCGACTTCGGTTCGCGGTCGCGCAGATAGATCCAGGCGAACAGAGCCACCAGGATGCTCATCACCCCGAGAACCACAACATCTTCAATACGGTTGGGCATAGTGTTTGTTAGTGTTCGGGTCACCCGGCTCATCGGCCGCACCGCGGGATCAAGGGAGGTTTCGGCGGGCCAGTCTGTATTTTTTAGCGCAGTTTGTGGTCCAGCGCAAAGAAAAATACACCTAGACGGTAGTCGTCAGTTCTCTGTTTTATCAGGTTTAAAGGGCTTCTCGGCCGGATTTTCGTGCACCCGCTCCCGGAACGTACCTTTCATTCCCTTGGCGAGGAAGATGGCGGAATCCCCGTACTTATCGCGGAGGCGGTCAGAGGCGGACAAGGCGCGCGCCCACCGGTCGTGGAGGCCGCCATCCAGCAGGTCCATTTGTGCGGGCAGGTCCTGGAAGTTTGATGTATGGACGCCAAGCAGCCGCACGGCGCGTCCAAGTTGATAGTTCTCACGGAAGAGTTTGCGGATGGCGCTGAAGATCTCCGTATCCACCGCCGTAGGAGCCAAAACCGAATGCGCACGAGTAATAGTGCTGAAATCTGAATATCGCAGCTTGAGTTGGAGGGTTCGAGCAGCGAAATTCTGCTCGCGCAGCCTCCGTCCCACCATCTCGCTCAGACGCAGCAGCGTAGACTCGAGTTTCTCCAGGTCGCGCGTGTCTTCGCCAAACGTATGCTCGTGGCTGATGGACTTGGCCTGCCAGTCATCACCCACGTCGCCCTCAAACCAGCCTCCGGCATCTTCACCACGAGCCTTCCCGGCCAGCGCCACACCCCATTTGCCGAAGTTCTCTTCGAGCACAGCCCCATCCACCCGCAACAGATCCCCTATTGTTGCAATCCCCATCTGGTTCAACTGTGCCTTGGTCACCTTCCCCACGCCCGGGATTCTGCCCACATCGAGAGGCGCAAGAAATGCCTGCTCCTGACCGGGCAGCACAAACAAGATGCCGTTGGGCTTCGCCTGGTCTGAGCAAATCTTGGCCATCAGTCGTGACGCGCCGATGCCGATTGAGCAGTTCAGTCCGGTGCGCTCCTTCATGGCCTTATGGAGCTTGTGCGCGGATTGGAGCGGAGGCCCTTGAAGCTTTTCGGTTCCAGTCATGTCAAGGTAAGCCTCGTCAACGGATGCCATCTCCACCGCCGGTGAGAAATCATGCAGCACGTCTCGCGCCTTGCGGGAGTATTCGCGGTACAGATCAGGATGGCCGTCGAGGAAAATGGCATGCGGGCACATCTTGGCCGCTGTGCGCAGCGGCATGGCGGAATGGACTCCGAACTTGCGCGCCTCATAAGAGGCGGCCGACACCACGCCACGCTCATCTCTCTGCCCGCCCACCACCACAGCTTTTCCTTTGAGGGACGGGTCCTGCAGTTCTTCCACCGAGACGAAGAATGCGTCCATGTCCACGTGAAAGATGATGCGCTGAGGCATGGGTTCACGATACATCAAAAGCGAAACAAAAACGACAGGCAAAAACTCTACGACCGGGCTGAAGCTTGCGGCATCTTATGTAGGCGGGCGTTTCGGCGCCCTCCGCTCGGTCCCCTGGCGTTGCGGTGAAATTTGCCCGCCATGGGAGTAGTATTTCTCAACCCCGAACGGGTTGACCTGGACTCTATCATGGCCCATTCCAAGCCGGTCATCAGCTTTCCTTCCGGGCACGAGGAACCAAGCCCGGATGCGCTCGCCCGCAGATACACCCTCGTGCGGCGCCAGACAGAATCGCTCGTCCGCCCACTCACCGCCGAAGACCAGATGGTTCAATCGTGTGCGGAAGCCAGCCCGGCCAAGTGGCATCAGGCGCATACAACCTGGTTCTTTGAAACCTTCATACTTACGCCGTTCCTTCCCGGATACACAGCTTTTGATCCTCGCTTTCGCGACCTCTTTAATTCCTATTACAACGCTGTCGGCCCGCAGCCGGAGAAGGCGCTGCGCAATACCTTTTCCCGCCCCACGCTGGAAGATGTCCAGAAATACCGGCGGCATGTGGATGAGCATATGGAGCAAGTGCTCTCCTCTTCAGCCGCGACGCCGGAAGTGCTTCAGCTTGCCGAACTGGGCCTGAATCATGAGCAGCAGCATCAGGAGCTCTTGATCACTGACATCAAGCATGCGTTCTGGAGCAATCCGCTTCGCCCCGCGTATCAACCGGCTAGGCTTTCACCAAGGCCAAGCAGCGGATCGCCACAGAAAGCAAGGAGTTTTCCTGAAGCCCTGAGCGAAATCGGTTCCGAGAGCCGCCAATTTCACTTTGATAATGAAGTGCCGCGACACAAAGTTTTTGTGCCGGCTTTCCGTTTCGCTTCGCGCCTGGCGACATGCGGCGAGTTTCTCGCGTTTATGGGTGACCGTGGCTATGAGCGCCCGGAGCTGTGGCTTTCCGATGGTTGGCAGGTAATACAAACGCATCATTGGAACGCGCCGCTCTACTGGGAGAAGTCCGGGAGTGAATGGTTCCAGTTCACCTGCTCCGGCATGAGCAAAGTTGATGAAGCGGAACCGGTGTGCCATGTCAGCCTCTATGAAGCCGATGCCTTTGCGCGCTGGGCCGGAGCGCGACTCCCTACAGAGTTCGAGTGGGAAGTAGCGGCATCCAACCGGCCGGTTGAGGGGAATCTTTTGGAAAAAGGAAAGCTGCATCCTGAAGCCGCGCCAGTAGATTTAGAAGACGAGCCCATCCAGATGTTTGGCGACGTTTGGGAGTGGACTGCGAGCGCGTATCTTCCCTATCCCGGATTCAAACCTGCTTCGGGTGTAGTCGGTGAATACAACGGCAAGTTCATGAGCGGACAGATGGTGCTGCGCGGTGGATCGTGCGCCACACCGGCATCCCACATACGCTCGACCTATCGCAACTTCTTCCCGCCCGCGACGCGCTGGCAATTTTCGGGAATCAGGCTGGCCGATGACGGTATTTAGAAAAGCCGAACTGCTCATCAGCCCGATTGCCACCGATGTACTTGAGGGCTTGAGCGCCCAGCCCAAGCGCCTTCCTCCCAAGCTCTTTTACGACGCGGAAGGCTCCCGCTTGTTTGAAGAAATCACGGGAACGCGGGAATACTATCCCACGCGCACGGAGCGCGCCATTCTTGAAGAATTCTCCGGTGACATCGCCCGCTCCGCCGGCGACAAGCTTACGCTGGTGGAACTGGGTGCAGGCAGCGCATCCAAAACCCGCGTCCTGATCCGCGCGATCCTCCGCCGTCAACTGAGGCTCGACTTCCATCCTGTGGACGTTTCGCCGGTCGCTCTGCAGGAAGCGGTGAAGAGCCTGAATGGCGATTTCCCTCGCCTTTACGTGACGCCAATTGCCGCCGATTACAGTCAGCACTTACCCGATCTGCGCTCTCAGCCTGGACGCAAGCTCGTCCTGTTCATAGGCTCCACCATCGGCAACTTTGAGCCAGAGGAAGCACGTCAGTTTCTCGCCCGGGTACGCGCATCGCTCAGCACTGGGGACGCGGTCCTGCTTGGGTTTGACATGGTGAAAGACGCGCGTGTGCTGCATGCGGCCTACAATGATGCCGAAGGAATCACCGAACGCTTCAACAAGAACGTCCTTGGCCGCATCAACCGGGAGTTGGGCGCAGACTTTGACCTGGAGAATTTCCGTCACGTCGCGTTCTGGAGCGCGCGCAGGTCGCGCATTGAAATGCACCTGGAAAGCCGCGTCGATCAGGCTGTCTCAGTTCCCGACCTCGGCCGCACCTTCCATTTCGCTTTCGGCGAGCGCATCCACACCGAGAACAGCTACAAGTTTACGGCGAAATCGATTGCACGCCTGCTGAAGCAGTCCGGTCTGAAGCTCGAGATGACTTGGAGCGATCCCAAGCAGTGGTTCTCTGTTGTTCTGACGCGCGTTTAGCCCGAAAGATCCTTAACATTTCTTTACTCCTCGCGATTCCCTTCCACCTTGAGAGGCCTTTGTAGAAGCTGCTAAAGTAAGTGACTACTTACTTTCAGCTCTCATCCTGATGCCGACACGCCTCTCAGCGACCGACCGCCGCCAGCAGATCCTTGAGGTCGCCTCGGCTATGTTTGCGCGCAACGGTTACCAGGGAACGACGACTCGGGAGATTGCAGAACAAGCCGGCATCAATGAAGCTCTCCTGTTCCGGCATTTTCCCAGCAAAGAAAACCTCTACTGGACTCTGATTGAGGAGCTCTGCAATGCGCGTGGCCGGCGCCACCGCGTCAAGCGCATCCTGGAACTGGGTGGCTCCGACGCTGAAGTGTTCGAGGCCGTGGCCTGCGAGTTCCTTACACGCACGGAACGCGACCGCGAGCTCACGCGGCTGTTGTGGTTCACGGCCCTTGAAAATCATGAACTTTCTGCGCGCTTTTTTAACGCCTTCGTTGCGGAATATTTTGACGCCCTCGCCGGACACATTCGGGCGCGCATACGCCAGGGCGCCTTCCGCAAAACAGACCCTCTGCTGGCCGCACGAGGCTTTCTCGGCATGATTGTGTATCACTTTCTCATCCAGGAATTCTTTGGGGGTGAGGGCCGGCACAAATTCGAGGCGCGGCATGTGGCGCAGACACTGACACAAATCTGGCTGGCGGGCATGACGAATCCGGTTGCTGGCAATGGCACCACCAACCGACATCACGTCCGCTCAGGAAAAAAGACAAATGAAAACTGATCAACGACTCTCGATGATTTTCGCGCTGCTGCTTTTTCTTGTGCTGGCCGGCTGCACTGGCAAGGATTCAGTGGAAGCCGCTAAGCCTGCTGCGGTAGCTGCGCCAGTGAAGGTGGCCACAGTGGCCTCCCGCACCATGCCCGTCCAGGTGCAGGCCATTGGCAATGTGGAAACGATCTCGGCTGTGACGATCAAGCCGCAGATCTCAGGCGAGCTTGTGGCCGTTCACTTTAAGGAAGGCGATTTCGTCAAAAAAGGCCAGATCCTCTTCACCATTGATCGCGCTCCTTTTGAGGCGGCATTGCGCCAGGCAGAAGGTACGCTGGCCAGGGATGAAGCGCAGGCGGTGAATGCGAAATTGGATGCAGAGCGTTATCAGGGTCTGGGAGGCGAAGGAGTCGTATCAAAACAGCAGGTGGATGCGGCCGTTGCAGCTTCGAATGCCGCCCAAGCTACGGTAGCCGCCGACAAAGCGGCGGTCGAAACCGCAAAGATCAATCTCCAGTACACCGAAATTTACTCACCTATTAACGGTAGGACCGGTAACGTGGGAGTAAAAGAAGGCAACCTGGTCAAGGCCAATGATGTCCCGGTGCTGGTGACGATAAATCAGATCGAGCCCATTTACGTCACGTTCTCTCTCCCTGAGCAGCAGTTGGCGGAAGTAAAAAAATTCTCGGCGCAGAAACCGCTTGAGGTCGATGCCGCGCCTCAAGGCAGCAGCCAGCATTTCCGCGGCCGGTTGACATTCATTGACAATGCCGTGGACCTCACGACCGGCACCATTAAATTGAAGGCCACCTTCAACAACGGGGAGCACGCGCTCTGGCCCGGACAGTTTGTGGATGTGAGCATGACGCTGAAGTCTCAGCCCAACGCCATTGTGGTTCCCACTTCGGCGCTGCTGACTAGCCAGAACGGAACATTCGTTTACATGGTGGATCAGGAGTTGAAAGCCCAGCCGCAGCCGGTAAAGGTGGCTTGGACCGCCGGAGATGAAACCGTGCTGGCTCCGGGAGGGCTGCAACCAGGACAGCGCGTGGTCACAGACGGCCAATTGCGGCTCACTCCCGGCGCAAAAGTGGAAATCAAGAGCGGCTCATAAGCAGAAAGAAACGCGAGAACATGAACACACAGCTATTCATTCGCAGGCCCATCAGCACCACGCTGATCATGGTGGCGATTCTGCTGTTCGGCATCTTTGCATATCGGCTGCTGCCGGTCAGCGATCTCCCGAATGTTGATTTCCCTACCATCAGCGTGAGCGCCTCGCTTCCGGGCGCCAGTCCGGACACCATGGCCTCGGCCGTGGCGCTGCCGCTGGAAAAACAGTTCTCGACCATTGCGGGCCTCGATTCCATGAGCTCATCGAGCGCCCTGGGCAGCACCAGCATCACCCTGCAGTTCACGCTGGACCGCAACATCGATGCTGCGGCGCAGGATGTGCAGGCCATGATCGCGAAGACGCTCTCACAACTTCCGCCGGAACTGCCCAGCCCGCCCTCGTACCAGAAGGTGAATCCCGCGGACTCGCCCGTGCTCTATCTGGCGCTGAGTGCCCCGACGATGCGGCTTTCCGATGTGGATGAATACGCTGAAACCAACGTGGCCCAGCGCATCTCCATGGTCAGCGGCGTGGCCCAGGTTCAGGTGTTCGGCACCCAGAAGTATGCCGTGCGAGCTCAGCTCGATCCGCGCAAGCTGGCCATTCATCAGATCGGGATTGACGACGTCTATAACGCCATCAACAATGCCAACGTCAATTTGCCCACAGGAACGCTCTTTGGTCATTCGACCGCGTATACAGTCCAGGCGACCGGCCAGCTTCTGCAGGCGAATCAATACAAGCCGCTGATCGTCGCTTACCGCAACGGCTCACCCGTGCGGCTGGACGAAGTGGGAAATGTTTTTGACAGCGTCGAAAACGATAAGACGGCAAGCTGGTACAGCGGCACGCGTTCCATTGTGCTGGCCATCCAGCGGCAGCCCGGCACGAACACCGTGGAGGTGGTGGACAGCATCAAGCAACTGCTGCCCGTAATGAAAGCACAGATGCCCGCCGGGATCGATGTCCAGATTCTTTACGACCGTTCGGTTTCTATCCGCAGCTCAGTGAATGACGTAAAGTTCACGCTGCTGCTCACAGCCGCCCTGGTGATTATGGTGATTTTTCTGTTCCTGCGGAATCTTTCCGCCACCATCATCCCCAGCCTGGCGCTGCCAATGTCCGTCGTGGGCACCTTCTCACTGATGTATCTGCTGGGTTATAGCCTGGACAACCTATCGTTGATGGCTCTAACCCTGTGCGTGGGGTTTGTCGTCGACGACGCCATCGTCATGCTGGAAAACATTGTCCGCCACATGGAGATGGGCACGCCTCCGTACGAAGCGGCCGTAGAGGGCGCACGAGAGATCGGGTTCACGATTCTCTCCATGACGATCTCTCTCGCCGCCGTGTTCATCCCGGTGCTGTTCATGGGCGGCATTGTGGGCCGCCTGCTGCACGAGTTCGCCGTAACCATCGGGTGCGCCATTCTCGTCTCCGGCTTTGTCTCGCTCACGCTCACACCCATGCTCTGCAGCCGGTTCCTGAAAACTGCTTCCCATCAGCAGCACGGATACCTCTACGCGAAGAGTGAAGCTGTGTTTGACGCCATGTTGCACTTTTACGAGTGGAGTCTCAAGGGCGTAATGCGGCACAAGCTGGCCACGCTGATGGTGTCATTTGTGATTTTGTTTTTTACCGGGGTGCTGTTCTACAAAATTCCCAAGGGCTTTCTGCCCAGCGAAGACACCGGCCAGGTATTCGCATTTACGGAAGGCATTCAGGGAATTTCATTTGAAGACATGGTGCGCCACCAACTGGAAGCCGCCAAGGTCATTGGCGAGAGCCCCTACGTGGACAACTACATGTCCACTGTAGGCGGCGGTGGTGTAAATGCCTCGCTGAATTCGGGCAGAATTTTTGCCCGGCTCAAGCCCCGCAATCAGCGGCCGCACGTGGACCAGATCATCCAGGAGCTGCGGCCCAAACTGGCGCAGATTCCCGGCGTCAACGTATACCTGCAGAACTTGCCTCCCATCCGAATTGGCGGCCAGCTCACCAAGAGCCAGTACCAGTTCACGCTGCAGAGTCCGGATACAGCAGAGCTTTACCAGTTTGCTCCGCAACTGGAGCAGCGCCTACGTGGACTTCCTCAGCTTCAGGACGTGACCAGCGACTTGCAGATCAAAAATCCGCAGGTGGAAGTTCAAATCGATCGCGACAAAGCCGCGGCTCTGAACGTTGATCCGCGCGCTGTAGAAGACGCGCTGTATAGCGCCTACGGTTCGCGGCAGATCTCCACCATCTACGCGCCCAATAACCAATACAAGGTCATTATGGAATTGCAGCCGCAGTTCCAGCTCAATCCCGAAGCCCTGAGCATGCTCTACATCCACGCGCGCAGCGGACAACTGGTGCCGCTGGGATCGGTGGCCGGGTTTAAGAAGGACGTCGGGCCCCTGACCGTCAACCACCTGGGCCAATTGCCCGCGGTGACTTTGAGCTTCAATCTCCGACCTGGTGTTGCACTGGGCGATGCCATTACCGCCGTAAACCGCGAAGCCGCGCAGGTGCTTCCCTCCACCATCACCACCAGCCTGCAAGGTACGGCACAGGCGTTTGAGTCATCGTTCAAAGGCCTGGGCCTGCTGCTGGCGATGGCGATCCTGGTGATCTACATCGTCCTGGGAATTTTGTACGAAAGCTTCATCCACCCCATCACCATTCTTTCCGGCTTGCCGTCGGCGGGTGTGGGCGCACTGCTCACGCTGATGATCTTCCACAAAGAACTCAGCCTCTATGCGTTCGTTGGCGTAATCATGCTGGTGGGATTGGTCAAGAAGAACGCTATCATGATGATTGACTTCGCCCTCGACACGCAGCGCGAAGAAGGCAAGAGCGCCGCCGAGGCCATCTACCAGGGCGCGCTGATCCGCTTCCGTCCCATCATGATGACAACCATGGCCGCGCTGATGGGAACGCTGCCCATCGCCGTCGGGTTTGGCGCAGGGGCCGAGTCCCGCCAGCCGCTCGGACTTGCTGTGGTGGGTGGCTTGATCTTCTCCCAGACGCTTACTCTTTACATCACGCCGGTCTATTACTACTACCTCGACAAGGTGCAGCACCGCTTCGGCAAGCTGTTCGGAAAGAAAAAGGAGCGGGTGCACGAAGGAGCATTGGAAGCAGCAAGGTAATTTGATCGCCCGAGATCACCCGCACTCAAGCGGCAGTGTGTATGAAAGCTGTGGCAGCGCGCAGCCTTAGGTTCAGAGGACTACGAAAATCTCCTCGAGCGCTTTCTTCCCAGTGGACGCGCCACAACGCGTTCGCAGTTGTGAGGGCGGGCAGCTTACGAATTCAACCCGTAAAGACTCTAACAACCCGGCTCGGGAGGGCGGAATCGAAGCCGCGTATAGGAAACATCCTGGAGTAAACCTATGCATCGATTCCTGCTTGCAATGCTTCTTCTTTGCTTGTTCGTGTTGGGCCAGTCGCCGGAGGCCGTTCAGCAGAGTCCAAGTCCCAGTCCAAGCCCCTCGCCGACGTCATCGCCTTCCACTCTCACGCCGTCAGACATCACGCCCACGCCGACAGCCACACCCACGCCCAGCCCCTCGGAGACGCCGACGCCCACAGAAACACCCACGCCAACCGCTTCGCCGACTCCAAGCGGGTCGTAAAGCTGCAAGACCCGCGCGCAAGTTAGGTACGCGGTGGTGTGGCTGTCACCTCAAGAGGCATCTACAAGCGGGAGCGTGGCGCGAACAACCGTCGCTGCACGTTCCAAGCTGTAACTTTCTTTGAACCCTTTCCGGCCCCTCGCGTAATCAAATCGAGACAACGTGAGGCAAGAACATGGTGCCCGACAAGGAGAACGGAAATGAGCGAACACTACCATGACCCGGGTGATCTGCGCTTTCTGAAGGAAATGGGCAAGTTCGCGCCCACAGAATTTAACGCCTGGCTCAACCTTGACAAAATTGTTGGCCGCGAAGATGGGGCCATTCCGCGGAAGTATCGCGAGATGATTGCCCTCGCCGTAGCCTGCACCACCCAGTGCCCCTACTGTATTGAAGTACATGTAAAAGCGGCCAAGACCGCGGGCGCCACGCGCGAGGAAATCACTGAAGCCTCGCTGCTTGCCGCCGCTCTGCGGGCCGGAGGAGCGGCCACGCACGGCGCCATGGCACTCAAGTTCTATGATCAGGGTTGAAATCTCGCGGCGGCTTCTCTGAGGTTCGGGGGATCTTGCTCTCGGACCTGTCGCCAGGGCTACCTGAACAGCTCTCTTCGAGCTGCGTTGCGGATGGCCACCACCGCAGGGTGTTGCAACTTCCTCTCCGCGCTGATGGCGTAAAAGTGTGTCCGCACCTCGTTGGTGACTCCAATGATGCGCAGCGTTTTCAGCCGGCGAATCTGAGAATCGGCTACAGATGGCAGCGGAAATACGGCGGCTCCCGTTTCGCCGAAGGCGCGCAGAAGCGCATGATCTTCGAACTCGCCCAGCACGCGCGGCCGGATGCGATGAGTTTCGAACCAGAAATCAAGGTTTTTGCGCAAGGCCGTGTTATCGGCAGGGAGAAACATAGATGCGCCGTCAAGGGATTTTGGGAAGCTGCGCCGGTAACGGGCTGCAGCACTCCCCCCCGCCACAAACACCACTCCGCATTCTCCCAGAAGATGGCTGTAGGCGCGGATCTTCAGCGTGGGGTCCACGGGCGAATCCGACAGCACGACGTCCAGTTCGTGCGTGGCCAGCCGCCCCAGCAACTGATCGGAGCTGGCTTCCCGGCACACAAGGTGCACCGGCTCGCGCAAGCGCAGCGCCGGTTCCAGCAGCTTCTGCACCACCACTTTGGGCATTACGTCCACCACGCCCACATCCAGCCGTAGCGGCCGTCCGGTCGGGCGGTTCCTGACCACATCCAGCAGTTCACGCCCGAGAGTGAAGATATCTTCCGCGTAGCTGAAGACGGTCCGTCCGGTATCGGTAAGCACGAGCCGACGGCCCGAGCGCGCCAGCAGCTTCTCGCCCAACTGCTCCTCCAGCAGCTTCAACTGCGTGCTGATGGCCGGCGAGGATATCCGCAATTCCTGGCTCGCTTTGTGAATGCTTCCGGCGCGAACCACAGTCCAGAAGTAAAGAAGATGGTGATAATTCAGCCACTCCATAACGCGCTCCTTGCTTTTCACAAACTATTAACTAAATATTATCAATTTATTCCGTTTTATATAGTTTTATTAACCATATTTGACCGCTACAGTGGTTACAAGAACGAACGAGGAGGATGGATGCAAGTTTCAATTCATGTCAACGAAACCGATCTTGCCGAGTCACTCAGGTCCTATCTGGAGCGGCGGTTACGTTTTGCGCTGGCGCGTTTTCGTGATCGCGTGGGACCGATAACCGTGCGCACCTCCGCAGAGGGGCGCGGCCAGGCCCGCTGCCGGATCATCGCGGAACTGCTCCCCTTCGGGCGCGTCACCGCGGAAGAAATCAGCCAGGACCTTTTTTCAGCCGTAGACCGTGCAACTGCGGTCATTGGACGGCGCGTCGGTCGCGAACTGGACCGCGCACGCGATGCCAGGCTCGGACGCGAGTCAGTGAGGCTGGCCGCCTGAAGACTCTGTCGGAGACTCGAAGGACTATCAACAAAATAAGGAGGCAAAAACAATGAAATTTCACAGCTTTGAAGAACTCAGAAAACGGCACCACATCCCGAGCAGCAGCCCCGTAGGGCGCTTTCTGTTCTCGGTCGCAATTGCCATAACCCTTTTCAGCGGCCTGTTGATGCTGATGCCGCTTGCCACCTGAAAACGAGAACCACAATTTCAGCCTGGCTGACGATCAGGCCCCACTTGGCGGCGTGATTCAACACCACGGCTGCGCAGGAAGAATGAGGAGGATCACGATCATGCAGGGGACGAAAATCATCATCACTCAGACCGATTACGGTCGGCTGCGGCAAATCATTGAGCGTTCCAGGGATCTGCCGTCGAAGGACGCGGAGCACCTGGATGCCCTTGAGCACGAACTGGAGAGCGCCATCATCGCGCGAGCTGCCGATGTCTCTCACGACCTAGTCACGATGAAGTCGCGTGTGCGCGTGCTGGACCTCGGCAGCGGACGGGAACTGGTCTATCAGATCGTCTTTCCCGGTGAGGCCGATCTGGCGCGGAACCGCATTTCCGTACTCGCACCAATCGGTATGGCCTTGCTTGGACGACCAGCGGGCGCAGTGGTTGAGTGGCAGGTCCCGTCAGGAATGCGGCGCCTGCTGATCCTGGAAGTCGAATATCAGCCGGAAGCTGCCAAAGCCGCCGCATGACTGCCGGTGTTGCTCGAACGAGGCGACTGCCCGCAATCACACGATTCACCCACAAAAACTAAGGAGAAGAAACAGTTATGGATGCCTCAGAAATACTTGTCGCCGTGATGATCACGGCCGCCATTGCCTGGCTGGTGTGGGCGGAACTGCACTCGCGCCGCAATCGGCGGGCCAGCCAGAAGCAGTCAGAGTCTGCCGGTTCGAAAGCAATTGAAAAGCCGGAGAGGCAAGCCGGCTCGCGCCAGGTAAGAGCTTAACGACTCATCGTACGGGTTAGGAGAACTGGGCCGTCTCACAGCTCTTCCGCAGTTTGCGGAAGGCTGGGAAAATCACCTCACCTTGTCGCGAATAGCCATGCTGCGGCACCCACTGATACGATGCGCCGGAGCAGCAAGCATGCTGCGGCGCTCCCTCTTGACATAAACGCTGGCAGTGGCATATATGTTACAGCCATATATGCCACAGTCACTGTCCCTATTCCATCGCGAACTAAAAAAGGGCAGCGCCGAGCTGCTCATCCTTTCTCTGCTGGAAGCGCGGCCGCGGCACGGCTATGAAATCAGCCAGCTCATTGAGAGCCAGTCCGGAGGCACATTGACTTTCAACATCGCCTCTTTTTATCCGCTCCTCTACCGGCTGGAGAAGCGGGGATGGATCCAGGGACGATGGGTTGAAAAGCAGGGCCAGCGGCGCCGGCGCTACTACAAGCTGACGCCGATCGGCCGTCAGATTCTGAAACAGCAGCGCAGCACATGGCTGGAGTTTGTCGCAGCCATGCAGCGCATTACGGGATTAAAGCATGCCTGACTTTCATCGCCTTATTCGCGATCGCCTGCGCAATTCCGGTCTCTCGCCTATTCGCGAGGCCGAAATCGTTGAAGAAATGGCGCAGCACTTGCGCCAGCGCTATGACGCACTGCGGGCCGCTGGGCAAAGCGAGGATCAGGCTCTCACCGCGATTGTTGCTCAGCTGAATCAGCGCGACCTCGCCAGCGAGTTGGGGAGAGTTGAGCAGCCGCCCAGCGAACCGGTTGCCCTCGGAGCGCCGAACCCGGCAAGCTTCTGGACTGCCCTCCGCCAGGACGTGCGTTATGGCCTGCGCACGCTGCGCTTGAATCCGGGATTCACTGCTGTGTGCGTGCTTTCGCTCGCGCTCGGCATCGGCGCGAACACCGCGATTTTCCAGCTTATTGATGCCGTCCGCATGCGCACTCTGCCGGTGAAAGATCCCCAGGAACTATTCGTTCTTCGTCCCACAGATCCAGGCCGTTCCGGAAACATGACGGGCCGTTACTCGTACGAAACGAATGGCATTTGGCAGCAGGTGCGGGCTCAAGCGCAGGGATTTGATACGTTTGCTTTCGGCACCACCGGCTTCAATCTTGCCAACGGCGGCCAGGCCCGCTATGTTGACGGGCTCTGGGTGAGCGGAGAATTTTTTGACGTTCTCGGCGTTCAGCCTGTTCTCGGACGCCTTTTTCACCCTGCGGACGATCACGCTGGCTGCGGCTCTCCCGGCGCCGTGATCAGCTACAGCTTCTGGCAGACTGAGTTCGGCGGTGATTCCAATGTCATCGGAAGAACTGTAAGCCTGAATGGCCATACCTTCCCAGTGGTCGGCGTGACCCCGGCCGGCTTTTATGGCCTGGAGGTAGGCCGCAAATTTGGTGTGGCGGTCCTTATTTGTTCTGAGCCGGTCATCGACGCGCCTGAAGACCTTTACTCTATGCCCCATGGCTGGTGGCTGGCCATTCTGGGGCGCCTCAAGCCTGGATGGTCGCTTGAAAAAGCTTCGGCTCAGCTGGCAAGCATTTCTCCTCCGGTCATGCAGGCGACTCTTCCTCCCATGTATGCGCCGGACCGCGCCAAGCGTTATCTCGCTATGAAGCTCGCGCCATTTTCGGTAGCCAACGGGCTTTCCAGGCTTCGCAGCAACTATGAGACGCCCTTGTGGTTGCTGCTGGCCATTGCGGGACTGGTGCTGATGATTGCCTGCGCCAATCTGGCCAACCTGATGTTGGCGCGTGCCAGCGCGCGCGAGCGCGAAATCGCCATCCGGCTTGCTCTGGGCGCGGAGCGCAGCCGCCTGGTTCGCCAACTCCTTACAGAAAGCCTGCTGCTCGCCTTCGCCGGCGCTCTCTTTGGAGTGGGACTGGCGCGCGTGCTCAGTCAGTTGTTGATTGACTACCTCAGCGGGGAAGCGGGCCGACTATTTGTGTCTCTCAGTACGGACTGGCGCGTGCTTGGATTCACCGCGGCCCTGGCAATTCTCACGTGTCTGGTGTTCGGCCTGGCTCCGGCGCTCAAGGCCACCAGCTCGCCTCCCGCGCGAATCATGAGCCTGGCTGGTCGCGGTCTTACCGCCGCACGCGAGCGCTTTAGCTTGCGTCGCGCTCTCGTCGTCACACAAGTGGCGCTATCTTTGGTGCTCGTCGTCACCGCCATCCTGTTCGCCGGTAGTTTGCGCAAAATCCTTACACTGGACGCGGGCTTCCAGCGCGACGGCCTGCTCCTCATGGACTTTGATTTCACCGCTGTAAATGTGCCCGAAGCGCAGCGCATGCCGTTTGCCGAATCTCTTCTCGACCGCCTGCGTAGTGTGCCGGGAATCGATGGCGCTGCGGAGGCCGCTGAAGTACCGCTGGACGGTAACTACTGGAACAATCAGGTGATCGTGGATGGCAAAAAGAGCGACAAAGACGTGGACATGAGCCATATCAGCCCCGGTTTTTTCAAAACTATGGGCACTCCACTGCTTGCGGGCCGCGACTTCAACGAGGGAGACCGGCCAGGCGCTCCCAAGGTTGCCATTGTGAACCAGGAGTTCGCACGCAAGATCATGCATACGGAAAATCCGGTTGGAAAGACGTTCAAGATCGACGTTTACCAGGGCGAACCGCAGTTCGAGTACCAGATTGTTGGTTTGGTGAAAAACAGCAAGTACGCCGATTTGCGCGAAGACTTTCCACCGATTGCTTACTATCCGCAGTTGCAGGATGGCAAGCCGCAGCCCGGGACTGAGGTCATCGTCCGCTCAAGCATGGGGCTGGAACCGTTGCTGGATTCGTTGCGTAAGGAGGTGCGCGATGTGAATCCCGCCATCACGATCGACTTCCATGTCTACAACGGGATGATAAAACAGTCGCTGCTGCGGGAGCGGCTCCTTGCCACTCTCAGCGGGTTCTTTGGCGCGCTGGCGGTGGTGCTCGCCACCATCGGGTTGTACGGCGTTATCGCTTACCTTGTGGCTCGCCGCACTAATGAGATTGGTATCCGCATGGCTTTGGGCGCCACTCCAGCCCGCATCCTTGCCATGGTCGTGCGGGAGGCGGCGGTTCTGTTACTGTTCGGCATCGTTGCAGGTGCGCTCCTGACTCTTGCAGCCGGCAGGCAAGCAGCCGCCTTGCTCTATGACCTTAAGCCGTGGGACCCGCTGATTATGACCGCGGCTGCCGTTGGTTTGTTCGCAGTGGCTGTCGCCGCCAGCCTGCTTCCCGCTCGTCGGGCAGCGCGCCTGCAACCGACAGTGGCTTTGCGTGAGGAATAATTTGCGCGCCGGCAGCTACAAGAGATAGTCGCCGCGATACTCCAGCCTGCCATTGATAATGCGCGCGTCTTTAGTCAGCAGGTGTTCTTTAGGCGGTTTTTCATTCTGAATGTGGAACACTTTGTGGCTGTGGCTTACCAGATAGTCGGACACCAGCATGCGATGGCAGCGGAAGTACAGGAGCTCCGCGCACATGATAGCTGTTTTCTGCTTGTCGGCCCTGGCAACCAGGCGGGCTGCCGCGTTCTGGAACAACTCGGAAAGCATATAGTCGGCATAGTTGCGAAAGGAGTCGTTACGCAGCGCAATATTGGGCGACTCCTCGCGCGACATTTGCTTGCCTCTGCGCCCGCCCAACTGCTTTTCCCAAACGTAATCAGTCCCAATCTCCGGTAGCCAGAGCTCGAGGTGCTCACGATTAAAATGCGGGTGTCTCCGCGACATTGGGAAAGCCCGTATGTCTTCGAGCAAAGCGATCTCGTGCGCCTGTAGTACACGTGAGAACTCTGCCAGATCGCGGGTGGAGTGGCCGATGGTGTAAATAACCGCCATTGGTGCTTGGTAGTTAGTATTTGGTACTTGGCTGATACCAACCAACTTCCAAGTACCGACTGCTGAGGGCTGCTTCTTCTAGCTCGTGATACGCTTCAACGCACCTACCAGGAATTCCTCCTCATCGGCAAACACCGTCCTCAAATCCAGCAGTACCCTGCCGTCTTCTACTCGCGCCACAATGGGCGGGTCGGAAAGCCGCAGGTGTTCGGCAAGCTGATCCGCGCTGAGCGACTGCGCGGTCAGGGCAATGAGAGCCGTTGGCAGCGTGGAAGTTGGGGCCGAACCGCCGCCCACCAGCGATTCGCCCGTAATCAATTCCATCTTCAGTGTCGATGCAGGGTTGATCCGCTCCATGAGCGACTCGGCTCGGCTGCGGATCTCCTCGGCTGAACTGTGCAACATCCGGACAAAAGGGATTGCCTGATAATTCCGCCGCACGTATTCCATTAACGTGGCTTCCAGCACGGCATAGGTCAACTTGTCCACACGCAACGCGCGAAACAGCGGGTTGGAGCGCACACGACGGACCAACTCCTCACGACCGCTGAGCATGCCCGCCTGCGGGCCACCCAGCATTTTGTCACCGCTGTAAGTCACCAGGTCCACGCCGGCGCGAAGACTGTCCGCAATGCCGCTCTCATTTATGCCGAAATTGCGCAGCGGGAGCAGCGCGCCTCCACCCAGGTCTTCCATCACCGGGATCTGGTGCTTGCGGCCAAGTTCGCACAACTGCTCCAGCGACGGCTGCTCAGTAAACCCGACAATCGCGAAATTAGAGCGGTGCACCCGCAGGAGAAGGCGCGTGTGTTCGTTGATGGCCCGCTCGTAGTCTTCAATACGAGTGCGGTTTGTGGTGCCGACCTCACGCAACACGGCGCTGGACTTGCTCATTACGTCGGGGATGCGGAATGATCCTCCGATTTCCACCAATTCCCCGCGCGAAACAATTACCTCTCCCCGTTCTGCCAGCGTGTTCAGGGCCAGCATTACAGCCGCCGCGCAGTTGTTCACCACGACAGTGCGGATGCCGGAAACACCCTCCTGGTTCAGCAATTGGGCGAAAAGACGCTCAACGTGGACATCGCGCTTGCCTCGGACTCCGGCGGCAATTTCAAACTCCAGGTTGGTGTAGCGTCCCGCGAGTGAGCTGATCCGGTCGAGCGCTGATTGAGCAAGCGGCGCCCGCCCCAGGTTCGTATGCAGGATCACTCCGGTCGCATTGATGACCGGCTTCAACGAAAAAGCCATGGCGCTTTCGAGTTGCCGCTCAATGGCTTCGCCCAGGCCTGCAAGTGCGAGCCGGACCGCGTTCTCAGATGACAATCGTCCCGTCGAAATCTCTTCTCGCAGCCCGTTCAGAACTGTTCGGGCTGCGTCAGTGATGGCCGCCGTGGTCTCTTCTTTCAAAAGCGGCGCCAGTTCCCGGCTTCGCACCACCTCATCCACCGAGGGCAGGAGGCGGTAAAGTTCTGATTTCGACCCTGTTCTCACACTCAGCATTGTAGAGGAACAGCGTTCACAGCATTGCGGCGCCCTGAATTGTGCTGGCCGTCCTAGTTCCCGGCTCACAAAATATTGGTGATCGGCTGTCGCGAGATTACATTACTATATCCACGTTTCTCTCCGGTCCAATTTACTCCGGATACCCTTGCAACCCAGTTGAGGTCACTCGGATTTTTATGCGCAAAATTGCCTTTTATGCATTCGTGTTTCTCGCTTCTCTGCTAACGGCTGGTGCTTTGGGCCAGCAGACCACAGATAAGGCCAAGGTGGCACCAAATAGCGCATCGCAGCCGGTGCTGAAGGTGAAGACACGGCTGGTAATTGTGGATGTGGTAGCGCGGAACAGCAAGGGAGAACCGATCACCGATTTGAAGCCCGAAGACTTCACGATCACTGAGGATGGCAAACCGCAGCACATCAGCACGTTCAGCTTTCAGCACCCCGATTCCACCAGTCGGCCTTTGCGGGCGCCTGTGCTGCCGCCCAACACGTTCAATAATCTTCCGCATTACCAGCCGAATGGTGCATTGAACGTGCTCCTCCTGGACGCCCTGAACACCACCACTCTGAATCAGGTTTATGCGCGCGAATCCATGATCAAGCTGCTGGAGAAGCTGCCCCAGGGACAACCCATGGCAGTGTACCTGCTCGGGAATAGACTACGGTTGGTGCAGGATTTCACCAGTGACCCTGAACTGCTCAAAAAAGCGGCTTTTAGTATTAAAGCTAGACCTTCTCAACTTTTGAACAATCCGTCCGGGACCTCGCCTGCGACCACTCCCCTGGGCACGGCTGCCGTAGATCTGCTCGCATCGGTTCCCGGCCTTGCAAATGAGCTATCGGAGTTTGCAGCGGAAGAGAGCCGGGGAAAAACCGACTTCAGGGTCTCCTACACTCTTGCCGCGCTTAATTCGCTCGCGCACACTCTGGCAGGCTATCCGGGAAGGAAGAACCTGATCTGGATTTCCGAGACTTTTCCTTTTGACATCGTGGTCAACAACATCAGCGCCAGAAGTGACCTGCTTCAGCGCCACTATGGAAATGATGTCGCCATGACCGGCAGCCTGCTGAGCGACGCTCAAGTCGCTGTATATCCCATAGATGCTCGCGCCATGAGCAACAACACGCTTTACAGCGTAGGCAGTACTCCCAATCCCATGGCAGGAGAGAATGGTGTAGGAGCAACTCTCCGCGGCGGCATGGGCGCCAGCATGGACGGTGATTCCGATGACCGTTTGGCAGCTCACACCACCATGAACGATTTGGCAGATAAGACCGGCGGCCGCGCGTTTTACAACCGCAATGACCTTGATCGATCCATCCTCGAGAGCATGAATGATGGCTCCATCTATTACACACTGGGCTATTATCCGGACAATACACAATGGAACAATCAGTTTCGCAACATCCGGGTAAAGGTGAATCATCCCGGAGTCAAGCTGCACTACCGCGCCGGATATTTCGCGGTGGACAGGGAGGCCGCGGCACAGGCCAATCCAGCCCGGCAGGAGCAGGAACTGGACCAGGCGATGAGACTTGAGTGGCCCATCTCTACGGGGCTTCCGTTCCAGGCCCACGTTGCGCCGCCTTCAGGGCCGGCGAATACGCACGTGGTAATTCAATACGCGATTGATCCGAAGGCGTTGAATTTTCAGACGGACAATCAGGGGCTGCAGCGTGTGGATCTGCTGTGCGCTGTCCGCGCCTACTCCGTCAAAAACCTGGATCGGCCCGTCAAGAGCGAAGGTTACAAACTCGCGGGCAGCCTGAAACCGGAAGCTTTCACGAAAGTTATGAGCGGCTTTTTTCCTTGTCAGGAACAGGTTGATCTGCCTCCGGGCAAGTACGTCTTGCGGCTTGGCGTACGCGACAATTCTACTGGTCTGATCGGTACAGCAAACGCCTCGGTTGATGTGGCGCAGTTTGTAACCTCGGTTAAGAACGCGCCGAATGAAAAAAAGCCCTGAGCTCCGCAGCGTGAACTGATTTTTTGAGAGATGCCGTTTTTATCTCTGCTCCCAAGGATGCAAGACATGTGCCTCGATGCAATAATCGGTTGCACATGCATCACGACCCTCAGATCCCCTCTCTGCTGCGGCGTGTAAGTATCAGCGTCCTCATAGGATTGTTCATTGCCGCGGTCGGCTCCGCGGTTGAAGCCGCTATTGAGCATCACGCCCTGATCGCCTTTGAGTCTATTGACGAGATTGTCATTGGGATCACAGCCGCACTTGTGGTATTTGCGTACGAGCAGCGCCGGCATAAGGCGATTCTCAACAAGGTGCGCGTCATTGCCGCCATGAATCACCATGTCCGGAACGCCCTGCAGACGATCTCCTACTCCGCTTACACCAGGCAGGAAGAGCAAATACGGCTGGTCGCGGATTCGGTCAACCGCATTCAGTGGGCCTTGCGTGAGATCCTGCCTGCGGAGGAGTCGGCCCCAGATTCGCTGTTTTCGCATGGCTCGGCAGCCAATCCTGCGATTCCGCCGCAAAAAGAGAGGAAGCAGGATAAACGCGGAGCCTAAACCTGCAACTGGAGTTTAAAGGGAGGGACAGTCCCTCCCTTTTCTGAAGGCGCGAGCTAATGCAGGATGGTGGAGCAGAATGTTGTATTCGGCCCAAAGGGGCCGCCACATTGCTGCGTTTGCTGGAACTGCTTTCCCTGTCCGAAATCCTTCATTGTGTCAGGATAATCAATCCCATAGTGGTAGCCCGTCTTGCCCAGCGTGTACCAGGGATAAATGCAGAACGGACCGCCAAATGTCGCGCAGTTGGCATTCACTTCCGCGTTACCACCCTGATCGCTGACAACGGCGAAGTTCTTTGGACTTGAACCGTCGCCAAACGTCACACTCTTGATCTGGATCGGCGAAAATCCCGCCCAGGACGCCGCATCGTATGAATTGCAATTCGTCTGACCGGGAACGCAGAAGGCATCGCCTCCTGTAAAGATCGAAGCATGTCCAATCTCCCACACGAAACCGTTGGGAGTGTCATTTACAGTTCCCCATCCCAGCGCATTGCCGATCTGCTGGGTATCGAAGGCAGGCATCAAGGGTCCGTCAGAAGGCGAGTTCAGGATGATCGTTCCCGTGTGCGTGGTGTTCAGGTCCGTCACGGTGATATGAAAACCGTCGGCCGCGGAAGTCACAAAGTAGTGGACGGTAATGGTATCGCCCGCGTGCATGACGAGTGGACTGCCGGGAGTGGCCGAGTCTTCCAACATTGCATTGAAGGCCGTACTCTCAGTGAACCCCTTGGCTGATGTGTTGTTGGGAACCACCTTGAAAACCGGTGAGCATGATGTGAAGGTGTTGGGCGTGAAATTCACGCTGAACCCGCCATCCGCGAAGCACTTGGCGACGGTCGAGTCGGGATAGAACTGAAGTTCAACGAAGGCTTGGTTGAACAGGCTGTGCGGATCGGTGACTGTTCCGCCGAACCAGAATGTCGGTCCGACATCGGAAACATCGTGCCGCCCATCGCCAGGCAACACAACCGTCCAGGTGAGGTCGCGTGCCGAACCGGCAGCGCTGGAGACCGGCATGATTTCAGGTTCATCGTGACCGGTACAGCCTTGCGAATAAGTCACCTCAAATTGACCGGCAATATACAGAGGATGATGAGCGAGACAAGCTTTCGTTGTCTGCGCCTGCAGAGACAGGGCAAAAGCAGCAAAGACGGCAAGAACGAGGAAATACTTATTCATGGAACCTCCGGGGGGTGAGGCATGATGGCGGTCCGTGGGCTTGCGGCCGCCCCAAAACGGCCAGAAGTTTACCACATCGTCATATGAGTCTGCAGTCGGTCTTACCGCCTCAGCGAGGCAATCTCGGCGGGGGTCAAGTCGCGCCACTCGCCCGGCGCGAGCGCATCCAGTCGCAAACTGCCAATAGCAATTCGTACCAGGCGCAGGGTTGAATGCCCAACCGCTGCTGTCATCCTTCGCACCTGACGATTGCGGCCCTCGTGTAAAGTGATTTCTATCCAGGCGGTAGGAACGGTTTTTCTGAAGCGAATCGGCGGATTTCGCGGTGGAAGCTCCGGTTCGACGTCGAGCAGGTGAACACGCGCTGGCCGGGTCCGGTAGCCCTGGATGGTCACACCCTGTCGTAAACCGCGCAGTGCTTCTTCGCAGGGAACGCGCTCCACCTGCACCCAGTAGGTTCGAGGGTGCTCGAAGCGTGGATCGCTCAAACGGTGCTGCAAGGGGCCATCATCGGTCAGCAGCAGAAGACCTTCACTATCGTGATCCAGGCGGCCGACTGGATATACATTTTTCACTGGAACGAACTTGCGCAGTGTTTCGCGTTCGCCGGAAAACTGGCTCAGCACGCCATAAGGCTTGTTGAACAGAATGTAACGAAAAGGCACTCCTGCAGATTATCCGGAGTAAAGGATGAAAATGGAAGCCGCGATGGGCGCTTTCAGCAGATGGAGATGCCCTGGTACGGGACTGCGCTGCCCTGCCG
>Ga0207652_10001177_pt1 | contig 23514 bp, 24 predicted proteins | sample KBSC63BmetaG_FD_184334 | JGI IMG/M metagenome (GOLD analysis project Ga0207652, IMG submission 184334) | Corn rhizosphere microbial communities from Kellogg Biological Station, Michigan, USA - KBS C6-3B metaG (SPAdes) (version 2) | ecosystem: Host-associated > Plants > Roots > Rhizosphere ... | reverse complement strand
CCGAGCCCGAGCGCGCCACCGGCGAGTGAAAGGGTTACGCTCTCCGCGAGGAGCTGGCGCACCAGGTCCCGGCGCGTCGCGCCGAGCGCTGTGCGGACCGCGACTTCACGCGAGCGACCGGCCGCGCGGGCCAGCAGCAGATTGGCGACATTGGCGCACGCGATGAGCAGCACGAACCCCACCGCGCCAAGCAGCACGAGCAGCGCGGGGCGGATCTTCCCGCTGGACACGGTAGAGAGGGCGCGAACCTCGAGCGTCCAGTCCGGCGGGAACTGGCTGGGATAGTCGCGCTTGAGCTGCTGCGCGAAGGCCTTCATGTCACGTCCGGCCTGCTCCCCGGTGACGCCGCCGCGCAGCCGCGCCACGACGTTCAGCGATTCGTTCGTGTAGTTGTCGGGTGTGAACGCCTGCGAAGGCAGTGCGAGAGGCGTCCACAGCTCCACGGTGCGCGTCCAGAAATCATGGAACGACGCGGGCATCACGCCCGCGATTTCGTACGGCTCCCCATTGAGCGACATGGTGCGCCCGATCACGTGCGGATCGCCGCCGAACAACCGGTGCCAGAGTCCGTCGCTCAGCACGACGATGTGGTTCTTTCCCGGTTCGTCTTCCGCGGGCGTGACAGGGCGGCCGAGCGCGGGCGCAATGCCCATGGTCTTGAAGAAGAGCCCCGACACACGCGCGCCGCGCAGTCGTTGCGGATCGCCAATGCCCGTCAGATTCGCGCTCCATCCCGTTTCCACGGCCACGGACTCGAAGTCATGCGTCTTGTCACGATAGTCGCGGAAGCCGGGCGCACTCACTGGGGCCTCGAGCTTGAGCGTGGGATAGTCGTGATAGATCGTGACCAGACGCCCGGCATCGGGATACGGAAGCGACTTGAGCAGTACCGTGTCCACCACGCTGAAGATCGCGCTGTTGGCGCCGATGCCGAGCGCGAGCGTGAGCACGACGACGATGGTAAAGGCAGGATTGCTGCGCAGCCGCCGGAGCGCGTAGCGCAGGTCGTTGCGGAGAGTGTCCACGGAGGCGCTCCTGTTCAGTGTCGGCGGGGTGGGGCAGTCACACTACGCGACAGGAAGGGCAGGGTTTCGTGCAGTGACGACGCGTCGCCAGCCCGGACCATCGCCGCTTCAGCCACTGGCCGCGCATCCTGGCCGGGGCCGCGAAAGTCCAGAGAGCGTCAGTTGTGCTCGCTCACCAGCCTCTGCATCTTTGGCCGCCATGCTGATCCTGCTCCTGCTCATAATCTTCGTCGCACTCGGCTGGTTCGGCTGGACCTACAACCGCCTGGTCGCCCTGCGCAATCGGATGCGCGCTGCCTGGGCCAGCATCGACACCCTGCTCAAGCGGCGCGCGGACCTGGTGCCCAACCTCGTGCAGGCGGTTCGCGGCTACATGGCACACGAGCAGGGCACGCTCACGGACATCGCCTCGGCGCGCGCGCAGGCGCTGCAGGCAGGCGGCGCGCCGAGTGACACGGAAGGCCGCGCCCGGGCCGAGAACGCCCTCACCAGCGGCGTACGCCAGCTCTTCGCCATCGCCGAGGCGTATCCGGATCTCAAGGCGAGCCAGTCCGTGCTCACGCTCCAGCAGCAGCTCACCGAGACCGAGAACGACATCGCGAGCGCGCGCCGCTACTACAACGCGGTCGTGCGCGACTTCAATACGCTGCGCGAATCCTTTCCCGCGCTCCTCGTGGCGGGACCGCTCGGCTTCCAGCCCGGGCAGTACTTCGAGCTGTCGGACATTGCGGATCGGGAGGCGCCGGCCGCGGACATCGGAGCTCCTCAGTGACACATCGCGTCGTGACCAGCATGTTCGCCGCCCTCGCGCTTTGCACAGCGGCTGGTCTGCCACGCGTGTCGCGCGCGCAGGACACCGGCTGGACGATCCCGTCGTTCAGCGCCAACTATACGGTGAATGCCGACCGCTCCATCGATGTCACGGAGCGCATCGACGTGGATTTCGGCCCGCTGCAAAAGCATGGGATCTATCGGGATATCCCTGTGCGCTACGCCAAGGTCGTGCGCCCGGGATCATCCATTCGCGCGGGAACGGTGGATGTCGCCCTCACGGTGCTCGACGTCACCGATGGGAACGGGCAGAAGCTGGCCACGAGCATCACGCGGGGCAGGTCCGTACGCATCCGGATCGGTGACGCGAACGGGCTCGTGAGCGGCACGCAGACCTACCTCATTCACTATCGCCTGGGCAGCGGCCTGGGATTCTTCGCCGATCACGACGAGCTGTACTGGCAGGCGACCGGTACCGAATGGCCCGTCCCGATACTCGCGGCATCCGCCACCGTGCGCATCGCCGCCGCTCGTGCCGCAGCCACGAGCGACACGACGGGCTGGTCGCCCTGGTGCTACGCCGGCGTGGCGCAGAGCACGAGCAACGAACGGTGCACGGCACGGTATGCTGGCCGGGGACTCTATCAATTCACGTCGGGACGGCTGGATCCGGGCGAGGGACTCACGTTCGTCGCTGCGTTCCCCAAGGGTGTGATCGCGCCTCCTACCGCGTCCGAACAGTTCACCGCAAAGCTCGCCATCTGGTGGCCGCTTGGTGTGCCCGTCGTCGGCTTCCTCGCGCTCCTGCTGCTCTGGGCGCGGCACGGCCGCGACCCCGACCCGGGGAGCATCGTCCCCGTCTGGAATCCACCAAAGGGATTGCCGGCCGGCGCGGCAGGCGCGCTGGTCAACCAGCGCGCGGGGATGAACGACATCGTGGCGACCGTGATTGACATGGCGGTGCGCGGCTACCTCACGATCAACGAGGTGGCACCCGATGGCATTCTCGGATCGCTCGACGAGAAATCCTTCGCGGCGAAGGCGCTCCGCTCGCTCGGCGTCGGCATGACGGACTGGAATCTCATCCGCACCGCCAAGCCGCCCGGTGATCTCGTGCCCTACGAGCAGAGCGTGATGGACGGGGTGTTCGAGGACGGTGTCAGCGCGCGCCGAATGAGCGACCTGCACAACGAGTTCTACAAGCATCTGCCCACGATCAAGAAGGGCATCTACACGCTGTTGATTCAGCTCGGGCTCTTCCGCCGCAATCCGGAGACGACCCGCGGCTGGTACATTGCCGGCGGCATCAGCACCATGATCTTCGCCGTTGCGCTCGGCATCAAGACCAGCAATGTCGTTCTTGGCGTCGGCATTGGGCTGCTGGCGGTGATGCTGCTCATCTTCAGCAACTTCATGCCCGCCAAGACAGCGGAAGGCGCGCGCCGCTGGCGCGAGGTGAAGGGTCTCGAGGAATACATTCGGCGCGCCGAGAAGCAGGAGCTTGAAATGACACAGGCGCCCGAGAAGACCACGCAGCTGTTCTCGATGCTGCTGCCGTACGCGATCGCACTCAAGGTGAGCGACATCTGGGTGAAGCAGTTCGGCGACCTGCTCCGCACCGCGCCACCCACCTGGTACACCGGGACGAGTGCCGGCTTCAGCGTGGCCCACTTCAGCAGCGGCCTCTCGAATTTCCAGACGGCGGCGTCGCACACGATGGCCTCGGCGCCGGGCGGAAGCTCAGGTTCGGGCGGTGGCGGATCGGTGGGGGGCGGCGGTGGTGGTGGGGGCGGAGGGAGCTGGTAACGCGCACCCGCTGCCGTGGCATGGATTGCGCATGGCGTTCCTCGGCTGACGGATGCGTGGAGAGCGGAGTACGGTGAAGGTATTTGTCGCCGGAAGTACCGGGGCCATTGGCCGGAGTCTCCTGCCGCTGCTCATCGAGAAGCGACATGACGTGGTGGCGCTGGTGCGCACGCCGGCACGGGCAAAAGACGTCGAGGCGCTGGGCGCACGAGCCGCCGTGGCTGATGCCCTGGACCCGGACGGGTTGCGAGCAGCCATTCGCCGAGCCGCGCCGGAAGCGGTGATTCACGAGCTGACGTCGCTCAAGGGCGTCACCAATTTCCGGAGGTTCGATCAGACGTTCGCGCTCACCAACCGCTTCCGCACACGCACGCTCGACACCATGCTGGCGGCGGCGCGTTCCATCGGCGTCCGGCGCTTCATCGCGCAGAGCTATTGCGGCTGGCCGTACGCGCGCGAGGGCTCACCGGTCAAGACCGAGGACGATCCGCTCGATCCGGCCCCTCCGGCCAGCTTCCGGGAATCGCTCGCCGCCATCCGTTACCTCGAGGACACCATTCGCCAGACCCGTGACATTCAGGCGTTCGCCTTGCGCTACGGGAATCTGTACGGGCCCGGTACCGATATCTCGGCCGAGGGCACCGTTGCCGATCTCGTGTCACGACGCAAGCTGCCATTGTTCGGCAGCGGCGCCGGCGTCTGGTCATTCATTCACGTACGCGATGCCGCGAGTGCCACGGTCGCGGCGATGTCGCGCGGATCGCCGGGCATCTACAACGTGGTAGACGACGAACCGGTACCGGTCAACGTGTGGCTTCCCGCGCTGGCGAATGCGCTCGGCGCGAGGCCGCCGCGCCGCCTGCCGGCGTGGGTCGGCGCACTTCTGCTCGGCGATGGCGGTCTGTCCATGATGACGCTCGCCCGGGGCGGATCCAACGCCAAGTCGAAGCGCGAGCTGGCGTGGCAGCCGTCTTTCGCGAGCTGGCGGCGCGGGTTCGTCGAAGGACTCGGGTAGCACGAGTGAGGACAATTTGGCATGGAGCTGAACCATTCGGTTCGCGGACTGCCATGGACCATCGCGCATGAGATGGTGCACACTCAGCAGGATTATCCCTGGCTGGGTTCCATGACGGGTGGTCCGAAGTTCCTGCGCGGTACGCTGCTCCGACAATCCATAATGGAAGGATCGGCGGACTTCATCGCGGAGCTCCTGACTGGACAGCCGAAGCGGAACACGTACGCCGAATCGCACGAGGCCGAGCTCTGGGGAGAGTTTCGTCGCGACGCAAAGAGCAAGGACTACAGCCTGTGGCTCTACAATGGCTGGAACGCCAAGGCGCTTGGCGATCGTCCCGCTGATCTGGGCTACTGGATGGGATATCGCATCACGAAGTCGTACTACGAGCATGCCGCCGACAAGCGGCAGGCGATTCAGGACATATTGACGATCAGGGACTTCGACAAGTTCCTCGCGGCAAGCGGATACACCGGCGGGGCAATGTCTGGCGCCGTCCCCGTGATCCGATCATCATACTACGCTTGTGCCGTCGAGCCAGTGCTCGATCTCCCGGCGCACTGCGCGCGGGCAACATTCCCAAACCGGATTTTCGCGTGATCACGCTTCGCACCAGGGACACCAACCAGCTCATCGGCCAGATTGATGATGCCGATCTGAAATTCCTCGTGAACGAGCTGGAGGAGGAATCGCTCGAGGACACGGATTACTACATCAGTCCTGATACGATCGACATGCTCGAGGACGATGGCGCACCGGCCTCGCTGGTGTCGCTGCTGCGCTCCGCCCTCGGCACGTCGGATGGGCTGGACATCAAGTGGTCGCGCGAGTGACGAACGTTGGTGCCCAGGTCACGTGAACCGTCAGGCTCCAGCCGCCTGATTCCACCGTTGTCCGTCTTCCACCTCAATCTCCTTCCGGAGCAGCAATGCGTACTTCGTTCGTTCTTCTGGCCGCACTCGGCCTTGCCGCCTCTGCGCAGGCGCAGGATCCCGGCACCGCGGTCCGTCCTTTCGACAAGAAGCACGGCGGCAGCCCCAACATGCACATGCTCGCTCACGTGGTCACGCACCCGGGTGCGTGGAAGCTCGCCGACGTCGAGATGGAGCAGGACCCCAACCGCCCGTACGTGTATGCCTGCGGCTTCACCAACTTCGACGTGCAGATCTACGACGTGCGCGATCCCTCGCACCCGAAGAAGATCTACGACTGGACCATCGAGCATCCCGAGCTGCACCGCGGCATCGGCGCCATGGACGGCAAGTACTTCAAGATCGGGAACCGCTACTACTACGCGCAGTCGTACCAGTTCATGCAGGGAAGCCCGGACACCGATCTGGGTGCGGTGATCTTCGACGTCACGGGGCTTCCCGATGCGTCCAAGGTGAAAGTGGTGGCGCGCCTTCGCTACCCGCAGGCGCCCGGCGGATTCCACAACACGTTCGCCTACAAGCACTCGGATGGCCGCGTGCTCTACTTTGCCACCGTCAACGAGCAGAAGGCGCTCGTCTATGATCTCGACAAGGTGGTGAGCGGTGCGGATTCCAGTACGTGGCTCATCGGCAGCGTGCCGAATCCCACACCGTTCAAGCAGATTGGTACCGGCAGCTATCACGATTTCTACGTGGGCTACGATCCGGCCACGCACCAGGACAAATTCTACGGCGCGGGCCTGGGCGGCTACTCCGTGTGGGATGTGACGCACCCCGAAGCGCCGAAGCAGCTCTTCACGATCACCGGACTCGGCATGGACATCGCGCACACGTTCACGCCATCACCCGATGGCCGCTACGCGGTGACGGAAACCGAATACCAGTACACCCCGCTCCGCGTCTGGGACCTCAGCGAGGGACAGAGCGGCAAGACGCAGAACCTCGATCTTCCCATCAGCGCCTGGACCGCCGACTGGCGCGATCTCGCGCACAACCATGAAGTGCGCTGGCCATACGTGTTCGTGAGCGCGTACGAGGACGGCCTGCAGGTGTTCGACCTCAAGAACCCCACGCAGCCGAAGACCGACGGCTACTACTACACGTGCGAGTGCACGCACGAGCACGGCTTCGGCGGTACGCCGGATAATGGGTGGGAGAGCACCATCAGCGTGGAACAGGGCGCCTTTGGCGTGGACGTGCGGAACTACGATGGGCTGATCGCGCTCTCCGACATGCGCACCGGCCTCTGGCTCTTCAGGATGGATGGCTTCAAGGGATGGAACGGCAAGGAGTACGGAGTCCGCGACATCTCGAGCGTACAGGACTACGATCATGGTCCCGTTGGTGCGCCGTCGAACGGAGCCTCCGCGGGCGCACGCAAGCAGCAGCGGTGATGTCGCTCTTCGAGGCCGGGCGCCGCATCCGGCGTCCGGCCACGCTGCTGGCGCTGGTGATGTTCATGACCGCGGGCACGGCGGGTCCGTATGACATCACGCTGCTGTCCACGCCGCAGGCGCCAGGCGCCCGGGGACACGCGCGCCTCATCTTTGCTCCGTCGCCGTTCGGCGTCGCGCTCACGCAGGATGGCCACGCCGTGTACGACATGCAGATCACGGCGTCCGGTCTGCCGCAACCGTCCAGTCTGGGCGCGTTCACCACGTACGTTGCCTGGGCGGTGAGCCCGGATCTCACCGGGTGGCATCGTCTGGGCCCGGTGACCAACGGCACCACCACGGTGGGCCACGCGGATCTGAACAAGTTCCTGCTCGTGATTACCGCGGAGGCCGACACGACGGGCGCATCGTCGCGAGGTCCCACGGTGCTGCACGGCACCTCGCCAAGCGGATGGTTGCAGTCATTCCTCACGCATCCGCTGTTTCGCGGCATCTCGCAGTGAGCTGTCTTTTCCGCACGGCGGTGGTCGCTGCGCTGCTGCTTGTTCCGCCGGCCGTGCAGGCGCAGCAGCCCACGACGCCGCCGGACACGCAGTCGGACATGCAAGGCATGCCAGGCATGGACCACGGCATGCACGACAGCACCATGTCCATGCCGATTCCCATGCCGCCGGGGATGCCGATGATGCCGGGCCTCAAGGGCCTCGCACCCAACGTCGCGCCCTTCCTGCCCGGCGCGAGCGCGGACGTCGCGCACCTGCCTGTGGCCAGGGCGAGCGAGCTTGCCCGGCTCAAGGACGGTGACACGCTCGACCTCACCGCCACGCTGGTCCGGCGGACCATCAGGGGACACACCTTCACGATGTACGGGTTCAACGGCGAGATACCGGGCCCGCTCATCGACGTGCCCCAGAACGCCACGATCACTGTGCGCTTCCACAACTCCATTGATCTGCCGAGCTCCGTGCACTGGCACGGCGTTCGACTGGACAATCGCGACGATGGGGTTCCGGATGTGACGCAGCCGGCCGTCGCGCCCGGCAGCAGCTTCGTGTATCAGGTGCACTTTCCGGATGCCGGCATCTACTGGTATCACCCGCACGTGCGCGAGGACATCGAGCAGGCCATGGGTCTCTTCGGCAATGTGCGTGTGGATTCGCCCGAGCGCGACTACTACTCGCCGGTCAATCTCGAGCAGACACTCATGCTCAGTGATCTGCTCGTGCACGCCGACACGCTCATCCCGTTCGGCAAGGAAGACCCCGACTTCGCGCTCATGGGCCGGCTGGGCAACGTGCTCCTCGTGAACGGTGAACCGCGTTACGCGCTGAGCGTGCACCAGGGCGACGTCGTGCGATTCTTCATCACCAACGCGTCCAGCTCGCGGACGTGGAACCTCTCGTTCAGCGGCGCGTCCATGAAGGTTGTCGCGTCGGATGTGAGCCGCTTCGAGCACGAGGAGCGCGTGCCCGGCGTCATCCTCGCACCGGCGGAGCGCTACGTCGTGGAAGCCCGCTTCGACAAGCCCGGCACGTACGCCCTGGTGAACGCGGTGCAGGCCATCAACCACTACAGAGGCGAGTTCCAGCCGGAGGTCGACACGCTCGGCATCGTGACCGTGAGAAGCGAACCCGCGTCGCCTGATTACGCCGCCGCCTTCGCCACGCTGCGTCACAACACGGCCGTCTCGCGCGACATTGATCGCTACCGCCCGTACTTCGACAAGCCGCCCGACAAGCGCCTCACCCTCACCGTGAAAGTGTCCGCGCTGCCGCTCGCCACGGTGCAGTTCATGACGATCGACACGGCGTACTACGCCCCGGTGGAATGGGTGGACGCCATGCCCGACATGAACTGGCTCTCGAGCAGCAAGCAGGTGCGCTGGATCCTGCGCGACGATGCCACCGGCAAGGAGAACATGGGCATCGACTGGCACGTGCCGCAGGGATCGGTGGTGAAGCTGCGCATCTTCAACGACCCGAAGTCATTTCACCCCATGCAGCACCCCATACACCTGCACGGGCAGCGCATGCTGGTGATCTCGCGCGATGGGGTGCCGGTGCGGAATCTCGTCTGGAAGGACACGGCGCTCATTCCCGTGGGATCCACCGTGGACCTGCTCATCGATGCCTCGAACCCCGGCGCGTGGATGCTCCACTGTCACATCGCCGAGCATCTGGGATCGGGCATGATGACGGTGCTGCACGTGGACCCGCATGGCGGAGCGCGCGGAGCGGGCGCAGCGCGGTAACGCTTTGCACGCGCGCCGTGTCCAATCGTCAATCGCTGTCTCCACCCCTGTCAGCTCTCCCATGACGACACCGGCCGTTCCTTCCTTCGATGATCGGTCGCCACGCTGGTCCGCGTTCATCCAGGATTTCCGCTACGCCACGCGCGGACTGCGGAACACACCGGCATTCACCTGGGCGGTGGTCATCACGCTCGCCCTCGGCATCGGCGCCAACGTCGCCATGTTCTCCATCGTGGATCGGCTGCTCTTTCGCGCGCCGCCCATGCTGCGCGATGCATCGCGCGTGCACCGCGTGTACCTGGGCCAGACCTTCCGCGGCAAGGAAGACTTCAACAGCAGCATACCGTACGCGGGGTACGTGGACCTCACCAACGCCACGCACTCCTTTACGCGCACCGCGGAGTTCAGCAGCCCGGACATCGCGATCGGTGCAGGCAGCGATGCGCGCGAGATGCCCGTGGGGACGGTGAGCGCGAGCTTCTTCGGATTCTTCGACGCGCCGCCGGCGCTCGGCCGCTACTTCACCGCACGCGAGGATCAGCCTCCCAATGGTACCCCCGTCGCCGTCCTCTCCTACGGACTCTGGCAGACACGGTACGGCGGGAAGCACGACGTGCTGGGACAGACGCTCCAGATCGGCGCCACGATCTTCACGATCATTGGCGTGACTCCGCGCGGGTTCGTCGGAGTCTGGCCCGACAAGCCGCCCGCGGCGTTCATTCCGATCACCGTGCGCGGCGGCGAGAAGGGGGCGACGCTCCAGATCCCCGGCGAGGAATGGTGGACCACGTACCACTGGTTCTGGGCGTCCATGATGGCGGAGCGCAAACCGGGTGTCACGCTTGCAGCGGCGAACGCCGATCTCAGTCGCGCGTACCTGCAGGAGTACGCCGCGCAGGCGGAAAAGGAGCCGCGCATGCCGCCCGTCGCACTCGCGCGACCGCACGCGGTCGTGGCGTCCATCCTGAGCGACCGCGGACCGAACGAATCCCAGACCGCCCGTGTCGCCACATGGATTTCGGGTGTCGCGCTCATCGTGTGGCTCATTGCCTGCGCGAACGTGGCCAACCTGCTCCTCGCCCGCGCGCTGCGCCGCCGCCGCGAGATCGCGGTGCGCCTCGCGCTCGGCGTGAACCGGGGACGCCTGATCGCACACCTTCTCACCGAAAGTCTGGTGCTCGCGCTGCTCGGTGGTGTGGTGGGAGTAGTGGTGGCGCAGGTGGGCGGCGCGGTGCTGCGCGGCGTGCTCCTGCCCGAGACGGCCACCGCGTCGGTGGTGGGCGATCCCCGCACGCTGTTCATTGCCGGCGTGGCCGCACTCGCGGCCGGATTGCTCACCGGTCTCGCGCCCATCGCGCAGTTGCGCCACACGAACCTGTCGAGCGACCTCAAGGCGGGAGCACGCGAGGGCACGTACCACCGCTCGCGGCTGCGTGTGGGACTTCTGGTCTTCCAGGGCGCGCTCAGCGTGACGCTGCTCGTCGGCGCGGGACTCTTTGTGCGCAGCCTGCACAACGTGCGCAACGTGCCGCTGGGATACGACGCCGATCACGTCCTCGCGGTGGATTTGCAAATGCGCGACGTGAAGCTGGACAGCGCACAGAAGGTAACGCTGCGGCAGCGCCTGCTGGACGAGGTCACGGCGGTCCCGGGCGTCGAGCACGCGGCGCGGCAGCTCACCATGCCGTTCTGGAGCATGTGGAACTCCGATCTGCACGTAGCGGGCATCGACTCGGTGAGGCGGCTGGGCCAGTTCTACCTCAACGCCGTGTCGCCCGACTACTTCGCCACCATGGGCACCCGCATTCTGCTGGGGCGCGGCATCACCGAAGCGGATGTGCAGGGGGCGCCGGGTGCGATGGTGGTGAGCCAGGCGATGGCGAAGACGCTCTGGCCCGGACAGAACGCCATTGGCCAGTGCGTGAAGGTAGGAAAGGATACCGTGCCCTGTACCTACGTGGTGGGAGTGGCCGAGAACATCAAGCAGACGAGCCTGAGCGACGAGGACACCGGGCTGTTCTACTACCTTTCGGCACAGCAATTCCGTCCGGACATGGGTGGCCTGTTCGTGCGGATGCACGGGTCGGCAGCCGCGTTCAAGGAAACCATTCGCCGGCACCTGCAGGACGCCATGCCGGGCGCGTCCTATGTCACCGTCACCGCCATGAGCGATGTACTGGGAGAGGAGACGCAGTCGTGGCAGATGGGCGCGACCATGTTCGCCGTGTTCGGGCTGCTGGCACTCGTGCTCGCCGCCATTGGGCTCTACAGCGTGATCGCGTACAACGTGGCCCAGCGGACGCACGAACTGGGTGTGCGATCCGCACTCGGCGCGCAGATGCACGACCTCGCGGGGCTCGTGGTGCGCGAGGCAGTGATGCTGGCGGCCGCGGGCATCGTGGTGGGCGGAGCCATTGCGCTGGCGGCGGGGCGGTGGATGAAGCCACTGCTGTTCGAGGTCTCGCCGCACGATCCATGGATCTACGTACTCGTCGCCGTGGTGCTGCTGTCCGTCGCGGTCGTGGCCAGTTTCGTTCCCGCACGACGGGCGGCGGGCGTGGATCCCATGCAGGCGTTGCGGACGGAGTAACGGAACGGGCGAGCATCGCTCGCCCGTTCAGCCGGGACACACCTAGTGGATTTCGACCTTCTTTGCTTTTCGCGTTGCCTGCTGGGGGAGGGGAACCGTCACGTTCAGGATTCCGTCCTCGAACTTCGCCGTGATCTGATCTTCGTTCACGCCGTCGGGCAGTGGGATCGCGCGGTAGAACGAACCGTAGCTGCGCTCGCTCCACCACGATCTGTCTGACTGATCCTCCTCGTCCTGGCGCCGTTCTCCGGAGATCTCGAGCGTTCCTTCGTCGACGTTGATGGTGACGTCGTCCCTGGTGAGACCGGGCAGCTCAGCACGAACGACGAGCTGATTGTTGCGCTGGAACCTCTCGATGCGCGGCATCCACGTTGTGGCGCCGATCCCGGATTCCTGCACTTCGCCGCCGAGGTGACTCTCGAACAGACGATCCATCTCGCTGTTCAGCCGGCGCATGAACTCGAACGGGTTGGACATGAATGCGCCGGCGAGGAGGCCCGGAGGCGCCGCCATGATCGAAGGCACCATGGATACTGGTCTCGAGCGAGGAGATAGTGCCGTGCCGCGCTGCGACGATTGTGTCCCTGGCTCTCTGCTCACCGAGCGCTGGCGCTCCTGGTCGCTCCGCGTTACGCCTGGTGCCCTTCCCGAGAGCTCCGAGGTCCCGCTGCTCGATCCCGTTGCGGTCTGCTCCCGCTGCGTCTTGTCGCGTCCCTGGGACGCCTCGTCCTGATTGTGGGTCGCCATACTCATGCTCCTTTCTGCTGACTGCCGGTGCGCTGAACCCGCTGCGGCCGACCCGGCGCACCAGGGCACCACGCTGGCGTGCAGTTCTGGTCGGACGCCTGGGGGCAGTCAAGCCGGCAATCCCGGTGCCATTTGCGAAGCCAGGCGGAAAATGGACGACGCCACACTGCAATCGGGAATGGCGAGCAGGCAACAGCAATCGAGCGAGACAGACAGTGCCGCTGTCGCCCTCAATGCGGCGTGATGATCTGCTCTGGCGCGCGCACGATGGGAGCGGCCACGGCGAGCGGCGCGCGCTCGGACAGCAGCTTCGTGGTGAACCGCTGCCCCTCGGAGATTCGCTCGACCTCTATCGAGGTCGCTTCCACGATCTGCTCGATGCGCGCCATGCGCTCCTCGAGCGCTGTCGTGTCCAGCGCGGGCCGGCGCCGGAATTCCATGTAGCGGGTGATCAGCCGCGCGACCGTGATCAAGGCCGTCATGCTGAAGGCGAAGAACAGGATCGCGTAGAGGAAGTTGTCCATCCGCATGCCGAACCATCCTGTGCAGGGTCTCGGATGCTGCGCACTGCGCAGCGGGCTTCTGCCCCTACGGCAGGGCGGGCGCCGGCGTTTCGCTGGATCAATGGGGCGGCTGCTCCCGGTCCCCGCCGTCTTGACGACGGTCACCCTGCCGCAGTTCTTTCACGCTAACACGTCCGGCGCCACTTTGTACTTCCTGCCTTCACGAGGAATCCGACCATGGGAACACGGGATTCACGCGTTGACGCATACATCGCGCGCTCTCCCGAGTTCGCGAGGCCGATTCTGTCGCATCTGCGCGATGTCGTGCACGCCGCCTGTCCGGACGCGGAAGAGGCCATCAAGTGGGGTGCACCAGCCTTCATGCATGGGGGCATACTGTGCGGCATGGCGTCGTTCAAGGAGCACTGTGCGTTCCACTTCTGGAAGGGATCGCTCGTGGTTCCGGCGACCGCCACCAGCGCCGTCACGGCCATGGGCCAGTTCGGCCGGCTCACCAGCGTGTCGGACCTCCCCGCGCGCAAGGTGCTCGCGAGCTACGTGAAGAAGGCCATGGAGCTCAACGATGCCGGTGTGAAGTCGCCATCACGATCAAAGCCCAGGACGCCGCGCAAGGTCGTGGTCCCCGAGGCGCTCGCCGCGGCGCTCGCCAGGAACCGGAAAGCACGAGCTACGTTCGACGCGTTCAGTCCCAGCCAGCAACGTGAATACTGTGCGTGGATTGCCGAGGCCAAACGCGAAAAGACGCGAACGCAACGGGTGGCCACGGCCGTCGATTGGCTGGCCGAGGGCAAGCCCCGGAACTGGAAGTACATGAAACAGTAGCCGGGCAGGGCGACACCGGGCTGGTCGTCACGGCGCGGCCGCGCTAGCGTTATAGCGTATTCAACATGCCCCTGGGAGGCAGGATGGACCAGAAGCAACTCGAGGCGCTTGCGCGGAAGAACGCCGCCAAGTCACAGAACCTCCAGAAGAAGATGCGACGCGTCTACGACGCGACCCTCGACGCCACACGCCCCAACGAGCCCGATCCTGAGTCCGAAGCCCAGGAGATCTTCCGGGAAATGAAGAAGCGCGAGTTCTAGGGAGCTGGGAAGGCGAACTGGAAACGGGGACGATCGGCCGGGGGACAGGACCAGCCATCAGCTCCTGACTGCGAGGTCCTTCGCATACACCCCCTTGTATTTGCTTACCTCGCTGCGCTCCTGGTCCAGCTCGGGGATGTAGCGCGCGACGAAGCCGCGCGCGAGGAAGTATCTCTCCGAGTTGCTCACCGCGAAAATCGTGTGCACGTGACGCTGAACCGCGAGATCCTCCGCGGCCCGCACGAGCGCGATCCCGACGCCACGACCCTGTGCATTGGGCGCCACCGCGAGTGAGCGAATCTCGCTCAGGCTGGGCGCATACTCGTCGAGGTGCACGCACCCCAGTATCCGGTCGCGCTCCGCGACGACCAGGAAGTCTGCGCAGTGCTCACGAATGAATTCGAGTGATCGCGGGAGCAGCGTGCCGTCCGGCACGTACAGATCGATCAGCGCCTTGATGTCCCCCGCATCGCCGGGGACCGCCGCACGAACGTTCACGCCAACTGTTCCAGTGAGAAAGGAAGACGGGAATGATGCACGATGAGGCGCTCATTGCGAAATGAGCGTGCGCGCTCCATTTTCGCGACCGCCCAGCCGAGTCCGGCAGCGGGCAGCATGCGGGCATTGCTCACCTTTTCGGGAGGTTCGGATGCCTGGTCTCTCCGAGCAGCAGGGACCCCTCATCAAGTCCACCGCCATCGCGACAGTTGTGCAGCTGATCATGGTGATTGCCGGCCACAGCATGCCGGCGGTCGCGAAGAATTTCGCGGCGGGGGGTACGACGATCGCGGCGCTTGCCGGTGTGCTGTTTGCGCTCATGGCCAGGGGGTCGAACACCGGCACGGCCGCCGGCGGCGGCCTCATCGCCGGCGGGCTGTCCGCCCTGATCGGCATTCTCGTGTCGCACTTCCTGGGCGATGTCCCCGTTTCCACGATCGGTATTGGAACCGGCGCGTCCGTGGTGGCCGGTGGCCTTGGCGCGCTGATCGGGAAGTTGGCGTCCAGATCTCCAGCGACCTGACCACGATCGCGGCACGGAGGCCTTTCGCCGAGCGCGGGTGCCCTGCATCTTGGGGCACCCACTCCCTGTCAGGAGGCACCCATGGCGGATCTGCATCCACGGGTTCAGCAGTTGCTCAGCGATCTGGAGCGGCAACGCGACGAGTTGCGGGTCAAGATGCACCTCGCCAAGGCTGATGGCCGTGAGGAGCTGGCGAAGCTGGATGAAAAGCTCGATCAGCTTCGCGCCAGGGCGGGGCGGCTGACCACCGAAGCGCAGAGCGCGGCGGGAGACATCGGCGATGCCGCGAAGGTGCTCGCCAGCGAGATCAGGGAAGGCTTCGAGCGCATTCGCAACGCACTCTAGCTGCGCGGCTGTCCCGGATGCGGCGCCGGCACGTTCGCGTCCGCGCTCTGCCGGTCAGACAGGAGTCTGGTCGTGAAGCGCTGCCCCTCGGAGATGCGCTCGGTTTCGATCGCGATGGCGTCTACCGCCTGCTCGATGCGATTCAACCGTTCCTCGATCGCGTGCGTTTCCGGAGGAGGCGCGAACCTCCTGGCGCGGTGAGTGAACCACATGCGCGCGAGCAGCAGAACGCTTCCACAGATGATCGCGAGTATGGCAATGACGAACGGTGCATCCGGATCCATGATCAGCTCCGCTTTGGCGTGAGTCTCCCGTATTCCTACGTTCCCCATTCCCTTCAGGTGTCATGCCCGTACGACCGCGCGACGCGCGCAGCTACCCTCTCCCCGACAAAGGCCAAGTGGAACACTCCATGACCACGACGTCCACCGCGCTCGATGGCTACCAGACGGTCAAGTCGCTCGGCCTGGTGCGCGGCATCATCGTGCGCTCGCGGTCCATCTTCGGGACCATCGGCGCCGGCCTGCAAACGGTGCTCGGCGGCAACATCACGCTGCTCACCAATCTGTGCGAGAAAACGCGTGAGGACTCCTTTGACCTCATGCTGCAGCACGCCCAGCAACTGGGCGCCAACGCCGTGGTCGGCGTGCGCTACGACGCCACCGAAATCATGAACGGCGTGACCGAGGTGCTCTGCTACGGCACCGCGGTCGTCGTGGAGCCGATCCGCCGGCAGTAGCACCGCCGGCGCTCATGTGGCGATGCGGTGCTCCTCGTCCAGCCGCAGCTCGCCATCCACGTCGTCGTAGGTGAACAGCTCCGCGTAACGCCCCCAGTCCACTACCGTCTCGAACTGGCGGCGTGCTTCCTCCTTGCTGAAGCTGTGGGCAAGCTCGGAGAGCACGCCATCCGCCTCGAGCGTGTGTGAGTCGGCGGCCGCAAGGTCTCCCACGATCTTTTTCATGAGGGCGACGCGCTCCAGCACACGCTCACGGAAGAGCGCCTTTTCCTCATCGAGCTCCACTTCAGCGAACCGCGCTCCCATTTCCGTCAGCGCGATGATCCGTCCCTGCACGGTGGCCAGCCCCAGGAGGTCAGTCGCCTCGGAAATCGCCAGCAGGTCATCGCCGCGCATCTGCAAGTCGCGACCCAGCTCGTGCAGAACGGCCTTGCCTCCCATGCCGGCGAGGTACTGCACGAAACCTGTGAGATCGTCAATGCTCACGTCCGGAATGGATTGCTGCCGCCGCCGCCGCGGCCGCTTCGGTGTGGGCTTCCCCGCCTCATAAATGGCACTCGCATCTTCGCCCGGATTGGTCATGATGCGGTAGATCGCTTCCACGAGCTGTGCCCGTGCAGGCCCCTTCCGCGCCCGCTCTGCCGCCGGGAGCCCCTTGAGCTCGATCCGTATGCGTCCCGGATTCGCACCGAACACGAGAATGCGATCCGCGAGGGACACGGCTTCCTCGATGTTGTGCGTCACCATGAGTACCGCCTGCGTAGGGATGCTGCGCGATGCCCAGAGCTCGCGCAGCTCCTGTCGCAGGTTCTCCGCAGTGAGCACGTCGAGCGCCGAGAAGGGTTCGTCCATGAACAACACTTCGGGCTGCACCACCAGCGCGCGCGCGAATCCCACGCGCTGCTTCATCCCGCCCGACAGCTCCTTCGGAAACGCCTCTTCGAAACCGTCGAGTCCAATGAGGTCGATCGCCCGCACCGCACGCTCGCGGCGCTCCTGCTCCGGAAGTTCCGTGGCCAGCAGACCCAGCTCCACGTTCTGCAGTACCGTGAGCCAGGGAAAGAGCGCGAAGCTCTGAAAGACGATCGCGACCTGTACGTTGGCCCCGTGCAACGGCGTGCCGTGCACGAGCACCTGTCCGTACGACGGCGACATGAGGCCCGCCAGAATGCGCAGCAGCGTGGACTTGCCCGATCCGGATGGCCCCAGCAGCGCGACGAACTCGCCCGGGTGCAACGACACGCTCACGTCTTCGAGCACGGGTGCACGATCGTCGCCATAGTACTTCCCCACACGCTCGGCGCTGAGCAGCGCTTCCGCACGAATCGAATCGGGTTGTGGGTCAGTCAGTGTCGTCATTGCCTCTCGATCCTACTGCAGCCGGTAACGCGATTCCGCCAGCACGTACAGCCTGCGCCAGATGAGCCGGTTCACAGCAATTACCACGGCGGCCATCACGAGGGTCGCGGCCAGGAGGAGCGGGAAGTCCCCGCGCTCCGCGGCGCCCGCGATCAGCGAACCCAGTCCCACCGTGCGGACCGTGCGGCCGCCAAAGGACACGTACTCGGCGATGATCGATGCGTTCCACGCTCCACCGGTTGCGGTGAGCATGCCCGTGACCAGGTACGGGAAGATCGCCGGCAGAATCAGCGTGCGCCACCGGCGCCATCCGGTGACGTGATAGTTCACGGCGGCTTCCTTGAGCTCGGACGGGATGGACATGGCGCCCGCGATCACGTTGAACAGCACGTACCACTGCGTGCCCAGAAGCATGAGCGCCACGGCCGCGATGTTGAGGCCGCCAGGCAGTGCGAGCAGCGCGAGCAGCAGCACGGGAAACACCGCCGTGGCGGGAATCGAGGCAACCACCTGCACGATGGGTTGCATGCGGCGCGCCCAGCGCGGGTTCGTTCCAATGGCCACGCCCAGCGGTATGGTCCACGCCGCGCCCAGTGCGAGCGCGATCGTGGTGCGAAGGAATGTTGCTGCCGCACCCACGCCGACATCCCCCCACTGTCGCACCGAAATGCCGGCCACTTCGCGCGCCGCCGCGAACGCGCCCCAGAGGACCACCAGCACGACGACGCCCAGCATGATGTAGCGCGCCAGTCGCCTGGCCCGCGATCGCGTCACGAAGTCGAACGCGACAGGGAGCCGTGGCGGACCGGCGTGCGACAGCACAGCATCGAGCCGCCGCCAGGCCGGCATCACCAATCGTGCACCCGTCCATTCGATGAGCCGCGATGCACGCAGGAAGTCGAGCACCGTGGAGTGCGCGACCTCCGCAGCCGAGGACTGCTCGAGCTTGAAGCGATCCGACCACGCCACCAGCGGGCGCCAGAGCACGTGGTCGAGCAGCACGATGATCGCGATGAGCGTGAGCAGACCGAGCGTGATCGCGCGGACGTCGTCCTGCTCCGCTGCCGTCGCGAGGTAGGAGCCGAGCCCGGGAAGGCGAAGACTTTTCGGGCCGATCGTGAATTGCTCCGACGCCATGAGAAAGAACCAGCCGCCGGCCCAGCTCATCATGCTGTTGGCAATGAGCGCGATCACGCCGGAGGGGAGTTCAAGCCGGGTGAAGCGGCGCCAGAAGCCGAGCTGACACACCGTGGCGGCCTCGCCCAGCTCCGGCGGAATGGTGCGCAGCGACTGGTGAAAGCTGAACGCGAGATTCCACGCCTGACTGGTGAAGATGAGCAGAATGGCCGCGAGCTCGAGCCCCAGCGTGCGTCCCGGAAAGAGCGCCACGAGTCCCAGCACCACGCCCGGCATGAAGGAGAGAATCGGAATGCTCTGCAGGATGTCGAGCAACGGGATCATCACGCGTTCGGCGTTGCGACTGGCCACCGCGATGCGCGCGTACGCCAGACTGAACGTCAGCGAGATGATGTACGCGATCGCCATGCGCATCGTGGAGAGTCCGGCGTACAGCGGCAGGTGCGATGGTGACAGGTCGATCGTCGTGCCTGGCGAGAGCGGTTCCGACCAGCGCGCCGCCGCGCGGATGACGCCGTACGCCACCGCCGCAATGAAGCAGAGCAGCACTACGTCCACCCAGCGCGATGCGGTCTGCGACTCCAGGTCGAGGACGCGACGGCGGGAAGGGAAGAGCGGCTGAACCATTCGACGAGGAGCGCGGGTGAACGTCAGGCAGGAGGGCGAGGCGCGCCGGAAGATATGCGCGCATCCCGGCATGTGGAGGCTCGGCAGCGGACTCGCCCATGCCGGGCCTTGTCGCACCTCGCGCGTGAACCTATCGTGGGGCAGCGGGCACTGCGGCCCGCGGATTGATCACCCGGAGGAGGAACATGGTTTCGAGACGCGAGTGGCTGCGACTTGCGGTGAGTGGCGCCGCGGTAGCCGTGGCGAGCGGAGCGGTGCCGGCATTCGCCGAGTCGCCCACGGCGATCACGGTGTACAAGGACCCGAGCTGCGGCTGTTGCAAGAAGTGGGTGGAGCATCTGCGCGCCAACGGATTCGCCGTGACCACGCGCGACATGAATGATCTGAGCGAGGTGAAGGCGACCTTCGGCGTGCCGAAGGCGCTGCAGTCATGTCATACGGCGACGACGGGGCAGTACGTGGTGGAAGGGCACGTTCCGGCAGATCTCATTCAGAAGATGCTGCGTGAGCATGCGAAGATCGCGGGGCTTGCGGTGCCTGGCATGGTGAACGGATCGCCGGGAATGGAGAGTGGCGCACCAGACCATTACGACGTCATCGCGTTCTCGAAGAACGGAGCGACCAGCGTCTACGCGAAGCGCTGATTCGACAGGTCACGATGCCCGGAGGTCTCCATGGGCCAGTTCATGCCACCTGCGTTGCCTGAACGGCGCGCTGCGCTCGCCCTGCTCGTGCTTCTCGCCGGAGCGTGCACATCGCGGGCGGAAGCCGGAGGCAACATGAGCGACAAGGGTGCATCCTTCACGCTGACATCGTCCGCGTTCCAGCAGGGCGGGTCCATCCCCTCGCGCTTCACCTGCGATGGAGCGGGAAGTGCGCCTCCACTCGCCTGGAGCGGTGCCCCCGCGGGCACGAAGAGCTTTGCGCTGATCGCCGACGACCCTGACGCTCCTGATCCCAAGGCGCCCAAGGTCACCTGGGTCCACTGGGTGCTCTACGATATTCCCGCCAGCGCAAGCTCGCTGCCGGAGGGTGTCAGCTCACAAACGCTCCCCGCGGGCACGCACGAGGGGGAGAACGGCTGGAAGAAGCCGGGTTACGGCGGTCCCTGTCCCCCGATTGGCCGTCACCGCTACTTCTTCAAGCTCTACGCGCTGGATGCGACGCTCGGCGACCTCGGCGCGCCGGACAAGGCGAAGGTGGAGGCAGCCATGAAGGGGCACGTCGTCGGGCACGCCGAGCTCATGGGGACGTACCAGAAGGGCGGGAAATAGGCTCCGACCTTACCGCATCTTCTCCACCGTCGACTTGATCGTCTGCGTGATCGGCGCTCCGGTCGTGCCTTCCAGACTCATCGTCAGATCGATCCGCTGAGTGGACTGGGAGCCCAGAAACACGCCGCGATCGCTCACCAGCCTGAATCCGGTCACCGAGCCGTCACCGGTGAGCTTGACCTTCTGTCCGTTCTCCGTCTTCTGTCCCGCCTGCGCGATGCTGGAGTGACGGTCCACGCGCCACGCGTGCGAGCCCGCGACGGTCGTGTCGCCCGTGATCTTGTTCGACGTGATCTGTCGCGTCAGGATGTCGAAGCCATCCTTCTTCGCCCGATCGGTCACGGTGTCCTCCCACGCGGTGCCGACCGTCAGCGGTTTCGAAGGAAACTCGGCCAGGAAGTTCCGGAACGCCCTGTAGAGGGCGACAGTCTGCGCGTCGGTCGTGCCCGCTGGCGGATCGAAGCTGTAGACACGTCCCCGTGGCGAAATGAGGCCATGCACGGTCTGTCCGAAGAACTTCTTGACGTCCGGCTGCGGCGCGTCGAATTGCGAATTCACCGCCACCGAGTCGAGCGTGATGCGCAGTGCCAGCGTGTCGGTGGAACGCTGGATGAGATTCATGGTGACGTACTGCGTGGTGGTGACGTCGAATTCGAACGGCGCGCGCCCGCCACCTTGAGCCTGCTCGCGGTGCACCTCTGTGACGAGGCGGTACTTCTGGGTGCCAGGCGCATAGGCGAACGTGGTTGACTGGGCGCTCACGGCCGACGTTCCCAGCGCCGCGACGCTCAGCAACCCGATTGCGGTGATGATGAGACGCATGACGACCCCTCCAGTACAGTGTGATACGCGCCGGTACATGGCGTCTGGCTTTCCATGGAGCGATGCACTATCTAGATAATCATACATAACGATACGCCACCATTCCCGAAATCGCTCGCCAATCGTGCCTTCGATGACGCACCCGCCACTGCCGGCGCCCCTTGCGGAGTTCATGGACCGCTTCAACCGGGGCGAGTACTGGGAGAGCCACGAAACGCTCGAGCATGTCTGGCGCGCGTCCCGGAGCGAGTTCTATCACGGGCTCATCCTCTTCGCGAGCGGCTTCGTGCACGCCCAGACAGGCAACCGCCACGGCGTGTCGGCGCAGATGCACAAGGCGACGCGCCATCTGGCGCACTTTCGCCCCAACTATCTCGGCCTGGACGTGGATGCCATCGTACGCCACGCCGAGCGTTGCGAGACGCTCGCCGATGCGCGACCGGCCACCTTCCCGCTGTTCCGGCTCGAAGCGCGCCCGGAACGGGTGCGCGGGGACGAGCAGGAGTGGCAACTGTAAGCATCGGCACGGCTCGGTAGGGTTCGAGCTCCGACCCCGGGTCTGGCCCCGAGTTCCGACTCCCGCGGGCCATTCCCCTTTTTTCATGCCCATTTCCTGACTGCATTCGTGGCGCCACAGTTCATCTACGTCATGAAAGACCTGCGCAAGGTGGTTCCACCTTCGCGCATCATCCTCGATGGCATCTGGCTCTCCTTCTACCCCGGCGCCAAGATCGGGGTGCTCGGCCCCAACGGCGCCGGCAAGTCGTCGCTCCTCCGGATCATGGCCGGCGTGGATCACGACTTTCAGGGCGAAGCCTGGGCCGCGGCGGGCACGCGCGTGGGCTATCTGCCGCAGGAGCCACAGCTCGATCCCTCCAAGGACGTGAAGGGCAATGTGGAGGAAGCCGTACGGGACACGCGCGCGCTCCTCCAGCGCTTCGAGGAGATCTCCGCGCGCTTCGCCGAGCCCATGTCGGACGATGCCATGCAGCGATTGCTCGACGAACAGGCGGCGGTGCAGGAGCGCATTGACGCGGTGAACGCGTGGGAGCTGGACCGCACGGTGGACATCGCGATGGACGCGCTGCGGCTGCCCCCAGCAGATGCGGATGTCACGACGCTCTCGGGCGGCGAGCGCCGCCGCGTCGCGCTCTGCCGCGTGCTGCTCGAGCAGCCCGACCTGCTCCTCCTCGACGAGCCCACGAATCACCTGGACGCCGAGAGTGTGGCGTGGCTCGAACGGCATCTGGCGGAGTTTCCCGGTACCGTCGTGGCCATCACGCACGACCGCTATTTCCTGGACAACGTCGCGAAATGGATCCTCGAGCTGGATCGCGGCCGCGGCATTCCATGGGAAGGCAACTATTCGTCGTGGCTCGAGCAGAAGCGTACCCGGCTCGCGCAGGAGGAGAAGCAGGCCTCCGCGCGGCAGCGCACGCTGGAGCGCGAGCTGGAGTGGGTGCGGCTCGCGCCCCGCGCGCGCCAGGCCAAGAGCAAGGCGCGCATCACCCGCTACGAGGACCTCGTCGCCGAAGATACCGGCGAGCGCGTGCTGCAGAACGAGATCGTCATTCCGCCACCGCCGCGGCTCGGCAACGATGTGGTGATCGCGAAGGATCTCAAGAAGTCATTCGGCGACAAGCTGCTCTTCGAGAACCTGTCATTCAGCCTGCCGCGCGGCGGCATCGTGGGCGTGATCGGCGCGAACGGCGCGGGGAAGACCACACTCTTCCGCCTGATCACGGGACAGGAGCGGGCCGACGCGGGCACACTCGCCGTGGGCGACACCGTGCGCATTGCGTACGTGGATCAGGCGCGCGAGCTGAACGGCGAGCACACGGTGTACGAGGAAGTGAGCGAAGGGCGCGACACCATCGAGGTGGGGAAGCGCGAGATGAACGCGCGCGCGTACCTCGCGAGCTTCAACTTCCGCGGGCCTGATCAGCAGAAGAGGGTGGCCGATCTCTCAGGCGGCGAGCGCAACCGGCTGCACTTGGCCAAGCTGATCCGGAGCGGAGGGAATCTGCTGCTGCTGGATGAACCCACCAACGAC